>Ga0187846_10000619_pt1 | contig 20217 bp, 17 predicted proteins | sample TC_taG_FD_161473 | JGI IMG/M metagenome (GOLD analysis project Ga0187846, IMG submission 161473) | Biofilm microbial communities from the roof of an iron ore cave, State of Minas Gerais, Brazil - TC_06 Biofilm (v2) | ecosystem: Environmental > Terrestrial > Deep subsurface > Cave > Wall biofilm...
GAGCAGCAGCGTCAGCGCAGCATCGCCGCCTTGAAGCGACGCGCCGCCGCGCTCGGCTTCCACGTCACGCCGGCGGAGGCGACCGCATGAATACGGCCGCCTTCAATTTTGTTTCTTGAGAGCGATGGACCGGCGCGATTGGGCCGCGGCGGTGCGGCTGTTCGCGTCGATGTCTCTGGTCGGCGCCTATGTGGCGCTGGTCAAGCCCCTGACGGCGCTGATCCCCTTGTTTGCGCTCGCGTTCCTGCGCTTCGCGATTGCCGCAGTGCCGCTGCTGCCGTGGACTGCGCGCGCCGCCGGCGAGGCGCCGCTGACGCGCACGGAATCGTGGCAGCTGTTCCTGCAGTCCTTCTTCGGCAACTTCCTGTTCTCGATTTGCATGTTGTGGGGAGTCGCGCTGACATCGGCCACGGCGGCGGGACTCGTGCTCGGGGCGCTGCCAGTGGTGGTCGCGTTGCTGTCGGTGCTGCTGCTGCGCGAACGCTTGAGCGCCCGCTTGCTGCTGGCGGTGCTGTGCGCCGGCGCCGGTATCGCGCTGGCGCAGCTTGGAAAGAACGGTGCGGGCGGGCATTCCGCCAGCGTCGCCAGCTCCGCCAGCTGGCTGGGCGATGCGCTGGTGTTCGCGGCGGTTTGCTGCGAGGCCCTGTACGTGGTGATCGGCAAGCGGCTTGTGGCCACGCGCACGCCGATGCGGGTCTCGGCCTGGATCAATCTGTGGGGCCTGGCGCTCACCGCTCCGCTCGGCCTGTGGCAGCTCGCGCACCTCGACCTGACCACGATCGCCCCGCGCTACTGGGTCGATCTGGTCTTCTATTCGCTGGCCGCGAGCGTCGTCGCCGTGGCTCTGTGGATGTCCGGACTGCGTCGGATCCCGGCAGGCTTTGCCGGTGTCTTCACGGTGGCGCTGCCGCTGTCGACTACCGCGGTCGCGGTCGCGGTGCTGGGCGAGCGACTGGCGTGGGAACATGCGTTCGCTCTCGCGTTCGCGCTGGCGGCGATCCTGCTGGCAGCGTGGCCCGTGTCGCCGCGCTCTGCGACCGCGACTCATCAAACCTGATTTTTCCTAATTCTTTTCGCTTTTGTACGTTTTTGCGACTTCTTTACGCGGCGCGCGCGAACATTTGCGCCGTTTCGATTTGCGCCGGCCTATCGTACTGGCGCTTATCGGAAGGAGATGCGGATGGCAGACATATCGATGGGCGCGCTGATCGCCTTTCTGTTCGTCGGCGCGGTGGCGCTGGCCAGGTTCTGCGAACACCTGGCGACGAGAGGCCGGTAGATGTTGTGGGTCGGAATGATCGTCTCGATCGGTCTGCTGGTGTACCTGTGCGTCGCCATGTTCGACGCTGAGAATTTCTGAGCGGCACCCGGAGTCTCCCGATGCAAGTCCGTTTCTGGCTCACGCTTGTGCTGTTCGCGCTGGTCCTGCTGGCGCTGGCGTGGCCGCTCAGTGCATGGCTGCTGCGCGTGGGTTCGCGCGAGTTCGGCCGCGACTCGCGTTTCGTGCGGGCAGTGGAGCGGCCGCTGTGGCGGCTTGCGGGAATCGATCCGGAGCGCGGACAGCGGTGGACGGGATATACCTTCGCGCTGCTTCTGTTCAACACGCTCGGCGTCGCCGCCGTCTACCTGTTGCAGCGCTTGCAAGTGGGGCTGCCGCTGAATCCGGCCGGGTTCGCCGCGGTCGAGCCCGGCAGCGCCCTCAACACGGCGGTGAGTTTTGTCACCAACACGAACTGGCAGGGCTATTCGGGCGAGCAAACGATGGCCCACCTGACGCAGATGCTTGCACTGACCGTGCAGAACTTCCTGTCGGCGGCGACCGGACTGGCGGTGGCGTTCGCGATCACGCGCGGGCTGGCCCGCCGTGGCCAGCAGACGCCGGTGGGCAGCGAGGACGCGGGAACGATCGGCAACTTCTGGGTCGATGTCGGGCGGATCACGCTTTGGATTCTGCTTCCAGTTTGCGTCGTCTATGCGACGGTGTTGGTGGGGCAAGGTTCGATCCAGAACCTCAAAGGCTTCACCGATGTGACGACGCTGGAGGTCACTGCATATGACGCCCCGAAGCTCGATGCGGCAGGGCAGCCGGTGCTCGATGCTCAGGGCAAGCCGGTGATGGAGCACTTGACCACGCACACGCAGCAGGTCCCGGGCGGGCCGGTCGCTTCTCAGGAAGCGATCAAGATGCTCGGGACCAACGGCGGAGGGTTTTTCAACGCCAACTCTGCCCACCCGTTCGAGAACCCGACTGCGCTGACCAACTTCATCCAGATGCTCTCAATCTTGCTGCTGCCGACCGCCGTCGTGCTCGCGTTCGGGCGCGCGGTCGGCGACGCGCGTCAGGGCTGGACCATTTTGACTGCGATGGCGGTCGTGCTGATCGCGTTCACGGCGGCCGCCTTCTACGCCGAGTCGACCGCCAACCCGCGCCTGACAGCGGCCGGTGTCGCCGCCGACAGCGGCAATTTCGAAGGCAAGGAAACCCGCTTCGGCGTTGTCGCATCGACGATGTTCGCAGCGATCACCACCGGCACTTCGTGCGGTGCGGTCAACGCGATGCACGACTCCTTCATGCCTCTCGGCGGCGCCGTCCCGCTCAGCCTGATTCTGCTGGGCGAGGTGATCTTCGGCGGCGTCGGCACCGGCCTGTACACGATGCTGGTGTATGTGCTGACCGCGGTGTTCATCGCCGGCTTGATGATCGGCCGCACCCCCGAATACCTCGGCAAGCGCATCGAGAGCTACGACATGAAGATGGTGTCGATCGCGATCCTGCTGACGCCGATCGTCGTGCTGTCCGGCGCCGCCCTCAGCGTGGCGCTCGAGACCGGCCGCGCCGCGATCAGCAACCCCGGCCCGCACGGGCTATCCCAGATCCTGTACGCATGGGGTTCGAGCACCAACAACAACGGCAGCGCGTTCGCCGGGGTGAACGTCAACACGCGCTTCTACAACCTGGGACTTGCGATCGCGATGTGGCTCGGACGCTTCGGCACCATCGTTCCGGTGCTGGCGCTCGCCGGCAACATGGCGCTGAAGAAGCGTTCGGAGGCGGTCGCCGGCAAGATGCCGACCCACGGTCCGCTGTTCGTCGCGCTGCTGATCGGCACGATCTTCCTGGTCGGCGCGCTGACCTACGTGCCGGCGCTCGCCTTGGGTCCCGCCGCCGAACACCTGCAATTGTTTTCGGGGGTGAGCAAATGACGCATGCCCGCCTTCCGCTATTTGATCCGAAACTGCTGCGCCCGGCTTTGCTCGAGTCGCTGCTCAAGCTCGACCCGCGTGCGCAGTGGCGCAACCCGGTGATGTTCGTCTGCTATGTCGGCAGCATCCTGACGCTGCTGTTGTGGGTGCAGGCGCTCGTCGGCAAGGGCGAGGCGCCGGCCGGATTCATCCTGGCGATCAGCCTGTGGCTGTGGTTCACCGTCGCGTTCGCCAATTTCGCCGAAGCGCTGGCCGAGGGGCGCAGCAAGGCCCAGGCGGCCTCGCTGCGGGGCCTGAAGACCGCCACGCCGGCGCGCCGGCTGCGCGGCTCCGACCACGAAGGGCCGTTCGACGAAGTGCCCGCCACCGCACTGCGCAAGGGCGATCTGTACCGGGTCGAAGCCGGCCAGATCGTCGCGGCCGACGGCGAGGTGGTCGCCGGCATCGCGTCGGTGGACGAAAGCGCGATCACGGGCGAATCGGCGCCGGTGATCCGGGCGGCCGGCTCCGACTTCTGCGCGGTGACCGGCGGCACGCGGGTGCTGTCGGACTGGCTGGTGGTGCGGGTGACGGCCGACCCCGGCGACACCTTCCTGGACCGGATGATTGCGATGGTCGAGAGCGCGAAGCGGCGCAAGACTCCTAATGAGATCGCGCTGACGATCCTGCTGATTGCGCTGACGCTGGTGTTCCTGCTCGTGTGCGTCACGCTGTATCCGATGTCGGTTTTCAGCGTGCAGACGGCCGCTGCCGGGTCGGCGATCACGATTACGGTGCTGATCGCGCTGCTCGTTTGCCTGATTCCCACCACGATCGGCGGCCTGCTTTCCGCCATCGGCGTTGCCGGGATGGGGCGAATGCTGCAGGCCAACGTGGTCGCCACCTCCGGCCGTGCCGTCGAGGCGGCCGGCGACGTCGATGTGCTGCTGCTGGACAAGACCGGCACCATCACGCTCGGCAACCGCCAGGCGACGTCGTTCCATCCGGTGCCGGGCGTGACGGAATCCGAGTTCGGAAGCGCGGCGCAGCTGGCGTCGCTGGCCGACGAAACGCCCGAGGGCCGCAGCATCGTCGTGCTCGCCAAGCAGCGGCTGAACTTGCGCGAGCACGACCTGGGGGGCATGCGCGCCGAGTTCGTTCCGTTCTCGGCACAGACGCGGATGAGCGGCGTCGATCTGCCCACGCGCCAACTGCGCAAGGGGGCGGTGGACGCAGTGCGCGCCTACGTCGAAGGCAACGGCGGGCGCTTTCCCGATGCGCTGAACCGCCTGGCGGACGACATCGCCCGGCGCGGCGCAACGCCTCTGGCGGTCGCCGAGAAAGGCAGCACGGCCCGCGCGCTGGGCGTGATCGAGCTGAAGGACATCGTCAAGGGAGGCATCAAGGAGCGCTTCGCCGAACTGCGCCGGATGGGAATCCGCACCGTGATGATCACCGGCGACAACCGCCTGACCGCGGCCGCGATCGCCGCCGAGGCGGGGGTGGACGACTTCCTTGCCGAGGCGACTCCCGAGGCGAAACTGAGGTTGATCCGCGAACACCAGGCGCAGGCCAAGATGGTGGCGATGACCGGCGACGGCACCAACGACGCACCGGCGCTGGCACAGGCCGACGTCGCGGTTGCGATGAACTCCGGAACTCAGGCGGCCAAGGAAGCAGGAAATCTGGTCGATCTGGACAGCAATCCGACCAAGCTGATCGAGATCGTCGAAATCGGCAAGCAGATTCTGATGACGCGCGGAGCCCTGACGACGTTTTCGGTTGCGAACGATGTGGCCAAGTATTTCGCAATCATCCCGGCCGCGTTCGCAACAACGTATCCGCAGCTCAAGTTGCTGGACATCATGCACTTGACCACGCCGAATTCGGCGGTGCTGTCCGCTGTGATCTTCAACGCCTTGATCATCGTTGCGCTGATACCGCTGGCGCTGCGCGGCGTGCGCTACCGCGCGCTCGGGCCGGCACCGCTGCTCCGGCGCAACCTGCTGATCTACGGGGTCGGCGGCATCATCGTGCCCTTCATCGGGATCAAGGTCATCGATGTGCTGATGGCCGCGACCGGGCTTGTGTGAGGTGGAAACCGTGCGCGAAACTGTGAGAGGCGCCGTCGTCGTGTTTGCGGTGCTGTCCGTGCTGACCGGCCTGGTCTATCCGTTGCTGATGACCGCTGTGGCGCAGACGCTGTTCCCGTCGCAGGCGGCCGGCAGCCTTGTCACACGCGACGGTAAGCTGGTCGGCTCGCGCCTGATCGGCCAGAACTTCTCCGATCCGAAGTACTTCTGGGGACGGCTGTCGGCCACTTCTCCGATGCCATACAACGGAGCCGGCTCCACGGGCTCGAACCTGGCACCGACCAACCCTGCGCTGGTCGACCAGGCCAAGGGCCGCATCGACGCGCTGCGCACGGCCGATCCTCCGCTGAACGGGCCCATCCCGGCCGACCTTGCAACCGCCTCCGCCAGCGGTCTGGATCCCGACATCCAGCCGCAGTCGGCGCTGGCCCAGGTTGCCCGAGTGGCGCGCGCGCGCGGGCTGGACGAGGCGCGCGTCAGTAAACTCGTTGCCGACCATACCGAGGGACCTTGGCTGGGAGTGATCGGCGAGCCTCGGGTCAACGTGCTGCAATTGAACCTGGCATTGGACGCGATCAAGCCTTGACGGGCACAGAGGACCAGCGGCCCGATCCGGACGCGCTGCTGGCGGCAATCCAGGCGGAAGAGGCCGGCCAGGCCACGGGTCAGGCGCGGCGCGGGCGGTTGCGCGTGTATTTCGGCGCATCCGCGGGAGTCGGCAAGACATACGCGATGCTGTCGGCCGCGCGTCGGCTGGCCCAAGACGGCGTCGACGTGGTAATTGGCCTGGTCGAGACGCATGGCCGTGCCGAAACCGAAAGCCTGCTCGACGGCCTGACGATCCTGCCGCGACGGCGCGTGCAGATCCGAAGCGTGGTCGTGCAGGAGTTCGACCTGGACGCCGCAATCGCGCGCAAGCCCGCTTTGCTTCTCGTCGACGAGCTGGCCCACACCAATGCGCCGGGCTCGCGCCACCCGAAGCGCTGGCAGGATGTCGAGGAGCTGCTCGATGCCGGCATCGACGTTTTCTCCACTCTGAACGTCCAGCATCTCGAGTCGCTGAACGACGTGGTCGCCGGCATCACCGGGATTCCCGTGGCCGAGACCATTCCGGACGGCTTCTTCGACCGCGCCGACGAAGTCGTTCTGGTCGACCTTTCCGCCGAAGAGCTGCTGACGCGGCTGCGAGCCGGCAAGGTCTATCTGCCCGAGCAGGCCGAGCGGGCGCGGCAAAACTTCTTCCGCAAGGGCAATCTGATCGCGCTGCGCGAACTGGCTCTTCGCCGAACGGCCGAGCGGGTCGAAGAGGACGTCCAGGCCTACCGCGAAGCCAAGGCGATCGCGCCGGTCTGGAAGACCGCCGCCTCCCTGATGGTGACGGTCGGACCGCACGAGGGCGGCGACCAGGTCGTGCGCAGCGGAGCGCGGCTGGCCCAGCAGCTGAACGCCGAATGGTTCGCCGTGTATGCCGAAACACCTGCGCTTCAGCGCCTGCCGGAAGTGGAGCGCCAGCGCGTGCTGGACCGGCTGCGCCTGGCCGAGTCGCTCGGGGGTCGCTCGGCGGTGGTCGCCTGCACCGACGCAGCCGAGGGACTGGCGCAGTTCGCCCGGCGCAACAACGTCTCGCGCATCGTGATCGGCCGCCGGGAATTTCACGGTCTGCCGAACCTGGCGGCCCTGAGCATCCGATTGGCTCGCAAGCTGCCCGACGCCGACATTTTCTTCGTTGCCCGCACGGAGGCGTCCCCTCGGCAGCAGCTTGCACCCGCGCCGGACGAAAGAACTGCACACCAGGTCGACTGGACCTCCTATGCGTGGGCGGCGGCGCTGTGCGCGCTGCTGACGCTGGTGCTGGTGCCGCTGCGCACGCGAGTGGACCTGGCCAACGTCGTGATGCTGTACCTGCTGGCGACCGTTACGGCCGCACTGCGCCTCGGTCGCGGGCCGGCGCTTCTGGCAGCGGTGCTGGGAGTGGGTCTGTTCGACTTCTTCTTCGTGCCGCCCTACAACTCGTTCGCGGTGACCGATCTCAAATATTCGGTCACCTTCGGCGTCATGCTGGCTGCAGGACTTCTGGTCGGGCAATTGACGGCAGGGCTGCGCTACTCGGCGCGCGTGTCGCAGCACCGGGAGGAGCGCGCCAGGGTGCTGTTCGAGTTCGCGCGCGAACTGTCTTCCCAGCTCGAGCTGGAGCCGATCGTCGAACGGGCGCAGGCGGCAGTGGCGGCAACGTTCCAGTCGCAGGTGGCGGTGCTGCTGCCCGACGCGGGTGGACGGTTGCGCGCGCCGCCGCAGATGCCCGAGGAGGTCGACCTGGGCGCCGCGCAGTGGAGTTTCGATCGGGCCGCGCCGGCAGGACTCGACACCGACACGCTGGCCGGCTCCAAGTGCCTGTATCTGCCCCTGCACGCGCCGATGCGCGTGCGGGGCGTCATCGTCCTGAAGCCCACGTCGCGCCGGCTGCTGCGAATTCCCGAGATGCGCCAGCAGCTCGACACCTTCACGTCGCTGATCGGGATTTCACTGGAGCGCGTCCATTACGTGGAGGTGGCGCGCGAGGCGGCGACGGCGATCGAGACCGAGCGGCTGCGCAATACGGTGCTGTCGTCGCTGTCGCACGATCTGCGCACGCCGGTAGCGGCACTGATCGGACTGGCCGAGTCGCTGGTGCTGCAGCATCCCGCGCTTTCACCGGCACAGGCGGAAACCGCGCGCGCACTGGCGCAGCAGACCCGCCGCATTGCCAGGATGCTCGAGAACCTTCTGGAAATGGCGCGCCTGAATGCCGGAGCGACGCGGCTGAACCTGGGCTGGAATGCGCTGGAGGAGACGATCGGAACTGCGCTCGCCTCGCTGCACGACGCGCTGGCGCGCCACACCGTTCAGGTCGATCTTCCAGCGGAGTTGCCGCTGGTCGAATACGACGCGCTGTTGATGGAACGGGTGTTCGCCAACTTGTTGGAGAACGCGGCCAAGTACACACCTGCGGGCAGCCGGATCCGGATCGAAGCCGATGCACAGCCGCAGCAGCTGGTCGTGCGCGTATGCGACAACGGGCCCGGGCTGCCACCGGGGCGTGAGCAGGTGGTCTTCGAACCATTCGAGCGCGGCAGCCGCGAGGACGCCCGCCCGGGAGTAGGACTGGGGCTGGCCCTGGCGCGCGCGATCGTGCAGGCCCATCGTGGTTCGCTGGTTGCCGAGCCTGCGCCGGGCACTGGAGCCTGCTTCCGCGTCACGCTGCCGCGTCGCGAGCCTCCACAGATGCCACAGGAAGGCCCGGTGCCGGATCTGGCGGCGGCAAGCCACGCGACGGAGCGCGAATGAGCGCCGTTGCGGTGGCGATTGTGGTGGAGGACGAACCGCAGATCCGGCGCTTCGTGCGCGTCGCGCTCGAATCCGAAGGCTGGAGGGTGACCGAGACGGAAACGTTGAAGCAGGGACTGGCAGAGGCGGCAACCCGTCGGCCGGACCTGGTCGTCCTGGATCTGGCGCTTCCGGACGGCGATGGGATCGAACTGGTGAGGGCGATGCGCGCCTGGTCCGGTTCGCCGATCCTGGTGCTGTCGGCGCGCGGGGAGGAACGGGACAAGATAGAAGCGCTCGATGCCGGGGCGGATGACTATCTGACCAAGCCGTTCGGAATCGGCGAGCTGCTGGCGCGCGTGCGTGCGCTGGCGCGGCGAAGGCCGCGCGCCGGCGCGGATGCGGGTGAACCGCTGTTCCGGGCGGGCGATATCGAGATCGATTTTTCGAGCCGCCGGGTGCGCCGTGCCGGTCAGGTGGTGCACCTGACGCCGATCGAGTACCGGCTGCTGGCGTTGCTGGCGGCCAACGCGGATCGCGTGCTGACGCACCGTCAGATCCTGCGCGAAGTCTGGGGGCCCGCTTACGTCGAACACGAACATTACGCCCGCATCTACATGGGCCACTTGCGGCGCAAGCTGGAGGCCGATCCCGCGCGGCCGCGCCAACTGCTGACCGAGACGGCAGTGGGCTACCGCCTGGTCACCAGTTGATCAGAACGAAGAGGCGTTGTCGCCGGAGCTGCCGGCCAGCACGAACCCGTGCGAGTTCGTCGCCATCCAAACCGGATCGGCAATGCCGGTGGCGATGGGCGGGGACCATGAAACCGCGGTCTGGCTGGTGAACGCATTGCCGGAGTTGTCGACGGCGACGAACTGCGTCGTGTACGCAACTGAGACGAAATTCCCCGCGCCCGAAACCACAACTGGGTTCCACAAGACTGGGGAAGTGGGCGCTATGAGAGTATTGCTCTCGAATACGGCGCCGCCGTCGCCCACGACGACCCACGTGTTGATCTCGGTATTGCCGCCGACTCCGACTACGTTCGTGGCGGTCTGGTTGTTGTCGAAATTGCCGTAGGCGATGGCGCGCAGCGTCGAAGCTCCTGTTCCGAGCGTCGTCTGGCCCCACGTGGTGCCCGCGTCGAACGACGCCAGCAGAATCCCGCCGTCCCCCGCCGCCACGCACGTCGCAACGAAGCAGGTGACCGCGTGCAAGTTCAGGCCCGTGTTGGACGCGCGCAGCGCCCAGTTCACGCCGTCTGGGCTGCTCTGAATTCGTCCGTTGTCGCCGACCGCGACAAACCCGCCGCTAGCAACGGCAATGGCACGCAGCGCCGGCAGCGCGGGGTTCGCCGCCACAGTCGCTGACCACGCGATGCCGTCCGTGCTGCGAACCACGGAACTGCCTTCGCCGACCGCCACAAACAGCGGGGTCGGAGGGTTCGGGAAGGTGTTCGGTATGGCGGTTGCCGCCACGGCGAACAGATTCGCCGAGTAGGTGGCAGGAGCATGCGAGGTCCAGGTTTTCCCATCCGTGCTGGTGAAGATCGCGCCTACGGGCCCGACGGTCGCCCAGATTCCGTTCGGCAGCGCGTTGGACAAACAAGGTTCGATGCTCGCGTAGCCGATGCCGTTGAGGTTCGCGCCCATTGGCGTTCCCGCCCTCCACGTGCCGTTGCCGCCGGCCGAACGCCCCACGGCCATCATCGTCGGGCTGCCGCCGCCACTGGGTGACGTGCCGGAATGAGCGTCGACCGTGAAGTAGTACGGCTGCCCGTTCACTGCCGCTCCGGGGACCGAATTGCACAGCAGCGCCGGTGGCGTCGTGCTGGTGCCGTTGTTCAGCAACGCGAACCCCGCGATGGCCGGATCGGTCCAGTTCAGCGTGCTCACAGACGGATTGGTGGAGCCGAATGTGAGATAGCTGACACCCAGCACCGGCGTCCACGTGATCCCTACGATGCCGTCGCCCATCACCGGCGCCACGTTGCTCGGCGGGGGCTCGGGGCTGCCGCTGTTTCCCAGACAACCGCCAAGCGCAATAGAGACGAGAACAGCGAAGAGGCGAAATCGCACGATCGGACCGCTGCGAAAAAGGCGCACTGTATCACCGCGCCGGATCGCCCCGGGCTCGCACCGGCGCGCGCCCGGCGTCGACCGGCCCGGAATGCAACTCGCTCGCGAGCAGGTTTGTCCTCGATCAAAGGCGGCGGCCAGAGCGCATCTATGCTGGCTCCGTGTCAGCACAGAGAGCTTCCATGACGCCGACCGTCGTTCCCGGCTTCCGTCACGACAGCCTTCTGATCGGATTTAAGCCGATCGACGATCTGCACCGCGAATTCCAGGACATCCTCGATGCCCTGCTGGATCCGGCCGAGGCCGACCTCGGCACGCATCTGCTCGCGCTGCACAAGCACCTGTTGCGTCACTGTGCGATCGAGGAGGAGTTCATGCGCCAGGAGGCCTACCCGCACCTGGACCGGCACCGACACGCGCACGAGCAACTGCTCGAGTGGGTTGCCGAGGTGCGCCGCCGATTCGACGCGGGCGACGTCGACGGCACCCGCCGTTTCTGCGACGATCTATTGGGTTGGTTCGTCGTCCATGCGCAAACGGAAGACGCCGAATTGGCCGCATTCCTGAAGGGCAGCCCCGCCTGACGGTTACCCCCATCGTCAACCGATTTGGCCTCTGCCGAGGATCGCCGTCAGCATCGGAGGGGCCGGTTCGACACCGGATCGCCTCGCCAGCAAGCCGGCCAGGACGCCGACGCCAAGCGCGGGAAGCAGCCACGCAGCCGCCAGCTGCAAGGCGGCGAGCGGCCCTGCATGGGAAATCTGGTGAACGAGCTCGTGACCGTTGTCTGCCATCGAGTGCCATCCGATGTGCCCCAGAAGCAAGGACACGACCAGCAGTCCGAGTGCCGGACCAAGCGTGCGGGTAAACAGCAGGCGCACCGCCGCGAGGGCGAAGACCATGCTTGTCACTTGCGCCAGCACCAACCCGAAATCGAACGAGGCCACCGAGACGAAGTTGTGAACGCCTGCCAGTTGCAGGTCGTCGGCCAGCTGATGGCCCGGGCCGACTCCGCATGCGGCGCCCGCAACCGCGGCGAGGAACCAGCGGCGTCGCAAAGTCGGCGCAGCAACGTTTCCGATCGCAAGCAGCACGGTCGTCGCGCCAAGGATCGTGCCGGCCATCGACACCGGCAGCGGATTGTCCGCGCTCATTCCTTCGCCGATCACTGTCGACGCGAGCGCTTGCAGGGCCGCCAATGCCAGGACGACGGGAAGCAGGCCTCGAAACCGGCGGAACGGAGCGATCAGGCAGACAAGCAGCAGGAACCGATCGAACGCGAATCCACCGAAGAAACCGAGTCGGACGAACAGCCACGCGGCCTGCAACCAGTTTGGATCGAGCGCGATCGATTCGGCGTTGCCCGGCAGCGCGTACGTGCGGGCGGGACCTTCGACCGGTAGAAACTGAAGCCGCAGCTTGAGGCGCCGCCCGAGCTCCGGCGCGATGTTCACCCCGATCGAGAAGTGGCTGCCTGCTGACCGGATTGGATATTCGATCGAAACGTCGAAGAAACCCTGGTTCCAGAAAAGGTCGGTCTCGGGCGCCAGCGCGGGGCCGTTGATGTCGTCGACGGCGCTCGCGTAGTCGAGGAACGAGCGGTCGGAAGGAAGAGAAATCTGCCCTTTCACGGCGCTCGCCACCAGCGCTACTCCGCTTTCGCGCAGCTCGATCTGGTGCGCCGTGGAAGCGGCGGCCTGCTGCAGTCGGTCGTCGACGTGCGCCAGGTCCAGGTAACCTGGCCCCCGCTTGGGCAGTTCGAAACTGGCCAGCAGTACAAGCGGAACGCGCAGCAGCAGGTGAAGCCGGTCATTTTCCGGCTTCAGGTAGCCCTGCAGCAGCACTTCGGGGGGAAGATCGGCGCCGTTCGCCAATGCTCGTGGCGGCAGCAGAAGAAAGGCGAACAGGGCGATCCACCCCCACTTCGGCTGCGACGTCAATCGTCGCCGACCGGCTTGAACTTCTGGATGCGCCGGCCCCCGATCGTCTCACCCGCGTACAGGTTGCCGTGCGAATCGACGGCGATCATGTGCAGGAAGGTGAATTCACCGGCCATGTGACCGGGTCGGCCGAAACCGCTGAGCAGCGCGTTCGAAAGTCCGGCCAGTGCGGCCGCGTGGTTGAACCGCACAAAGCCCCGCCAAGCATCGCCAGCAAGGGCATCAGCATCCCGTAAACGGCTCGGAATCTTCTCATCGCGACCTCCTGTTGAGCTGTACGCAGATTCGCCCCGCAGATGCGCGCGTGCAGGTTGTTTCGTTGCATCTCGACCATCCCGAGGGCGGCCAAATTACAGGTACCGCGGCAGCTAGTGCCGTGAAGGCGTTCGAGGCTACGCCGCCGATGCCACGCGTTCAATCTGTTCCGCACAACATCAACACTGCGCGAGCGGCTTTTTCGCGCTGCCGCGGTTGTGGCTATTGGCGCTGCGAGTTTCTTGTATCCCTGCGCTTCGTAAATCGCATGTTATGGAGCGAACAGCAACGCGCAGTGGCCGGGTTGCGCAGGCGGATCCGAGATCTGCCCGCCCCGCGGAACGCACTGATCGGCAGGCAAAGGAGTTCCCCCTTCCACATGCTGCACCAGCAGATCGAACGCGCGTTGCGCGTGCGGCTCGATCAGCTCGAGCTGCGGGAACGTCGCTCGGTACGATTCGATGTGGTTGCCACTTCGTACAGGCGGTAGGGCGGCGCCTGGTTCGGATTCTGTCCCTCGCTGCTTGCGGCATGAACCTTGCGTGCATAGGCGCGCGCATGGTGGTCGATCGGCAGCAAGGAGTCCATCGTTCCGGCAACGGTGATCAGCGGCTGCTGAATGCGTCCCGTCGTTGCGAAGTCCGCCAGCTGCTGCCCCACGTCCGATACCGACAGGCGTGCGATGTAGTTGTAGGTTCCGGTTCCCGCGCCGTAGGTGTCGTAGGTCGGGTCGAGCCGCTTCTGCCACTGGCAGAAGGTGACCTCCCAGAAACCCGCGTCGGTCGTCGTGCCGTAATGGTTGTTCCAGAGCGAGGCTGCCCCGATGACGATGTCCGGCGGGTAACCGGCGGCGCGGATGTTCTGTGCCGCGGTGCTGGTGGCGCTGAAACCGGAGGTCACGTAATCGGGAAAGTTCAGCACCGCCGGCGGCAAATCGGTCAACAAATTGGGTGCACCGGGGTCGACGAACGTGCCCTCCCAGTCGACTCCACCGTCGAACAACTCCGGTGCCGTCTCGATCGCGCGGCGCACCTGATATCCACCGTTCGAGGTGCCTACCGCGTACGTGTATCGCGGCTTGTGTCCGTAGTGCGCGCGCAGACCTGCTCGCGCCAGCTTTGCAGCGGCGATCATGTATTCGCGCCAGCGCGTGAAGGGCTGCCCCGGATCATTGTCATAGAAGTTCACGAACACCGGCAGTACGGGATTGAGTCGGCAGCCAGGGGGATCACTCGCGCTATGCAAGCGCAGATTCAACACGCCTTTGTTCTGCGACGCATAGGCGTAACCCTGCTGTACGACATAGTCGCTCCAGGCGAAGTCGCCGTTGAATTCGCTGCGCGTGCCCGACGCTCCGGCGACCACCAGGCGGCCGTTCCAGTCGTCCGGCAGCCGGAGCAGGAAACGGGCCTGTCCGGTCGGATCGCTTGCGATCCGCGCATCGAGCTGGACTCCGGGCACCGCCTTTGTGATCGGCGTGCGTTGGCCGGCAACCGGCGCGATGACGCTGCGGTCCGTCTGCGGTGTGAAGGCGAAGAAGGGCAGCGGCGGCGTCAACGCGTTGTCGGCAGGCGTCGTTGCGGCGTTGTTCGTGGTCAGGTCTGTGCTCTCGAAGCACTGCACGTCGGCGAGCTGGCTGCCGAACGCCTGGATCAGGTCGGAACAGCGGCTCGCCTGCGCGGCGCTCGCACAGACCAACGCCGCCGCCATCAGTGCAATGCGAGCCGCCAGCATCACCGCTGAGCTGTCACGATCATTCATTTGTCCACCTCCGCGCTCTTCTTTTGAACCGCACCCGTGGATGGCCGCGGCGCGCTCCAGCTCCTGCGCTCGAGCGCGCGGAAAGGATTCGCCGCGCTGTCTTCATTGTCAAGCGGGATCGGCCTGCATCGCGTGCACGCGCGAAGGGGTCACGGAAATGACACTCGTGATCGGGATCATCGCGCGCGCGCCGTGCGCAGGCGCCGCAGCAGAAACCTGGCCGGATCCACCGACGCCGCCAGGCCTCGCTCGATCGGCAGGGGCTCGCCTTCGATCAGGCACGCCAGCGTTTCGCCCAGCAGCGGCGTGAGCGCCAGTCCGCGCGACCCGAACGCGAAGCTGCAGTACAGGCCCTCGCGCCTCGGCAGATCGGCAAGGTGCGCTCCCTGCAGGTCGGCGGACGCAGCGAGCGATGTGTGCTCGTCGGCCACCGCACCAGCCAGCGGCGTGCGGTCGATTGCGACGCAGCGCATCGCGTCGAAACCGCCTCCGTCGATGCGGACCGAAACCGGTTGCGCCAGAAGATGCGCCAGCCGCTGCAGATTGCCCTCGTGCGCGATCCGCTCCGCGAGGCCCGTGTCCTCGCCGGGTGCGACCTCCTCGTACGTGGCGCCCGCAACCACGCGCCCATCGAGCCCGGGGGCGACGGTTCCCGGTCCCGCGATCGCGGCTCGCAGGTTGGCCAGGTCCCCGGCCGCCAAGCGGGTCAGCCGCCCGCGTACCGGCCGCACTGGAGCAAACTGCGATTGCAACAGGCGCGGCGCATCCATCGCGCAAGCGACGATCACGACCGGCACCTGGGCGATCGGCCCACAATGGCCCTCGATCCGCCACGTCCCGGATGGCAGCGGCTCGATGCGCAGCGCGTGCTGGCCGCCGTGCCATCGGATTGCCGGTTGGCCGCTCAACATCGCGCGGCACCAGGAAGCCGCTGAAACAACGGCGCCGGAGTCGAACCACAACCCGCCGCGGCGGGGGCGCAAACCTACCGCCCGTTCCGCTTCGTGCGGCGTGCACCAACGAACGAAATCGGCCGGCCAGCGCTGCAGCCGCAACAGTTCCGGCCATGGCCCGTCCCCCGTTTCGTCGCCCGCGATTTGAAGAATCCCACACGGTTTGATCAGCGCATCGCCCGAGGGTGGTTCAGCCAGTTGCCGGCGCGCCAGCAGGAACCCTGCGCGCACCAGGCGGGCCGCGTTGCTGTCGTCGGCAGCGAGCCAGGGATGCAGCAGTCCGCAAGGCAGAGCGGACGCGCCGCCGGCGGCTTCGGCTGCGGCGTCGATCAGGCCAACCTGCCAGCCGCGCCGCGCGAGGGCGGCGGCGGTGCTGCAACCGGCCAATCCGGCGCCGAGTACGACCGCCTCACGTGGTCCGGGGTACGGCGAGGCGGGCTCGTGCCGTCGCGTGCGGAAGCGCGGCGCGTAATGGGCGGCCAGCATATGGCGCTTGGCGTCGAATCCCGGGCGCAGCTCCGCTTCGAAGCCGCCGGCCGCCAGCGCTTGCCGCACGTCACGCGCGACGGTCCATGTCGCCAGCGTCGCACCCGGGCGCGCCAGTCGAGCCAGCGCCTTGAGCAGCGGCGGCTCCCACATTTCGCGGTTGCGATCCGGCGCGAAGCCATCCAGGTAGAAGGCGTCGGCGCCGAGTGCCAGTTCGGGAACCAACGTGCGCGCATCGCCCAGCGCGAGTGTCAGCACGATCGCGCCGCCCTCGAAAGCCAGCCGGTGCAGTCCCGTGATCGGCGGCGGCCAGCAGTGCATCAGGCGCTGCGCGAGCGGAGCCAGCGCAGGCGGCGCGCAACGGGCCAGGTCTGCGGCTGCCAGCGGGTGCCGCTCGACCGACACGAAGTGCAGCCTGCGCGGGCGGCGGGGATCCTCGCGCCAGGCCTGCCAGGTTGCGAGGAAATTGATCCCCAGTCCGAAGCCGGTTTCGACGATCACGAACTGTTCCCGCCCAGCCCATCGCGACGGCAGATCGTTGCCGCCGAGGAAGACGTGGCGGGCTTGTTCGAGCGCGCCGCCGCTGCTGGCATACACGTCGCCGTAACGCGCCGAAAACGGCGCTCCGGCGGCGTCGAACTGAAGCGTTTCGGTGTCGATCCCGGCCATTGCGCAGCGCTTTAACCCCGCCCGCCTCGTTGTTGCGTTTACAGCAGTATTACCCCAGACGAGGACGCCATGATTCAGACTCTGCTTGCCAGCATCACGATGCTGCTCACCGCATGCGCTGCAACTTCATCCCTGGCCAGTTGCGACGGCGAGGACCCTTCGCCATGCGCCGCCGGCATGGTCGACGTGGCGATCCTGGATCGAACCACCGGCGAGCAGTTGACCATCTACACCCATCAGGGTGAGCGCTGGGTGGCCGGCAGTCCCGGCCACCGCTATGCCGTTTCGATTCGCAGCAGATGGCCGGGACGCATTTTAGGGGTCGTGTCGGTCGACGGCGTCAATGCGGTCACCGGCGAGACAGCTTCCTGGGGACAGCGCGGCTATGTTCTGCTGCCGTGGGCATCTTTTGACGTTCTTGGCTGGAGAAAGTCGCAAGAGCGTGTGGCGGATTTCGTTTTCACGCGCCTCGAGGATTCGTACGCGGCCAGGACCGGCCGCCCCGACGAGGTCGGCGTCATCGGCATCGCGGCGTTCCGCGAGGCCGACGACGGCGCTGCGACGAGTCTGAGCGAACGCAGCGAGTCGAAGCGGGAAGATCGACGCCCAGCACCCTCAGAGAGCCGCGCCGCGCCTTCCGCCCCCGCCGAACCATCGGCTGCGGATCGAGCGAGATCCGAAGGTGCTCCGCTGGCGCAGGCACAGGAGCGACTCGGAACCGGGCATGGCCAAAGCGAAGCTTCGCACGTCGCGTCGACCCGCTTCGAACGCGCGCGCGATCAACCCGATCAGGTGATCGTGATCCGGTACGACCGCCGTGACCGCCTGGTCGCGATGGGCGTGATTCCCGGCGACGACCATGCGCCGCGGCCGTTCCCGCGATCGGCCAGCGCCGAATTCGTGCCGGATCCTCCAGCACGCTGGTAACCGCAGCAGCGTCCGTCGATGGCTTTGTCGGCGATTCGGCATACTGCGGAAATGGCCGAGGGCGATCTCGCTGAGGCGGACGAGTCCCTGATGTTGCGCTTTGCGGACGGCGACATGCGCGCTTTCGAACGACTCTACGAGCGGCACGAGCGTCCGGTGTACCGGTTCCTGCTGCGTTCGGTGCGGATCCAGGCGGTCGCGGACGAACTTCTGCAGGAGGTGTGGATCAGTATCATTCGGGCGGCAAAGTCCTATCGACCCCAGGCGGCATTCACGACCTGGCTGTACCGGATTGCGCGCTCGCGCCTGATCGACCACTGGCGCGCACGCGATCCCGAAGCGCTCGAGAGTCTGGACCAACCAGCCGGAAGCGGCTGCGACGCCACGCTGCTGGACCTTGTCGCCGCCGACGCTTCGCAGCAGCCCGAGGTCGAGACGGTGAACCGCGCACAGGCACGCGCGTTCGTCGCCGCTGTCGAGCAGCTGCCGGCCGCGCAGCGCGAGGCTTTTTTGCTGCACGTGGACGCGGGACTGACGCACGAGCAGATCGCGAACGCGACCGGGGCAGGCGCTGAGACGGTGAAGAGCAGGATCCGCTATGCAACCGCGAAGCTCAGGACGAACATGCAGCCTTGGCGGGCGAACCCATGACCGATCGGCCGGAAACCTTGCCGCCCGAGGCGATGCGTCTGCGCGCCGCGCATCAGCAGCTCGACGAGGGGCCCGCGCCGGCGGTGCGGGCCGCAATCTTGCGCGCGGCAGCCGCCCATACGCGCGGCGAACCCGTTCAGCAGCCTGCAAGCGTGCGGCCGAGGTCGCTGCGATGGCTGTTCGCTTGGAGGCCGGCAACGGCTGCAGGGGCGACAGTCGCGGTAGCGCTGTTGGCAGTCGGACTGGCACTTCACGTCGAACGCGAGCTGCCGGGCGAGATCCCGGTGGAGAAACGCTCGGGGATTTCTGCGGACTTGCAGAAGGCCGCACCGGTCGCTCCGGAATCGGTCGCCTCGCCACCGACCGCCTCGCCACTCCCTGCCTCGCCGGCGGCCGCGTCGCGATCGGTTGCGTCGCCGCCGACTGTATCGGCACCATCTGCGAAGAAGCCGGCTGTATCGGCGGCGGTCAGAGCGGAGAGTGCGCCTTCCGAAGGCGCGCCCGTCTCGCCCGATGGAGCGAGCGACGAGCGCAAGCGCTACGCCCCGGCCGCTGCGGCTGCACAAGATGTGGTCGGTCCCGCGGAAGAGGCGAAGGCACCTGCGGCCGCACCGGCCCCGGCCACCCCCGCGCACGTGCGCTCCCGGATGGTTCCTGCACAGACGCCGCTCGCTGCTCCGGCGCCCCCTTCAGGCGCGTCCGCAGCGCGGGAGCGCGCGGCCGAGGAACACGCGTCGCCGCAGAACTGGCTGAGGCGCATTGTCGAGCTGCGGCGAACGGGACTCGACGCGCAGGCCGACGCCGAGCTCGTGAAGTTCCGCGCCGCCTATCCCGACGTGCTGGTCCCGGAGGCGGCGCTGAAGAGGTGAATCGGGTCTGCCCGGAAGAAGCTACTTCGCGGCTGCCTCGACCGCGATCGAGATCGTCACCTCGTCGCTCACGTTGGGAGCATAGAGGTCGAGGCCGAAGTCGCTGCGCTTGACGGTCGCGGTCGCGTTGGCCCCGACCTCGTCCTTCTTCGAGAGCGGATTGGGTCCCAGCTTGTAGCCCGTCACCTTCAACGTGACCGGCTTGGTCACACCCTTCAAGGTCAGGTTGCCGTCGATCGACACCGGCCTGTCGCCATCGAAGGCGACCGAGGTCGACTGGAACGTCGCAGTCGGGTATTTGGCCGAGTCGAAGAAATCCGGCTTCTGCAGGTGCTCGTTCAGCTTCGGCGAGATCGTGTCGATCGACGTGGTGTCGATCACCACCTCGACGGAGCCGGTCTTCGCGGTGCGATCGAGAACGATCTTGCCGCTGGTCTTGTTGAAGCGCGCGGTCTGGACCGAGAAGCCGAAGTGACTGTACGAGAAGCTCGGGTTCGTGTGGTTGTTGTCGATGATGAAGGTTTCGGGCGCGGCCAAGGCCGGGGCGGACAGGGTGATCGCGATCGCAACGGGCAACAGACGTTTCATCAGGGAATCCTTCCGGGATGGGACAAGGCCGGCAGCAGCAATCGTAGCAATGGATGGACTAGTCTGCGGTACCAGCGGCCGCAGCACGTTCGCTATCGGCTCGTCCGCGGTGCAGGTCGTGCGTGACGAAGGGTTGCCCAGCGGTGGGCTTTTCGAGCCAGTCATGGTGCGCGAGCGTCGCCCGGATGTCCGTGAGACCTCTGGCCCAGTGTTCGTTCATCGTCAGCATGCCGAACTGGTAGTCCTTCTGATAGCTCTCGTACGGCTTGTCGCGGTAAATCAGGTGGATCACGTTGCGCCGCCGTGTGCAGGCCAGAGGCTCTGCCTGGCGATAAGCTTCGCTGCTGCGCGCCGACTCGGGAAGAAGCGCGATCAGCTCGTGGAGCAGGCGGCGGTACTGCTGCTCTTCCATCAGCACGTCGGTGACCATCCGGGTCCGGCTCGAATACTGGATGTCTTTC
>Ga0187846_10000620_pt1 | contig 20214 bp, 22 predicted proteins | sample TC_taG_FD_161473 | JGI IMG/M metagenome (GOLD analysis project Ga0187846, IMG submission 161473) | Biofilm microbial communities from the roof of an iron ore cave, State of Minas Gerais, Brazil - TC_06 Biofilm (v2) | ecosystem: Environmental > Terrestrial > Deep subsurface > Cave > Wall biofilm...
CCAATTTATAGATGGGAAGTGTCTTCTAGAGGCCAAGCTTGCATCAAGTGCCCAGAACACTCTTGTGACTCTAAGAGTATTTTGCGATACCGGTTCGGAAAAGTCTCCACCAGGAGGAGAAACTGCTCCTACTAGAGTTAGTGATCCTACTCTTTCTTCAGGAGAAATAACAATAGCTTTTCCTCCCCTTTCATAAAATTCTGCCAGTCTTCTTCCAAGGTAAGCTGGATATCCTTCTTCACCAGGCATTTCTTCCAATCTGCCGGAAATTTCTCTGAGCGCTTCTGCCCATCTAGAGGTACTATCTGCCATCAAAGCAACACCATATCCCATGTCTCGGTAATACTCGCCCATAGTAATTCCCGTATAGATACTTGCTTCACGTGCGGCAACTGGCATGTTTGATGTGTTGGCAACAAGAATTGTACGTTCCATCAGTGGTCGTTTTGATTTTGGATCTTCTAATTTTGGGAAAGTTGAAAGAACTTCTGTCATCTCGTTCCCTCGTTCCCCACAACCTACATAAACAATGACACTACTATCTGCCCATTTTGCAAGTTGCTGTTGAGTTACTGTTTTCCCACTTCCGAATGGTCCTGGAATTGCAGCAGTACCACCTTTTGCGACTGGAAAAAAAGTATCCAATACACGTTGACCAGTAAGTAATGGTTCTTCCGGTGGAAGTTTATGTAGCACTGGTCTCGGTATGCGGACAGTCCACCAACTTGATAGACCAATTTCTACCTTTGAGCTATTTGTCTGAACAGCTGCGACAATTTCATTGACATCATATTTTCCTTCAGATATTTCTGATAGTTCACCTTCTACATTGTGTGGAATCATTATTTTATGCTTTATTAGCGGAGTTTCCTGAACTTCACCAATGATTTCGCCTGGAGAAACATGATCACCTTTTTTCTTAATAGGCACAAATTCCCATTTCTTGGTCAGATCAAGAGCTGGAATGATATTTCCTCTGCTTATAAAGTCGCCACTTTGTTCTCTTAGAATATCAAGTGGTCTTTGAATACCATCATAAATTGATTTCAAAAGACCTGGGCCAAGTTGCATCGATAAAGGACGTTTTGTATTGATAACTTTTTCACCAGGTCTTAAACCAGTTGTATCTTCATAGACTTGGATCGTAGCTTTATTTCCTTCCAAACGAATTATTTCTCCAACTAGACCAAGTTCGCCAATTCGTACAACATCAAACATCTGCGCACCTTCGAGACCACCTGCTATGACAACTGGTCCTGAAATTCTAGAGACTATGCCATCTACCATATCTATTAATCAACTCCCTTGGATGCTTATACCCAATACTCTCTTCGCTAATGCAGAAATAGATTCCTCTTTGATATTACCCTCAAGTGCAGGCATAAACAAGACTAGTGGTTCAATTGCTGCATCAATTTTAGTCTTAAATATACTGGGAAGTAAATTACGAACAAATTCACTCGCAATAATCAATCCATATTTGCCAGAAGAAAAAAGATCTTGCATCTTTTTGCTTGCATCCTCTTTATTTACAATAAATGTATCATCTATCCCAATGAGACGATATCCAATGACGAGCTCTCGTTCACCCACTACAGCTATCTTGCTGTTTGTTTCTATTTTTTGTTTAGACATTTCACTCGCTCACTAAAAATGAATTTATTTGTTCAGTTGAGAGATTGTAACGTTTTCCATAAGCTATCCTCTTAACATTCTCGCGCTCGTATTCTGCATTGATTATAAAATAGAATATGGTTCCAATGGACAGTGCAATATTTTTTAATTTTTTAACATATTCTGAATTAATAAATTTGCCAAGAGTGACTTCGAAATCAATCAAACTTCTTGTCTTCTTGTACTGAGCTAGTGCATTAATCAATGTGAAACGGTTCTCTACTCTTCCTACAATTTCTGCAGTATCCTTTACACCATAGATATCCATTAGTTCATTCATGGGAATTCTTCCTCCATCTACGAGGTGTTTATTGACCACTTCTTTATCCAAATTTGCTTCTTTAGCTTTCATAAGGTTCAGAATATTTTTTTTGTCTATCTCAGCTCTAAATAATTCTCTAATCATTCCCTCATCGCCTTGGAAGAATTTTAGTGATTCAAATAACCTTTGATAGTAATATATTTGTAAAGCAGACATCATTGATCCAAGATCTCCAGTTTTTTGGTACTCCTCTAAATGTTGCATCAATATTGTTCCATAGTTGTACTTCATAAGTTGATTTACAACGTTATCTACATTTGACTGTGATAGTATTATCTTCATCTCATCGTGTGGAATGTTACCTCCAGAAACTCCGGCTGGCACATTACGGCTAGAGACTAGAAATGATTCTGTCTCAGTAATTGTTCGCCCCATACTTTTTGAAGAAAGTATCAACTCTATATTGTAAATGTCCCATTTTGACAGATATGCTCTAACTGCAGATCTACCGTTGAATGGTGCTACGTCTAGTGCAATTTTATTTACTTGAACCAAATGACGATTTAGCGCCACTTCTAAAATTTCTGATGGTTGATAGATTGAAGCGGCCTTCTCAATTTCTTGACCATACCATGTAGATTCTAATATCTTAGCCATTTCGTTTTCATCTTTTGCTTTAAGGAGGCTTTGCATAACTTCCTTCGAAAGAAAGTTTATAGACATTGCTTGAAGTCTCCCAAAAGAAGAGGCGTATTGGGATGTTGGCATTATAATGTTCTCTCCATGAGAAAACCCTTCACTTCATCTTCTTGAGTCCTAAGCAGTTCTTCGAAAGTCAGATCCAGTTCTTTTGTTCGGTTTTTATTTTCTGCCAAAATGCCACCCAAGGTTTGAATTGAAGATCCAATGGTCACTTCCATATCTTTTAAAATTACATGATCTTCTTCACGACAGTAAACTGTAATGTTTTGTTCTAATTTTTTTTTCGATGTATTCACCATATCTGCTAGCACTTTTTTATATTGGGAAGTTTTTGTAAAGTTGTTGATTTCTTGTTTAATTGCGTTAAGTGCTGATTCCAAATTCGCATTAATTGCATCAAATAAAATTTTTTTTGCTTCTAGTCTGGCTGACTCTATTATCCTTGCATATTCTCCTTCTGACTTTAATTTTGCCTCCTTTGTATAACGTTCTTGTATATCTTTGATTTCAGCATCTTTTCTAATTTGTATTTCAGTTCTTTTATCTAAGAGTTCAGTGTTGAGACGGTCCAGCTCCTTTTTTTTTCTATTCTCTATCTCAAGGAGGAATGTCTCAATGCTCATTACAAACTCCACTATAATATGCCAAGTAACAGAATTATTCCTAGCACGAATCCTATGATCCAGAGCGTTTCAGGAATGACAAAGAAGAAAAGTACTTGACCAAATTTTTCAGGTTTTTCTGCTATGATACCCATTCCTGCAGCACCTATTCCTTGTTGTGCATTACCGGTACCTATCAAACCTCCAGCTATAGCAATTGCAGCTGCAATGGCTAGCAAAGGCTTTGTCAGAGCACTACTAGTCGTTGCAGATTGAGCAAATGCCGGAGTTGTTAAGAATGTAGAAAGTGCTATCGTCAAACCTGCAATTATAATGATAAATGATAACTTTGAACGCCTGTTCAGCACCATTAAGATGGCTCATTTAATGAGGTTATATTAATCTAATTTTCGCAATTACCCGATCCATCTTTTGAAAAAAGTATAATTTGACAAATAAGAATTACTTTTAAAGTTTGCATTAACCAGCTCTTTAATGATCATCCGCCAAAGAGCGACGAATTTCAGGAGTTTACATGATGTCATTGTTCTACAGGAAGATCCAATCTATTTCCCCATTCTCCCCAAGAACCGACATAAACTCTGACATTTTTAAATCCAAGTTTTTTAAGAGCTAGAAATGAATTTGCTGCTCTATATCCTCCTTGGCAATAAGTTACTATCTCATCATCTTTTGATAATTTGTAAATCTTTGATAGAGATTCATTATGTTTTATTGTACCGTCTTCTTCAAGATTAAGAGCCCAATTAATGTTAGTGGCCTTAGGAATGTGTCCTTTTCTCGCGGCGCGCACGACTGTGCCATCAAATTCATCTTGGGCTCTAGCATCAATTAGTTTTATTTTGCTCAGATTCTTCTTAATATATTCAAAGCTTGCAAAGACATCTTTGTTAACTTCTCCTGAAAATTTGGCCGGTTTGAATGCATTCGTTTTTGCTTCAAGAGGAAAACCATGGATCTTCCACTTTTTTATTCCTCCATCAAGCATAAACACCTTCTTGTGTGAAAAATAAATCAAAAGCCAGACGCCACGAGCTGCGCTCATTCCAGAAACATCATCATAAAATACTACAATCTTGTCTTTTGTTACTCCAATGTATGACAAAAGTTTCCTCATCTCCATGTTAAATGCTTTCATACCTTCTTTGCTCGTATCAGACCAATGATAATAAAATAGATCCAAATTGACTGAACTTGGTATATGACCCTCCGAATACTCTTTGTAAGATCTAGAATCTACTAGAATTAGATCTGGATCATCGATTATTTTTAAAAGATTATCAGGAGAAATAAACATAGATTAGATATAGCCTAGGATGTGTAAATTCATTTCACATTCAAACTGCGATACGATAGTAAATATACCATTGATTGTTTTACGAAAAACAGACGATTTCATTTATTATGAAAATTTCTAATGCGTAATAATTAGAAAATTCCGACAAAGAAGATATATTATATGGATTTCAATCTAACTAATACTACAAAGCCTTAGACATATCGTGAAAAATTCAAAAAAATACAAATTATTTTAATTTTCTGTAAAAACGTAAATTGTTATATTATACTCTATAAGGATACTAACATACTATGATCATTTTATGCTATAATTGCGATTCGAGTCCTTTGGACCTAAATTTATTCTCAATTGAAGAGGAGATGATATAGTGCAAGAAGTCATAAGATCAAAAAAATCAAATCCTCAATTATCAGTTTTCCAGACCTTTAAGACCAAAGACAAGGAGCTCACTGGCGAAGCACTTAGACAGAGAGGAATCATTATTCATCTTGCAAATGAAATTATTCCTACTCGGAGAACAAGGACCGCTATAGCACATAAGCTTGCTGAAAAAAATGGTACAACATGGCAAAACATCTATTCTGGAATTTTTAGGGATCTGGATGAAATTTTAGTTCCTCTTGGAATTGTTGAGGAAGCGGGACGATTGCCCATAAAACGTGGCCCTAAGGCGTTACAAGAAGAAGGAGTACCATATTACCAACTTACAGAAGGTGGCTTGCTAGTGGCTGCATCTATTGAAGAAATGGAAAATGATCGCCAAAAAATTATGGAGCAATTCTTTGAAAAAAATTCTAACTTAAAAGACAAAGATTTCAAAAAATCGATTCAGTTACTTTTGAATGTCGCACCCATCTTCGTTGCATCATTGCTTCGGAAATATGTAGAAGCATTCAGCGTCGGAAAAATAAATCGTTTGGTACCATTTGACGCAAATAATATTAGAAATGCAGTTGATGAGTCAATAATAATCCAAAGGGAACTTTTGGAAGGATTTTCCACTCTATCAACAGCAGATAGAGATCCTATTATTAGTTTCTTGAAAAGCATATGTGAACCAGATAAGCATTAAAAACCTTTTCCAAAAGAGCTTGCTAATATTGATAGATTTATCTAATACTATTATCAGAGGGTCATTCCCTATTGACTTTAGAATATAATAAAGGTGATAGAATATCCATTGGCTACTGATTTAATCAAAACAGTTCTTTACCTGATAGATTCAGGAAAGGGCGATATTGGAAGACTCAATTATATTCTAAATAGACTTCAGGATGGGAAGCCTCTTTTCATATCAGATAGAAAATATTTGGAACCTTTAATTTCAAGATATATCGATTTAGGTAAAAGAAGAGATATTAGCATACCTGCTGGTGATTCCGTAGAGGACTTAAAAAATGATCTTATGAGGCTAAATGAAAGACTCTCTAGATTAGAAAAAAGAGGATATAAACATCACATTGGCAGAAAAGCGGTTTTCTTCTTTGTAACATTTTTCGTAGGGTGGCATGCAGTTATTCAAATTGTTAATAAACTATTAAGCGAAAGTGACAAAGTCTTCAATAATACACAAGACCTTAACCGCTACATCTTTCCACTTTATCAGATAAAATCTATTATTCCTACCCAATTTGCTCACTATGTGGACCTAGGTATTCTATATGGATGGGGTGCCATGATAATTACGTGGATAATTCTGGGTTTTATCTACCTGGTGAAATTCATCAGATCTAGATATAATCCATGAAAATGATCTTCTTTGCTGATTCCTGACTTACGTATTTTTATCAAAACAGAAATTCTGAATTAAAAAACTGCTTATTAAAAACAGATCTAAGTAAAATTAAAATCTACCTCCCCTGCTTGACCACTAAGTACGGTATTTGTGTTATAAAAGGCCTTACCAACAATGTTAAATTTTGCACTACCTTTTTGCAATGCCAACCAGAGTTCTGGATTATTACCAGTATTATCTATGGTAGTCTGTGCATCTAGTTGGTTTGAATTGTGTGCCACGAGTGTGTAATAGTTTGAACTTTGCCAAGCACCCTCAAGTCTTTCTCCCACTTGACCATGCCCTATCACGATACTATTTTCATAAATATCATAAGTTATTGACTCAAGAATAACTGTTACACCGTTTGGGTTTAGCACATCAAACTTTGTGTCTACAACTGCTTCCTTATCAGTAGCAGAGAGAACAGATGTGTTATTTAATTTTACAATAATTGGATTAACTTGTGTAGAGGCTGCCTTGAGTCCGCCGGGAGCTAAAGGATTTTGTGTAATAGCATTTTGCAAGAAACCGGAACTTGGCAGCATAGCAACTAGGACTATAATCGCAGCAAGTACTCCCAGTGCAGCTCCAACCAAATATTTTTTTTCCAAGGGTATTGTTAGAGTTTGCTCTTCACTTAAATGTTAATCTACAAAGGCTTATAGTCAAAGTTTTTAAAAATAATTTTGTGCAATATCATCAAGCAGTTAGAATAGGACAAGAGAGAGCCAGAAGATCGCAGATGAGTCTCTTTTCATATGCAGGGTTTGCCATGCTTACGCTCACTGTAAAGAAATCAGATGGTCAGTTTGTGCCAGTAGGTGAACAGGATTTGGTTGCAATTGTTGAAAAACTAGAAGGTTGGATTACAGTAATAGTAGATGAAGAGGGATACGCCAAAGCCCAATCCAAGATCTTAAGCGAAGATGAAGCAAGAAAAATTATAAAAAAAATGGTGGCCGCTGGTATTCCTGAATACATGGACAAGGTCAGGTTAGTATAATCTCTGTGCCTTCAGCACAGCCTTTGATCGCTTTTTCTAAAGTTTTGATATCTGCTTTTAAGATACGTGTCCTAATTTTGGATCTCTCAATGACTTTAAGTGCAACAATATCCATTAAATCATAGCTTCCCGCTATTGTTTCTTGATGAACCAACATGTTACGAAGTTTTTTAAGCTCAATTCGTTTGAATTTTTTTGCATTTTTATTTTTATTTGGATCTGAATCGTAGACACCATCTACATCCGTTGCATTAAGAAAGATATATGCCCTGACCTTTTCTGCAATTAGAGCTGCTGTTGCATTTGTACTTTGACCCGGATGTAATCCACCACATATTACTATCAATCCGCTGTCTGCTGCATGTGTTACCTCTTTTAGATTCGTTGGAGGATGCGGATATCCTCTATCATGCATAGCATAAATCAATAGTCTAGCATTTAGACGAGATACTTCGATACCAAGTTCATCAAGTGTAGACTCGTCAACTCCAGAGGACCTTGCGTGTGTAATGTAATGTCTCGCAATTTTACCACCTCCTGCAACTATAATTGGTTGACAAATCTTTGATATACTTACAAAAAATTCTGCATACTCTTTGAGGGTTTTTGAATCGTCCAAGCCAAATATACTTCCAGATAATTTGATAACTATTCTTTTTTTCATTAGTTTTCACCAAGAATGATCTGCGCTGCAATTTCAACCTTTTTTCTATTTTTTTGGGCAGTATAAACTCGCAGGATGTTCATAAAACCAGAGATTGCAGAGACAAGTGGTATTTCTGAAATCGGAAGTTCATATGCTTCCTTTGGTATAGAATCTCTCTTTGATGTAATTATGATAGAATGGGATTCCTTTTTTGAAGGAGTAAGTGGAATAGACGGAGTCTTGGATATGTCAATGAATATCTCTGACTTGTCTACTTTGGATTTTCTGGATATTTCTTTTTGAATTTCTGATGCATTGATATTTCTAATTTTATTATTTGTAAGAATTTTTTCAAAAACACATTTAAGCAATCTACGTGTCTGATAGTCTAATGCAAGGTGTTTTGCTTTTTTGAGATTTGATGAAATTTCAGGTAAGGAGACCAACTTTGAAATTACAAACTCATCTGTAAGTTCAATGTAATTTTCAAGATTGTTTGAAGTAAGTCCAAGTTCGTCATCTGCAAGTATCATTGATTCTAACAGCATAACTTCTGCTGAACGTACAGTTTTATGAAAATATACCGCCTTGAACATCTGATAACGTGAGATCATCATTGATTCAAAAGAATGAAGGGCAGATTTGTCAAGTGATAGCTTCTTTTCGTGCACGTCAAGGGAATTAATTATTCTCTTAAAATCAATTTTAGCATGTTCTGCCCCAGTGAAATAACCATCTCTGGGGAGATAATCCATCATGTCTGCGCTAAGGCCACCTGATATGATTTCATTCATAAATTGATATTTGGAATTGCCAAATGCAAGTTCAGCTAGAAACTTCTTGTCAAAGCCAGATCTTGTTAACAAATCTCCGATCTCAGTATGCAATATAAGTTTCCTACCAATTTCTTCATGTGAAACTTTCTTTTTCTTTTGTAAAACCTCCTCAAAAAGATGGGAAAATGGTCCATGGCCTATGTCATGTAAGAGTCCTCCGACTCTAAGGTTATCAATATCGTCTGAATTCAAAAATCCTTTACCTTTGAGTACTGTAGCTGCTTGACCTGCAAGATGTATAACGCCAAGCGAGTGCTCAAATCTGGAATGTTGTGCACTTGGATATACAAGATGTGCACCTGCTAGCTGCCTAATTTTGCGCAATCTTTGAAAAATTGGCGTATCTATTATTTTGATTTCAGACTCATTAATTCTAATAAAGTCATGAATTGGATCAATTATTTCTAGATATTTTTTAGCCATTTCTTCATTTTATGTATCTAAAAGCTATTTCCCTTATTTCGTTATGGATTTGATCTTTTGTCCTAGATGCGTTTACTATTTTCCAGCCATGATCTCTTGCCAATCTTCTATAGGTACGTGTTATTTTTTGTGCAAATTCCTTATTCTTCTCAAATTTATCACGACTTGCTCTTTTACGTATAAATGAATCTTTTGGTTTGACATCAAGAAGAATTACAAGATTTTCTTTTGGAAGACCGGCGTCAAGATTCGAAAGCCAATTTATATTCAGTCCATTTACAATTCCATAAACCAGATTAGATTGGTAATATCTGTTCATTATTAGAATATAATTTTTTGAAAGATCTTTTTGTATTGTCTGTAATTTTTCCCATCTATTTGCAGCAAGTAAACAATGAATGACTTGGAGTGGAAATTTTCGTTTTCCATTTAGATAGTATTTGATTTCTTTTCCCACTGGTGTGTGATAATCTGGAAAGCTAAAAATTTTACACTTGTGTCCTCTGATCCTTAATGCTTTGGCGAGAAGTTCAGATTGGGTCTGTTTCCCTGCTTGGTCAAATCCTTCCAGAACAATAATCATTGAATTGTAATTAAATCGGAAGTAGATAAATTGTGAATTTACTATAAGGTTTAATAACCAAAAAACACTTTATTACACCAACATGGGTTTAGCACACTACATGGCAAGAGAAGTCATAAAAGAAATAGGTAATAAAAGTAGGGAGTTTTACGAGTTTGTGCTTCCCCCCATCGATATTGTAGTCGATAATGATGTACTGATAGTTACAATTGACCTTCCAGGTTTTGACAAAAAGGACATCAAACTAAGAATAACTGGAAATATTCTTTCGATATATGCGAAAAGAGAAAGTCCGCATGAAGGAACCATAATTTGGCGGCAGAGACCACGTATTGTTGATAAAAAAATCAAACTTCCAATTGACGTAAAAGAAGGTGAAGATCTAGAAGGTTCAGCAAAATATCAAAGTGGTGTTCTTACTTTGAGAATACCTAGAAAATTCGGGAAAGATATTGCAATAGAATAGCTAGCGTTCTTTTATAAGAGCAGAAATTGTCATTATAGCAACAGCACCAATCATGCCAAGTTCTCCTACAAGCTGATTGGTTCCATAAAGTATCGTCGAACCAATAAACAGCGCTGCAGAAAGAATACTGCCGGAAAGCAAAACATTTCTAGATGGCTTTGGTTTGTTCTCTAAAGATCCGTTTTCCTCAAGATATCTCTTAAGCTCTGGTGCCATAGACACGACCGCATCAATTGATTTTGCAAACTTATTAAACGAGATTTTTATTTCTTCAATATAAGCATCTTTGACAAGATGTTCTTCTTCCAAAATATTTTGTAAAACATTGATAAATTTGAAATTTACTTTGTGTGTATGATAGATTCCTTCCAGTATTGATGCCATTCTCATATACAATGCAAGATGTTTTGGAAGTCTAAATGGGAACCTACTCATAGTTTTATTTGCGAGCTCCATCAAAGCCTTAACTTCCATTTTGTCAACTTTAGTTCCATGCAATGCTTGAATTGACATTGCTATTCCCTTCTCTATTACAGCACGATTAAATCCAGGCATCAACATGCCAAGATCATCCATTGCATTTACAGTTCTAGGAGGGTCCTTTTCTACGAGTGATAGGTAAAGTCTGATCAGCTTGAGGCGTGTCTTGTTATCAAGTCTGCCGACCATCCCAAAGTCATACAAAATCAACGAACCATCATTTGCAACTGCAATGTTACCAGGATGGGGGTCTGCATGAAAGATATTATGATGCAAAAGCATCGTAAAAAATACTCTGTGGGCCCTAACTACAATCTGTGCTCTATCTAGTCCAATCTCATCCAGAGCCTGGACATTGGTTATCTTTATGCCCGGTATGTATTCCATTGTAAGTACGTGTTCTGTAGAATAATTGTCTATTACGGAAGGAATTATCACGTTGGGATAGTTGAGTAAGTTTCTTTTAATTGTCTTTAGGTTTTCAGACTCAATTCTATAGTTCATTTCCTCATGTATTGTTTCAATGAACTGTGCAAGCATTGATTCTGCTGAAAAACGTAAGTTTGGATCTACAAACTTCATCGCAACTGGTATAATTTTTTTGAGAATCTTGATATCGTCTTCAACGATCTTCTCAATGTTGGGTCTTCTTACTTTTACAATTACTTCTTTGTCCCTAATTTTGGCAAGATAGACCTGCCCAAGTGATGCACCTGATACGACTCTGGTGTTTATATGATCAAAATTTTGTTCTATTGGACCAAGATCTCTTTCTATAATTGGTTTTACCTGATCAAAAGGAGCGGCAGGTACATCATCTTGAAGTTTTGAAAGCTCTTCCAAGTACGGTTGTGGTAATATATCAGCCCTTGAAGAAAGCCATTGACCAAGTTTTATGTAAACTGGTCCTAATGATACAAATGTGTTAAGAACTTTGCGCGCGTTTTTTTGATATCTTGAGATCTTGATATTTTTTCCTTGTTTTCTAACCCATTCTCTTCTATCTTTTCTTAATACTAAAATGAGTGGAACAAGTTTAACAAAGACCTTAATGGTGTGTAGTTTTGACATGACAAACTCTCCCTAGAAATTTTTGATCTTTTTCGTCAGAGAATATCCTACATACCCAAGTACAAAAGATGCTAAGAGTCCACCGACCAAAGAAGCTCCTTTTGCATGTCTTGAGTTTTTTTGTGATTTGTAAATATGTGATGCGGCATGTTTTCCTCCAAAGAACGCTGACACAAGACCAACTAATACTTCAGGAGCATCAACAATAAGATGACCTAATGGATCTTTTCTAGGATCAATCCTGTCTGTATGAACCAAGTACTTGTTATCGTATTCACGAATGTGTAAGTTGCCGTATCTATACTGTCTTTGTGCTCGGTTTTTTTGTCCCAGATCCGTCTCTTCAGCTTCATCAAACATAAAAGGTCTGACTTCTTTTGGGACCTCAATCTCATCCCACAACATATTCAAAGAACGGTTGTTCTCTAAATAATAACTTTAGCTTGTTTCTTGTACTTTCTTCTCTATAGGAACCTTGGATTTTTTTATCTTGAAGATGATTCCACCTATTCCAGCTGCTATTGCAACAAGAATCACTAATTGTAGCTGTGAGAAGCTATTATTGGATTGGGGTACTGGTGTTCCAAAGGAGACTGTATCGATTTGTGTCATAGTATGAGATTGAAGAAGTGTATCTTTGTAGGTTAATGTGACCAGAACTTTTTGGTCTCCTGACAGTTCTCCTGTTGTTGACTGCATTGGCACGTTAAAAGGAGTAGGAGCATCAGTATCAATGTCACCAATATATTGCGTTGCTTCCTTTATAGTTGAACCCTCAAGTGGTGAAATTGTTACTATTGCAAATTGGCCCTTCATATTTCCTTGGTTGAGAACGTTTCCTATGATCATTTTCTGTCCAGCAATCTCTGATACATCCACACCGTAAACTGAGACATCTATTACCGGTCTGACATACGTAGCAAAGCTCTGTTTTTCTATCACCGTAGAACCGTCCTTTGTATACTGAATATTGACGTCAAAGTTGATGGCCTGATTCACTATAATTTGATCAGCAAATACAGGTATCTTCAGTGCATTGCTCTCTAATGGATTTATTTCCTTTACGAACCACCTTGGATCCTGTAGAATCCTCAGATCTGGTGAGCTTGGTGTAAGTGTAATTGATATATCAGATATCTTTGATGGGGAAAGATTTTGCAGTCCAAGAGTAAGATTTTGCATAACTCCCATCATGACATAAGAAGGAGTTGAAAGCTTGACAGTAAAAGTTGAGCTAGCTGGTCCTACAATTAGGTCTACCAGTCTATTAGTTGTGATTTGGTTTCCCTGCCCGTCAAAGTATGTTATACTCAATGGTATGTGCAAAGTTTGGCCGATAGCATCCTGCGGTACAAAAATATTAAATGAAAATGTTCCAGATGACTGAGCGGTAACAGTGCCTATGTTCCAATGATTTTGGTCTATTACCACATTTTGTAAACTAGATGAACCGGAGGAATTAGATTGTGGATTGAGTGTAATGTCTACGTTGTTTAGAGGTGCGGTACCATCATTTGACACTTGGACTGTGACTTGGTTGTTTGATGCTGGTTGTATGAATTGATTTTCTGCTTTCACGTTTAGAACACTTTTTCCTGGTACTTTAAAATTAAAGTCAAAGAAGGCCTGATGAACACCATTTTCTCTTACACGTGAATAAGTTAACTGTACTGTTCCAGAATAGTCATGCACATTTATCATTTTATCTATGTTTACAAAGAAGGTCAGAGTAAAGGAATTACCGCTTGCTGCAGTCTGCGAATTGTCAGCCTCAATTAACCCATCAACTGTTGGCGTAGCAGCTGTGAACCCTATAGGAAGGCTTAGGAGTCCTTTAATTCCAGCGATATCTTCCGTGCCCACATTTGAAAATAGTATGGTAAATGGAATGTTTTGGTCTCCTGGTTGCACTTCTATCTTTTGGTTTGCGGTTCCAAAATACGCATCAAGAAGTTTTACATCGGTATACCCATGTTCAAATGGAGATTCGCCAGGTGCTATATGTTCTGGAGTCTGAGCATAGCTTGGAACAACTATTTGTCCTAGTAACAATATTGTAGCTAAGATAATGATCTTGTAAATCATTTTACAGTGGGTGCCTCCTCCTTTTCACTTTCGACAATTCTTCCGTCTTTTATTGTTATAATTTTGTCAACATCACCAAATTGAGGACGGTCATGAGTAACTATGACAAAAGTTTGATTGAGTTTTCTATTCAACGATTTTAGGAGTTGTACAGTCGTCTCCGCCGATACTGAATCTAGGTTTCCTGTCGGCTCATCCGCTAAAACTATCGTTGGTTTGTTTACCAGTGCTCGTGTGATAGCAACTCTTTGGGCCTGTCCACCTGAGATCTTGTTTGCAAATTTGTTTATCTGACTTTCCAGTCCTACTGTCCTTAAAAGTGTCATTGCTTCTCCAGTTGCGTTCTGAGCAGAACGCTGGATCTTTCTTGGTAACAATACGTTTTCAAGTACAGTCAAATCGGATAGAAGATTCGAAAATTGAAATATGAAACCGAGTTTGGAATTTCTAAAAGTAGAGAGTTGATTATCGCTGAGACTAGATGTATCAACGCCATCAATTATGACCTTTCCACTTGTTGGCCTGTCCAATAATCCTATCATATTAAGTAGAGTAGATTTACCGGAGCCAGAACTTCCAACTATCAAGATAATTTCTCCTCTTTTAACTCTAAAGGAAATGTTTCGCAACGCATGCACTGCTGTTTCCCCCTCTCCGTATACTTTTTCCACGTTACGAACTTCCAAAACGTTATCAGCCAACTCTCATAGCCTCCACGGGTTCAAGTTTTGTTGCTTTGAATGCAGGATAAATTGATGCGATAATAGCAAGCGCGAATGCCAAGATATCAGTTTGAATTATGCTTGTCCAGTTGTATTTGACCTCTAAAGCCAAGCTTCCCTGGAATGTCATGTGAGTTTCCTTTGCATAGGCGGTAAAACCTATCCCCATTGCTGATCCAAGAGCTGCTCCTATGGCACCTATTACCATGCCTTGGAAGATAAATACCAAAAGCACATCTTTTCTTTTTGAACCTATAGCTCTTATTACTCCAATATCACGCGTCTTGCTTGACACCTGCATCATTTGAATTGTTACTACAGCAAAGGCAGATGACATCATTCCAAAGTATCCAACTAGGTTAATTAGCGCAATACCTGATTTAAAACCACTAAGTTGTGTTTCGGCTGCTTCATCTATTGTCTGTACTTTGAATTTGTCACTATTTGATGGAAATGCACTAAGAAAAAGTTCTTTGACAGCTTCTGCTTTTGACGGATCGTTTAATTTAACAATGATTTCCTGAGTTTCATGTGGTCTATCCAAAATTTCACGCAACGTATCAATATTGATTATTACACTATTGTCAAGACCTACTGAACCTGCAGTTTGAGTAATTCCGACAATTGTAAATCTTTTGAGAACATCGTTACCATGTTGATCTTTGAATTTTAGTTTTACAGTATCACCGATTTGTGGATATCCAAGGTCTCTGTCAACTAGTGCTCCCAAAACTATCGAGTTTCTGAATGAAACATATTGGCCTTGTACAGTTTGATACATGGTAGATGCAGCTATGTCAAGTGCTGGGTTGACCCCAGTTACGGGAACATCATATTTTTTTATGGTTTGACCATTTACAGTAGAATTGATTGAGGCTACTGATTCAAGTCTTGGTGCCGCTGCTTGAACATATGGAATTCTTTCAAGCCAGTTTATCAGCATAAAATCTGATCTCGTGATAAAATCTTCCTGTCTTGTGATGTATACTTGCCCGAATCGATAGTTAATCAGATCTCGCACAATAGCATCATACAAACCTTGGAAGATTACTGAATTTACTTGAACCACTAATATTGAAATTGCTACTGCCAGGCAAGCGGCAATCAGGCTGCCTTTGCGTCTAGTGATAAACCTAATTCCTATCTGCGCTCTGTAATCCACGATCAAGGATAAATAGTCTGATATTTAATGTTTATGCCCTTTTCTCATTATAAATACGACAATTATATATGGGAGATGTATGTTTTATTACAAATAGATGGACAGGAGTAAATAATATGGACAAAATTGACATGCAAATTATCTCGCATCTATTGAATAATTGTAGGAAACCAGACAGTCAGATTGGTAACATTGTAGGAATCTCCGGTAGTGCAGTAAAATCAAGAATTCAAAAGATGATTGACAAAAAGACAATTGAAAAATTTACACTGAAAATTGAACCGCCAGTCTTGGGTTACAGCGTTCTTTATTTTGTTGTGACTGGAACTGATGTAGAATACATTTTGGATCAGATTAAGCTAATAGGAGAACCATTCTTTGTTATTCCTTGTGTTGGAAGCATAACTGTATGTAGTATAGTTGTAAAAGGAGATCCCAATCAAAAAATGGAACTTGCAAAAAAAATTTTGAAAGACATTAGAGTACTAGCCATTTTTGAAGCAAAAAATCCTGAGATCAGATCTGACCTTACAAAGACCGATCTACAAATAATCGAAATACTGCTTAAAGATCCAAGATTAAAAATCGAACAGGTAGCCAAGATAGCAAATCTTTCCACAAAAACTGTGACGAGATCGCTTGATAAGCTACAAAATGATGAAGCAATACAATTTACTCTATTGTTTAATCCAAAGGAAATGTCACGATTCATTCCCTTTGCTATTCTTGTAGGCATGGAGGAAAATGCAAAAGACGTTTTTCAAAGATTGGAAAAAAAATTCGGAAAATCATTTATGCAGAAACCATTTATGCACATGAATCAAGTTGTTTTATTTTTCTATAGTGATGACATTTTCAAGGTAGATGATACAACTCAAATGGTACAAAAGGTGGAAGGTGTACGCTCAGTAGACCTTTTCATACCAAAGAAGGTTTCATTTCCACAAAAATGGATAAAAGATAGTATTAATGAAGTAAAGAATTCGAAGAGATTGCATCTTTCCTATCAGATACATTCATAATTAATTCTGTATTCTTGAGAGAGTCCTTGAAGAAAAAAATCTATGAAGGCAAAGTTCTTTCATTGAGCTTATATGATGTAAAAATAAGGAACCGAAAAGTTAGACGTGAAGTTATCGAGCATCGTGGGGCAGCAGCGATGCTTGCAATTGAGAATGGTAAGGTGCTTCTTGTAAAGCAACATCGTTTTCCTTATGGTTATGTTCTTGAGATTCCGGCTGGCACCTGCGATAAAAGAGAAAGCCCACGAGCCTGTGCCTTCCGAGAACTAAAAGAAGAGACAGGTTATGAAGCTAGGAAGATGACCCCTTTGATAAGGTACTATCCCTCTATAGGATACAATACAGAAGTGATTCACTGTTTCATTGCTTCTGGAATTAAAAAAGCTGTCAATATCAAACCTGATGATGATGAGATTCTATCTGTAGTAAAGGTTGATTTTAAAAAATTATTAAAAATGATTTTATCAGGAAAGATCATTGATTCTAAAACAATTTGTGCAGTTCTGATATACCATCTGACGAGAAAATCAAGAATAGGAATGATTTGATCAAATGTTATCGTTTTGTCTTGCCAAACACTTGTTATAAAGTTCTTGATTTCGATTTTTGTACCTCTTTTGCACAATATTGTATAGAATGTAATAAAATATTCTATTCTAACATGAGTTCTTGTAGAGCTTTCTTTCTATTAGACCTCCTTTCCATCTTACACAACCTATTAGAAAGCGTCTTTGGATTAATTCCTTCAATAGAATCAAGAAATCGATTGAATCTAGTTTGGTTAAACTGTATCATGTTACGCATAAAGTGAATCGTGAACTTTTTACCAATTATTTTAAAGATATTGGACTAGTATACTGGCTTTACCAAATCTGCTACGTCAGCCCAGCAGCGTGCTATTTTTTCAATGTTATATGCAAGATCCAAAAGATCAATTGATGTCTGCTTTTTTGTCTCCAATGACGAACGAATTTCTGAAATTTTCTTCTGATAATTTCTATGTAGAGAGATAGCTTCAATCGCAAGCAACCTATTCTGTGCAATGAATGCTTCAATTGACTTTTCGTGTATTTTTTCAATATCCTTTGCAACATCGTAGATTTTTTTGATCTCAGTTGGCATTAAAGATAGTTCTGTCAAAGAATTTGCAAGCTCAACAATTGTATCTCCTGCAGCTTCTAGCAAGTTTGCAGCTACCCTATAATCCAAAATATCAATGTTTTCAAGATGTAATGCGTTAGCAAGCTTTTTGTCTACAATTGTACTTCTAATCAATCTTACAAGCAAAAAATATTGTCTATCAATTTCATCGTCACGATTTGGAATTGTTTGTAGGACCGACTTGTCACCAGAAGTTAGGGTTTTTAGAGTGTCTCGAAACATTCCAAGTGCAATTGAGCTCATGCGTTTTAGAATTTTTTCTGGGCTAAGCGTTGTAGCATCTAAAAGAAAGTGAACGCTTACGTTTGACGCATCTTCGTCGACAATTTCCATGCCAACCAGTCTACGCATTGATGCTCTGATCTTTTCCCGATCTTCAATTGAAATTGTTGAATTGCCTTGGATCTTAATTATGTCATACCCAAGAAGATATGCGCCAGTGATATTTGCGATAATATTTTCTTCTTTTGAAATTGGGTAGCTTATCACAAGTTCTTTTGGTAGCCTGTTATTTCCAGTTAGAGTAATAGATAAGCTATGAGAACCAGTTTCTAGTTCTACTTCATCACTTTTTCCAAGTTTGTTTGCCTCAATCCATTCTTTTGGTAGCGATACCAGAATACTACTTCCTACCTTTTGCAGGCGCCGAATAAATTTAGTCAATTTAAATCGATATAAATTATTTAATCGTTATTTTTATATTTTACGCAAATTTAAATTTTAATATGCGGGCTATAGCCTTTTCTCCAGGTCATATCACAGGCTTTTTCAAGGCAGAGATAGAACCGAAAAGTCCAGAGCTCCAAGGTTCTATTGGCGCAGGTTTTTGCATAAAAGAAGGTGTTACTACACGTGTCACCGTTTCAAGGTCTGATATACCAAGCTTTAAGATCAAAGTAGCTGGTTACCAGCCAGATAACACCCGTGTTTCTGAATTTGTAATTAATGAATTTTTCAAACTTGTAAAAGAAAATTATTTTGTTGAAATAGAACACGGTATCGCAATTCCAGTGGGTTATGGCCTTGGTTCAAGTGGCGCTGTTGCGCTAAGTCTTTCATTTGCACTAAACAAAGCTCTGCAAACAAATCTATCGCGAACTCAGGTTGGTCAGATAGCACATAAGGCAGAGATTTTATGCAAGACTGGTCTTGGGACTGTACTTTCAGAATATCATGGAGGTTTTGAAATAAGAACAAAGCAAGGTGCGCCAGGAATTGGCTCGCTTCGAAAAGTTCGCACTGATTCTTCAGCTATAGTGATCTGTTTTTCTCCAATTTCTACAAAAGAATTCATGAAAAATGATTTGCCAAAATTAAATGGTCTTGGAGGAAAGATGGTGGATAGACTGATCAAATCAAGGGATTACCAAGAATTTCTTGATATGTCATTAGAATTTGCAAAGCATGTTAACATCGTTACACCAAAAATGTATTCTGTCATTGAAAATCTTCAAAACAATGGTTTTAAAGCCGGTGTAGCAATGTTTGGTGAGACCGTATTCACTTTAGTTCCAAAATCAAAAGAAGAACAAGTGATGGAAATTCTAAAAAAATATGATGGCATTATAATCAAATCAAGTATCGATACAACTGGAGCAAGGATTTCCCAGTGTTAATACCGAAATCTCATCCTAGGGCTGCATCCCTACACATTAGAGAAAAACTAGTTCAGGGTTACAAAGATGGTCTTGTAGTAGAAGAAGGCCTTATCGCTCATGGTAGAGGAGAAACATTTGACTATCTCATGGGTGAGAAGACTTCAAAAAACACCTTTAAGGCCATAAAAGCTGCCGCGGCATCCTTGCTTTTAGCCAAATCTCCTGTAATCTCTGTTAATGGAAACTTTGCCGCCTTGTGTCCAAAAGAGATTGTTCATTTGGCCAAAACCGTAGGTGCCAAAATCGAAATAAATCTCTTTTATACTAGCAAAAAAAGAAAGAAAACCATTTCAAGAGCCTTACAAAAAAATGGCGCAAGAAAAATCTTGGGACTTGATTCCAAGCATTATTCCAGAATGATTCCAAAGCTAGATAGTGAAAGACGAATTGTTGACAAACGTGGTATATTTTCTGCCGATGTGATCTTGGTGCCAATTGAAGATGGAGACAGAACAATAGCTCTAAAAGAATTTGGAAAAAAAATAATCACTTTTGATCTAAATCCACTTTCTAGAACTGCTCAAGCCGCTGACATTACAATTGTTGATAACGTGATCA
>Ga0187846_10000621_pt1 | contig 20111 bp, 18 predicted proteins | sample TC_taG_FD_161473 | JGI IMG/M metagenome (GOLD analysis project Ga0187846, IMG submission 161473) | Biofilm microbial communities from the roof of an iron ore cave, State of Minas Gerais, Brazil - TC_06 Biofilm (v2) | ecosystem: Environmental > Terrestrial > Deep subsurface > Cave > Wall biofilm...
GGAAGGCGACCGCCCGGTGAGGGTAGTATTTCAGCCCGCCAATGCGCTCTTCGGTGCGCACAGGGCGAGCCCGAGTCTCAGCGAAATTCGTCGTCGGGTTCGTAGGAAATTTTGCTGAGATCCGGGCGCATGTGTGCCCCCCAAAGCGCCCTCATATGCTGCTGCGGTGGACCGTCAGCGGGTATCGCTCGCGGGTAGTTGCCGGTGGCGAGCGGGATAGATCTCACCTACCCTGCCCGCCTAAGCCTCAACCGTGAAGGGACCACGATATCAAGGCTGCAAGAGAGAATAGCGGGAGCGCCGGCCGTGAGTCGGTGAATAAGAGCACCGAGCGGAGCCGTGCGTCGGATCTCAGGGAGGCTATTTGTGGAACCGACGAAAGAAGCGGCCCGCGCGATTTCAGCCTCGGAGGAGAGGACTATGAGGAACTTTGTCCACGCTTTCTTTGCGGTGCTGCTGACTGCCTGTCAGGCGCCTAACCCGAGCCAGGAGATCCCGCGGGAGATCCCACTCAATCCCGCTCTTACCTGCATCCAGCAGATAGCCGTTGGCACAGATTTCGACGCGATCAAATCTAAGCTCGCTCTCGGGACGGCAGCAGAGGAGTCGTTTGAAATGCTTACCAACAACGATAAGCCCACCGAGGAAGAGAAGACTCAAATCGCGAAGTGGATTGGGCGTCGCCTAGAATGTGATAGGGAGAGCGCCGCTTGGCTTCGCCAGTACGCGCCACCGGAAATTGCCGCGATCAACAGTAACGCAGCCACGTCTTTCTTTTCACTCACGGCGGACCTTTACAACGGCAAGCTCACTTATGGCGAGTACGCCCACGCTCGCGCCCGCGTCGTTTCGGAAGCACAAGCTCAGGACGCGGTCATGATGCAGCGATTGCGGGAGCGGCCCTATCAAATGCCAGCAGTCCAACCACCCACGACGACAAACTGCTATGTCGTCGGCAACCAGATGAACTGCACGACCTGCTAACCTGACAGGGCATCATGCCACCCGTAGCCCGACGGCCAGTGTGAAGGAGCCTGCGTGTGGCAAAAAGCGTTCCTCACAACGAGATCACGCACGACGAGCTGTCCGTCGCGCTGCGCCGCATTCCCAAGTTGACAGTGGCCGATCTCGAGAAGGCGTTGGATCGTGTGCCGGCGTTCGCCTTGACCACCTTCTTGCGACACACCTGCGGACGAAGCTGTGGTCGATGCCGAAAGCCGTGCATCCCGAAGTGCTGGAGGTCATGCAAGCGCAGCGTGTCGTTACTCTCGGCGGGTCGACCACCGAGTGGCTGGAGGAGCTCAAGGAGCTCGTGGAGACGTGCGGCCGACGAGCGAGATTCGATATGGTGACCGGCTGGTCGCGCTTGCGACCTGCGCCGGCTGCGAGACTATCGGGGACGTGATTCCGGTGGGGCACGACACCTACACGGTCTCCGCGCCCATGGGTGGCCACCTCCCGGACTGGTCTGAGGTCAAGGCCCTGGGGCTCAAGCGCGCCAACGAGCTCTGTGACGCACAAAAAAAGCAGATGACTGTGGTCAGCTGGCAAACCCACGGCGCCAGAGGCTGGACATCTCTAGGCGCCGAGCTGACGTTCACCAGCAGCTAGCGCGACGTACGGTTCACCGGGCCCAACAGCGCGGCTTCGCCGGTCTCGCCGGTTCGAACCCGAACCGTCTGCTCCAGATCGATGACAAAGATCATCCCGTCGCCGATCTTGCCCGTCCGGACTGCGTTTTCGATCGCCTCGATCACGCTGTCGAGCAGGCTGTCTGGGATTGCGATCTCGAGCTTCACCTTGGGCAGGAACTGCACTTCGTACTCCGCGCCTCGGTACTCCTCGGTATGGCCCTTCTGCCGGCCAAAACCCTCCACTTCGCTCACCGTGAAACCCTGCACGCCGACGGCGGACAGCGCATCACGCACCTCTTCGAGCTTGAACGGCCTGATGACCGCGCTGATCCATTTCATGGTCCTCCTCCTTGGCGATGCGGCCGCAGCGCCTACGCTAGCGCTGACGGCCGTCGCAAGGTGACCGGGGAACTTGCGATCAAATGTCGAAGTACAGATAGAACTCCCAGGGATGCGGACGCAGCCGCACCGGATCGATCTCCCGTTTGCGCTTGTACTCCAACCAGGTGTCGATCACATCCTGGGTAAACACGTCCCCGCTCCTCAGGAATGCATGGTCCTTCTCCAGGGCGGCGAGAGACTCCTCCAGGGAGCCCGGCACCTGCTGGATGTTCTTTGCCTCCTCGGGGGGCAGGTCGTAGATGTTCTTGTCGAGCGGGTCCCCGGGATCGATCTTGTTCGCGACGCCGTCCAAACCCGCCATCAGCATCGCTGCGAAGGCGAGGTAGGCATTCGCCGACGGATCAGGGCACCGGAACTCCACCCGCTTGGCGTTCGGCGAGGCCGAGTACATCGGGATGCGTGCCGCGGCCGAGCGGTTGCGTTGTGACATCGCGAGATTGACCGGCGCCTCGTAACCGGGTACCAGCCGCTTGTAGGAGTTGGTGGTGGGGGCGCAGAACGCCATCAGCGCCGGCGCATGCTTGAGCAGCCCACCGATGTACCAGCGGCACAGCTGCGAGGTGAGCGCCCAGCCGCTGCCGTCGTAGAACAGATTCTCGTCGACCTTCCACAGGCTCTGGTGGCAGTGCATGCCGCTCGCGTTGTCGGCGAAGATCGGCTTCGGCATGAAGGTGGCTACTTTACCGTGCTTGCGCGCGACGTTCTTGCACAGGTACTTGTAGATCATGACGTTGTCTGCCATGCGCGTGAGCGGCGCAAAGCGCATGTCGATCTCGTTCTGTCCGGCCGTTGCCACTTCGTGGTGATGGACTTCGACTTGGATGCCGGCCTGCATCAGCGCCAGAACGATCTCGGAGCGGATGTCCTGCAGCGTGTCGTGCGGCGGCACTGGGAAGTACCCTTCCTTGTAGCGCGGCTTGTAGCCGAGGTTGCCGCCGGCGTACGCGCCCTCGTCGGCTCCGGAGTTCCACTCGCCCTCTGCCGACTCCACGTAGTAATAGCCGCTATGCTGGTCCTGGCCGAAGCGAATGGAGTCAAAGATGAAGAACTCGAGCTCCGGTCCGAAATAGCACGTGGTCGCGATGCCCGTGCTCTTCAGGTAGTTCTCGGCTTTCTTCGCGACGTAACGCGGATCGCGGGTGTAGGGCTTGCCGAGGACGGGATCGACGACGTCACAGATGATTGAGAGTGTGGGGACCTCGCACACCGGGTCCAGGAATGAGCTGGACGGATCCGGCCTGAGCAGCATGTCGGACTCGTGAATCTCCTGAAAGCCGCGGATCGAGGAGCCGTCGAATCCGATCCCATCGCTGAACAGGTCCTCGTGGATCTCCGGAAGGGTGATCGAAAAGTGCTGCCAGAGCCCCGGCAGGTCGGTGAATTTGAGATCAACGATCTGGATGTTGCGCTGCTCGATCAGCGCGATAACCTCTTTCACGTTCGCCGGCCGGTCTACGCGGTAGCTTCCCGGTGCGACGGATACCTGTGATTGACCTCCCGAAGCGACCTGCTGAGTAGACATAGTCCTCCTCCTCGCGGCGACCGCCCGCTGCTCGATGTTCCGCGAGCGCGATCGGCACGCAGGACCCGTCGCGGCCTTCGCGCTTACCCGCACCTATGCCCGTGACACAAACTCCCAAGGTCTGGCACGCTGCCGATCCTCGCCGGCTCCCGGAAGTTGTTGTTGCGGGCTGTCGGTACAACGATAGCCTCTACCCGTCAAAAAACAACCCTTCCCCATCGCCCAACTTCAGCCAGTTCGAGAAGAACAGGATGGCAGCGCATTGATTCTTTGGACTCCTCGCGGACTCATGTGGGTGGAGTTTGGGCTTCAGCGGGCAACGGGTGGTTGTTCTCGTCACCGAACGGCGGCTGGGAATACCCTGTCTTCCTCGTAGTGCTCGCGATCGTGTGGTAATCAAGGCCTTGTGCGACTCGCAACTTCGGTTTTTTCGCCGCAGTAGGCGCCAAACCACGTGAACCCGCCTCACGGCGTTATCAAAATCGCTACGCTGGGCTCCGGCGGGAGAATTCGATGTGAGTCGCACTCCTGCTTGTGTCTCTCCTCCTGTCACACCTGAGGCCGCGGCGCTCCGCGCTTGCCGTTCGCGAGCCTGGGGAGTTTATGGATGGTCTTCCCGGCCTTCTGCTCCGCGATGCGAAGCTCATAGAGCGTCTGCAAGTTCAACCAGAACTGCGGGTTGGTGCCAAAGAAATGCGCGAGGCGCAGCGCCGTGTCGCCAGTCACCGCGCGCCTCCCGTTGAGAATTGCGGTGATACGATTCGTAGGCACCTTGATTTGGCGGCCCAGTTCGGAAGCACTCATGCCGAGCTCCTCGAGTTGTTCGGCGAGATGTTCGCCGGGATGAATTGCGCTGCGGGCCATGACTTGCTCTCCGTTTTAGTGATAGTCGACAATCTCAACATTGACCGGACCGGGCGAGCCCGCCGGCCATTCAAAGCAGATGCGCCACTGATCGTTGACTCGAATGCTGTATTGCCCTTTGCGATCGCCTTTCAGGGCGTCGAACCGGTTTCCCGGCAAGGCGGCCAGGTCACTCAGTGACGTTGCCGCGTCGAGCTGATCCAGTTTCCGTTCCGCCACCCGCCCGAAGCTGCTGAAGGCCTTGACCGTCTTCCCTCCGGCGAAGTCGCGCGTGCGCTTATCGCGGAAACTCACAATCATGATGTGCAGGATAGCGTACGTTACGCGTTACGTCAAGGATAACGAGCACCCTGCGGTCCGCAAAAATTGGATCGCGCAAGCTCGCTTGACTGGTGCGTGCATGGCTATGCATGATGCGCCATGACCGTGTTCGTTCAAATAGCCCTGCGGGTATTCGCTGATCTCATCGGCTTGCTCGTGCTTGCGGCCAGGCCACGACGGCTGCTGCAAGTCGAGAATCTGTTGCTCCGTCGTCAACTCGCGCTGTACCAGGAGCGCGGACACAAACCCGGGCGAATTGATAGAGCGACTCGGGTGAGTCTTGCCTTGCTGTCGCGGTGGTGTGATTGGCGCTCGTGCCTCATCGTAGTTCGGCCGGACACGGTGCTCCGCTGGCACCGCGCCGGATGGCGGCTGCTGTGGCGCTACAAGTCTCGACCCGGGCGCCCCCCGATTCCGGTGGAACTCCGCCAATTGATTCGGCGGATGGCGGTTGAGAATGTACTGTGGGGCGGGGAACGCATTGCCAATGAGCTGTGGGTGAAATTGCGTATTCGAGTCTCGCCACGAACAAGTAGGGAAATACATGCCTAAGCGGCCGCCGGGTGGTCCGCGTGGTGATCAGCGAAGGTCGACATTTCTGAGCAATCACGCCCAAGCGATCATCGCTTGTGACTTCTTTGTGGCAGTGACTGCGACATTCCGATTGCTCTATGTCTTTGTGCTTATTCATTATGGTTCGCGCCGGCTACTGCGCTTCAATGTCACCGGCCGCCCGACAGCGACTTGGACATTGCAACAATTGAGAGAGGCTATCGGATTCGACGATTGCTATCGCTATCTGATTCACGATCGCGACAGCATCTTCGCAAGAACCCTGGACGAATCGGTCAAGAGCTTCGGGCTGAGAATTCTGAAATCACCACCGCACAGTCCGATGGCCAATGCTGTTTGCGAGCGCCTGATCGGCACGATTCGGCGCGAATGCCTGGATTGGCTAATTCCACTTTCCGAATCCCATCTGCGGTGGATGCTCAAAAAATGGAGCAGCCATTACAATCGAGGACGTCCTCACATGTCACTTGGGCCCGGCGTTCCCGATCCGCCAGCCAAGCAGGCGTGCGTCGACCACCAACAAGACCGACATCGACTCGGCGACCACCTGATGGTGTGCGCCCGATCAGTGCTGGGCGGCCTGCATCATGAGTATTCGCTGGCGCCGGCTTGACCACGATCAAATTTTTGCGGACGACACGGATATATGGCTGCAACCCTCACCTGCTTAGCCACAGCGAAGAGACTGCTTTGCAAACCGGGGAGCGTCTCTATATGGTTCGTAGGAATCGAATTAGCCTTTTATCCATAAAAAATCAGCATGTTACATGGGACAGCCCGCGTGCACGGGCAGGGAAGTGCATAGAAGTGCAGCCTGAGTCACGCGAAACTCACGCGACGCCGCCAAGTCACGCGGCGAAAGTGATGGGTTGTGGGTCCCGCCGACTTCGTACAGGCCACCCGCGTACTCACCACGCACTAAGGTAAGCTCACAGAAAAAGCCGCTCACGCGGAGTGGCCAAGATTGAACGCAAATGCGATTTGGAGACCGGAATCAACCAACCCAAGCGCTCACGTGGAATCGTCCCGAATCACTGATCGAGTTTTTGCGGAGGGCAGAGGGCGCATGTACATCCTGGTCACGAGGTACCAGCCCCAGAAGGAGATAACGCGATGAATGAGCGCAAGCGCAGCACTATCGAGCGTCCCGGCCGCCGCAAGCTGCTAAAACGCTCGGCCGCGCTGGGCGTTGCCGCAGCTGCTTCGCAACTGGGATTCCCGGCAATTGTTCACGCCCAGGCTAACAACATCAAGCTGGGGCATATCACCCCGCGCACTGGATTTCTCGGCCAGCTGGGCGAATACGGATTCAAGGCCGCGGCCATGGCGGTCGAGGAAGCGAACGCCGCTGGTGGCGTGCTCGGACGCAAGCTCGAGCTCATTGCCGAGGACAGCGTCAACCCGCAGACGGCGGTCACCAAGGCGCAGAAACTGGCCGAGCGCGACAAGGTGCTGGCCCTCGTTGGCGAGATCAATTCGGCATCGGCGCTAGCGATCGCCGAGCAGGTCGGCCGCTACAAGATCCCATTCTTCAACACCGGCGCCAACTCCGACGCGCTTCGCGGCAAGAACTGTAACCGCTTCATGTTCCACGTCGAAGGTTGCAACACCATGTACACTAAGACCATCGGCACTTGGCAGATAGCCGAGAATAAGATCAGGGGCGCCAAGTGGTACATGCTCACCGCCGACTATGCGTTCGGGCACGATCTGTTCCGCGTATCCTCGCGCTTCCTCACGGAGAACGGCGGTACGGTCATCAATAACGACATGGTGCCGACCGACACCAAGGACTACAGCGCCTACATCCTAAAAATCCGTCAAGCGAAGCCCGACTTCGTCTACATCAATCTCGCTGGCGTGGACCAGACGACGTTTCTCAAGCAGTACAAGGAGTACAACCTTCCTTATCCTCTTGCCGGCGGCGTGATGGACACGATCCCGTTCTGGGCCGCGGGAATAGACTCGCTCTCCGGCTACTGGCAAAGTCTGTGGTACCACGAGCTTCCCGTTGCCGCGGCGCAGGCGTTCACCAAGCGCTTCTCGGACAAGTACGGTTTTCCACCCGACAACCAGGCTTGGGGCGACTACGTCGGAGTGAGAATCATGGTGCAGACAATCAGTGAGACTAAGTCCACCGACCCGGTGAAGTACATCGATTACCTCGAAAAGGGCGCAAGCTTCGACATCCTCAAGGCGCGCCGCGGGATGTTCCGCGACTGGGATCACCAGCTGCTGCAGGAGATGTACGTCGTGAAGGTCAAGGACAAGGCGCGCATGAAGGATAAGTGGGACATCTTCGACCTCGTCCGGACAGTGCCGGGTCCAAATGAGTCGCTCGAGCTGATCCAGCCGACCAAGGCCGAGAACGCATGCGCTTTCGCCTGACCGGCTAGCCGTTCGCTTGCGCCCTCTCGCCCGCTCGCGGGCGAGAGGGCTTTGTTTGCGGTAGTCCTGACCTGATGTTCGCCATCGTCATCGAGCAGATCCTCAACGGCCTGCTCGTCGGCTCGTACTACATCGTCCTGTCGCTCGGCTTGTCGCTGATCTTCAGTCTCGGCGGCGTGGTCAATCTCGCGCACGGCGCGTTCTACGCGATCGGCGCGTATTTCGCCTACGAGGTGCAGCGCCGGCTCGGCTTCGCCGGCGCCGTAGTGCTCGCGCCTGTAGGTGTCGCAATGGTCGGAATTGGTATCGAGCGCCTGTTCCTCTCGCGGCTGTATCGCGAGGATCCAATGCTCGGCCTGCTGTTCACTTTCGGCCTCGCGATGACGGTGGAGCAGACGCTGCGCCTCATCTGGGGCACGACTGGCCTGCCGTTCCCGATCCCGGAAGCGCTTCGCGGCCAGCTGTTCCTCGGTGACTTCATCTATTCCTACTACCGCCTCACGCTCATGGCCGTTTCCATCGTCACTATCGCCGGCTGCTGGCTGCTGCTCAACAAGACGGCCTTCGGCATGATCGTGCGCGCCGGAACGCGCGACCCCGAGATGGTGCGGGCGATGGGCATCAGCCTCAGGCCCGCGCTCACCGCGGTATTTGCCCTCGGCGTCGCGCTCGCCGGACTCGCAGGCGTGATGTCGGCGCCGCTCGCTGGCGTACAGCCTGCGATGGGTATCGAGATCGTCACTGCGGCGTTCGTGGTGGTCGTGATCGGCGGGCTGGGCAGTTTCTGGGGCGTTGTCTATGCGGGCCTGCTCGTCGGCGTCGTGCGCGGTATCACCGTCGTGTTCTATCCGCCCGCGGCGGAAGCCTCGATGTACGTGATCATGGCGCTGATCCTGCTCTTCCGGCCACGTGGACTGATGGGCGAAAAGTTCGAAAAGTTCGAATGACCAGCCGCCATCCCCTGCTCATCAGTGCGATCGCGCTCGCGCTGCTGCCATGGCTCACGACGGCGCTCGGCTTCACCTACGGCCTCGCCACCGAGATCGCGCTCTTCGCCATGGTCGGTCTGGGCTTCAACCTGCTGCTCGGCTACACGGGGCTGCTGTCGTTTGGGCACGGACTGTTCTTTGGTTTTGCCGCCTATGCCGCCGCGCTCTCGCAGATCCAGTGGTTCAAGGGCAGCGTGGTACTGCCGGTGCTGTTCGCGGTGGCGGTTACCGCCGCGTTGGGCCTTGCGATCGGGTTCCTGGTCCTGCGTCGGCGTGGCGTGTACTTCTCGCTCCTCACCCTCGCCTTCACCGCGCTCGGTTTCTCGATCGCCTTTCGCTGGACGGACGTAACCGGAGGCGAATCCGGGCTGCGCGGCGTGACGCGCACCAATCTCGCCCGCCTCAACCTCGACGATCAGCTCGTCTTCTATTACTGCTGCGCCGCGATCATCCTTGCCGTTGCCTCGCTGCTGTGGCGCGTCGCGCGCTCACCATTCGGCTCGGTGCTCGCGGCGATCCGCGAGAAGGAGCAGCGCGCGAGCTTCATCGGCTACCCTGTAATGCGGTACAAGCTCGCTGCATTCACGCTGTCGGCGACCGTGATGGGCCTCGGCGGTGCGCTTTTCACGTTCCTCGAGCTCTTCGCCTCCGCCGATCCGATGCACGTGGGCTTTTCTGGCGCGCTCGTCGCGATGACCATCATCGGCGGCACCGGCAACTTCCTCGGGCCTCCGCTCGGTGCGATGTTCTACATCCTGTTCCGCGAGATCCTCTCCGGCTACACCGCGAGCTGGCTGTTCTGGTTCGGCCTGCTGTTCATGAGTTTTATCCTGTTCTCACCCTCCGGCCTTGCTGGCCTCGGGGGACGCCTACTCGCGCCATTCCGCAAATCGGCCGAGACTCTCGCCGCCATGGCCTCGCGCGTAAAGCCGAATCCTGCTGCGGAAATCCCGCCCTTCCTGCTGCCGGACGCACCGGCAGCGCGGGGCTCGATCCTCCTCGAGGCGCGCGACGTCACCAAGAAGTTCGACGGCTTCACGGCGGTCGACCGCGTCAGCGTGAGCGTGCGGCACGCGCGCCTGCAGGCGCTAATCGGCCCCAACGGCGCCGGCAAAACGACGCTGTTCAATGTGGTGTCCGGCATGTACGCGCCGGACTCCGGGGAGATCGCGCTCGCCGGACAGCTCATGAATGGCCGCTCGGCAGACGAGTTCGCCGCCGCCGGCATTGCGCGCTCGTTCCAGATCACGAACCTGTTCGAGGGCTTGACCGTGCTGGAGAACCTGCGCCTCGGCATTCAGGCGCACGACCCGCATCGATTCAACCTCTGGCTCGACAAGGACCGGCTCGAGGAGTGCAATGCGCGCACGAAAGCCCTCATCCGCTTCCTCGGGCTCGACGGCATCGAGAGCGCGCCGGTCTCGAGCCTTTCCTACGGCGGCCAGCGGTTGCTGGAGATCGGACTTGCGCTCACCGCGCGGCCGAAGCTGCTCCTGCTCGACGAACCACTCGCGGGGCTTGCCGCCGCCGAGCGCGAGCGCATTGCGGGCATGATCAGGGCGCTGTCGCAGCACATGGGCGTGCTGCTCATCGAGCACGACATTGACCGCGTGTTCGAATTCTCAGAGAGCATCACCGTCATGGCGAACGGTGCGGTCCTGGTCGAAGGCGATGCGGCAAAGGTCTCCGGCGACCGCCAGGTGCAAGAGGTCTATCTCGGCACTGGCAGAAAGGTAGTAACAGTAGGACGCGCCCTCGGCGCGCGGGCCTCCGGCGAGGCGCTGCTTGCGCTGGAGGGTATCAACACCTACTACGGCAAAAGCCACATCCTGCACGATGTGTCGCTCACCGTGCGCGCCGGAGAGGTCACTGCGCTCCTCGGCCGCAACGGCGCCGGCAAGTCTTCGACCTTCAAATCCATCATGGGACTGGTCGCGCCCGCTTCCGGCAGCATCCGATTCGCGGGCGAGGACCTGGTGAGCCGCTCGCCCGAACGAATTGCGCGCGCCGGCATCGGCCTCGTGCCGCAGGGCCGGCGACTATTTCCGGGACTCACGGTCGCGGAGAATCTCGAACTCGGCGGCCTGTCGCGCGGCGGTGGCCCCGGCGTGCACTGGGATCCGGAACGCATCTTCAGCTACTTCCCTCGCGTCCGCGACAAGCTCGGCACCAAGGCGGACCTGCTCTCCGGCGGCGAGCAGCAAATGGTGGCGATCGCCCGCGCCCTTTCCGGGAATGTGCGCCTGCTACTGATGGACGAGCCCTTTGAAGGTCTGGCGCCCGCAGTAGTAGAGGAAGTGTTCCGCTCGATCGACCAGCTGCGCCGCGAAATTGCTATCCTGATCGTCGAGCACGACCTCGATCTCGTCCTCGCGCTCGCCGACCACGCCTACGTGCTCGACCGTGGTCACGTTACCCACGAAGGGCCCGCCGAGCCACTTCTAAAAAATCTCGATTTCCGCAGACAGGTGCTCTGGCCGTGACGAGTCCCGGCCTAAATCTCAAAGATTTCGTTCGGTGTGGTGAGCGGTTCTCGCGCCGAGGTAAGGGCTAGAACCTACGACCTATGGGCCCTGACCCGCCCTGTGTTCCGCAAATATTCAATCTAGCAGTGCGTGGAGCGTCGAGCAGCTTTTGGGCGGTATCTGCGACCGCCGAATGACCGCAGTTTGCCTATGCATCCCAAGACCGCGAAGCGCTACTCGGCCACGCCAACCATTCGATGGCCGGCCACTACGCGAGCGCCGATGTCGGACGCTTGATCAAGCAGGCAAATCTGGTCCTGAATCGCACGAGCACCTGTACGCGTCCTGCGCGCCGCGAACGCGCGACAGCCAGCGCTGTGGATAAAAGGTCCGGCAGCAAGCGAAAGGACCGCGCTTGCGGCTCGTAAGTCCTTGATTCTGGCGCGCCCGGCAGGATTTGAACCCACGATCCCCTGGTTCGTAGCCTGCTAGCCGGAGTGCAATAATATCTATTAGAATCAATAAGTAACCGCGCTATCGTTGTGCCACGGTTTGGGCAGAACCTCCGCTTTAAGTGCTTGCTCTACCAGGAACCGGCTCGGTACCGTGGCGCAGTTGAAAAAAGACATGATACGAACCAGGAACTGTCCCTCGCGGCGTAACACGCGTCCCGAAGGTAATGCGGACGACAGGTGGGTACGGGAGCGCATACCGGGTGCCTCATGATGAGGAAAGCCATCGTGCATCCTCGCCCCAAACCCGCCGCGAAGCCTCCACGACCAATCTGAGCTTTCGTTCCTGGTCTGCCGGTGTGATGGCGTTTCCAATCACCGAGCTGGAAAAGCCGCATTGCGGGCTTACTGCCAAACGCTCCAGGGGCACGAAGCGGTTCGCTTCGCGGATGCGGCTTACGAGCTCGTCCATCGGCTCGAGGTGAGGACGCTTGGTGGTGATCAGCCCAAGCACCACCAACTTGTCTTCGGGTACCTCCTTGAGGGGCTCGAACGAACCCGAGCGCGCATCGTCGTATTCGAGCAGGAGCCGCTGCGCCCGCACGCGCCGAAAGACGGTCCGCGCGATCCGCTCGTACCCGCCGCTCGCAAGCCAGCGGCTGCCCTGGTTTCCTCGGCACAGGTGTAAGCCGAACGTGACGCCAGGAAAATCCCCGATGACGGCGTTGTCCATCTCGACGCCGCGTTCCAGGAAGCGCTCCGTACTCCAGCCCTGGGATTCGTAAAAGCTGCGCGTCGCCGGATCGAGCAGCAGCGCATAGTGGGGCGCGTCGAGCTGGATGTAGGTCGCGCCGAACCGGACCAGCTCCGCGACTTCCTCGCGCAGGATGTCCACCACGTCGGCGAGGAAGTCTTCCAAGGTGGGATAGGCTGCGCGGGAGCGCTGCGGAGACCAGAAGTTCGCCCAAAGGCTGGGGCTGGGCAGCGTGATCTTCCGGATGCGTGTAGTACGCGCGTGCAGAAACACGAACTCCTCCGCCGACAAATGCCGCCTGCATCGGAGCTTCTCCACGACCCCGAGCCCTGCGGGGCGCTCAATCGTCCGACCGCCGACGATAGAAGAATCTCCGCACCAATCACCCCACAGAAACGCGTTCAGGTCCCAGTTGCCCAGGCCGCTCACGGATTCGGCGAATTGGCTTTGGAAGGAGAGCCGCCGCTGCTCACCGTCGGTGATCACCGGCAGGCCCACGCGCTCCTGGAGCCTGATGGCGTCTTCGACTGCCTGGTCTTCGATGGCCTTGAACCGGGCACGCGAGATCCGGCCCGAGGCGGCGTCTTCCCGCGCCGAAATGAGTTCGTACGGGCGGAGCAGGCTGCCGATGTGGTCTGCGTGGCAAGCGATCATGGGGCTCGATGGCAGATTTAACGCTGGCATAGACCTCCCCAGGGCGGGCAGCACCGCCTAAGGCCTTCGCGTCAGCACCGCGGCAAGCTCGAAGGCAATAGCGAAATCTTTCCGGCGGTGCTGCGCCAATCGCGCGCGGGTGACCAGTTCCCGCAAGGTGTGCGGACCCTTTGCGAACGCGGCCTCGTATGCGTCATTCGACGCATACGGCGGGATCTCGATTTCCTCTACGGTAGCTCGAGCGCCTTGACTTGGCAATGCAAAATCGAGCGCCGCACTCCGTGAATGCTGATGCGCTCGTGGCCAGATGTAACGGTCGTGAGCGGGCTGACGACTCTCACGGCCGGGTCCGCGCCGAGGCGCTCGAGGGCGAGTGTGCTGTCCTTCCCGCCGCTCCAGGAAAGTGCCATCGGCCGAGGCAGGCTCATATCAGAGGGAGAGCAGCCATAAGTCCTACCTTAAGGGCAACCCGCCGCCGTTTAATGGGTCCAAGTTCTAATATCGATGGTAGCGTCTTTGCGGGCGGCCTTGCGAGCGAATTCCGAGACGAGGGAATACCTCGGAGCGGGCCGGTTTGACTCCGGCAAATCTTTGTTCTTCGTGTATGCGTTAGTGCAGCACCCCGGGCCTGGCGGGCACAATGCGATGGACAAGCAGCAGCTTGATTTGATGCGGCAGCGGATGATCGCCGAGGTGGTGGCCGAAGCTGTGTTTCTCACTTCCCAGCTGGGCAAGGCTACGCTTAGTGCGCGGGTGATTGAGGTGATGGCCAAGATCCCGCGCCACGAGTTCGTGCCCGTGGAACTGCAGCCCTACGCCTACCTCAACCGGCCGCTGCCAGTCGGCTACGGCAAGACCATCTCGCAGCCGTTCATCGTCGCGCTCATGACTGATTTGCTTGAGCCGCAGCCGGATGACGTGGTGCTGGAGGTCGGGGCCGGGGTCGGTTACCAGGCAGCGATCCTGGCGGATCTGGTAAAGCAGGTCCACAGCATCGAGATCATCGAGGAGCTCGGGCTCGATGCGAAACGCCGTCTCCAACGCCTGGGTTACCGCAACGTCGAGGTGCGCATTGGCAACGGCTACTATGGCTGGCCGGAACACGCGCCATTCGACAAGATCATGGTCACCGCAGCGCCCGACCTGATCCCGCCGCCGCTGATCGCGCAGCTGAAATTCGGCGGCAGGATGGTGATCCCGACCGGAATTCCCGAGAAGCAGCAACTGGTACTGGTGGAGAAGACGAAAAACGGCAAGCTCGCCACCCGGGACATTCTGCGGGTGCGGTTTTCCGAACTCGAGCAGGGCGGCGACCTCGCGGGCGAGGCGTGAGGCCGACGAAGTGTTCTGCCAGGTCAGTGGCGAGCTGGTTTACCTGGGGCGTGCGGTGGGCCCGGACGGCGAGCCGCTTGATGTCTTGGTGCAGAAGCAGCGCGACGCTGGCGGCAAAGCGTTTCTTCCGAAAGCTACTGAAAGGCTTGGGCTAAAGTCCGTGGATGATTGTCACTGACAAGCTTTTGAGCTAGGCGCCAGCACGCGATGAGGTAATGCCCGAGGTCGAACACCGAAGGGGCGAGCGACTGAATAATCGAGCGGAAAACTCACATCAGCCGACCCGGGAACGAGAACGGCACATGCGAGGGTTCAAGTCCATGCGTCATGCGCAGCGCTTTCTCTCGGCGCACGGCCAGGTTTCGAATCACTTCCGGCCTTGTCGCCACCGACTGTGTGCGCAACATTATCGAGCGACTATAGAGCGGCGCTTCGAAGAGTGGAGAGTCGTTACTGGCGTGGTCCCGAAGATCAACACCGGCCCGCAGTAACCTGGGCGACGACTCGAGCCCTCGTAGCGTGGGAGCACCTTAGTTTGCGGAACGATCGCTCAACTTGACCATGCCCGCCACATGGTTCCTTGCCAGCATGGCCATGCCTTAGTCAAACTATTGCAGTAGCGGGTCAAGCTACCTGAATATATGACTCTCGTCTCAGAGCGCTCCACGGGGATCCCCCATGAAAATCGTGGCCCACGTTCTTAAGTCCAAACCAGACCAGACCGTCTACACCATCACGCCCACAGCCTCGGTGTTCGACGCCGCAAAGCTGATGGCGGAAAAGAACATCGGTGCGCTCCTGGTAATGGAGGCCGAAAGGATCATCGGCATCATTACCGAACGAGACTACGCGCGGAAAATCGTTCTCATGAGTCGGTCGTCAAAAGAAACACCAGTACGCGACATCATGGCATCCTCGGTGATGTACGTGCGCCCCGACCAGACTAGCGAGGAATGCATGGCGCTTATGACGGAAAACCGGCTGCGCCACCTGCCCGTGATAGACAGCGGCAAGCTGATCGGCCTCATCTCCATCGGAGACCTGGTGAAAGACATCATCTCCGAGCAGAAATTCATCATCCAGCAGCTCGAACACTACATTCAGGGGGACCGAGGATGAGTGCCTACCTACTTGTCCTCGCCACGCTTTGAAACGATCGCTGGGGTTTCGAGGCTACGCATCCGGACGGCTGTGCGTCTCGCAACACGCCCGCACAAGCGCCCCGAACAACGTCGGTTGCGCGCCGATCTGGTGTGCTGCGCAAAAACTCGATCAAGACGCGCCTGAACTCTCTGAGCTACGTACGCCGAACGATGGCATCCTGAGCCCGTGATCGGGCTCGCCAAGATTACCGTCCTACTGCTACCGGACGCCCTGCATTTCCTCATCCCGTCGTTGCGCCCAAGCGGCGGCGAGATGGTGCGCCGTTACGCGCACCTCTCGGCGGATCATCTCGCCGAGTACATGGACCGTGCGCCTGGGCCGCTGACAGCAGCCGCCTCACTCGGTCACAGTAGCAACCAACTTAGCACCGCGGCTTCCGCCCGGGCGACACGGCCGACGAAGTCGAACGTCACATCTGCCGGAAAAGGTGCGCGAAGGGCTGACTCACTGGCAGCGTTTCGTCGCGCTGCTTAAGCTTTACGGTCAGGCGGCCGGCAAAATCTCGCGAGACACTCGCTATCGCGTTGACGTTCACGATGGTGCAACGATGAATTTGCCAGAATAGCATCGGATCAAGCTCATCCAGCAGCTCCTTGAGCGACTTGCGGATCAGGGACTCGCTCGTGGCGGTGACCGCCCGTTTGTACTTGGTGTCTGACTGGAAATAACAGATTTCGTCGACCGTAATGAGTCGCACCTCGCTTCCTAAAGCGGCATTGATCCAGCGCAGATACGCGCGCGCCCGCGCTGTTCGTCTGGTGAGCAGTTCCAGCAAGCTGTCTGTAAAGATGGTTTCGAGTCATTTGGCATTGGTGCTTTCTCCTCTCGGTGAGTTGCACCATTCGGTGCTGTATGGCGTTCGGCGCAACTCGCGTAACCATGGCGCCCAACTAGCCGCTTCACCGGCGCGCGCAGAGTTGCGCGCGCCCGTGTGGAGGCGGTTAGACCGAACAAGAATTTCGGGTTCGTCATGGTTGTTTGTTCCTTCGCCGATTCGTCGCGCGAGGAAACCTAGCCGTTTGAGCAATATCTCGCAATCGCGGTGCGACAAAAGCGAAAAACGGGCGACGAACCCAGAAGAAATGACTACGAAACTGAGATCTAAACAGATTAGAAGTATCCGTTCGTACTCTGCTACGCTTGGTAGTTCGCCTCAAAGGGAATACGGATACGAGTGGTCTGGGCGTTGCCCCGCCAGACGAGGCTCGGCGCTACGGCACTAATTGAGGAGGTTGAACGGGAGTAGGCCTGTGGTGCGCAAATAGCTGATCAGGCGACCCCAGGCGCGAGTGAATATTCATGATGCAGCCCACCCAGCACCGATTTCGCGAGTACGACGAGGCCCTCGGCTATCGGATGTCGGGATTGCTGAGTCCGGAGCACGGCAGATTTCGGTGGCGGGGCACACCGGGTCCCAGCGCCATGTGAGGACGCGACCTGTCGTAATGGCTCACCCAGATTTTGAGGATCGATCGCAGGTGCGCCTCTGATGAGGCAGCCCGTTCCTTTTTTGCCTATATAGAATCCCGAAAACGTAACGGCCGCTATGGGACCGCCAAGGGTGTGTTCGCCGCCGGGGCCATCTGAGCCGGTGGCCGGGGTGGGGGAATTTGGCTGCCGCCGGCTTCTGAGCCGGTGGCCCGATGCGTCGCGCCCGCTTTGAGCAGCGTGTCGACACTGACGCGTAGATGTGACTTCAACACATTCACTCCTTCCTCCCTCGAAATGGTCAGGGAGGAGCGTACGTCCCGCCGTCAGGCGCCTCGGATCAGGCGCCTCTACACGTGCTCAGGGTGGAGGGGTTTGGGGTGGCCACAGGTGCGGGAGTTTGGGTGGCCGCCGGGGAATCCGGAAACAAGGGAGAAATCTGGTCCCCGTTTCTTTTGTTTGCTCCTGTTTGCGCCTATATACAAATCACGCAAGGCCTCAAGCCTGACTTAGACCATCATCGCCGCCGCCATCGAAGCTGCATCGTGACAAGAGGCCAAGCCTGATTGAGTCCATCCACGAGTGGTGTCTCACGAAGGAACTTGGGTTGCGTGGCTTGAACGGCGTCAGTGGAAAACGATGTTGATCGATCCCAATGCCGTCGAACCGATGAAAGACAAATTCGCCAGGAGGGAACAGAGATAACGGAGCATTTCTTTTTCATCTCTTTGTTTCCTCCGTTATGTCCTGTTCAAATCCCATGAAACGATTGCTTAAAGAACCTCTTCTTCACTTCGTCATTGCCGGTGCGCTGATGTTCGGCGCTTACGGATGGCTGGATCGGAACACGCCCGGGAAAATCGGACCCGGCGCCGGCACCGTGCGCATCTCCACCAGCGAAGTCGCCTGGCTCAAGGAAACCTGGGTGCGCGAATGGCAGCGCGAGCCAACGAGTGACGAACTGCGCGGATTGGTTACCGGGTTTCTGAAAGAGGAGTTGCTTGCCCGCGAAGCGCGCGCAATGGGCCTCGACGAAAACGACGTCATCATCCGCCGCTGGCTGGCGCAAAAGCTGGAGTTCCTTGTGCAAGACACCTCGCGCCTCGCTGTGCCGACCGAGGACGAGTTGCAGCGTTTCTACGCGGCTCACCCGGAACGATTTCAGAGCGAGGCCCGGGTCTCGTTCCAGCACGTCTACTTCAGCCGCGAACGACGGAAGGATGCGGCGGCGGATGCCAAGGCGGCATTGAGAGAGTTGTCCCGTGCGCAGCCGAGGTTAAGCGCGTCGCAAGTCGGCGACCCGCTGTTGATCGACTCCGAGATTCAAGACGCAGACGAGCAGACCGTGGCGGGCCAGTTCGGGGGCGACTTCGCTCGCGCCGTGTTCAAGCTGGCCCCCGGCGCGTGGCACGGGCCGATTGAATCTGGTTACGGCCTGCATGTCGTGCGTGTATCGGAGTTGAAGTCGGGCCAGCAACGCGAGTTTGCGGAAGTGCATGCGAAAGTGCTCGAACTCTGGCGCGAGCAACGCCAGCGCGAGAACAACGAAAAGTACTTCGCTGGTTTGCTCAAGAAATACGAAGTCGTGATGGACGAGAGTGTGAAGCCGCTCGTCGGCCCGTTGGTAACGAAGGGGGTGCGATGAGGCTTCTGTTCAAGGTAGGGTGGGCTGTCCTCAGCCCCGCGAGCGGCGGCGCTGTGCGGACACCGCGCCCGACAATCGCGCTGGCGGCAGTACTGCTTTGCCTTGCCAGCTCAGCCTTTGCCCACGAAATGCGGCCGGCGTACCTGGAATTGCGCGAGGAGAAAGCCGGCGAGTTCAGCGTGTTGTGGAAAATCCCCATGCTCGGGGACGCGCGGCTGGCGCTCGAACCCGAATTCTCCGGCGATGCCAAAGCGGTCACGCCGGTGACGACGCGCACGCCGCCCGGCGCGGCGATTCAGCAATGGACGCTGCACGCCCCCGCGCTGCGCGGCCAAACGGTACGCATCCGCGGGCTGGAGAGCACAATGACCGACGTGCTCGTGCGCGTCGAGTTCGCTGACGGCACTGCGTGGACGCAACGGTTTATCCCAAGCCGGCCTACGGCGATGATTCCCGAACGCCAATCTTCGCTTGCCGTAGCGGGCGTGTATCTCAGCCTCGGCGTCGAGCACATCCTGACGGGCGTGGACCATCTGCTGTTTATACTGGCGCTAATGATCATCACGGGTGGTGGATGGAAGCTGGTTAAGACCGTCACTGCGTTCACCGTCGCGCACAGCATCACGCTCGCGGCGGCGTCGCTAGGCTTCGTGCATGTACCGTCGAGGCCCGTGGAGGCGGTCATCGCGTTGAGCATCGTGTTCGTCGCGGCCGAGATTGTTCACCAGCGAAGCGGACGCGAGGGCGTCACGGCGCGCGCCCCGTGGATCGTGGCCTTTACGTTCGGCTTGCTGCACGGGTTCGGCTTCGCGGGTGCGTTGAGCGAAGTCGGCTTGCCGCAAGGCCACGTTCCGCTGGCGCTGCTGTTCTTCAACGTCGGGGTTGAAGTCGGCCAGCTGTTTTTCATTGCCGTCGTGTTCGCTTTCGTCGCGCTGGTCCGGCGTGCTCGGATTGCGCTCCCGCGCTGGGCCCAACTCGCGCCACCCTACGCCATCGGCAGCGTCGCCATGTTCTGGGTAATGCAACGCGTCGCGGCATTTTGACAAAAAACCAAGCCAATAAAATCCAACAGGGCACCACAATGGCAAACACACGCTCCTTTGCAGACAAGGTGGTGGTGGCGATATTGCATTGGTCCGCGCTGCACTGCCGAGGACTTGAATGACTGCTAACGGCCGTACAGCAAAGTCCGCGAAGGTCCGCTTCTCTAGTGCACGACGGGCGCAACGGGTCGAGGCGGTGTGAAAACTGGGAAAACGGTGGGCTGAGCGATTCTTTTCCCACTGACGCGCCAGGTTCCTCTTCCTGCGCATCCACTTGGGAATGCAAAACCGCCTGTTTGATGCGCCTTTTCCCACTTTCAAGAAACGCCCTTCTGTTTTCACACAGACAGGTGCGCCGGGAGACCGGCAAGGAGTAAGGGGTGAAAGTCCCTTGCGATGAAGGAATAGCGAACCACATCGGCCCCAAGCCGTGCGCAGGCATCCGTGAGGGTGTCGGCGAAGCGTCGGCAGGGGTACGTGC
>Ga0187846_10000622_pt1 | contig 20078 bp, 19 predicted proteins | sample TC_taG_FD_161473 | JGI IMG/M metagenome (GOLD analysis project Ga0187846, IMG submission 161473) | Biofilm microbial communities from the roof of an iron ore cave, State of Minas Gerais, Brazil - TC_06 Biofilm (v2) | ecosystem: Environmental > Terrestrial > Deep subsurface > Cave > Wall biofilm...
GATATCTCGGCATGAAGGAACAGCTCGAGCCCGGCGAGGAAGCCAGCGCCAATGCGTATGGCTCACCGTACGAGTTGCCGCGCACGATGTCCGAAGCGCTGAATCTGCTGGCCGGCACACCGGAGCTGGCGAGCGTGCTGGGCGAGCGCTTCGTCACGATCTACCGGCTCGTCAAGGAGCTGGAGTACGACGAGTTCATGCAGGTGATCAGCTCGTGGGAGCGCGAGCATCTGCTGCTGCACGTCTGAACCTGTCAACGATGACCCAGATCCTTCCGAACCGCGCTCGAGCGACGCTGCGGGCCGTTGCGCTGGCGCTGGCCGCGACGCTGTGGGCGGCGGCGGGCCCGGCGACCGGCGAGGAGCAAAGGATTCTGAACGTCTACAACTGGTCGGACTACATCGGCGACACGACCGTTGCGGATTTCGAGAAGGAAAGCGGCATCAAGGTGCGCTACGACACGTTCGATGCCAACGAGACCCTGTACGCGAAGCTGGTGGCCGGCCACACGAACTACGACATCGTCGTGCCTTCCTCGCACTGGGCCAAACTGCAGCTGGAGGGCGGGCTGCTCAAGCCCCTGGACAAGAGCAAGATCACGACCTATTCGAACATCGATCCGTGGATCCTGAAGCAACTGGCCAAGGTCGATCCCGGCAACCAGTACCTGGTGCCGTGGCTGTGGGGATTTACCACGGTTGGAATCAACGTGGCCAAGGTCAAGGCGGCGCTGGGCACCGTCCCGATGCCGGACGACGCCTGGGATCTGGTGTTCAAGCCCGAGTACGCGAGCCGCTTGAAGTCCTGCGGCGTGTCATTCCTGGACTCGGGCGACGAGGTGTTCCCGGCAGCGCTGCGCTACATCGGCAAGCCGGCCTACAGCGGCAACGGCGCCGACTACCAGGAAGCCGCCCGGATGCTGAACCAGGTCCGCAGCTATGTGACGCTGTTTTCCTCGTCGGGCTATATCAACGAAATGGCCTCGGGGGCGGTCTGTGTCGCGATCGGCTGGAACGGCGACATTGCGATTGCCGCCGCGCGTGCCCGGGAGGCCAAGAACGGGCAGACCATCCAGGTACTGCTTCCGAAATCCGGGGCGGTGCTGTTCTTCGACACGATGGCGATCCCGGCCGATGCACCTCACGTCGACAACGCCTATCAATGGCTCAGCTACATCTATCGGCCCCAGGTACAGGCTGGAATCGTCAACAAGGTGTTCGCCGCCAGCGCGGTGCGGGCCGCGGACAAGTATGTCCGTTCCGAGGTGGTGGCGAACCGGGCTTTGCTGGTCAAAGGCGACGATCTGAACAAGCTGGTGGCGCCGGATGCGGTCAGCAACGAGATCCGGCGGCTGCGTACACGGCTTTACACGACATTCAAGACAGGGCTCTAGGGAACGGTGCGGTTGCAGTCCAGCAGGGCTTCAACGCGTCCGGACGGGGGGAGATAACCGCATGCAGCAGAGTGCGGCAGGCGATGCAAGTTTCCTGCGGGTCGAGCGGCTGACCAAGCGCTTCGATGAAGTCACCGCGGTCGACGATGTGACGCTGTCGATCGCGCGCGGCGAGATCTTCGCGCTGCTCGGATCCTCGGGGTGCGGCAAGTCCACGCTGCTGCGCCTGCTGGCCGGCTTCGAGGCGCCCAGCTCCGGCAGCATCTTCCTGGAAGGCGCGGACATTTCGGGCCTGCGGCCCTACGACCGCCCGATCAACATGATGTTCCAGTCGTATGCGCTGTTCCCGCACCTGACCGTGACCGAGAACATCGCGTTCGGGCTGAAACGCCACGGGCGGCCCCGCGCTTATGTGTCCGAGCAGGTCGAGCGCATGCTGACGCTGGTGCAACTGAAACCGTTCGCCCGGCGCAAACCGCACCAGCTCTCGGGCGGCCAGCAACAGCGGGTCGCGCTGGCGCGCAGCCTCGCGCTGGAGCCCAAGCTGCTGCTGCTGGACGAGCCGCTGGCGGCGCTGGACCGCAAACTGCGCGAGCAGACGCAGTTCGAGCTGTCCAACATCGTCAAGAAAGTCGGCGTGACCTGCGTGATGGTCACGCACGACCAGGAAGAGGCCATGACGATGGCCGACCGGATGGCCGTGATGAGCGGCGGCCAGCTGCTGCAGGTCGGCCGCCCGATAGAGATCTACGAGACGCCGAACCGGCGCTTCGTGGCCGATTTCATCGGCAACGTCAACCTGTTCGACGGAACGCTGGAGGAGGACGAGACCGACCATTGCATCGTCGCCAGCCCGCATGCGCGCTTCTACATCGGGCACGGCATCACCGGGGTACTCGGCCAGACGCTGAGCGTGGCGCTGCGCCCCGAGAAGATCGAGCTGCAGCCGCAGCCGCCGGCCGATACGCGCACCAACTGCATGCACGGACGGATCGCCGAACGGGCGTATTTCGGCGCCTCGTCGCTGTACCGGGTGCAGCTCGACACCGGCATGCGGCTGCAGGTATCGGTCCCCAACACCGAACGCCACAGCGGCCTGCTGGCGGTCGGATCCGAGGTCTACGCGACCTGCGCGCCCGATTCGATGGTCGTGCTGACGCAGTAATGGCGAGCGTGAACGTACCGCGCCGCTGGCTGCGCGGCTGGGGCCGCCGCAGCGTGATCGGCGTGCCGTATCTCTTCCTGGTGCTGTTTTTCTCGGCACCGTTCCTGGTCGTCTTCAAGATCAGCGTGTCGGAATCGGTCGGGATACGTTTTCAGGACCTGGTGAGCTGGGTCGATGGAACGCTGACGTTGCGGCTGAAATTTTCCAATTACCTGTTCCTGGCGTCCGACCGGGTCTATGTCCTGACCTATCTGTCCTCGATCGGGTTCGCCACGCTGAATACCGTCATCTGCCTGGTGATCGGCTACCCGTTCGCTTACTTCATGGCGCGCTCGCCGGCGGCCTGGCGGCCGGCGCTGCTGATGCTGGTGTCGCTGCCGTTCTGGACCTCGTACCTGCTGCGCGTGTACGCCTGGAAAGGGCTGCTGGACGACGACGGGGTCGTCAACAACCTGCTGCTGTGGCTGCTCGGCAAGAACGGCAAACTCAGTGACCTGCTGCTCGCCTTTGACCTGACGGATGCGCCGATCGGGCTGCTCGATGCGCCGATCCGGATGATGCACACGCCGTTTTCGATGATGATCGGGATGGTGTACACCTACCTGCCGTTCATGATCCTGCCGGTGTACGCGAACCTGGTCAAAATGGATCTGCGCCTGCTGGAAGCGGCCGCCGATCTCGGATCGACCCCGTTTCGGACGTTCTGGCTGGTGACCGTGCCGCTGTCGATTCCCGGAATTGTCGCCGGCTCGATGCTGGTGCTGATCCCCAGCGTCGGCGAATACGTGATCCCGGAGCTGCTGGGCGGCCCATCGACCCTGATGATCGGCCGCGTGCTGTGGGATGAATTCTTCCGCAACGTCGACTGGTCGATGGCGTCCGCGGTTGCGGTCTCGATGGTGGTGCTGATCCTGATTCCGCTCGCCGTCTTCAACCACTACCAGACCCGCGGGGTCGGCCGGGGCAACACGGCATGAACAGCCTTTTCGGTCGCGTCTGGCTCGCGTTCGGCTATGCGTTCCTGTACATCCCGATCGCGACGCTGATCGCGTTTTCGTTCAACGATTCGAAGATGGTCACGCTGTGGGGCGGCTTTTCGACGCGCTGGTACCACGAGATCGTCCACGACGGCGAACTGATCGATGGGTTCCTCACTTCGCTGAAGATCGCGCTGATGACCGCGACCGCTTCGATCGTACTGGGGACGTTGGCGGCTTTTGCGCTGGTGCGCTACCGCCGGTTCCCCGGGCGGGCTGCTTTCATTGCGCACATCAACGCGCCGCTGGTGGTTCCCGAAGTGATCACCGGCCTGTCGCTGCTGCTGTTCTTCGTCGCCTGCGAGAGGGCGTTCGGCATCTTCAGCGAGCGCGGCATCGTGACGATCTGGATCGGCCATACTTCGATCTGTACCTGTTACGCGGCCGTTGTGATTCAATCCCGACTGCTCGCCATGGACAAATCCCTGGAGGAAGCGGCGATGGACCTGGGGTGCGGTCCCTTGAAGGTGTTCCTGCTGGTGACGCTGCCGCTGATCGCTCAGTCGCTGGTGTCGGCCTGGCTGCTGACGTTCACGATATCGCTGGACGACGTCGTCACGAGCTCGTTCCTGAACGGTCCGGGCGTCAAGACATTGCCGATCGTGATCTTCGCGCGGGCGCGTCTCGGATTGAATCCGACCGTGAACGCGGTGGCGACCATATCGGTTGCGGTCGTTTCGATCGGGGTCCTGATCGGCTCTTTGTGGCTGGCCCGCAACGAGCGACGGCGCGCCGAGCAGCAGGCAGCGGCTTATCGCGAGGCGATGGCGTGCTGACAATCGCAACGAAGCTGGGGTTTGTGCCATGAACGCTCCGAAGGTGGATTGGCACGCGCGCGCCAACGCCGCGCAGCCGGATGGACGAGCGCTGATCGACGGCCAGCGGGTGCCGGCCGCCGACGGGCAGGTCTTTGCGTGCGTCTCGCCGATCGACAGCCGCGCGCTGGCTCAGGTCGCACGCGGCCAGGCCGAGGACATCAACCGCGCGGTGGCGGCAGCCCGCAAGGCGTTCGAGGACCGGCGCTGGAGCGGTCAAGCGCCCTCCGCTCGCAAGAAGGTGCTGCTGAAGTTCGCCGAGCTGCTGCTGGCGGCGCGCGACGAGCTGGCGTTGCTCGAGACGCTGGACATGGGCAAGCCGGTACAGTTCAGCCTGAAGGTGGACGTGCCGGCGGCCGCCCGTTGCATCGGCTGGTACGCAGAGGCGATCGACAAGATCTACGATGAAATCGCACCGACGCGTGACGAAGCCCTGGCTCTGATCCGGCGCGAACCGATGGGCGTGGTCGGGGCCATTGTTCCATGGAACTATCCGATGATCATGGCGGCCTGGAAACTCGGTCCAGCCCTGGCCGCCGGCAACAGCGTGGTGCTGAAACCTTCCGAAAAGTCTCCGCTGACTGCGCTCAGGATGGCCGAGCTGGCGCTGCAGGCCGGACTGCCCCAGTCCGTTCTGAACGTGGTGCCGGGCTTCGGCAGCGAGGCCGGCGAGGCTTTGGCCTTGCATCTGGACGTCGATGCGATTTCGTTCACCGGTTCCACGCGGGTGGGGCGGCGCATGCTCGAGTACGCTGCACGCTCCAATCTGAAGCGGGTCTTCAACGAGCTCGGCGGCAAGTCGGCCAATATCGTGTTCGACGATTTCAAGGATCTGGATCGAGCCGCCTCGACCGCCGCCGCCTGCATGTTCTTCAACCAGGGCGAGTCGTGCAACGCCCCATCCCGGCTGCTGGTGCAGGCATCGATCGCCGACGACTTCGTCGCGCGCGTGGTGGCGCGCGCGCACGACTATGCTCCGGCCGATCCGCTGGCGCCCGATACGCTGATGGGGGCGCTGGTCGATCAGACCCAGCTCACCACGGTGCTCGGCTATATCGAGTCCGGTCAGCGCGAGGGCGCCCGGTGCCTGGCCGGTGGTGCGCGCGTTCGCGCCGAGACAGGGGGCTTCTACGTCGCACCAACCGTGTTCGACCAGGTCGGCAACTCGATGAAGATCGCGCGCGAGGAGATCTTCGGTCCGGTGCTGTCGGTGATCCGCTTCCAGGGCGAGCGCGACGCCATCGCGATCGCGAACGACACCTCCTATGGCCTGCAGGCGGGTGTCTGGAGCAGCGACCTGAGTCGCGCCCACCGCGTGGCACGACAGCTGCGGGCCGGCACGGTGCACGTGAACCAGTACGATGAGGACGACATCACCGTTCCGTTCGGCGGGTACAAGCAGAGCGGAAACGGGCGCGACAAGTCGCTGCATGCATTCGACAAGTACACCGAGCTGAAAACGACGTGGATACGGCTCGACTGACTCGAGGGGGATGACGATGCTGATCGGAGTGCCAACCGAAATCAAAGTGCGCGAATACCGGGTCGGCTTGACCCCGGCCACCGTGCGGGAGCTGACCGAGCGCGGACACAAAGTAATCGTTCAGGCCGGCTGCGGCCAGGGCGTCGGCCTGACCGATGCGAACTACGAGGGGGCCGGCGCCAGTGTGGTGGCCAGTGCTAGACAGGTGTTCGCCCAGGCCGAGATGATCGTCAAAGTCAAAGAGCCCCAGCCGGATGAGCGCAAGATGTTGCGTCCGGACCAGGTACTGTTCACGTACCTGCACCTGGCGCCGGACCCGGAGCAGACCAACGACCTGATCGCGAGCGGCGCCGTCTGTATCGCGTATGAGACGGTCACGTCGGATGCGGGAGGGCTGCCATTGCTGGCGCCGATGTCCGAGGTGGCCGGGCGGATGTCGATTCAGGCCGGCGCGTATTTCCTGGAGAAGGCGCACGGGGGACTCGGCGTGCTGCTGGGCGGAGTGCCTGGGGTCGATCCGGCCAAGGTCGTGGTGCTGGGCGGCGGGGTGGTGGGAACGCATGCCGTGCACATCGCGCTCGGCATGGCCGCTGAAGTGTGGGTGCTCGACCGCAATGTCGACGCGCTGCGCGCGCTGTGGCGCCAGTTTGGGCGCCCGTTGAACACCGTGTTTTCCACGCGCGCGGCGATCGAGCAGCACTGCGTGTCGGCCGACCTGTTGATCGGCGGCGTTCTGCTGCCCGGCGCCGCGGCGCCCAAGCTGGTCACGGCCGACATCGTGCGCCGGATGAAACCGGGGTCGGTGATCGTCGATGTCGCGATCGACCAGGGCGGCTGCTGCGAGACATCGAGGCCCACCACGCACGACGATCCGACCTATGTGGTCGACGGGGTGATCCACTACTGCGTCACCAATATGCCCGGCGCGGTGCCCCGCACGTCGACCTTTGCACTGAACAATGCAACGCTGCCGTTCGTGATCGCGCTGGCCGACAAAGGGTACCGGCGCGCGCTGCTGGAGGACCGGCACCTGCGCAACGGGCTGAACGTACACCGCGGGCGGGTGACCAATCGCGCGGTGGCGGCCGCGCTCGGGCACAAGTACGTGGATCCGAGCGAAGCCCTGCAACCCTGACGAAGCTCCTGACAGCAGGTTGTCAGGAGGGTAGGAGGACGATCGCTTCCGTGCAATGTGCGCACAATGTCAGGAGGCGATCATGGATTCCAGGAATGCGCTGAGCTGGTTCGAAATTCCCGCCGCGGACCTTCGACGCGCGACGCATTTCTACGAAGCGGTACTGGGCCGTAAGCTGAAGTCCGAGACGATGGGGCCGCAGCAGCTGTCGGTATTTGCCTACGAGCCCCCGGGTGTCGGTGGCTGCCTTATCGCGGAGGACGGCTACAAGCTCGCGGCCAGTGGCACCGTGGTCTATCTGAGCGTGGCCGGCCTCGATGAGGCCCTCGAGCGCGTCGGGCGCGGCGGCGGGAAGGTCGCCTTGCCCAAGACCGCGTTACCCGAAGGCCTGGGATTCTTCGCGCATATTGTCGACACCGAAGGCAACCGCGTCGGCTTGCACGCGCTGCGTTGAGACGGCTGCCCGCGTGGCTCGACGCGCCGGCGGCGTGGTGACAGACTCGCTGCCGCCGCCATGAGACGCGCCGACCGCCTGTTCGCCATCGTTCACCACCTGCGCGGCCGGCGGCTCACCACGGCCGCGCAGTTGGCGCGCTGGCTGGAAGTGTCCGAGCGCACGATCTACCGGGACATCGCTGATCTGAGCGGCTCGGGCGTTCCGATCGATGGCGAGGCGGGCGTCGGCTATCGCATCCGTGCCGGCTTTGATCTGCCACCCCTGATGTTCAGTTTCGACGAGATCGACGCACTGGTGATCGGCGCGCGTTTTGTGGAGGCTTGGGCCGGTCCGAAACTCGCCAACGGTGCGCGCTCCGCATTGGCAAAAATCGCCGGCGCGCTGCCGGCCGAAAAGCGCATCGCGCTGGAGCGTTCGCCGCTGTTCGCTCCGGGTCACTTCGTCGACCCGAAGCCCGGCGAGCGGCACGACGCACTGCGTGAGGCGATCGCGGGCCAGCGTTTTACGGATCTGAGCTACCAGGACGCTGCCGCCCGTACCACCGAGCGACGTGTGCGCCCTCTGGGCCTGTATTTCTGGGGCGATGCCTGGACGCTGGCGGCGTGGTGCGAGCTGCGCCAGGACTTTCGGAATTTCCGCCTGGACCGCATCGTCGACGCCTGCGTCAGTGCCGAGCGTTTCCCCGACGAGGCGGGCAAGCGCCTGGAGGACTTTCTCAGGCGGATGCGGGACGACTGAGGCAGCGCGCCGTGGTGGCCTACCCGACGACCGCGTCCAGGCTGTCGGACAGGATCTTCAGGCCCTCATCGACGATGGCGTCGGATGCGGTCAGCGGCACCAGGACGCGAATCACGTTGGCGTAGGTGCCGCACGATATGAGAATCAAGCCGCGCCGCGCCGCTTCAGCGACCAGTCGGCGAGTCAGCTCCGCATCGGTGCGATCGCCGCCACCACCCGCGATCAACTCGATCGCGACCATCGGACCCAGGCCGCGCACCTCGCCGACCGCCGACTGGCGCTGCGCGATCTTCCGCAACCCGTTCTGCAAGCGCTCGCCAAGGCGGGTGCCGCGCTCGAGCAGCTTTTCCTCCTTGAACACATCGAGCACCGCCAGCGCCGCCGCGCAGGCGAGCGGGCTGCCGGCGTACGTCCCGCCGAGCCCTCCGGGGCCCGGCGCGTCCATGATGTCGGCCCGACCGAGCACCGCCGAAATCGGATAGCCACCGGCGATCGACTTGGCCATCGTGACCAGGTCGGGCACTACGCCCGAGTGCTCGATGGCGAGCCAGGTACCCGTCCGCCCCGCCCCGCTTTGAATCTCGTCGGCAATGAACACGATGCCGTGGCGGTCGCACAGGGCGCGCAAGGCGCGCAGGAATTCGAACGGTGCCACGTAAAAGCCACCTTCGCCCTGCACCGGCTCGATGATTAGCGCGGCCACCTCGTCGGGCGCGACGTCGCATTTCAGAATGTGATCAACCGACGCCAGCGCCTGCTCGGTGCTGACCCCATGCAGCGCATTGGGGAATTGCGCGTGAAAGACGCCCGCCGGAGACGGTCCGAAACCGGCTTTGTAAGGCGCCACCTTGCCGGTCAGCGCCATCGCCATGCTGGTGCGCCCGTGAAAGCCGCCTCCGAACGCGATGACCGCATCGCGTCGCCTGTGCGCCCGGGCGATCTTGATCGCATTTTCGACCGCTTCGGCACCCGTGGACAGGAACATCGCCTTCTTGGCGAAAGCGCCGGGCACCAGCGCCAGCAGCCGCTCGGCCAGCTCGACGTACGGCTCGTAGGCCAGCAGCTGAAAGCAGGTGTGCGTGAGGCGGTGCAGCTGGGACTGGACCGCGCCGACCACTTTCGGATGGCAGTGTCCGGTGTTCAGCACCCCGATACCGCCGGCGAAGTCGATATAGCGCCGTCCTTCCACATCCCACAGCTCGCAATCGCGGGCGTGATCGACGAAGATCTCGTGCACCTGCCCGACCCCGCGGGCGATCGCGGCGCGCCGGCGCGCCATCAGCGCGGCGTTGCTGATGCTCGCTTCCCGTTTCATCCGGGCGTCAGCCGCGCCCGCTCTGCAGCAGCCACAAACGCGCCAGGTCGGCGGTACCGTCGTTGCCGCGCACGCTCTGCAGCAGTTGCGCCGCCCTCGCCTTTTGTCCCGCGTGGGCGTAGGCCAGCGCCAGGTGCAGCTTGGCATCCTCCGGATGTTTGAGCGGCCCCTGCTTCAGAGCCTGCTCCATCAGCGGAAGCCCACGATCGGCCTTTCCGTTGACGACCAGGTTGTAGCCGATCGCGAGCAGCGCGTCCGCGTCCCTCGCGCCGCCGACCTCGGATTCGCCCTGTGCGATCGCGGCAGCGTCCTGGGCGGCCTGCCTGTTGGCGAGGTCGTGCAATCGATTCTGGCGATCCACGTCGGTCCCTTTGCCCAGCACGCCGGCCGCGTAACCCTGGTCGAGCGTTTTTTTGGCCTCGATCGGAAACCCGGCCTGCAACGCAAGCTGCGCCATCTCCATGTACTCGTTCGGCTTGTTGAGGTTTCCGGTGGCCAGTTGCAGGCGATACACGTCCAGCTCGAGCCGGTCGGCAAACCCCGGTTTGCGCTGCATGCGGGAGATCAGGTCGGCCCAGTACAGCTTCTTCGGATAATGAGTGACCAGCTTTTCGAGCGCCCAGGCATAGCCGGCGTTGTCGTTCAGCTTCAGATAACAGCTGGCCAGGAACTGCAACCGGTCTTCGGTCGGGGCGCGCTCGGCCTTTTCGTCAGCTTCGACCTGTTCCCGCAACAGCCGGGCCGCATTCGCGTTTTCGCCGCTCAGGTAATAGGCCTGGATCAGAACCTGTTGGATCGCCGGCTCGGTGCCGCCCTCCTTTTGATAGCGTGTCGCCCACTGGATCGCCTTGGGATATTCCTTGGCCTGGTAGTGCAGCTCGGTGATCGCCGCGATCAGCCTCAACTGGTCCGCGCCCGGCAGCTTGCCGGACGCCGCCACCGCTTCGAACGAGCTGAGCGCGACATCGTTATCGCCGGCGCCCTGGGCGGCCGAGCCGCGTGTCAGATCGACCACGAACTTTTCGTACGCCGTCAGATTCGGGACCGCTTCGGCCTCGCGGACCTTGGCCAGCGCGTCCCGGAACTTCTTGGCCTGAATCAGATCGCGCGCGGCCTGGATCGGCTTGCCGACTTCGGCGCGCACCGTGTCGGCCGGCTTGGCCGGCTCCTGCGCGATCGCAGCGGTCGCCAGCAGTGCCAGGCAGGCAGCCGCGATCGCGGTTCGAATCGATTCGGTTCGCAACATGGGGCGACGCTCCAACCCGATCACTGGATGAACTGCTCGTTGCCGACCAGCCCGATCTTGCGCACGCCCAGCTTCTGGGCCGAGGCCATCACTTCGGCCACCCACTTGTACGTGGCGAGCTTGTTGGGCCTCAAGTGCAGCTCCGGCTGGTCGGGCTGGCGCGCCACCTCGCGCAGCTGGGTCTCCAGCGCGTCACGGTCCAGCAGCGGTTTGCCGTCCCAGTAGATGGTGCCGTCGAAATCGACGTCGACCTGGATCACGATCGGCGGTTTCGGCGGCGGCGGCGGGTTACCGACCGGCATATTCAGATTGACCGAATGGAACTGGATCGGAATCGTGATGATCAGCATGATCAGCAGCACCAGCATCACGTCGATCAGCGGCGTCGTGTTGATATCGACCATCACGTCCGGATCACTACCGGGGCCTGGCCCTACGCTCATTGCCATGTTGGTTGGCTCCGACTAACTTAGGCAGTTCAGTTTCGACTCGAGACCATCAGCCCGGGGCCGCGTTCAGAGCCGGAGGCTCGATGATGAAATTGACCTTGACGATGCCGGCCCGCTGACAGGCAAACACGATGCGGCCGATCGGCTCATAACGGGCACTCAGGTCGCCGCGGATCTGCACCGTGGGCTGGGGAACCAGCACCGACTTTTCCTTCAGCCGGTTGACCAGGGTCTCGTTGTCGCTGATCCGCTCCAGGCCCCAGAAGACCTCACCTTCGCGGTTCACCGAGAGCGTGATGTTCTCCGGCTTGGTCTGGCGCGGCTGGTTCCTTTCCTTCGGCAGATCCACCGGAATCAGGTGGATCACCACCGGAATCGTGATCAGGAAGATGATCAGCAGCACCAGCATCACGTCGACCAGCGGCGTGGTGTTGATCGTGGCGACCAGTTCGTCCTCGCCCCCGTCCGCGGGCCCAACGGTCATCGCCATCGCAAGCTCCCTAGCGCTTGCCGCCGGCCGGGGTCGATGCGCCCAACAGGACCATGTGCAGGTCCGCTCCGAACGTGCGCACGCTCTCCATCGCCACCTTGTTGCGGCGGACCAGCCAGTTGTAGCCGAGCACCGCCGGCACCGCTACCGCCAGACCGAGGGCCGTCATGATCAGCGCCTCGCCGACCGGACCGGCGACCTTGTCGATCGAAGCCTGGCCGGCGATCCCGATCGCGGTGAGAGCGTGGTAGATGCCCCACACCGTTCCGAACAGGCCGACGAACGGGGCCGTGGAGCCGACCGTGGCCAGGAAAGCGAGGCCGTCCTGCAGCCGATTCTGGATGTTCTCGATCGACCGTTGCACCGACATCGTGATCCAGTTATTGAGGTCGATCTGCTCGACCATCGAGCCTTCGTGGTGCTCGCTGGCATTGATCCCGGTTTCCGCGATGTAGCGGAAGGCGCTGCGGTCCTTCAAGCCGCTTATGCCCTCTTTGACCGACTTGGCGGTCCAGAAGGACTTTCTCGCATCACGCGCCTGCGAATTCAGCCGGAACTGCTCGTAGATCTTGGTGAACATGATGTACCAGCTGCCCAACGACATGATCAGCAGAATGATCAGCACACCCTTCGTGACGAAGTCCGAGGTCTTCAACATCGCGTCGAAACCGTACGGGTTCTCGACCACCTCTCTGGAGGGTGTCGCCTCCGCTCCAGGAGTCGGCGGGGACGCGGAGGGCTGCTCCTGGGCCTGCGCGGCAGCCGGCGTGGGAATGGCCACAACCACCATCGCCGAAACCGCGGCGATCATCGCGGCCACGAAGGCTGTGGCACAACGCTTTGAGAGCAGCATTTTCTTCCTCCCGTCCATCCGAAAAATGTTTTGTTGATTAAAAGCTCCGAGTGCAGCGGCGCAACTGGCGGCAGCGCTCACTCGAGCTTCCAGACGTATTGAATTGACACCCAGACGGGATCGGCTTCGACTTTGCCGTCTACCGTGCCGGGTTTGAACTGACACTGGCCCAGGCCAACGCGTGCGGCCTCATCCAGCCGCCTGAATCCGCTCGTCTTGACTACTTCCGATTTGGTTGCGTGGCCGGTCGCGTCGACCAGGAACCGGATCGTGGTGGTTCCCGTCTCCTCGGCCCGGCGCGCGGCCGGCGGATATTCCGGTTTCGGGCAGTTGTGGGCGGCGTCGATCACAGGCCCCACGCGCACCGGTACATGCGCGGGCGCGGGCGCGATGGCGGCCACCTGAGGCGGCGCGGTCTTCGTAACCGTCGTGATCGTCGACTCCGCTGGGGCCGTGACCGCGATATTCACTTCCGGCGGCGGAATGAACGGCGGCGGCGGCTGCTGCATTTTCGGCGGCGGCGGCGGCGGCGCGTCCGGCGGCGGCGGCGGCTTGATCTCCTCGACGAGCTTCGTCTCGATCGGCTTCTTGATCACATCGATGGCCTTGCGGGCCAGCCCGGTGATCATTGCGTAGATGAGCAAGACGTGGAAAAGAGCGACAACCGTCAACCCGACGAGGTGCTTGGTCGGATCCCGTTGCTGCTGGGCGTAGTCCATCCTCTACCGCCTCCCTGCGCGCCCTTGTCCTGTTCCTCTGCTTCCGGGCGCTGCTGATTTTGGCCGCGCATCCCGCGCCTCACTCCCCGGGGCACGGCTGAGCCACAAAGGCGGCAAGTTTAGCCGTAGACGAGCGAGGCGCGCAGGCGGGTCGGCCCGACACCGGGATCACCTATTCGCCGGATCCGGGACTACCGCTGATCGGATACCTATGTTATTAGCATGGGTAAAAACGTGTCGATTGCGGCCGATTCTCCTCGCCTGCCCAGACGATCCCTCACGGGCCCGAGTAGGTGCGTTGCCGCAGCCACTTGGTCGCGATCCACTTTTCACCGGCCGCAACCGGGCTACCCCCATGCAGGGTCCTCCCGTCCAACTTGCCTTCGTCGTCGGAGTACGCGAAGAAAACGGCGTTGCCTTTGTGCGGCAGCACATCGAGACCGATTTCGGGGAACACCGTTGAGCCGCCGCCCTGAACCTCATTCAGGTACATGATCAGGGTGGCCACGCGTTGCCCACCCATCGCCAGCACCTGCCGGTTGCCGGCGTCGGCCGGATCGAAATAGTCGAAGTGCGGCTTGTATTCCGTTCCCGGGTTGTAGTGCAGAACCTGGATCGGCTCGCCCCGCTCCTGCGGACAGCCGGTCAGTTCCGCGATGCGCGTTTCGATGCGGGCTATCAGCTCGTTCTCGGCGCGGCGGAAGTACGTGCCCTCGCTGGTCCGATCGGGGTGACGCTCATAGCGACCCGTTTCGCGGTCGACTACATTCGACCGCTCCAGCTTGCCGCGCGACATCTCGATCAGCGCTTCGCACTCCTGCGCCGACAGTAAATCCCCGAACAGCACAATGCGCGGGGCGTTCAGCGCCATCAGGATGTGCACGGCGCGATCGCCCGCGTCGATCTCGCTCGGCCCACCGGCCAGGATCCGCGTGCTGGTCCGCTGCTCGGGCGCGGCCGCCGGCGCGTCGTGGTCCGAGGGAGCGGCCGCCGGCGCGTCGTGGTCCGAGGGAGCGGTCGCCGGCGTCGAGGCCGCCTCCTCGGCCCGCCGCGGCGGATCGATTTGCTTGAATGCGGCCGCAACCGCGCGATGAGCGAATTCGGGCTGATAACCGCTTGCGCGCATCGACTGCTCGATCGTTTCGGGCGTGAACCCCTCCTCGATCGACTGTTTCAGCCACTGTTGAAGATCGGACGCGAGCGAGGAATACCGCATTGGCCGGCCCCCAGTCCCCCGGAAATCAGTCCTGCATGGGGCCCGCCCCGCGCTGCCGACATGGCATCGGCCGGAGGGCCACCTGAGCTATCCTGACGACATTGCGGAGAGCTGCCATGTTGCAACGCGTATCGCCCCTGCCTTCCCTGGCCGATCCCTCGCTCGTCAAGACGCAAGCCTACATCGACGGAGCCTGGGCGGATGGGTCGGTCGGGCATTTCGATGTTCGCAATCCGGCCGATGGCGGCAAGCTGGCCGAGGTCGCCAATTGCGGCCCCACCGACGCCGAACGCGCGATCGCGGCCGCCTCCGGAGCCTGGCCCGCCTGGCGCGCGCGCACCGCGAAGGATCGAGCCGCCATCCTTAAGCGCTGGAACGATCTGATCCTGTCGAACGCGGACGATCTGGCGCGGCTGATGACGGCAGAGCAGGGCAAACCCCTGGCCGAGTCTCGCGGCGAGATTACGTACGGCGCCAGCTTCGTCGAATGGTTCGCGGAGGAAGGCAAGCGCGTATACGGCGAAACCATCCCGACGCATGCGTCCGACAAGCGCCTGCTGGTTTTGAAGGAACCGGTCGGAGTGTGCGCGGCGATCACGCCGTGGAATTTCCCGAACGCGATGATCACCCGCAAAGTGGCACCGGCACTGGCCGCCGGCTGCACCGTGGTCGTCAAGCCGGCCGAGCAGACGCCGCTGTCGGCGCTGGCGCTGGCCGAGTTGGCCCACCGGGCCGGAGTACCACCGGGAGCGCTGAATGTGCTGCCGTCCGATTCGATCCACAGCATCGAGGTCGGTCGCGCGCTGTGCGACTCTCCGATCGTGCGCAAGCTGTCGTTCACCGGTTCGACCGCGGTCGGCCGCATCCTGATGCAGCAGAGCGCGCCGACCTTGAAGAAGCTGTCGCTGGAGCTCGGCGGCAACGCTCCGTTCATCGTATTCGACGATGCCGACCTGGACGCGGCGGTTGAAGGCGCGCTTGCCTCCAAGTACCGCAACACCGGCCAGACCTGCGTATGCACGAACCGCTTCTATGCGCAGGACAGCATCTACGAGGAGTTCGTGCGCCGTCTGGCAGCGCGCGCCTCCCAGCTGAAGGTGGGCTCCGGGTTCGAGACCGGTGTCCAGCAAGGCCCTCTGATCGACGAACAGGCGCTGGCCAAGGTCGAAGCCCACGTGGCCGATGCGCTCAGCAAAGGCGCGCGCGCCGTCACCGGCGGGCGCCGGCACGCGCTCGGCGGCACGTATTACGAGCCGACGGTGCTGGCGGACGTGTCGGACCAGATGCTGTTCGCGCGTGACGAGACGTTCGGGCCGGTCGCTCCGGTATATCGCTTCCGCGGCGAGGCCGGCGTTGTCGAAATGGCCAACAGCGTCGAGTACGGTCTGGCGGCCTATTTCTACGCGCGCGACATCAGCCGCGCGTTGCGGGTGGCGGAGCGTCTCGAATTCGGGATTGTCGGCATCAACACCGGGATCATTTCGACCGAGGTTGCGCCGTTCGGGGGTGTCAAGCAGTCCGGTTTCGGGCGCGAAGGCTCCCACTACGGCATCGACGAGTTCCTGGTCGTCAAGTACGTGTGCATCGGCGGCTTCTAGACCGCCCGCTTGCCGACCGCTCGAAGGCCTGGGCGGCGCCCCGTCCCGAGGCGCCGCCGTTGCGCTATTTCAGCTTCAACTATTTCAGCTTCAGTTCCTGCACGGTCTGACCGCCGAGCGCCTCACGCAGCTTGACGCGTTCGCCCGAGGCCTTGGCGGCGGACTCCACCGATCCAAACTGCTTCTTGACGAACGGATCCACCTTGGCGCGCAGGCCGTCGAGCGCGGCCCAGTTCTTATAAACGATCGTCAGGATCAGGTCGGGTTCGTGCGGATTGCGCGGAAACGCCTGGTAGATGGCGTAGTCGACGATGATGCCCGCCTTTTTCTGCTCCTCCAGCAGCCGTTATACGACGCCCGCTCGGGGAGCGTCGATTCTATCCCGCCGACTCCAGGATGATCGACCGTTCGTCCCGGAAAGAGTGACCGGACCGTCGAATCTCCTGCACTGCCTCAAGGTTGCGACCGTCCTGGTCGATACACCGTTCAGGTACGGCTGGAACCTCGGGACAGTTCATCGAAAGGTTCTCGCCATTGTCGATGACGATGAAGGAGAACACGATGGCTGAAACGCTCTTTGCGAATCAGCAACAAGAAGTCGAGGGTTAGTATTCTGCAGATTGATACTTGATCAAATCGCCGATGGAGTCTGCATCCGACCTGAAATGACCAATCGCATTGTCAAGAGCTTCAAGAATCGTTTTCCGGTCCCCACGTTCCAAAACAAAGTCATCGAGTTTTCCGACGCAATCGAGGACGTTCGAAAAGGTTCTCTTTTCCTGACCGCGCAGGCGACTCGTCCTGCTCAATAGGTTGGAAATGCCTGGAAGCTCCCCTACATCGCCCCGGATAATTTCACACCTCGCCCAGTCTTGAGCTGTACAGCGAGACATTGCCAGGGACGCACGACGTCGTTTATCGGCTACTGCCCCGTACAGCCTCTCGAACTGTTCGTCTGAATCACTGACCTTCTTGCTGTACTCAATCGACAGATCCTCCCAGGTCGAGGCCTTCGATTTGGAAGGACTGCCTTTCTGAATGGTCTGACAATAAAGCAGATCATCTCTGAATCTGCTCTGAACGATATCAGAGAGCAGCTCTCGATCCTTCAAAAGCCCAGAATAATCGGGGTTATCGTGCGCCACCTGCGCGAACGAATCGGCACCCCCAAGAAAAATCGCCGCTGCTACGACGGGGATCAACACAAATCTACGCATCGGTGAGCGGTCGTCAGGGAGTGTGTCCTTGAGGTTTCACATTCAAGAGTACCGGAACCAAACTGCTTTCGTCGGGCGCTGCGCACTCCCTCGCACCGACGGCTGATAGTGCCTCGGCAGCCAACGACGCCGCTTCAGGAGAAACGAAGTATTGGAACTGTCCGGACAAGCCGGTTGTGCGAAACAAGACCGGCTGCCTTGGGGGCGACCTATACCTGTAGGCGAACGAAATCGTCTCCGTTAACCGGACCGGGAGGCCGCTATCTACGTCCTCTTTGCTGAAAGCGACATACATCCAAGACACGAACTATGTCCTTCGGAACTTCCAGCTTCGAAACTCCTATTGCCGCATTATGCTCGGCAATCGTTCAGCTCGCTACGGCAACAAGGTGTCCGGATTTCGTCGAACCTTGCTTCGTCGCCCCTTGCTTGACCGCACCTTGCTTCGTCTTGGCTTTCGACGTCCGGCTCTTCCGTTCCGGTGTCGTGAACTTTAGCCCAAGGTGGCGAACCTTCGACAAGGTCTTGATGACGACGATCGAACGGACATCGTTCCTGTCGCAGACCTGCTTGAACGCCGCCAGGAGATCGACCATACCGGGAGCGTCTTTCTCCAGGTACTCCGCCTCTTCGGCTTCGAGCCGCTTCGCCTCTGCCTTGTGGAAGGCTATTTTCTCCTTCCTTGTCATCTTCTTCTTCGCCGTCTTCTTCGTTTCAGCCATCGTGTTCTCCTTCATCGTCATCGACAATGGCGAGAACCTTTCGATGAACTGTCCCGAGGTTCCAGCCGTACCTGAACGGTGTATCGACCAGGACGGTCGCAACCTTGAGGCAGTGCAGGAGATTCGACGGTCCGGTCACTCTTTCCGGGACGAACGGTCGATCATCCTGGAGTCGGCGGGATAGAATCGACGCTCCCCGAGCGGGCGTCGTATAACGGCATTACCCTAGCTTCCCAAGCTAGAGACGAGGGTTCGACTCCCTTCGCCCGCTCCAAAACGATCGATCTGGCTGGAAGTCGTACCGAGAGCGGTCCTGTTCGACCGCACCCTTGTCGGAGCAGTCAGGGAGACCGTGGCAGAATCACGGCAAGGGTGAACGGTCGTCCCTCGGCTTCCCAAGCTGGTGACGAGGGTTCGACTCCCTTCGCCCGCTCCATCGACAAAGTCGATCAAGGGGCCGCGCGTCGAAACCTGTGAGGGCGCGCAACCAGCGCGATCACGCTCGCGGCTCGAGACGCCCGAAGCGTCTCGAGCCGACCCATGAGACCTCTAGGGCGTATCAGGGGCAGGGCGGTCCGGCGTCTTTCAAGAACGTGCCGTTGTCGGAGAACCAGCCGTTGACCCCGGTCGCGGGTGCACCGATGAACCAGGAGTAGAACGCCAGCTCCTGAAGGTCGTACTTGAAGCCGTTTGCCCCGAGCACCTGGGGAATCTCCGTTCCGGTCAGCGGATCGCCCACTTCAAGGGCATTGGCACACCCGAAGACCTGACCCGTATTGCCCCAGGGGGCCACTTCATTGACCGTGTATGGATCGTTGACCCATTCTCCCAATTCGTGGGATAGCACCGCGCTGTCGTTGATGGAGCTCGGGAACGCGCCCGTCACATCGAAGTCGCCGATCGTGTAGGTCTGGTTGGGAATCGGATGCCCGGTGACGGAGTGGTACCCGAGGATGCAGCAGGTGAACAAGTTCGTAACGGGACTGGCTTCGACGACGTTGTAGACGAAGTACAGCGGCAACGAGCCTGGATTGACGCCGCCGTGCGCCGTCACGCGAGGCAGCACTGTCCCGTTCAGGTAGCTATCGAGCCAGTTGATGTCGAGGACAGTCAAAGGCGCGCACATTCCAAGCACCGCCGCCTCGATCGCCAGGCCCTCGTTGGGCGGCACACTGATCTCGATCGGCTCGAGCGTCTGAACCGGACCGAGCAGCACATGGTACGCGCTCTGGTTAGAGCCCAGGATGTTCCAGAAATTGCCCCGCATGAAGGCATCGACGTACTGGGTCGTGCCGACGTTCACTCCGCCGAAGCTGAACGCAGCGGGCGTGAACAGCGGCGACTGTTCGATCAGGTTCAGCGGAACGTTATTCGGGGCCGAAAGGCAGCTGCTTTGCTCGTCGGTCGGGTCGGAAGTGAACTCACCCGGCGTGGTCGTGAGAATGCCCGTCTTCGGATCGAAACTCGTGGCGAGCGTGTGCGTCCTGATGATCAGCGGAACGACCTGTACCGGGACGGACGTCGATCCCGGACTAGTGAACGGACTGGTTCCCACCATCGTTCCGGCATGACGGTGCCCGTCTCGCGATGAGCGGACGTTGAAGTTCCACACCGGCAGCGTGGGGTCGGCGTTCGATCCAGCGAAGGTCTCGGTCGACACCGAAAGCTCGTCCAGATTGGGCGTCGCCAACACCGGGGCCCTGGACGAAGCGCTTGGGTTGGTGACGAGGCCGCGACGCGCCAGCCAGCTCATCAAGTCGAAGTAGGTACCCCTGTGCGCACTAGCGCGTGCCTGCGACGCGGTTGCCGTGGTCTCGGCCTGGCTCGATGCCGCGACCAATACAACGCCGAACAGTGCGATTACAAAATGCAACAACGAGCGGACAATGCCTTTCATAAGCAGCCCCCTGGTCGTTGAGCCCTCGTGAGGCCCGGTGATTTGACGTCTTTTGATGCCCCGTCGCCCCGACCGCCCGTCGCCCTTGCTTAGATGGTTGGAACAGCGAATTTTTTTCGCGGTCCGGGCACGG
>Ga0187846_10000623_pt1 | contig 20067 bp, 16 predicted proteins | sample TC_taG_FD_161473 | JGI IMG/M metagenome (GOLD analysis project Ga0187846, IMG submission 161473) | Biofilm microbial communities from the roof of an iron ore cave, State of Minas Gerais, Brazil - TC_06 Biofilm (v2) | ecosystem: Environmental > Terrestrial > Deep subsurface > Cave > Wall biofilm...
GGAAGTCGCGCAGGATGACTGCCTCGCGCATGTCAGGCGACAGCTTGTCGAGCGCTGCCTGCAACATCTCCTTGCGTTCGCGGGCCTCAACCCTGCCTACCGGCCCCCCTCCGGCGCTAGGCTTTTCTTCCAGGTGGCCCAGTTCGTCTTCAAGCGAGGAGGTGACGCGGTCCTTCCGGGTGCGCCGGTAGTGGTCCACCAAGTGGTTCCGGGCCACCCGATTGAGCCAGGTGGAAAACGTCCCCTGCCCCGCATTGTAAGTCTTCAAGGTCTGGAAGACCTTGATGAAGATCTCCTGTGTCAGATCTTCGGCTTCGCTGCCTCGCCCCGTAAACCGATAGCAAACACTATAAACCTTGCGCGCGTGGATTCTAAGCAGCTCCTCCCAGGCCGGGTTCTCGCCTCCCAGACAGCGCTTGACAAGGTCCAGGTCGTGATCCACGCCGGCGTACGCTCCTCTGCTTCATCCGTAAGACACGACGCTTTGTCCGGCCAAGAACCCGGCCGCTGGGGTTGACCAACGAAGCCGGTTGAATTTTACCAGAAGGCAGTGAAGAGTGACGAGTGACAAGTGACATGACAAGCGACGCTCGGGTGGCGAGCAAGTCGCCGTAGGGCTCGCTCGTCACCCGTCACTGGTCACTCCTCACTGCTTCCTTGTTGACATCCGCCGGACCTTTGGATACGTTTGCCAGCAGGCCGCACCGAAGACCGCGGCTGGCTCTGGTTCTTTGCTCTTTATGACCAAGGGAGCGCGGCGATGGCTGGGGTTGGGCGCGACCGCTTTGGTACTCGGGCTGATGATCTATTGGTCCACCCGCAGCGCCGAGTGGCGGGCCTTTGACTGGCACCTCTTGCGTTCTCTTTTGTTCCACGCGCACCCGGGCTATCTCGCCGCAGCCGTAACGGCTACCTCCGTCAGTTATTTGCTACGTGCCCTGCGCTGGAAATACTTCCTCGATCCTATTAAGTCGGCATCACTCTGGTTGCTCTTTGTAGCACAAGTGCTGGGGTTTAGCTCCATCTACCTGATTGGCCGCCCCGGTGAAGTTGTTCGCCCCGCCCTGATCGCTCGCAGCGAGGGGGTCTCGTTCGGGTCGCAACTGACCATTCTTCTTCTGGAGCGGATCTATGACGTCGTCACCATGGTCCTCCTGTTTGTTTTGGCATTCGATTTTCAACCTCTCCATGCGGCCGCACACCGGGCGGCTACTCTGCGCAGAGTTCACGAAGGCCTCGCGGTGATGGCATTACTGGTTGCGACCCTCGTACTATTTCGGCTTTACCCCGAGACGCTGACGGCCTTCGTCCGGCGGGTCTTCTTCTTTCTGCCGCCTAAGTTCGAATCTGCCCTGGAACGCTTTCTCCGCTCCCTGGCCGCCGGGCTGGATTTCATCCGGGACTGGCGGGACTTCCTGGCGACGGTGCTGTGTACTGCAGTGCTGTGGTTCGCGAACGTTAGTTTCCTGTGGCTAGTCTTTCGCAGCTTGGGAGGCGAAACAGCTTCGCTTTCGTGGTGGGCGGCGGTGCAATGCCTCTTCTTTGCCGCCGTGGGCCTGATCGCGTCGTTGCCTGGTGTCGGCGGCGGGTTCCAGGTGGGCGTGATCAAAACACTGCAGCAACTTTTCCACGTCCGGCTCGAGGCCGCTACCAGCGCCGGCATCCTGGCTTGGATCATTGTTATAGTGCCCTGCCTGGCTCTAGGCCTGTTGGCGCTGCTTTGGGAGGGGCTGACCTTCCGCAAGTTGGGCGACATCGCACGTGAAGGGCAGAAGGCGGTATCAGCCGTAGAGGCAGCCGACCCCTGACAACTAACTGCAGCCACACAGCACTGCCTTATGAAGTGCCCGTTTTGCTCCAGCGTTGAAGACAAGGTGGTGGACTCGCGCGAGGCCAGGGTCGGCGACGTCATTCGCCGGCGTCGGGAGTGCGTAAAGTGCGGGCGCCGCTTCACTACCTATGAGCGCATTGACGAGATCCCCCACATGCTGGTGAAAAAGGACGGCCGCCGCGAAAAGTTCGACCGCCAAAAGCTGCTGGCCGGTCTCCTGAAGGCCTGCGAGAAGCGGCCCATCCCTACCGGCAAGCTGGAGGAAATCGTTAACGAGGCCGAGGCCTACGTCGCCGAGTCACCCGACCGAGAGCGGCCGACAAAAGCCGTGGGCGAACTGGTGATGAACCGGCTCAAGAAACTCGACAAAGTAGCCTACGTGCGTTTTGCTTCTGTGTATCTGGACTTTAAGGACGTCAAGGAGTTCATGGATGAACTCAAGGACCTGCTGAAGGCCCGAGGCAAGTAGACAGTGACAAGTGGCGAGTGATGACGAGCAACCGCTTCGGTCTCTTCTAACGTTTTGGGTGGTCACTCGCCAATCGTCACTTGTCACTGCCTTTTTCTAAGGCCGGTTCCAGACAAAGGCACCGAAAGTATGGAAGGTTTCGAACCCTAAGCGCTCATAGAGCTTCACCGCCCCCCGGTTCACGTCGGTGACCGTGAGCGAGACTTCATTGAAGCCCTGTCTCTGCAACTCGTCGAAGGCCGACTTGAGCATGAACGAACCCAGGCCAGCCCCCTGGAATTCTGGCACTACGGCGATCTGGGGGATGTGAGCAGTGGAAGGGCGGACGGCGGTCAAGGCCAAAACGCCGGCCAGTTTTCGCGTGGCATGATGGATGACAACGTAGGATGCAAGATCTATGAACTGGCCGCACCCTCGCATCTGGACGATGTTTTCGATGAGGCGGGCGGCGCCAGCGGTGGAACTGTATTGGTCGTTGATGGCGGCGTCGACGTGGCCGCGATAGGTATGGTAAAGCAAAAACGCGGCCTGCCGGTCGTATTTCCGTTCCCAGCGTTCCGAGCTGAAAGCGTCGTCAAGTCGTTCGACGGTTGCGGCGTTGGGAGTCTCGGGGCGCAAGGGCGCGACAGGGTGTGCCCGTAGAGGGGGAAGTGGCAGCAGCATGAACTTTCGTAGATAACTCTTGAAACGGCGGGATAAGAAGACCGGCTCAAGCTCGTCGGCGCGGAAGTGGGGTAGCTGAGCCTCGATACGACGGATACCCGGCGTGGCCATCAGCGTTTCAAGGACATGTTCGAGGAGGGCCCGTGCGAGCGTTTCACGGCCCGGCTCCACAAACAGGTCTCCAATCAAGGCCTTTTCCCCTTCGTACAGGAAGAAGCTGTAGCCGCCAACGTGGCGCTGGCCCACCAGCGCGTACCCTGTCAAGCGCCTTTCGTTCAAACAAGACGCGATCAGGCGGGCGGCTCCGGAGTAGTCCCAGCGCAGGTTCGTGCGCCAAGCTTCGGACTCCGCAGCGAGCAGCGCGGCGAAATGACTCGCATCGAACTGGCGGATGTCAACGATCTCGGTCGCCAAGGTTAAGTTACCCCCGCTAGGGCGCTCGCCCCCAGGACCTAAAGGCCTATTTTCATGCGACCGTACTTCCTGTCGGTACGGCTGAACAGGCTGCGGAAAAAGGCAAATTCGGGCCTCGGAAGGGCGGGGCTTTCAGCCCCTCTGTACCGACGCCCTCAACCTAAGTTATTGAAATTGTGGGGGGGCTGAAGCCCCGCCCTTGCAAAGCGCGTCCCAACGGTTTTTCACAGCCTGTGAAGCCCTGCCCTGACGCTGCCGAATCTAGCTCACGAAGTACTCGCGAGAGTTGGGGAATCGAGTTTTTGCCTCAACTCTGAGAACTCTTCCGCTCCGTCAGTGGTGCGTTAACAGCTCCTCGGCGTAAAGGGCGCCGTCCGGCGTCTCTTCATGTTTAAAAAAGACAAACACATCCTTGTGTTGTCCGAGTTGCCCCTGCACCGCTGTCCAGATGGCCTTTCGCTCTTCCTCGGGATACTCTGCCTTGCGAAGCCTGAAGTAGGCATAGTTCGCCGTGGCCACCTCCGGGATTTCCAGCTTCTCCGATTCTGCCCAGCAGAGGGCCACGTTGTGCTTCTCCAGCAGTTTGTAAACCGGATCAATCAACCACGATGGGTGGCGGAATTCGAACGCATAGCGAAGGTCGCCCGGGAGGATGGCCAGAAACGCCTGAAGACGCTCCTGGTCGCAACGGAAGTAGGGTGGAAGTTGGAACAGGATGGGCCCGAGCCGGTGAGTGGCGCGGAGCGGGTCAATGGTCCGGAGGAAGATCTCGGTGAATTCCTTCGCGTCCTTCAAGCGCAGGATGTGAGTGATGCGTTGGTGAGCTTTGGGCGCAAACAGAAAACCTTCGGGCGTAGCCTTGATCCAGTTTTCCAGCGTGCTTTCGGCGGGCAGCCGGCGGAAGGTGTAGTTGATTTCCACGCTGTTGAGCCGGCGCGCGTAGTATTCTAGGAACTTCGCGGAGGGGACGCCTTTCGGATAGAAGCGCGGCTTCCAGCTCGGATACGCGAATCCAGATGTTCCAGCGTATAGCGCCATGCTAGAGGTCACAGAGTACTGAAGACCACGGCTGAGGGCAAGCAAAAGATCGGCAGAGTAGCAGGTCAGTTTGCCCTCGTAGCGGTGAGAAGCTGCCTTTACAGAGGCGAGGAGAGGGTGGCTCAACACGGCTGCCTTCAACCCTGGAGGAGGTCCCGGCATGAGGCTGAGATACGATATGGAAAACTGGAACCTTTGTGGGCCTATTGCATCTAACGCGGAAGGGGCTTTCACGGCGCGGTACTCGGGGTATAGGCGGAGGTTCGGATGAAGATCCTGGGAGACTCCCAGGGTGTCTGCTTCAAGCCGTCTTCCCCTACTTGCAAGAAAGAAGCCGTGATAGACTCAGTGGTTCTCGGGATCAGGATCCACCTCGAGAGGTAACCCTGGAAAGGAGACTGCGCAAGAACACCATTCAGGCTCCAAGCATTGACAAATCTTTCTATTTCGCGCTCAGGAGGCTGTATGACAGGACAGGAGCAAGTACAGGACACTGGCAAACCCATTTCCCCCTTCCGGCTGGACGTGCCTCTACATAACCTGCTAGCCAAGGCGCCACCGCCGCTATCCCCTCTCTCGCGGGCGGCTAGTACCGAGACCCTGCCCGAACCGATCTTCCCGCGATACCCGCAGTTCCTCACGGATGCAGAATTACCCGAAGACGCCCATGGCTCCCCCACCGACCCTTACAAGCGTCGCTGGCCGGCGACGCTGGTTTATCGCTGCCTGCGAGGATGGCTGTTTCCCTGGGTCAAGTCGCGAGTGCTGCCGGGAGACTTTCACCCTATCATCGCCTACCTGTTCACCGAATGGAAATGCAACCTCGACTGCCATTACTGCTGGGCCTTCGACAACAGCGTTAAAGGCATGAGCGAAGACACGGCCAAGCGTTCTATCGACTGGCTGCGCTCGACTACCTGCCGCGTGCTGGCTCTGATGGGAGGGGAGCCGCTGTTGCGGCCTCAGTTCGCGCATAAGGTGGTCTACTACGCAGCTAAGAAAGGGTTCTGGGTTTACGTGCCCACTAACGCCCGCCTGCTGCGGCCAGAGGTGATCGATCGTTTGGCCGATGCGGGCATGGCCACTCTGAACTTTGCCGTCGACGCAGTGGACGAGAAGCCCGGCCTACCCAAAGCGCTAAACCCGGTGCGCAAGTATTTCGACTATCTTGTAAAAAAGCAGTACCGCTACGGCTACTCGGTGTTTTTTAACATGAACATCTGCCGGACCAACTTGGAGGACATCAAGCAGCTCACCGAAATCGCGCACGACACCGGTATTGCTACCGATTACCACATCAATGAGTCGCCGATGATCGAGCAGCCACACTTCCAGCACATGGACGACAACAGTACTTACATCACGCGCCAGGATTGGCCGAAGGTGGACGCTTTGGTCGACTGGATCATCGAGAAGAACAAATCAGGCTACAAAATGGTGAACTCGGTCAAGCGCCTGCAGGACATGAAGGAGTTCATGCGCGGTAAAGTGGAACCCTGGAGCTGCCGCGCCGGCCAGAATAACGTTATCATCCGCGTTGATGGCACGCTGGCGCCTTGCTTCCCCATGTATTCCGCTACCTATGACTGGGGAACCATCGGGAACCACAAGTTTGAAGTGAAGCAGCTCGACGAGATGAAAGAATCCTGTCAGACCCACTGCTTCTCGACCTTGAATCACAACCTGGCTTACTGTTACGACAGCGCGCGCGCCATCAAGTGGATGCTGCGGCAGGCGGCTCGAGGCTTCCAGGGAGTGACGGGCAGCTTCGAAGAGGCCTAAAACTCAGTTTCGCTGACGCCGCGGCTCGGTGAGCTATGGGGCGCTGTGTCAGGCTGCGGGCTCGGTCCCATTCTTCGTAGCATGCGTGCGGCGGTTCAAGGAATTGGGTTCACCTGATCACGAGCTGTGTGGCGCGGCCTGGCGATGCGGCGCGCCCCGCGCCGCGGCGGCGATGGTCCGCAACGCCGGCAGGACATCGCCTACCTCCGCCCCTTGAGCGCGCTCGGAGCCGAACGCGAAGTACAGCCGCCGGTAGATCTTGTAAAGCTTCTCGTAGGTTGCGACTGCGTCGGGCTCTGGTTCACAGACGGTGTTGGGAAGGCACATCACCCGCTGGGCCTCTTCCAGGGTCGAGAACGCACCCGCTGCCTGGAGGGCCATGATTCCGGACCCCAGACTGGTCGGAACGCCATTGGGTACCAGCACCGGCTTGCCCAGCACGTTGGCATACACCTGGTTAAGCACCGGACTGTTTTGCGGCACGCCCCCGGCATTGATCACCCGGCGGATGGGGACACCATGTTCGGCCAGGCGGTCCAGTATGATGCGCGTGTGGAACGCGGTGCCCTCGATGGCGGCGAAGAGCTCGTCCTGGGGCGTGTGCATCAGGTTCCAGCCTAGAGTGACACCGCCGAGCTCAGGATTCACCAGCACGGTGCGGTCTCCGTTGTCCCATGTCAGGCGCAGCAGCCCGGTCTCACCGGCTCGGTAGTTTTCCAGACCCCCCGAGAGCTGGGCGATGGGCGTGCCGGCGCGCCGCGAAATAGCATCGAAGATGTCACCGGTGGCGGAGAGGCCTGCCTCGATGCCCATGAATCCCGGATGGACGCTTCCCGGAACGATGCCGCAAACGCCCGGAATCAGGTCGGTTTCTCGCGTGATGGCCATGATGCAAGTCGAGGTACCGACCACGTTCACCATGTCCCCCTCGGCGATGCCCGCGCCGATGGCGTCCCAATGCGCGTCAAATGCGCCGACCGGAATTGGGATGCCAGCTCGCAGGCCAAGCTGCTCCGCCCATTTCGGTGAAAGATGACCGGCAAGGTGGTCGGAGGTTTGGCAGGGACCGTCGAGCTTGCCGCGCACGCCTTCGAATAGCGGATCGACCTTGCAGAGGAAGGACTCCGGGGGCAGGCCCCCCCAGCGGGGGTTCCACATCCATTTGTGTCCCATGGCACAGACGCTACGTATAGCCTCGTGGTGATCGGTCAAGCCGCTCAATGTGGCGGCAACCAAGTCGCAGTGCTCGAATGCTGTCTCGAGCTGTTGACGCCTTTCCGAGTTGTGGCGCAACCAATGGAGCAGCTTGGCAAAACCCCACTCCGAGGAATAGACTCCGCCGTACCAAGCGATGGCCTCGATCCCCTCACGATGCGCCCAGGCGGTGATCTCTTCCGCCTCCGCCTTGGCGCGGTGGTCGCACCAGAGATAGTACTCATCCAGGGGCACTAGCCCCCGGCCCACCGGGACCACGCTCGAGCCGGTGGTATCGAGGGCGATGGCTTCGACTTGGTCGCCTGTGATTGCGGCATGTGTGAGAGCGTCGCGAGTGGCGCGCACGAGGGCCGCCATTTGATCGGTGTGCGACTGCGTGGCGTAATCCGGATCGTCACGCCTGCGGTGCAGCGGGTAATCTGCCGCGGCAGTGGCGAGCCTTCCCCGCTTGCTGTCGAGCAGTGTGACGCGCACGCTCAGGGTACCGAAATCAACACCCGCAACAATGGACACTTTCGACTCCCCTTGGCTAGGTTACAGCGCACAGGTTACAGGGGATTGTACTGGGAGCAGCGTGCGTCCCCCCCGAGGCAACCTATAACCTGTACCCTGTAACCTGTTCCCTCTAACTTCTAACCTCTTCCCTTCATTTCTGCCCGTAATAGGCGCCGCCTCCATGCTTGCGAAGATAATGCTTGTCATGGAGGTGCTGTGCGATCGGTGCCGCGTTCGGCGCTAGGCTAACGGTGTAGTAGGCCATGCGGGCCACCGCCTCGAGGATGACGGCGTTGTGTACCGCCTCGGCCGGGGTCCGTCCCCAACAAAAGGGCGCGTGCCCAGCCACAAGCACCGCCGGAACAGCATCTGGATCGTGATTCTTGAAGGTGCGGCAGATCCCGAGGCCGGTGTTCTTCTCGTACCCCGCGTCGATTTCATGGGGCTCGAGAGCGTCGGTTACGGGAACCGGGCCGTGGAAGTAATCGGCATGGGTGGTGCCGAAGCAGGGGATCGGCCTCCCCGCTTGCGCCCACGCGGTGGCAAACTCGGAATGGGCGTGCACCACGCCGCCGATAGTCGGAAACGCGCTGTAAAGGATCAGATGGGTGGGCAGGTCTGATGAAGGTCGCAGGGAGCCCTCAAGAACATTGCCTTCCAGATCTGTCAGCACCATGTCTTCGGCTCTTAGCCGCTCATACGGCACTCCACTCGGCTTGATCGCCACCACGCCGTCGGGGCGCGAAATGCCGCTGGCATTGCCGAACGTGTACAGAACCAGCTGTTGGCGCACGAGTTCCAGATTGGCTTCCAGTGCTTCCTTGCGAAGGGCCTCGAACCGAATCGAACTCACAGCGGCGGACCTTTCCGGGGCTCGATGACCGCCCCAGTCTTATTCATGTCGCAGGGCTACGATGGGATCGAGTCGTGCCGCCTTCAATGCCGGCCACATACCGAAGAACAAGCCGATGCTCGTAGCGACGGCGAACCCCGTCACTACCGACCAGAGAGGTACGGTGGAAGGCAGGCTGGGGACGAAAGTGCGAATTGCCAGGCTGAGCAGCCAACCGACGAGGATGCCAATCAGGCCTCCGGAGGCGGTCAGGGTCATGGCCTCCAGCAGAAATTGCCAGGTGATGTCACTGCGTCGCGCGCCAATCGCCTTACGCACACCGATTTCGCGGGTGCGTTCGGTGACTGACACCAGCATGATGTTCATCACGCCGATGCCGCCCACCAGCAGGCCGATGGAGGAAATCACCACCATCACCAGGGCCACGGTTGCAATGATTTCACGGAACTGGGTAATGAGGGCTTCAGCCGTGGAAATGCCGAAGTTGTCGGGTTCGGAAGGCTTTACGTGACGACGACGCCGGAGCAGACCTCGAACTTCGTCCATGGCAACGTCCAGTCTACCCCGGTACGCCAGCGCACTGATGAAGTTGTCCTTAGCTTGGGGGTAGAGCTTCTTAAACGTCCAATAGGGAATCATGACGTCGCGGTCGTCAGGACTATCGCCCAGAAATCCCTTAAACTTGCCGAGCGTTCCGATGACTTCGAAAGTATGTCCATCCACCACGATCTTCTTGCCGACGGGGTCCTCATGCTTGAACAGCCTGTCCACCACATTCGCGGCGATCACCACGACGTCGCGCCGGTGCAGATCGTCAGCACTCGTGAAGAACCGGCCGTCAGCAAGGGTCGAGTTCGAGAGCGCGAGATTGTTGGCATCTACACCCATAAACTGTGCGTCGGCCATATCGTGGCCCCTATAGCGGACTGACGTGGGCGGCAGGCCGAAGTCGCCCATTCCCTTGAACAGGGCCACCGAGACTTCCTCCACCGCCGGGCACTGTTCCTTGATGGCCAAGGCGTCCTCGTAAGTGAGCGGCTTGCGCAGCCGCTCCTCGCGGGTGAGGCGGTGGGGCGCTCCCATCTGCAACTTGTAAACCCAGAGTACCTTCGTGCCGTACTGTTCGGCCGTCTGGACCAATTGAGCGTCGAGTCCGGAGATAATGGAGGACACCGCAATCACCGTCGTCGTGCCGATCAGCACTCCGAGGATGGTGAGGAGGGACCGGAACTTGTGGGTGCGAAGAGTGTCGAGTGCCAGCGAGAGATTCTCACCAACAGTGTGCCGGTAAGTCATCATTGGAACAGTGGTCGGTTGCTAGTGGCAAATGGCTAGTCACTAACAACTAGCCACTCATCGCTGGTTTTGTCAGGTTTCCGTTCGCAGCGCCTCGATGGGATCGAGCCTTGCTGCCTTGCTCGCGGGGTAGATGCCGAAGAAAAGCCCCACGGCGGCGGAAAGTGCCACGCCCACGATGACCGCGCTCAATGGGACAGAGGCGGTAAACACCATATTGATCAGCCAGGCTATGAGCCAAGCGAGCGCCACGCCCGCCACACCACCCGTGCTGGCCATCACCCCGGACTCGATCACGAACTGCCAAAGAATGTCGCGCCGGCGCGCTCCCAGGGACTTGCGGATGCCGATCTCGTGAGTGCGCTCGGTGACGCTGGCAAGCATGATGTTCATGATAACGATCCCACCCACTACCATGAATACTGCTACCACCCCAATCGTCACCGCGAAAATGGTGCCGGTCAGGTTCTGCCAGGCGCTCATCAATGTGTCAGACGCGTTGATACCGAACGTATCCTCCTCGTTGTAAGGGACGTGGCGGCGGGCGCGCATGAGAACACGAGTCTCGTCTTCAAGTTCCATCATGTGCTTTGAATCGGGTGCCCTGATAAAGACGATGAGTTCCGGACGCGCCATGTACAAATCTCGGAAGGTACTGAGGGGAATGAACACGAAGTTGTCCTGGCTTACCCCGAAAGTAGAACCGACCTTCTCCGCCACGCCGACAACCAGGAAGGGGTGGCCGCCCACCAGCAACTCCTTGTCGAGCGGATCGATTGCCGGGAACAGTTTATCCACCACGTCCTGCCCAATGAGGCAGACGCTCGTTCTGTGGTTGTTATCCTGGTCCGTGATGTACCGGCCGTACTGCGCCTTCTCTCTGCCAACATCCGCGTGGCTGGGCGTCACGCCCGTGAGATTCACTTCGTCCATGACGTGACCCTTGTAACGCGCCTCCGGGCCGGGCTCGAGCTGCGCCAAGGCGCTGATGTATTGATAGCCGGCCAGGTTCTCCTTGAGGAATTCGTAGTCGTCGAGTCGAATAGCTTTGTTCCGTCGCATCGCTTTCACCAACTCGTCGTAGCCCTGCGCCCACTTGAACTGGTGCAGGACGAAGGTGTTAGTTCCCAGGTTAGCGATCTTCGTGGCAATATAGACGTTCATTCCGTTCACCATCGACATCACCACGATGAGCGTAGTTGTGGCGATGACCACACCGAGAAGGGTGAGGAACGAGCGCATCTTGTGAGCCCGCAGTGCCTCCAGGGCAATCCAGAAGGCCTCGCGCGCTGTCACCCACATGGTAACGCTCTGGCGGTCCTGGAGGGCCCTTTTCCGTAACAGAGCTTGGGCTTGGCTTAGCACCGCTGCCATAGGCTTCCCCTTGCCTGCCACGCGTTGTCGGATAATCTCGACTACCGCATTGTCAGTTTCTTAAATCGAGGTTACCACCCCGGCGGGAGCAACGCAACGCTATGACGGCACGGCAGGCAACAGGACGACGAGGGAATGAGGCGCGCCCCACATTGAATAAATTTCGCCAATGTCCACAGCCGCTAATCTTGTAGATACTAGTCGATTACGGCCTGAGGATGAAGAAAAATCACCATCCAGTTGCCGGAGGCCATGCTATATTACACGCAGTGATGTTGTAGCCTGCCGAATATGGACCGTCGGACGCTAGTTACTGCCGAGTCCGATCGACGCGAGCTACAGTCAACCGGCACTAGAGTGCCCCATGTGGAGCAGTAGGGTGTTTCTTAGACTATTTGGACAATTTCTTCTAAGGAGAATGAATGTGCAGATTCATGGGTGTTTATTGCCGCTGGCGCTGATTGCCCTGACCGCCTTTTCCACCGCTCCTTCCTTGCGCGCTCAAGGCGTGGACGGTTCGAACGCGCCCAACCTCAACTCCGTTGTGCAGGCTGAGTCGCCGCGCTCGTCTTCTGTAGGCGACCCGTTTGCCAAGCTCTTCGCCGGGCAGGCGCAAGAGGCAGCAGCGGCCGGTGGTTACCCGGCCTCGCCGCAAATGGGCTCTCCGAGTTCGTCCTGGGCGCCAACCCATTTCGAGATTGAAGGTATGGTCCAGTGGAAGAACTTGAACGAGAGCGTAAACATCTCGAGCACCAACAGTGGTTTTAATCTCTCGAGAGACCTGGGACTTACGGGGCAGACGCCAGGCTTTCTCCTCCGCTTTGTATGGACGCCAGAAAAAAAGATCTTGGGGGCCAAAAGCTTGCTGCGGATAGATTACGGCCAGATCAACCGCACCCATACCCGCACCCTCACTCGAGAGATCAACTTTGAGGGCGAGGTCTATACCGTCGGCGCGGCCATCCAAACCCAAGTCCATAACGCCAAGTTTGAGGTGGCCTATGCGCCGCTGTGGGGGAATGACAAGTTCCGCATCGGCCCCTTGATATCCGTTGGAGACCTCATCGTCAACGTGAAGCTGACCGGCGCTACATTGAGTTCGCCCACGCCGGTTAGCGTCGCCTCGAACAACTCTAACTTTATTGTGACCCTGGGGTTCGACTTCGAGTTCACACCGGTCAAACAGGTTGACCTGTACGGACACCTGGGAGCCATCCCCTGCTGCGGCGCCGGTTGGACGGGCACGGAATCGGAGTTCGGGCTGAAGTACTACCTTGCTCGATCGTTCAGCATCTCCGGCGGCGTCAGACAAAGCAGCCTGACGAGGAGCTTTACGGTGGGTCCGGTGACGGTGAATGGCACAACGTTCGGTCCTGTTCACGGCTCCCTGGAGTGGGTAGGCGTGGGACCCTTTATCGCCGCCACTTACCGCTTCTAGGCTAGTGGTCTGCAAAAAACCGGCGACCTAGGCGTAGCCGCGCCTTACGTCGGCCGGATCCTCAGCGTCTCCCTCACGGGTGGAAGATCAACTGATCAAGGATGGGAGAAAGCGTAAGCCCTTGTTGCGTGGTCGTTCTCGATGGGTGAAGGACCATGCGGTCGAAAGGGACTTGGCCCGCAGCCAGTTCGAATCCACACAAAGCACGCGCCAGAAACCATGCCGCCACCCCCAGCGGCAAGGGATCGCCCTACTGTAGCTTCCTGATGGAGCCCACGGGACGGTTGGCGGTGAATACGGAAACCACACGCGTTGAAGCCTTCTCGGACGGCGTCTTCGCTATTGCGATCACCTTGCTGATTCTGGAAATCAAGGTTCCGAGCCCCAGTAGTGGCCCGCTTGCCCCTCAGTTGATTAGACAGTGGCCCTCCTACGTTTCCTTCGTCATCAGCTTTGCGTTTATCGGTATCATGTGGATGAATCACCACCGCCTGTTTACCCATATCAATCGCTGTGACGATCTGCTGCTCGTTTTCAACCTATTGCTCCTACTGGGCGTCACGGCGGTCCCCTTCCCGACCTCCGTGCTGGCCACGCACCTGGGACGACCTGACCAGCGCGCCGCTACGATATTGTTTAATGCCACTTATTTCTTCATCGCTGTTTTCTTCAATGTGCTCTGGAGATACGCCGCGTCCACCGAGCGCGGTCTGCTTGCGCCCGACGTCGACATGGCTTCCGTCGAAAGAATCTCCCGCCAGTATGCCTTCGGGCCAATGCTGTACCTCATTTGTCTTGGGCTAGCGTGGGTGAGTGTCCCCGCCAGCCTGCTCATGAATATTGCTCTTGCCTGCTTCTTTGCGTTGCCGCCGAGTTGGGGTCGGAACGCGGGGAAGTAGCACGGCGAGCTGCATTTCATGGAGTGGCACGAACCCCGTGGTGACATCGCTGTGTGTTAGGATCGAGACAAGATACTCTCCCACCTCATTGACCTGCCGCTGATCGATAGCTTCGAGACGCACGGCGCAAACATCAGGCTGGTTGAAACCCTGCAAGGCGGGCTCCAAGGATTCTGGGAAGAGTAGAGACAGCGACCGCCCCCAGTATGCCGCCTACCTTCTGCCCTATTCCTGATCGGGGTACAGCGCGTGCGTTTCTTCGCTGGCGCTGATGCGATAGAATGCCTATACTGCGAGTCGGGATGGAGGTTCTGTCCGGATGGATGCGCCACGGCCGGTCGAAGAAGCGGCTCGCCTCGAAAACCCACCCGCCAGGGAAAAACTCGAATGTCTGTTTGCCCTCTCGCTGGACCTGTTCTGCATTGCCGGATTTGATGGCTACTTCAAGCTTTTGAACCCCGCCTGGGAGAAAACGCTCGGCTTTAAGATCGAAGAACTTCTTGCCCAACCCTACGTCAACTTCATTCATCCCCACGACCGCAAGGCAACTGCGGCCGAGGGTCCGAAGCTGGCTGCCGGCGAGCGTAGCATCTCCTTCGAAAACCGGTACCGCTGTAAGGATGGCTCCTACAAGTGGCTCCTGTGGAATTCTACTCCGGATCTAGACCAGCAACTCATTTACGCCACCGCCCGCGACATCACTGATCGCAAGCGGGCGGAAGCACGAATCGCAGCCGACCACGCCGTAACGCGCGTGCTCGCCGAGTCTCTAACCCTGGAGGCAGCCACACCCCGGATTCTCCAGGCCACGGGTGAAAGCCTGGGGTGGGAAATGGGCGCGATCTGGCGCGTGGAGGAAGAAGCCGAAGTGTTACGCTGCGTCGAGCTCTGGCACGTCCCCCAATTGCACACCCCGGAGTTCGAGACCATCACCCGGACGGCCTTATTTCCTTCCGGGGTGGGTCTTCCCGGCCGAGTCTGGGCGGATGGAAAACCTGTATGGCTTCCCGATGCGACTCTCGATCCCAATTTTCCCCGGGCGCTTCACGCCGTCGAAGAAGGGCTTCACGCCGCATTTGGCTTTCCGGTCCGGAGCGGAGACAAGGTTATCGGTGTCATGGAATTCTTCAGCCGCGAGATCCGCGAACCGGATGATGATCTCCTCCAGATGTTTGAGGCCATCGGTAGCCAGATCGGTCAGTTCATCGAGCGCAAGCGGGCCGAAGAACGATTGAGGAGCTACACGCGGGATTTGGAGAACGCTAAACGCACCCAGGAGGAGAATGCGGCGCGACTGGCCCAAGTGGTGAAAGAACTCGGGGTCGCCAAGCAGCGCGCGGAGGAGGCGACCCAAGCGAAAAGCGAATTCCTCGCCAACATGAGTCATGAAATTCGTACCCCGATGAACGCTATCATCGGCATGGCCGAGCTGGCGCTTGGAACAAAACTGAGCCCCCGGCAACGGGAATACCTTGAGACGGTGAAGGATTCGGCCGATTCACTCCTGGCCTTGATCAATAGCATCCTTGACTTTTCCAAAATCGAAGCGCGCAAGCTCGAACTGGATCACGTTGCCTTCGACTTGCGAGAAACTCTGGAGGACACACTGAAAGGGCTGGCGGTGCGGGCGCAGCAGAAGGGCCTCGAGCTCGCCTGCCATATCCGGCCGAAGGTACCCGAAGAGCTGGTCGGTGATCCCAACCGCTTGCGCCGGATCGTAGTCAACTTGGTGGGCAACGCCATCAAATTTACCGAGCACGGCGAAGTGGTGGTTCGTGTAGAGGTTGAGTCCTTGAGCCCAACGGGTGCTGTGCTCCGTTTCATTGTAACGGATACAGGGATTGGCATACCGGAAGACAAGCAGGAGCAGATTTTCCGGCCCTTCGTCCAGGCCGACAGCTCCACTACGCGGCAGTACGGCGGTACCGGCCTGGGCCTGGCGATCTCCACCCAACTGGTGGGACTGATGGGAGGGCGGATCTGGCTCCAGAGCCGAGTCGGGCACGGAAGCACCTTCTCCTTCACCGCTCATCTTGGTCTTCAGAAACCTGCGGCTGGAAGGCGCTTCCCGCGGGAGGTTAGCCGCCTGCGTGACCTGCGGGTGCTGGTGGTGGATGACAGCCCGACGAACCGGCGTATTCTGAGGGAAATGCTCAGCCGGTGGCACATGCGTCCCGTGGCCGCGGAAAACGGACGAGTCGCCCTAGCGACCTTGGAGAAGGCCGCGAGGTCAGGGAGGGCGTTTTCACTCGTGTTAATGGATGGCCTGATGCCGGAGATGGATGGGTTCGAGGCCGCCCGTCGTATCAGCCACAATCCAAAGTTTCGTAAGGTTAAGCTGATCCTGTTAACCTCTGCTGTACAGCACGAAGATGCCGCCCGCCTGAGTAGGGCAGTAGGCGTTGCGGCGTGCTTGACCAAACCCGTCAAGCAGTCGGAACTCCTGGATGCAATCGTCAAGGCTCTTAGCTTCACTCCCGGTTCGAAGGCCTTTCGTTCACCACGTATCCTCCACCGGACCGGTCAAGCCAGGCGGCCACTTCGCATTCTTGTGGCTGAAGACAATCCCGTGAACCAAGAGCTGGTGCTCGAACTATTGAAGCAAAGAGGTCACACGGCCGTGGTTGCCGAAAACGGCCGGCGCGCGCTGGCCGCGGCGCGAGATGGAAGTTTCGACGCTATCTTGATGGATGTGCAGATGCCGACGATGAGCGGAATCGAAGCCACCCGAGCGATCCGTGAGGCGGAAAAGGCGACGGGGGCGCATGTGCCGATCGTCGCCATGACGGCTCACGCCATGGAGGGGGATCGTGAACGTTGCCTCGAGGCGGGAATGGATGCTTATGTCTCCAAGCCCATCCAGGTGGCAGAACTGTTCAGAGTCGTAGAGGGCTTGGTCGCCCCACCCGGCCGCCCGGACAGCAATGTCGGCAAGAAACGACCGGGAGCGAGCGATCTCCAACCTGCAAGTCTATTGGCCCGTCTGGGGGGCGACGCCAAGTTGGTTCGCCGGCTGGTGAAAGTCTTTCTGGATGATTGCCCGCGAATGCTTTCCAGGATCAAGAAGGCCGCCGCGGCCCAGGAGGCGGACGCCTTGGCCGAGGCGGCGCACGGCTTTAAGGGGGCGGTGAGCAATTTTGGCACGACGGAAGTGTCGGAGCTGGCGCGCCAGCTTGAGGTCAAGGCGCGGCGCCATGACCTGGCCGTAGTCCGCCGGACTTACCGGCAGTTGGAGACGGCTGTCGCTGCTTTGGTGGAAACCCTCCGCGCGGTTGGTTCACCCGCGGCAAGGAAGGCCAGACGGCGAGCCGCTGTGAGAAAATGAACCGCTCCAGCCACAGAGGCACGGAGACACAGCGCGGCCTGCAGCCCGCAACCAAGAGCAAATTTCAAATTGCAGATTCAAGACGGCAGCTTCCGCCATCGTGGAAAAATCTTCGCGCGGCGAGAAGAAGTCGATCGTGTGCTACAGAGGTTTGACGAGGCGGCAATGAAGAGCATACTGGTCGCCGAAGACGACCCGACAACCCGGTATCTGCTGCGCAGCGTGCTGAAAGCCGCTGGCTTTTCCGTCGACGCGGCCGTCGATGGTCGCGCCGCCCTGGAAAAGTTGCGAGAGAAGAGCTTTGACTTGGTGCTGACCGATATCTGGATGCCACGCTTGAACGGTCTGGAACTCATGGCCCGCCTGAGGCAGGAGGCGATCCGGCCCAAAGTGGTGGTGATGACCTCCGATGACACGCCCGAAACCGTGCTGCGTGCGGTGCGGGAGCAGGCCTACCAGTACTTGAGGAAGCCTGTGGAGGCGAAGGCGGTTGTGGAGTTAGTGCGCGATGTCCTGGCGGCAAAGCCCGCATCACCGCCCATAGAGGTCCTGTCGGCCCGGGCGGACTGGGTTGAACTACTCGTGCCCTGCGAGCTCGGGGTGGCGGATCGCATCGCGAGTTTCATGAACCAAATCGAGTGGGACTTGCCCAAAGACCTCCGAGACCAGATCGGGCAGGCTTTCCGGGAATTGCTTTTGAACGCCATTGAGTGGGGCGGTGGGCTCGACCCCAATCAGAAAGTGCGCATCGCCTGCTTGCGCGGACGCCGGATGCTGCTGTATCGTATTGCTGATCCTGGGACAGGCTTTCGCTTTGAGGGCTTGAAACATGCCGCCGTTGTCAACCCGCCTGATCAGCCCTGCCAGCACATGGAGGAGCGCGAACGAAAGGGATTACGCCCAGGCGGCTTCGGCATTCTGATGGTCAAGTCGATGGCCGACGAGCTGCTGTACAACGAAGCTCAAAACGAAGTGGTGTTCGTGAAGTACCTGGACCACGGCGGGCAGTAGGCAGTCGGCGGTGGGCAGTTCACATCACGCGCGGTTGCAGGTGAGTTCGCCCGTTTATTCTTGAGAGGAGCCCAATCCATTCAATAGTCTCGGACCACCACTTGAGATCTGAAGCAAACGAAAGCGAGGAAGATTGTGGCCCAAGCCAACGACTGGACTTTCCACCCCACCCTGACTTCTTTGTCGTCGATTTTCATTCCCCCGAAGCCCCCTGTCAACGGACGGTGGGCGCCACCAAGATTAAATGAATACTGCGGGGGAAACGTGGAAGCGCTGGGCCAAGCGGCGGATCTGCTCAGGCGTCATACCACGTTTGCCGTTCAGTACATAGGACACCTCGGCCTCAGAGCCAAACACGTCGACCAGATCTTTCTGTCGCAAGTTGTGTGCCTTGAGTAGCTCCGTCAGCGCTTCGGCCGGTGTCGCCGCCGGTAGAGGATAGCGGTGTTTCTCGTAGGCTTCGATAAGCAGAGCGATCGTTTCGGCATAGGCTGCCTCCGCATCGGAGAGCTGATTGTCCGGCCTGGCAAGAAGGCCGTCCAGGATTTTTTTCCAGTCGTGATACTCCTGCTCGATATGGATAGCTTTGGGTGGGTGCTCAGCCACAAGGCCCTGATAAGCTGTAGTTGCTGGGCTCACAGGTTGTCGCTCCATCGGTCATATTCCGCGTGGGTCACCACCCGCATCAACGCGCACGACGCCGATTTTGTAGCTAACGTTGGCCGCCAACCGGAACTGATTGCCTTTGATGTCGAACACCACATACCCTGCCACGCGGTCGGCCCTAGGCCACGATTGTTTCAGGTCTGGAAAATGTCGCCAGCTTACGTTCTCGACCACCTTAATCCAAGCATTCAGCGCCTTGTCCAGCCCCTTGCCACGATATTTTCGTCCTCCTTCTACTAGGATGTCGCGGCCGGTAATTATCACGCATCGTGTTCTAGGTCGGACTAAGCCTATTATCTTAACCTAAGGTTAAGCCGTCAAGAGGATTCCCCAAGGCCCGCGTTGCCGCGATCTGTTGTCGCTTTCATATCGCATGCGTGCCGGCCTAAAGGCCGCCGTTGCGGGCAGCCAGTCGCAGTCGATGGGTTGCGCTGCCTACTGGCCCCGTCCGGAGCCGTAGGTGCGCACCGTCAGCGCCGATCCTTTCATTTCTACCGTGACCGCGCCATCGATCTCGGGGCGGAGCACGCGCGCTCCCGCGTCGCGAAGCCTGGCCAGTGTTTCGGCGTTGGGCAAGCTATTCCCCTCTCCAGTCACCACGGCGACCTGGGGCGACACCCGAGCTAAGAACTCCGGGCTCGAATAGGACTTGGCTCCTTGGTGGGCTACTTTGAGGACCTGGCCGCCGAGCTGCGCTCGCGAGTCTACGAGCTGCCTTTCCACAGGGCTGCTGATATCTCCAGGCACCAGCACCGTGCCGCCGGCATCGACAATCCGAACCACCACTGCGTCGTCGGGCTCGGCGTTGCGTGACCAAGAGGAATTTGCCGGGGGCCATAGAATCTGCACGCCGTCGAAGCCCCGTCCTGCGACGCCGCCAGCGGTGACCTGCCGAACGCGGACGCCACGTCGTCGCAGGCTTTGCGTCAGCTCTTCATAGGGTGGAGTCGGCGGGACCTCTCCGTGCCAGAACTCACCCACGCGGAAATTTTCAGCGACGGCACCGAGGCCTGCCAAGTGGTCGCCGCGCGCATCGGCGAGCACCAGAACGTCAATATTCCGCAAACCGCGCCACCACAGGTAAGGTGACACGATGTTCTCGCCGGGGTCCCAACGACGCCTTCCGCTTACACTGCGGTTCAGGCGGCTGCGGCCGCCGCAAGCGCCGAACAGCATCGTGCTTTGATCAGGCAGCACCACCAGCAAGGCTTCGCCGCCGCCGCAATCGAGCGCCGTCACTTCCAGAACGCCGCGCGGCAGGTGCGGCGCGAAAGGATCTAAGCATAGCAGCAGGGCGA
>Ga0187846_10000624_pt1 | contig 20061 bp, 13 predicted proteins | sample TC_taG_FD_161473 | JGI IMG/M metagenome (GOLD analysis project Ga0187846, IMG submission 161473) | Biofilm microbial communities from the roof of an iron ore cave, State of Minas Gerais, Brazil - TC_06 Biofilm (v2) | ecosystem: Environmental > Terrestrial > Deep subsurface > Cave > Wall biofilm...
GAATCGCTTCGTGGAGCTGGTTTCGACGACTCCGGCGAAACTGTTCGGCCTATACCCTCGCAAAGGAACGATCGCGGTGGGCAGTGACGCCGATCTGGTGATCTTCGATCCTAAGCGCAAGCACACGATCGGCGCCAAAACACATCACATGCGCGTGGACTATTCGATGTTTGAAGGCATCCAGGTCACCGGCATGCCGGACATCGTGCTCTCACGAGGGAAAGTGGTAGTAGATGGGGAGAAGTTCACCGGTCGCGCTGGACAAGGAGAGTTTCTGAAACGGTCGACCTATTCTCACGCGGAGGCGTAATCACAGATATCGTGTCGCGAAGAGCTAATCGGCGCGTGACAATTTTGCTTTTGCTGTTGGCGGTTTCCGTCACCTCCGCTTCTGGTCACCAACAGTCCCCGGCAGCCTCAGATTCGGCAGCAGAGCATGTCAGCAAAGGTTACGAGGCCCTGAAGGTAGACAATTATGAAGCAGCGGCGCGCGAACTTCAGGCCGCATTGGATCTGGATCCCAGTCTCGTAATGAAGGCCCGATTCCCGCTTGGGGTGGCGCTGTTCGAAATGCACAAGACGACGGATGCGCGGCGGGAATTCGAGGCCGTCCGGCGCGACGCAGGCGAGCAGCCGGGTGTTTCGTACTATCTGGGCCGGCTCGACATCGAGGAACGCAAGTATGAGGCGGCGATCAGGAATCTGAACAACGCGGCGGCCAAGCCTCCTTTTCCCGACACGCCTTACTATCTTGGATTCGCGTATCTGCAAATAAACGATCTGGCGAACGCTGAAAACTGGATGGGGGAAGCAGCCCGGCTGAACCCACGCGATCCACGAGTTCCTTACCAACTGGCGGTGGTATATCGGAAACAGGGAAAATCCGAAGAAGCAAAGAAAGCTTTTGCCCTATCGAGCGAGCTGCGTCAGCGCGACAACGACGAGAGGGACTTGAGGACAGAATGCGGCGACAAGCTGGACAAAGGTCCACGGGAAGAAGCCCACGCGTTTTGCGAGCAGCTCTACGAAGCCGACAACGCAGACAAACTCACTGCACTGGGGACGATCTACGGTCAGCACGGAGATCCCGAAGCAGCGTTGCGGCCTTTACTCCGAGCGGCGGAGTTGCAGCCCCGGTCTCCGCAAACGCAGTACAACCTCGCTTTGACGTACTTCCAGTTGAACCGATTTGAAGATGCCCGCGCCCCTCTGACTGGCGCCCTGCAACGGTGGCCGGACCTTTTTCAACTGAACGCGCTCTACGGAGCCGTTCTGTCGAAGCTCGGAGACAAGCCCGGAGCCTATCAGGCGCTGCATCACGCCCAAAAACTGAATCCGCAAGATGCAGCGACAGGAGACTTGCTGTACAAGGTCACACTCGCTCTCGGGCAAGAAAACTGGGGAACGAGGAAGGCCGCCGTCGCGCTTGGCTACGTCGAAGAGGCGGCGAAACTCCGACCGCTCGAGCCCGAGCCTCACCGGAGAATGGCAGAAATCTACGCTGGTACCGGACGTCCGTCTCTAGCGGCAGTCGAAGAGCGCAGGGCGGAACGCCTTGCAAAGATAGCCGGCAAGTAGATCTTTCAATCCACGACCTGGTTTTTCCCGGAGAAGTCACTCCAGAAGGGAAAGAATTACATTCCTGCCTGCAGAAGGCTCGCTCCAAACCATTGCAGAATCAAGGCATTGCGCGTTTGGCAAGGTCTGTGCAGTCCTTTCAGGGTTCCGACTCAATAGAAATGCTGATTCGCTGGACCAGCAGTCCGGGAGTACTCTGGGTGTCCTTGCTTGGCTGCTAGCCCTCCAGCAACATTGCGGTGTCCGTCGTCTACGCCACTTTCGTCTAGTGTCCGACTAAGCGGCTCGAGGATCGCGGCTCCGAGAGGGCCAGAACCCAGGCGAGGCTTTCTTGACCTGTGGACATTTCAGTCTTTTGGGATTGGTCAAGTCACGAGAATCCTGATCCGGTAGCAGCTGTCCGTTCGTGGTAGGCGCGAGGACTCACGTATGCGACTGCTAAGCGCTCGGCTGATCATCTCTCTTATCATCGGCGTCACACTGGTGTCTCTGTGCTCCTCCGGTTACGAGGTCCTGGTTCAGAAACGAGCATTGCGTCGGGACTTGCAGCACCGGGCGGAAATCCTGGGTGAGAGCCTCGCTCGCAACGTGGAGCGTGATCTCGACCGCGACGCCCGGCAGGCCCTACAGCGAACCGTGCAGCACTTCGCCAATCGGGAGCATCTGGCGGGGCTCGCGGTCTACGATCTCCAAGGCAAGGTTATCGCGGTCACCACGGAGCTCGAGCCTCTGATGTCGAGCGCACCGCCGATTCTGCTTCAGGCGATGAAGGAAGATCACGACAGCAACGCGTTTCTTCGGGTCGGGAGCGCGTCGATTCACATCTATGCCCTGCCGTTGCATCGGGATAGCGAGATCATCGGCGGGCTTGCCATTGTCCACGACACAGGCTATATCCGGGAGGAGACCCTGCGCATTTGGCGGGAAACTTTTCTGAGCGCGCTCGCCCACGTCTTTCTAATCGTGCTGATCACGTTGCTGATCGTGCGCTGGAGTATCGCCGGACCCATCGCACGCACGGCTCACTGGATGAAAGCGTTGCGCACCGGACGAAATCCGGCGACACGGATCAAATTGCCCGACCTGGAGCTATTTCGCCCACTGGCGCGGGAGGTAGCAACCTTTGCGGAGAGCCTCAACACGGCTCGTTCAGCAGCCGAACTGGAAGCAAAACTGCGCGACTCGGGTGAATCCTTGTGGACGGCAGACCGGCTGGCCGTCAACGTTCGGATGCGGTTGGAAGACGGGAGACTGTTCGTCGTGTCCAACCGAGAGCCCTACATGCACGTGCGCCGGGGCAAGGCGATCGAGGTGAGTATTCCTCCGAGCGGCCTGGTGACCGCTCTCGAACCGGTCCTGTGTGCTTGCGATGGAACGTGGGTGGCGCACGGCTCAGGAGATGCGGATACCGCGACTGTCGATGCACACGATCGGCTCATGGTGCCACCTGACAATCCGCGCTACACGCTTCGCCGTGTCTGGCTGAACAAGGAAGAAGAGGCCGGGTACTACTACGGGTTTGCCAACGAGGGCTTGTGGCCGTTGTGCCACATCGCGCACACACGACCGATCTTTCGGGCGAGCGACTGGAGCTACTACCAGGAGGTAAATCGCAAGTTCGCCGACGCCGTACTGGAAGAAATGGAAGAAACAAGCAAACCTGTGGTGCTGGTGCAAGACTATCACTTTGCTCTTCTGCCGAGAATGATCAAGCAGAGAAGGCCGGATGCGCGGGTCGCGATCTTCTGGCATATCCCTTGGCCGAACCAGGAGGCGTTCGGGATCTGTCCGTGGCAGCGGGAACTGCTGGACGGGCTGCTGGGCGCCGACTTGATCGGGTTTCACATCCAGTCGCATTGCAACAATTTCCTGCAAACGGTCGACCGCACCGTCGAATCGCGCATCGATTGGGAACATTTCTCGGTACAGCGCCTGGACCATCGCACGGCAGTCAGGCCCTTCCCGATCAGCGTCGACTTCATCGATGTACCCGCGGAAGACCCCCAAGAGCCGGTGTATTCAGAGCGATCGACGTTGCTCAAGGCTTTGGGCGTTGAAGCAATTTTCATGGGAGTCGGGGTGGATCGCCTGGATTACACAAAAGGCATCCTGGAGCGCTTTCTGGCGGTGGAACGGTTCCTGGAAAACTATCCTCGCTATCAGCGTGAGTTTACCTTTGTTCAGATCGGAGCTCCCAGCCGGACCCACATCAAGCGCTACCACGATTTGCAGGCGGAAGTAGAGGCGGAAGCCGAGCGCATCAATTGGCGATTTCAAACCGATCATTGGAAGCCTATCGTCCTGTTGAACCGCCAACACAATCACAAAGAGATCCAAGTGTATTACCGCGCGGCCGATCTTTGCCTGGTGACTTCCCTGCATGACGGTATGAACCTCGTCGCCAAGGAATTCGTATCTGCGCGTCATGATGAACGCGGCGTGCTCATTCTGAGTTGTTTTACCGGAGCTTCGCGGGAGTTGCGTGACGCTCTGCAGGTAAACCCTTACGATATTGATCAGACTGCCGAAGCGATTCGGGCTGCGCTTGAAATGCACCCGGAAGAAAAGCAGGCACGGATGCAGCGCATGCGGAAACTGGTCCGGGAACACAACGTGTATCGCTGGGCAGGAGATCTGATTGGAGAGTTGTGTGAAGTGCGGCTCGACATGGAGAGCCACGCTGACAAATACGGGGCGAGCGCTGCCGCCGGATAGGAGACGAACGAAGAAGCCGGAACGCAAGTTACAGTCGACGAACCATGGCCGCCAACCCCAATCCGCACAAGCCCGAGAAACCGTTCTTTTTCAATACATCGGAACATCTTCTGCGCGTGGGGCGCGAGAAGGCCGGTAGCCTGTCGGAATTGCTACAGTCGTTGCGCGACTGCCCCGACGACTCCATCTTTCAACATACCTTCCGCACTCTGCAGGAGCATCATTTCATTCGCCAGGGATTCTCCAACGATTTTGCCCACTGGAGCCTGTCTGCCTGCCATGAGCCGATTCTGGCAGAACAACTGGCGAGCGTTGATGTGAGAGAATTCACGTCGATCACGGGATTGCGGCAAAGGATGATCGAGATTGCCGAACAATTTCTGCGCGCACACCCGAAGTCGGGCCCAAGGCTGGCCCACGAGCCGTTCTACTTCTGTGCATCTGACATTGTGGTTTTGCCAACACCGTTCACGCCGGATTCGGTTTCAGGCTTTCTGGACGGGCTGAGGCAGGTCAGTGTGCATTCGATTCACCATCACTTCATTGAAGCAAGATTACGCCTCCATCTGATGTCCAATGACTTCTCGCAATGGCTGGGGGAGGAAGCCGGCCTTACGAAGGCCGCCGAGTCGATCGAACGTATCGACATATACACCAACACCATGGAAGGAGTGCGCCAGCAGATCGCGCGGATTGTGCAACGCTCGATAAACTGAGTCTCGATGGAAGATGAAGCCGTTCGACCAAAGCGCCACTGAAATTGGATCGTCAGCAAAGCGGGAAATCCGACGGACTGACGTCACTGCTGAACATAGTCTGCCCACTGAAGACCGAGGTGCGGTTTCTGCCCGGGGCAACGGCAGACAGCTACCCGCAAACCTCCTAACTCCGCCGGCGCCGCCTCCGCCTCCCCATCTTGACGACTACCTGAGCATCATCGGCGTCGCTCAGCTAGACGCGCTGCGGTTTCTGGCGCGCGAGTTGAAAGGTAAGACACTCAAAATGGTCAATTCCACCGCTGTCGGTGGAGGCGTCGCCGAAATGCTGAATCGACTGGTTCCTCTCTTATCCGAATTAGAGGTTCCGACGCACTGGGATGTGATCACGGGCGGCAACGACTTCTTCGAGATCACCAAAGCGTTCCACAATGCGCTGCACGGCGCCGGCTACCAACTCAACCAGGCCGCTCAGGACATCTTCTTGATGTACAACGAGCAGAATCGCGAGCGCATGCAGTTCGGTGAGGAAATGGTGGTCATCCATGATCCGCAGCCACTCGGACTAGTGCGCGCCCGGGGCAAAGATTCCGGGCATTGGGTCTGGCGCTGCCACATCGACCTCTCCAATCCGAACGCGGAGGTGTGGGAGTTCCTCCGACCTTTCGTCGAGCAATTCGACGCTGCGATTTTTTCTTCCCAGTCCTTCGCCCGGCAGCTTTCTATTCCGCAATATCTCTTCTATCCATGTATCGATCCGCTGTCAGAGAAGAACAAGGAACTGCCCGACTCGTTCGTGCAAAAAGTCTGCGATGAATTCGGGATTGACCGCTCCCGGCCGATCGTGACGCAAGTATCGCGATTTGACCGGCTAAAAGATCCGGTCGGCGTTGTGCAGGCGTACAAGCTGGCTAAGAAATATGTGGACTGTCAATTGGTCCTGGCGGGAGGCGGGGCCACTGATGATCCTGAAGGGGCGGTTGTGCTTCAGGAAGTGAAGGATGCCGCGGGGAACGATCCCGACATCGTTATTCTTGATCTTCCGCCGTGGTGTGCGCTTGAGATCAACGCCATTCAATGCGCTTCCACGCTTGTAGTTCAGAAATCTATTCGGGAGGGATTTGGTTTAACCGTGACCGAGGCACTTTGGAAGGGAAAACCGACGATCGCTGGAGCCGTGGGAGGGATTCCCAACCAGATCATCCACAAACTCACAGGTGTTCTGGTCCACTCCGTGGAGGGCTGCGCCTATCAGATTCGCTATCTGCTGACTCATCCTGAATTTGCTCATCGCATTGGCGCAAGCGGTCGGGAGCACGTGAAGGAAAATTTTCTTATTACTACGAACGTCAAGCGCTGGCTGCTGCTGTACCGAATCCTGCTCGAGCGGAGCCGAAATCGCGCGTAGCGGCAGTTCAGGTCATGCGGAGCCAGGATTCGTTGCAGAAATGGTCGCCGGCGAGGCAGCCGTTGCCGTGCGAGCCGTCTCTCCCAAGAGCAGCCGGAACATGAAACCAGCGATGACGGATACGCCGGCAATCGTCGCTATAACGACGGGATAGCCAAAGCGGGCAAACCCCTCGCCCGCGAGCGCGGCGGCCAGGGCGCTCCCCAACGAGATCACAAAAAAGTTCAGTGCAGACGCGCCGCTGCGCTCTTCCGCCGTCACTTCGCTCATAAGAAGACTGTACATCCCCGGCTCGCTCATCCACTGCACCGCCATGTATCCGGTGTAAATGATCGCCGCGGCTGACGCGATCGGAGCCACCGCCAGGCCTCCCAGAGCTACCGCCGTCGCAAGCTGCGTGTACATGATGCCGGTGACCAGGCCGAACTTCTTGTAGATGATTGGCGCAAGCAGAATTGCCACCACCTGCGAAAGCTGCGCGAGGGAAAAAATCATGCCGATGCGTGGCAGCGTTATGCGCAAATATTGGGAGAAATAGACGTTGGCGAGCGGCGCGAAGGATCCTGTCACAAGACTCCAGACCGCGATCGCGGGAAGATATCGAGTCAGGAAGCGATTACGCGGATAAACTTTCCGTTCCCGGGTCGACGGCAAGAGAGATTTGAGGGAGGAAATCGGCCAGACCCCCAATCCAATGACGACGCTCGAGGTCAGCAGCGCCAGTTGCGAAATATGGATTGCCGGAACTGCCGGCAGGACTTTGCTCAACCAGCCGGGGAGAACGCCTCCCAGAGCTCCACCAAGCACTCCGACTCCGATGCCGGTCGATAACACAAGGCTGAAAGCAAAGGGCCGGTTGCGCTCGTTAGTGAGCTGCGCCAGCGCAGGTGAAAGACAAACTGCCCAAATCGACATGGCCCCGCCGGCGCAGAATCCCAGCGTTAGCTGAGCGGCCTGTGAACTGACGAGAACGCGCAGCGCCGACAGCGCGGGAACAAGTGAGAAACACAGCAAAAGGCTCCTGCGCAGGCCAAAACGTTGTGCAAGTATGCCTGCCGGGATTGTGCCCGCGAGCGATCCGATCGCCATTGCGCTCGTAACTCGACCAATGATTTTCTCAGAAAAACCACAATCGACCAGGTAGAGGTTGAACAGCAAGAAAAAGATGAATGCTCCAAGATCCAGGCAAAAGGATGCCGCGAAGAACCTCCAGAACTCTTCCCCCAGCTCATTCGCACCGGACCACCACCGGACGCCGCTCCAGAGAGCCCGCGGCAGAGTGCGGGTGTGGTGCCAGATGCGCGAAGCAAGGTAGAAAGCGTACTTAGCGTGTCGCTCCGAGGGCCAGAATCGCTTTGGCTTGCCGTCGCTCGCTGTTCCCTGCCCCGGAGCATCGACTTTGGGAACACGCAGAGGAAGCAGTGAATTCATCGCCACGTAACACTTGTCACTTTGCGAATCGACCAAGGCAACATGCAGCCACATCGTGTCCTTGTTGGAGCGGAAAATACCCTGCAAGGGCGATTCTCCAAAAGCGTCGAGCCAATACTCCACAGGCTTGGGCAAAGCTTCGAGTTCCGCGGAGACTTCATGCGACACATTGCAGGAGAACCATCGTTGAGCGAGACAGAATCCGATCGCTTGCAACGAGCGCAGCCGAGGGGCGTGAAGGTCACGCCAGCTTTGCCAGAATTCTTCCTTTTCCGCGCTCAGATGCAAGAACCTCGCCACCTCATAGACGTGATGGAGAATCCATTCACCGCGCAAGAGATTTCGCAATAAATGCAGCGAAAAGTATCCGAGATTATCCAACGGATCCAGCGCAGGGAAAACTATGCCCGCGACATGCTTGCCGAGTCGGCGCTGCCAGAATTCATCGAGACCCGGCGGTGAGAGGCGGGTATCGTCGTCCCACAGGCGAAAGTGCAGTTCCACACCTAAAGGCAGGTCGGGGTCAAAGAAGTTGCCTCGCCATTGCCAGTCCGTCTTGCGCGCCATCGGCGGCAGGTGGTCACTGGGCAAGTGATCGAGCCGGGTGTCAGGCTCATACCCGAGATCCAAAAGAGCATCCCGCGCGCGGAAGATGGAATCGGGCGGGCAGAAGAGATCAATGTCGGATTGCGGGCGCAGCCTCGCATCCTCGGAGAATTCCGGGCATTGCGCAAATCCCTTGATTACGAGGAACTCGGCGTTCGCTGCCTGCAGGGCGTCAGCGATTTCTTTGTAAGCGCTCTTTACCCCCTCGAAGTGCTCGGAGTTGTCCTCGAAGTTGCGCCTTAGGCGGGCGCCAACCCAGGCCGGCAAAACGCCTCCACAGGCTCTGCCCAGCGGAAGAGTCAACCGCATGAGATCGGTGAAGGACAGAAGCCGGCGCCAGTCGTAGTCGCTCAGAGCTTGCAAAGCTTGCGTGTCTGGGTTTTGAAATCGAAGTGCGGAGAGCAAAGCCTCCACATGACGTGGAATGTTGCGCATGATCGTCGTGCAATCCCAACCGGCGCTACTCAAGAGCCTTCCCGCACCAGCGTTTCGAGGCGATCGACGGCCCAATCAAGATCGCGATATCGAAGTTCCAGCATCTTCGTCCCCAGCAACTTGCGATAAGCCGAGGACTGAGCCTGGAGGGTCTCGTTCTCTCCAAAGGTAAGCAACTGATCAAACCACGACATTGCCGTTTCCTGGGAAAATGGCACCAACGACGGAGGATTAGCATTGCGCCGGTTCAGAAATACGACGTACTCAACCGAAGAGGTCAGGTCGGTTGTGATTTCAGGCAAGGTTGCAGTGGCAAGCTCAATGGCAAATTCGCCAGTGCCGCGGCGCGTCACGTCTTGCTTTGCCAACTCCGGGAAAAGTTCGACGCCCGCCTCGCGAAATCGAAATTGGTAGGGATTGCCCACGATGGTGGGCTGTTTTCGACTGCGAATCAGGGAACTGGTGTCGTCGGAAATGTACGTCCATCCTCGACGAGCGCATGCATAGGCAAGCGACGACTTTCCCGCCCCTGAATCCCCACAAAGGAGCACACCTTGATCTTCAAGTCTTACGCAGGCAGCATGCAGAGGAGCCAGGTACATCTTTTCCAGCAGGCTCAGCGCCGGCCCTTCGAGAAAGTAGTAGCGCAAGTACGGCCTGTTCTCGACAGCCGCTTGAGTGAGCCAGGAAAACGCAGCGCCCTGACGCAGGTCACACACAGAACAATTGCCGGCATCAGCGACCGTGACCAGGAGGTTGCGCCACGCCCGCCATGTCGGCTCTTGCGGGCAAACACCGTTCTCAGCATCAACTACGCCCACGCGCAGATGAACGGCGGGCTCAGAGAATGCCTTCGCGCACCGGCCCCAGCTTTCTTCCGCTGCCGTCAACACTTCGCGGGAATTGGTCGAAATATCGACGCTGAAGCCCAAAGGATGGAAGACTCCTTTCAAAGGCATCTCAGCGAAGCAGCACACGGAGTCCTGAGCTATAGAAGACAACAAGATTGCGGCAGCATCCGGAGTTTCAATATCGGGCATGTCTTGCGAGTCCCTCCTGCGTGACCGCTGCGCTTTACTCATCTCGGTCCGCAGGCTCGTTATCCTAATCCTATGTCTGCAACCAGAATCAAAAATTGTACTTCATCGCAAACTGCACGATACGTGGGTTCGACACCGTACCTGAAATCAAGCCAAACACTTGGCCAGTGGAAAAATCAGAAATCGGTTTGGCGAATTTCGGCGTGTTCGTGAAGTTGAAGAATTCCGCCCGGAACTGCAGCGAGCTGGACTCTGTAATACTGAAATTCCGCTGAACTCCAAGATCCAAATTGAGTTGGCTCGGAGCCCGCAGAATGCCGACGCCGCAGTTTCCAAACCCGGTTCCATCGTTGATAGCAAGGGGAGCCGTGAATGCAGCTTGATTGAAGTATCCGTTTAGGCGGCTCGTCAGCGATCCCGACGACCCCGGATTAGCCCCGGTGCACTCCGCGCGCGAGAAACCAGCGAGATTGCCGTAGATCGAACCAGCCCTGCTGTCGGTCACGGTCAGTGGAACACCCGACTGCAGCACCGACTCGCCAGAAATCTGCCATTGTGAGAAAGCATATCGCAGCGCAGACGGACCCAACCGCAAGCGCGGCGGAGCATAGGTGAAGCTCAACACGAAGCGTTGCTTGCGATCAAAGTCGTTTAGGCCGCGAGCCTGCCTTGGATTCGTCTGGTCGTTGGTCAGGAAAGACAGCAAGAACGCCGAGAGGGAGTTGGTTCCGCTCGTGAAGTCGAGGTTCTTTGAGAAAGTGTAGCTCGCCTGAAAGTCGAGCCCGTGCTTCAGCCGGCGGATCAGCGTAGATTGCAGTGAGTTGTAGTTAGCGTCAAAGGTCGCCTGACAAATGAACGATCCGCCGGCGATCCCCTCGAATGGCACCCGGAGAGTGAGGTTCTCCAGAGTGCTGGTGGTTTGTCCGTTAATCGGATTTTGAGGCGTCGCAAGTCCAGCCTGATTAAACTCAACACATCCCGCCTGATGTGTGGTTTTCGAGCCGACATAGCCGACCTGCCAGAGGAAATCTGGCGCAAACTCGTATTGCACGTTGAGATCGTACTGTTGCACGTAGGGGCTGGTAAGGTTTCTTCCTACGGCAAAATAAGTTACTCCTCCTCCCTGCGTCCGCGGCAAGAAGATCGGGAAACTTGAGTCAACGGGCAAGGCCGGCACGTACGGCTGCTGGAACGTGGCCGCTGAGTTCGCAGTGGAAAGAAACGACTGGGTGAATGCGAATGGCGCCTGTCCAACTGTCTGCTCGGCGAGATCGCCGGAGAGCTGGTCGTAGTAAATACCGTAGCCGCCGCGGAGGACGAGCGTAGGCTTGTTCAGCACACGCAACGCGAAACCAAAGCGTGGCCCGAAGTCTTTGTAGTCGGGGTTCCACAGGCCTGACGTGGAGCTCTTGATCGCGCCACTGGGCAGTGGTCCGTTGTAGTTTGCAGGCAACACGTAACCGCTGAAGCTGCCCGTTGCCGGTACTTGATGAACCGCGATCGACGGATCAAACGTGGGCAAGTGCGCATGAACATCGCTCGGCGGGCCAAAGAACTCATAACGTAATCCGGCGTTGACCGTCAGCCGCGCATTGAGTCTGATGTCGTCCTGGATGAAGCCAGCGTAGTCGCGGTAGCGTTCGTCCTTGCGGAAGCTGCCTGCAGCACCGACGCTCTGGAAAATATTGCTCTGGCTGTTGGTGCCGTTCTGCGTAGCACTCTCGCCGACCAGGAAATCAGGAAAGTCAAGAAAGAACAGAAACCCATCTTTCACAAACGGCACATTGAGTACAAGCTCGTGCCGCTTCATCTCGGCGCCCATCCGCAGATTGTGCCGACCGCGAGTGAGAGAAATCGTGTCCTGCGCGATGAACGAATTCGTGTTCTCGAAATAGAATGGCTGGCCGCCGGTGCCGATGATGAATAGACCGTTGACGTCAATGCCCGGAATCTCGGGCAATCCGGAAGGAGTAGCCATGCCAACGCTGGCAGCGCTGACGGGTTGCGCCTGCACGGCAAAGCCGTTGAAGCGCATGAAGCCGAAACGAGCAGCATTCACGAGCGTCGGATGGAACGCGTGCGTATCCGAAAGGACGAACATGTGATTGCGGTCGGTTTCGTTCGTTCCCCAGCCAGGCACGTTCGCTCCAAACGGCGAAAAAGGGAGCGTGCGCGGGGCACGCGAGTAGAAATACTTACCTGCAATCTGATTTTTTGCCGAAAGCGTGTGGTCGAGATTTGCGCTGATCTGGTCTTCCCGATAGCTCGCTGGAATGGAGAATACCGACTCCCCTTCATCGCTGGAAAGGCTGCTTTGTGGAGTGGGAATGGCGTAGCTGCTATTGGGCAACTTGGAGTTCAACAAAGCAAGCGCAACAGGATTGATATTTGATCCGTCGCAAGCGACCTGAACACCCCCAATCGCGGTCTGAAAAAACGAGTCGTTAGGATGATTGGCCGGACAAAAGGCCGCGCCCAGAGTCGCGGCCGAGCGATCGTTGGTAAGGAGCGGCAGCTGGGCCGTCGAGGTTGCCCCACCGGCAACTCCGTCGCGCTGGATGGTTCCCTGATACGATGCGAAAAAGAACGTCCGGTTCTTCAGAATTGGGCCGCCGACCGCGCCGCCAAATTGATTCTGCTTCAAAACCTGGGGCCGGTTGGAAAGACCTTGCGCGAGCTGGCTTTGCTTAAAAAAGTAATCGTTCGCATCCAGAGCATCGTTGCGGAAGAATTCCCACAAGTTACCGTGGAAGTGATTGCTTCCGGTCTTGCTGATCACATCAATGTTCGCGCCGGCTCCGCGGCCGTAGTTCGCGTCGTACATTCCGGTTTGGACCTTGAACTCCTCAATCGTGTCCGGAGCTGGGATCGCGACTCCAATCTCAGCCTGATATCCCGTGGCCGAGTTTTCGGAGAGGTTGTTGGCATCTACGCCGTTAAATTGGAGGTTGTTTGATGTCGTCTTCGCGCCGTTCGCGGAGACATTCTGGTTGTTCTTGCCCAGTTCACCCGCGCTTGGTACCTCGACGACCACTCCGGGGTTTAACGCAAGAATTTGAGTGAAGTTGCGATTGGCAAGCGGCAGGGAAACAACCGTGCTTTCGTTCGTGACCCGACCAAGCGCAGAACTCTCCGTTTGCGCCAGCTCCGGAGAAGCCGAGACTTCTATGCTCGTGGAGGCCGCCTTGGCGACGTCCAGCTTCACATGAACCACGACAGTCTCCGTGACAGTAACGTGGACGCCGCGCAGGCTTTTGGGCTGAAACCCCGGAGCATCGACCGCGAGCGAGTAGTTGCCCGGCCTCAGCAGGGACACACGAAAGAATCCTTCAGAAGTGGTGGCGACGGTCCTCGAAAATCCTGTCTCTTCGCTGGTTGCTGAAACATGGGCGTCGCTGAGGACAGCTCCTGAAGGATCAGCCACACTTCCTGCGATGGCTCCAGTTCCCGGCGCTTGCGCGAACAAAGATGGGACCAACGAAAGTGCGAGCACCAAAGTCGCGAGCCAGATGAAGCGCGGAATTTTCGCCGTGTATTTTCGGCATCCAGGTCCGTCGCTTTTGCCCTGTGCGCCTGAGAGACGAGCAACTTTGTTTCCGCGTTTGAAATTGAGGCAGGAGTCCATAGGACGACCCATCGCTTCCGGCGAGTGAAGCTGTCGGGGCTTCCCCACCAGGCACTCTACAGCTTCTTGCATGCAGCGCACGTTTCTGGACTTGATTCGCGAACGAAAAGCGCCGCGTGCCTCAACAACTTAAGGAACATGAGATAGTCGGTTGTCACGCAGATGTCAACAGTTTGCAACTTCCCTGTCAGACACAAATCGCTCGTTACATTTGAAACTTTGCGGTCGCGTTTGGCTAGAGCAGGCAACAGCCGACCTCGTCACCTGTATGTGCTTGCCACACTTTTTGTTCGGAGGAACAACGTCCCCGCATGTGCCAAAAGTGACACGCTGTTTACATCTCTCTGACAAATCGGCTTAGGCGACAGGTCTAGTGTTCAGGTGCAGGTGCGCACCATTTGGGCATCTAGTTGCAGGAACTTCAAGAAATACGAAGGAAGGAATCAGGCAGGGACTTGCGGCGAGCTGCTAGCGGGAGAATGCCGCTGTAAGAACATTCGGCACCTGGATTGAATCGGCTCAGTGGCGATTGGGTACCAGTCGCCGCGAGCGCCGTTGCCGGGCAAGTGGTGCGCAACGAATGCTGAGCTGAAATGTTAGAAGAAACGCAGGGGCCTTTTCGGTGTATTCCAGATTGCAGGTGAAAAGGCAGACGTGGTGAATTGTTTGTCGGTCAGCAAAGTTGCAAGAGAAGCAACTTCCAGGCTGGTGGGATCTCCCATGGGAACCGTGCCGCTCTCGGGTGCCGTCGCAGCCGTCTACTTGCTGGCGGAGAATCGCCTGTTGCGAGAGGCTCTGCTCCGCATCTTGTCCAAGAAAGACGACATTCGGGTGGTGGGAGCCGGGCCTTACACCAGCGGGACCTTGCAGCAGATTCTCGCGGCACGCGCGAATGTGGTGCTGCTTGACTCAGTCTCTCCGGTTCTGGGGGAATTCGGCGTTGTTCGGCAACTTCATCTCCAAAATCCCGACATCAAAATCGTGATGGTAGGCATGGAGGCGGACGAGAGTGTGTTCCTTCGTACGGTGCAGGAGGGAGCGGTGGGCTATGTCCTCAAGGATGCGTCGGCCACTGAGGTAGCGCGCACGATCCGCGCAGTGGCTGCAGGGGAGGCGGTGTGCCCTCCGTTGCTGTGCTCTTCTTTGTTTCAGTGGGTCGTACAACACAGATCGCCGCTGCCCAGCAGTCAACTGCGGACCAGGCTCGGACTCAGTCGAAGGGAACAACAACTGGTGGGCTTGATACGGGAGGGATTGACGAACAAGGAAATGGCGGCGCGCCTGAATCTGTCTGAGCAAACGGTGAAAAACCACGTGCACCGCATGTTGCGTAAGGTGGGAGCCCCTGACCGGCTGGCCATTGTCGATCTCTGCCGCAACGAAGGCTTCAGTGTTTAGCATTGGCGGACACGGCGGATTCCGAGTGGTGCAGAATCTCTTCCAATGTCGCCGCGGATAGACCGCTGAAATCCTGCACGACGTGCATTGCCCCTGCCTCTGCAAGTTTTTCCGCCGGCTGATTTGAAGCGACCCCAATGCATCCGAGGCCAGCACGAGTCGCAGCTTCGATGCCCGACACCGCATCTTCGACGGCCAACCCACAGCTAGGATCCACCGCCAATTGGCCGCACGCGGCCCGATAGATCGCTGGATCGGGTTTGCCCAAAGACACATCGTCTCCGGTCACGATCGCAGAAAAGCAATCCTCCAACCCAAGCTGAATCAGCGTGGAGTCGACTCGGCTGCGGCTAGCTGAAGTTGCCAAGGCAAGACCCATGCCGGCCTTGTGGAGTTCATGCACCAGGCGAACCGCGCCGGCAATAGGTGCGACCTCAAGATGCATTCGTCGGAAAATTGCGTCCTTCCGCTGCCCATGTCGCTCCAATTCCTCTTGCGGCAGATTCCCAAGAAAATGCGTGAGGATGTCGCTGCGCTTTCTTCCGTCGAGAATGAAATTCAGCTCCGCGTCGGTGACGGTTCGCCCCATGGTTTGCAGAAAGATTCTCCACGCCTTACGGTGCACTGGATGGCTGTCGACCAGAACCCCATCCATGTCGAAAATCACACCTCGCAGTCGCACAGCAGACTGAGCGGAAGAACTCACAGCGCTTCTCCAATCAAGCTTGGGCGTTCGATCTGACCTCGCAAGCCAGGCCACGTTCTCTGTGCGGTTTCATAGTTACCGAGCGTGCCGATGTCCAGCAGATAGTCGTCGATGCAATAGGCTTTCATCCTTCCGACCAGTTGGGGAAGAACGTCATATCCAATGTCGACGGGCGCGCGATTCGGAATGTGGTCCACAAAACTTGGGCTCGCCACGATTACTCCCGAAAACGCCAGACTCCCACGCGGATGTTTCGGCTTTTCCTCGAACTCGACGATCGAGGCGTGCGCATCGGTAACCGCAATCCCGCAGCGTGTGGGATCAGCAACTTGATACACGCCCAGAGTCGCTATAGGCCTGTGGATGAGGTGAAACTCGAGTATCTTTGGAAGGTTGGCGTTCGTCAGAACATCAGAATAGAGCACCCAGAAGGCAGGTTCTGTGGCGACCCAGCGACGGTTCGCTGCCAACGTTCCCGCTGAGCCAAGCAAAGTCTCTTCGCAGACCACCCGAACTCTGACTGGCGAATCGCACCCGGCCAAGTGTCGCTGGATTGCACCGGCGTGAGCGTGCACATTAATGAGAACATCGGTGATCCCCGAGCGTGCGCAGATGTCGAGCCATATCTCAAGCATGGGTCGCCCGCAGACTGGCAAGAGGCACTTGGGAATCGTGTCGGTCAGCGGCTTCAGGCGCGTTCCATGGCCGGCTGCGAGAAGAAAAGCTTTCATCGGATCTTAGCCAATAGTTGCCGGCGCTACGCGACCGAAGATGAGGAAAGAGGCAAGAAGGTCCAGCGCGTTCCGGAGTTGTCGTCGTGATCAATGAAGGGGTCGTTGACGAGAACCTGCGCTCCCTGAAAATCGAATACGAACGCCATTTCCTGCACGCCTTCCTGTAACAGGGCGGACCGCACTGAGCCTTGCAAAGCAGGGTCGCAGTACAACAGCAGGAAACCTCCACCCCCCGCGCCGGTAATCTTTCCGCCAAGTGCGCCGTGCCGCCGCGCGATGCTGTAGAGGCGGTCAATGCGCTCGCTGGAGATGCGATGAGAAACGCGCTTTTTGGCTTGCCAGGCGCGGTCCAGAAGCTGGCCAAAGTGCGAGAGGTCGCCGTGCAACAGGGCGTCCTTCATTTTCGATGCCGCGTCCTTCACCTCGTGTAGCGCATCGACCGCAGCGCTGTTGGGAACGCCGGTCGCTCCCTCTTGCTCTGCGAGGATGTCCCACGAGTGATGGGCGGCACCGGTAAAGAAAAGCATCAGGCTCGATTGAAATGTCCCGAGAACCTCAGGGTCCAAGTTGAGGGGTTGAACCTCCGCGCTGCCGTCGCAGTTGAAGAGGATGTAGTTGAGGCCTCCGAATGCAGCCGCATATTCATCTTGCTTTCCAACATGGCGCCCCAGGCCGTGGCGTGTGATGTTGAAGGCTCGCTCAGCGAGGTCTTGTTTCGCAACCGGAGCACGAGAATAAGTGGTGAGAACCTTCAACAGGTTCACACAAACGCTGGCCGAAGAGCCGAGCCCGGTGCCGGGCGGAATCTCGGATGCCAAGAAAAGATCGACGGCCAGGTGAACCCCCAGATCCTTCAGCACGGCCAAGGGAATCTCGAGTCCACTTTCGTGAAGGGGTAGGGCTGCAATGTCACTCCAGTTGCCGAAAAGGCGCAGGTCCGAAGAAATAATCTGGATGCGGCCATCGCCGCGCTTGCCCAAGACAGTATAGAAATACTTGTTGATCGCGGTACTGAGAACCGCGCCTCCAAAGCGCTGATAGTAGGAAGGCAGGTCAGTGCCTCCTCCGGCGAAACTAATCCGAACCGGGCTGCGTCCGATGAGCATGCTGAAACATCTCCGGAAATGTGTTGTCACTCGGGGAATGGGGGACAGACCAGGCTGCGTGCTGCGTCGTGCTGACGACGGAGCGGGTGCGTGCCCCGGCCAATCGCAGAGCAAGCGTCCAGATGGTTTCGATCAGCAGTGAGAGGTCTCGCAGCAATGACGGACGCACCAGGTACTGCAGATCGTGCCGGGTCTTGTCTTCGGAGGAATGCTGCTCGCGCAAACCGTTGACTTGAGCCAGTCCCGTCATGCCGGGTTTCACGGTAAGGCGCTGCTGTTGCCAAGCCGAGTAGCGTCGAGCGCGTTCCGGCCCCTCCGGCCTCGGTCCGACCAGGCTCATGTCACCCCGCAGAACGTTCCAGAACTGCGGCAGTTCTGAGATGCTCAACTGCCAGAGCATTCGCTCGAAGCGGGAGCCTCCGTGAGGGTCGCGGTCCACATTCAGACGCAACATGGAAAACTCGGCACCACGCCAACCCACACGTCGTTCCCAACGGAAGGCACGTCCCCGGGAGTATCGCACGCCCGCTGCGCAAACCAGCAGCAAAGGAAGCGTAACCAGGCTGAGAAACAGGCCCAGCGTCAGATCGAGAATGCGTTTCCCCACTCTCGCCGGTGCTGGGGGTGTCACCGCTGCCAGTTGCAGCAGCGGCAACCCATCCAGATCAAGCAGACGCGGACGAGAAAGGTAAAGTTCGTACGGCTGCGGGACAAGGCTTACACGAATTCCCTCTTCGCGACAGAGCGCAACAAGGTTCAAGATCTCCGGCGAAGTGGCCGCATGGGCCAGCACGAGTTCGTCTACGCCTTGCTGCCGCAGGAGAGACGTGATTTCGGTTGTCGAGACTGTTATCGCACTTGCCGGCCGGAGCTGCGGCCCGGGAAACTCTGCTTTGGCACACAGGAATCCCGTCACCTTGCACAGCAGCTCGGGATGCCGATTTAACTTCTCCGCCAGCTCCGTGGCCACCCGGTCGGAACCAAGGATGACGATTCGATTGACCTCGCGATCACGATGGCGACGCAGCAGAAGACGAAGCGCGATCCAGCGGATAGCGATAAACCCGGAAAGCATCAGCAATCCGAACATGCCGAGGCCGCCACTTGAGTATCTCCGTGAGAGATTGTCGACGGCCAAAAGGAGAACCATGAGCAGCGCTACTGCCAGCAGGAGATGCGAGATCACAGCTGAAAGGCGCCAACCGCCCCGAAAACCATCAAGCTGCAGGTTTTCAGAAAGCAGCGTCCACGCCAGCCATGTCGGGATGACGAGAATGAGAAATGTTGACCACGCAAAGCCCGGTACCGCGATGCCTGTCGCGAGGCACGATGCTTGTGCGCCGATGAAGGCCAGGGGGATCCAGCTTAGGTCGGCGGCGAAGATCCAGTCGTGAATTTGTTGTGGTTTCACACTCTTCTCATTCGGGCAGAAAAGGTCGCGGGCCGCCGGCGGCGGACTGCGCCAGAACGGGCGCACTTCCTGCTTCTTGCAGTTCGTGCCGCACGGCGGTGAATACCGAGTGCGCAATCGACAAGTGCAGGTCTTCAATAATCTGCATGTTGTTGGAGGGCACCACCACGCAGAGATCGCACAGTTGCTTCATTTTCCCGCCCCGGAAGCCAGTGATACCTGCCGTGACTGCTCCCGACTCGCGGGCAAGCTTCAAAGCAGCGAGCACATTTGGGGAGTTCCCGCTACCGCTGATGGCGAAAGCCACGTCGCCCGGTCGCAGAAGATTGGCGAGTTGCTCGGCAAACACATTCTCATAGCTTGTGTCGTTGGCCCACGCGGTCAATAGCGGAACGTTGTCTGTGAGCGCCACGACGCGGAGACGCTTGCCGGAGCTCAGCACCGTTCCTTTCCCCAAGTCGCAGGCCATGTGCGATGCCAGCGCTGCGCTGCCGCCATTGCCAAAAAGAAAGATGGTCTTATCGGAGTCGTAGGCCTGCAGGAAAAGCCGTACCAGCCGGTCGATGGCAGGCAGGGAAAGATCTCGAATGGTGCGCGTTAGCTCGCCGAGATAGGAGTGTATGTCGAAAACAGTAATCATGGGATAACTCTGCTTGCCGTGATTGTCGCCTTGCCCGCGGGCGACTTGCGACAATGGGGGTGAACTAGTTGCTTGCACTGAGAACGATGCCCGCCGAGCGCATGTCAGCGTCGATGTCTCGAGTCAAGTTGGGGACACCGCCTGAACTTTCGATCCAGGAGAGAAAATCATCGAGGATTTCGGCGAGGCCCAATCTTGGCCGCCAGCCGAGGGCCCTCAGTTTTTCAATGCTGGAGACGCTGTGACGATTGTCGCCGCGCCGGTATTCTGAGGGGATCTCGATCTCCGAGTCGCTTGCCGTGCGGGCAAGGACCTGTCTGGCGTACTCCAGAATCGTTGTGGCCTTCCCACCGCCGACATTGAACGCCTGGAAGTTGGCATCGTCTTTTTCCAGCACCAGCATGTTGGCTTCGACCACATCATTCACGTGCACGAAATCGCGGGTCTGAAGACCGTCTTCATAAACAACGAGCGGCAAACGCTGCAGCGCGCGTGAACAGAAGATTCTGCAT
>Ga0187846_10000625_pt1 | contig 20047 bp, 18 predicted proteins | sample TC_taG_FD_161473 | JGI IMG/M metagenome (GOLD analysis project Ga0187846, IMG submission 161473) | Biofilm microbial communities from the roof of an iron ore cave, State of Minas Gerais, Brazil - TC_06 Biofilm (v2) | ecosystem: Environmental > Terrestrial > Deep subsurface > Cave > Wall biofilm...
GGTCACGGCGGCGAACGCCGCCCGTTCGTCGGCCACGACCGGGATGATGTCGCTCAAGGCGGCATGTTCAAAGACCTCCGCCACGGCCTGTTGCGCGCCGAAGAGCACCATCTGGGCCTTTCTCAGACGGACGGCGCGCGCGACGCTGATCAGCATGCGCAGGCCCATGGACGAGACGAAACTCACGTCGGAGAGATCGACGAGAGCGTTTTTCCCGCTCGGCGCGACCGCGGCCGTGAAGCGTGTTTCGACTTGGTCTACGCCCGGGGTGTCCAGGCGGCCGTGCAGCGCGACCTTGGTCGTGCGGTTACCGAGATCTTGCACTGTCATTTCCATCGTTGTTTGCCCTGTCGTCAATCCCGTGCTTGAAATTCGACCGACGTTCTCGCTCCGGCCGGCCGCGCTAATTGAACGTCACTACCAGCAGCGAGAAGTCGTCGTGCAACGCACCGGAGCCGGCGACACGTTGAACCGCCCGATACAAGCGCTCCGGCTCGCCCAGATCCGGCACCGCGGGTTCGAGGATCAGCGGCGCGAAATCTGCCAGTCCCCATTGTGCGCCGTCCTTTGTGACAATTTCGAACACCCCGTCGCTGAAGACATACAGCATCGCACCCGGAGGAACGCTGACGCTGTCGGACCGGAATGGGTGATCCGCATCGGCGCCGATGGCGACGTTGCGCGTCTTCAGGGGGACCAATCGATGCTTGTCGGCCGGCACGAGAAAAGCCGGATGATGGCCGGCCGTACAGAACGTTAGCGTTCGCTCCAGGCGGTCGTAGACGCCGTACCATATGGTGAAGAACATTCCGCCATGCGCGTCCATCTGGAACATGGCATTGAGGTTCTTCAGTACCTGGCTCGGCTTCCTGAAGTCGGTTCTCGGCAGCGCCTGCTTTCGCAGCACGTTCATCACCGATACGGTGTGCATCGCCGCGAGCGCACCATGGCCGGAGACATCCACGACGTACCCGGCGAAGGTCCGTTCATCCAGTGCGTGGTAGCCAAACGCATCGCCACCCAGCTTGGCCGAAGGATGGAACACCCAGTCGGTACGCACTGGCCCATCGCGGATCGGCGCCGGAAGCAGCGACAGCACGTACCGGCGCGCCTTCTCCAGATCGCGGTCGAGCTCCTGCGAAGCCTCGACCTCCCGCCTGCTCCGGTATTCGTGCTTCAGCACGTGGCGGCCGAGCCGGAGCAGTGCCCCGTCCGCGAGCGTCATCGAACCGCTCACGCGCTGCTCGTCGACGAAGGTGCCGTTGCTCGAATTGAGATCGGTGACCGCACACTGGCCGTGGTCGACCGCCACGCGGCAGTGGTGGCGCGACACCTCGGAATCCTCCAGCAACAGGTCACATGGAACGGCGCGACCGATGCTGAGGGGTTCGGCTCCCAGCGCAATACGGCGCCCCAGGTCAGGGCCTGCGACCACGACCAGGTAGTGGACATGCTCCTCGCGCACCGGCCCGGGGCTTGCGGCCGATGCATCGGGTTGGATAATGACCGTGCGCTCCATCGGACGGCTCGCAGGCGGCGTCGCTTCTTCAGTCACGCAGCTGCCCCAGGAGAACGGGATCTTGGTGCGGCAGGGCAACCCGGAGGCGAGGCGCCATGCGTCAACGACGCCCCGCGCCGAGAGGCTCCCGCGCCGCGAGTCGTTCGCGCACGGGCGGTAGGCACGTTGCCGCGAATGAGGCGTGCCGACCGAGGTTCCTGTCCGTCAACGGGCAAAACGCCACCTCCACCAGCGGTCAATGCGCGCGTGCTTGTTGTCGACGACGCCGCGTTGGCGCCGAGGGTTCGCTTCGGAGCGTCCACCAAGTAAACTTGCGCCGGTCATGCATTCTAACTTCCCGCCGCTCTACCTCACCGCCGGCGTGCGCGCCCTCGAGGCAGCGGCCCTGCGGCGCGACCCGCAGGTGCGGCTCATGGAGCGCGCTGGGCTCGCCGCCGCCGAGTTCGCACGCGAGCTGCTCAGCGCGACGGGTCGTAGCGTCCTCGTCCTCGCCGGGCCGGGCGGGAACGGTGGTGACGCGTTCGAGGCGGCGACCCACCTCAAGCGGTGGTTTCACCGGGTCGAGGTGGTATTTGCCGGTCATGCGGCGAAACTGCCCCATGACGCTGCCGCGGCACTCGCCAAGTGGCATGCCGCCGAGGGCCGGGTGACGCACGCGATCGCGCCCGCGGCGCGTTACGACCTCGTGATCGATGGGCTGTTTGGCATCGGGCTTGCGCGTTCGATCGTCGGCGAGCCGGCACTGCTCATCGCGGCCGCGAATGCGCTGCCCGGCCCCAAGCTCGCGCTCGACATCGCGAGCGGCATTAACGCGGATACCGGGGCGGTGATGGGTACGGCGTTGCGCGCGACGCACACACTCACGTTTATCGCGCACAAACCGGGCCTGCACACGCTCGACGGGCCCGATCACTGCGGCGCGATCCGGGTCGCAGCGCTGGGGCTGGATCCGGCGTCGCTCTCGCCGCCCGGCGGGTATCTCGTGAGCGAGCTGCTCGAGCAGCCGCTGATCCGGCGCCCACACAATTTCCACAAGGGGCTCGCCGGCAGCCTCGCGATCGTCGGCGGCGCGGCCGGAATGGTCGGCGCACCGCTGCTCGCCGCTCGCGCGGCGATCAAACTCGGCGCCGGCAAAGTGTTGCTCGGATTGTTGACCGAGCAGCCGCCGTACGTCGACTACGTGCAGCCCGAGCTGATGCTGCGTCGGCCCGAGACGCTGCTCGCCGAGGTGCCGCTGACGGCGGTTGCAGCCGGTCCCGGAATGGGCACCGACAGCGCGGCGCAGCGCGTGCTCGCGCAAGCGCTGCGGCTCGACGTCCCGGTCGTGCTCGACGCCGATGCGCTGAACCTGGTCGCGACCTACGGGGTGCTGCAATCCGCGGTCCAAGCGCGCAAGTCACCGACGCTCATGACGCCCCACCCAGCCGAATGCGCGCGCTTGCTTGTCGAGCGCACCGCGGCGGTACAGGCCGACCGGATCGCCGCCGCGCAGCGCCTCGCGCTGAAGTTCAAAGCGTTCGTCGCCCTAAAGGGCAACGGGACGGTGATTGCGGCACCCGACGGGCGCTGGTGGATCAACGCATCCGGGAATCCCGGCATGGCGAGCGCCGGCATGGGCGACGTGCTGACCGGAATGGTCGGCGCCCTCGCTGCCCAAGGACTCCCGGCCGAGCAGGCGCTCGTCGCCGGCGTCCACCTGCACGGGGCCGCGGCCGATGCGCTCGCCGAACGCCACCTCGGGCCGGTCGGTCTCGTCGCCGGCGAGCTGATCGACGAGGCGCGCCGCCTGCTGAACCGTCCGGCTGGGACCCGCTAACCCGCTACCCGAGTCGCGCCGTAACCGCTTTCCAAACCCTGCAGCGAAGGACCCCGCGATGCCCACCAGCATGCTGATCGACGCTCGAACGTTCCTCGGCAACGTGTGGAAGCTCACCGCGCCGTACTGGCGCTCGAACGAAAAGCGGCACGCCTGGACGCTGCTCCTCACGATCATCGCGCTGTCGCTCTTCCTGGTGTACATGACGGTGCTGCTGAACGAATGGAACCGGCAGTTCTTCAACGCCATCGAGAAGCGCATTTCGGAGGATTTCTTTGCGCTCCTTTGGCGGTGGTGCCTGATCGCCGTGGTCTACGTCACCGTCGCGATCTACAAGATCTATCTCACGCAGATGCTGCAGATGCGCTGGCGCATCTGGCTTACCAATCAGTACCTCACCGACTGGCTCGGCGGCCGGGTGTACTACCGGATGGAGCTCGAGCATCGCGGCACCGACAACCCGGACCAGCGGATCGCCGAAGACCTCCGCAACTTCACCGCGAGCACGCTCTCGCTGTCGCTCGGCCTGCTATCCGAGGTCGTCACGCTCGCGTCCTTCGTCACGATTCTATGGGGGCTCTCCGGCGCCCACACTTTGACCGTTGGCGGCCATGCGCTCACCGTACCCGGATACCTCGTGTGGGCGGCGCTTGCCTACGCCTCGGTGGGCAGCGTGATCGCGCATTACGTGGGCCGGGCGCTGATCGGCATCAACAACCAGAAGGAGCGCGTCGAAGCCGATTTTCGCTTTGGGCTGGTGCGGCTGCGCGAGAACGCCGAAGGCGTTGCGCTGTACCGCGGGGAGCTGCCGGAGAGCCGCAACCTGCTCGACCGCGTGGAGCGGATCCGCGATAACTGGTGGCGTTTCATGAAATACACCAAGCGGCTGAACGCGTACACGAACGGGTACGCGCTGGTGGCGAGCGTGTTCCCGTTTTTTATGCAGGCGCCGCGCTACTTCTCCGGCGCGATCACACTCGGACAACTCACGCAGACCGCCGACGCGTTCGGCACGGTGCAAGGCTCCCTGTCGTGGTTTGTCGACAGCTACCAGCAGCTTGCGGCCTGGCGGGCAAGCGTCGATCGATTGCTCACGTTCCATCGCGCCCTCGAGGACGCCGCCGCCGAGCAGGCGCGCCACGGCGCACTGGATGTGCAGCCCGACGACGGTCCCTCGGTGCGCGCCGAGCACCTCGATCTCCTGCTGCCGAACGGCCGCACGATCCTCGCCGACACCGCCTTTACCATCGAGCCCGGCGACCGCGTTCTCCTGACCGGACCCTCGGGCTCCGGCAAGAGCACGCTGTTCCGGGCGCTCGCCGGCATCTGGCCCTTCGGCCGCGGCAAGGTGCGCTTCCCCGGCCACGCGCGCGTGTTGTTCCTGCCGCAAAAGCCGTACATCCCAGTCGGGACGCTGCGCGACGCGGTCGCCTATCCCGGCGTGCCGGGCCAGTTCTCCGACGACCAGATCCGCGCCGCACTCGCCGCGGTAAAGCTCGAGCCGTTCACGACACGGCTCGACGAGCAGGCGAACTGGGGGCTACAGATGTCGGGCGGCGAGCAGCAGCGGCTCGCCGTGGCGCGCGCACTGTTGCACCGGCCCGATTGGCTGTTCCTCGACGAAGCGACCTCAGCGCTCGATCCGGCAACCGAAACCCACCTCTACGAAGCGTTGCAGCGCGAGCTGCCGTCGGCCACGGTGTTCAGCATCGCGCACCAGCCCGCAGTGGCGGCCTACCACGGGCGGCGCTTGCGCCTCGTGCCCGACGGCGAGCGCATGCAGCTCGCAATGGCTTGATCGTGAGTTCAGCGATCCGTCACGCCGACCTGCAGATCGCCGGCATCGTCGGCGTGGCCCTGCTCGATCTCGCGGGCCGTGGCGGCGCGCACGGCGCGCACGGTGCAGCGGAACTCGACGGCAATGCCGGCGAACGGATGATTCCCGTCCAGCACCACCTTGTCGTCGGCGAGGTCGGTGACTTCGTAGATCACACCGTCCTCCTCCCCGCCCGGAATGCCCTCGAATTGCATCCCGACCTCGAGTGGTTCGGGAAATTGCGTCCGCGGCTCGACCCGCAGCAGCTCGTCGTCGTACTCGCCGAACGCATCCTCGGGCTCGAGCCGCAGCGTGAGCTGCTCGCCGGGCTGCTTGCCGTCGAGCGCGCGCTCGAGCGCGGGGATCATGTCGTCGAACTCGCCGTGCAGATAGTTGACCGGCGCGACCGGCTGGATCACGTTGCCCCACAGGTCGGCCAGTTCGACGTCGACCCCGACGACCGTGTTGCGGCCAATCCGCATCAGGAGATTTTCTTGACCAGACCGAGGACTTCGACGGCGTGACCCTTCGGCGTCACCCCATAGAGCGCGTGCCGCACCTTGCCCCGCTTGTCGATGACGAACGTCGAGCGCATCACGCAGCTGCGACGGCTCTCCGTCGGCTCCCGCCACACGCCGTACGCGCGGCACACGTCGCCATCCGGATCGGCGAGCAGCCTGATCGACAGGCCGTTGCGGTCGCGGAACTGGGCGTGGGTAATGCAATCATCGCACGACACCCCCAACACCACGCAGTCGTACTTGTCGAAATCCGATTCGTGGTCGGAGAAGTCGATCGCCTCCATCGTGCAGCCGGGCGTGCCGTCTTTGGGATAGAAATAGAGCACGACATTCTTGCGCCCGCGGAAGTCAGCGAGCCCCACCGACTCCATGTCGGCGTCGGGCAACGAGAAGGGCGGCGCGGGCTGACCAGTTTGCAGCATGCGAGGGTACGTCGCGAATCGCGTTGGATTCTAAACCATCTCCCTTGTCCCGTTGTCAAGCGCCGACTCGCGCACGACTGATTCCCACCTTCATGGCTTCGTCTTCATCGGCACGAAACGTGGACGCGTCCCACGCAACGCGCGCGCTCCTCGGCGGACTCGCCGCGCGCGACTTTCTTGTACGTCACTGGCAGAAACGACCGCTTTTGGTGCGCGGTGCATGGCCGCGGTTCGAAGATCCGGTGTCGGTAAGTGAGCTCTTTCGCCTGGCGACGCGCGACGACTGCGAATCCCGCCTGGTCGTGCGCGCGAACGGGCGGTGGCGGCTGCAGCATGGCCCGTTCCGGCTCGCCGATCTGCGACGGTTGCCGCGCCGGGGTTGGACGCTCCTCGTGCAAGGCCTCAACCACTTCGTCCCCGCCGCCGACCGGATGCTGCGCGCATTCGGTTTCATCCCGTACGCGCGGCTCGACGATGTGATGGTGAGCTATGCGGTGCCCGACGGCGGCGTCGGGCCGCACTTCGACTCATACGACGTGTTTCTGCTGCAGGGCCGGGGACGGCGCAAATGGCGCGTGAGCCGCCAACGCGACCTCGATCTCGACCCGGGTGCGCCGCTGAAGATCCTCAGTGACTTCCGTCCGCAGCGCGAATGGGTGCTCGAGCCGGGCGACCTGCTCTACCTGCCGCCGGACGTCGCGCACGAGGGCACGGCGCTCGAACCCTGCACCACGTACTCGATCGGATTCCGGGCGCCGTCGGAGCGAGAGCTGGCGGAGGAGTTCCTCGCATTCCTGCAGGACCGCGTCGCGGTCGGCGAACGACGCTACGCCGATCCGGATCTGCGCCCGGCCGCGCGGCCGGCCGAGATCCCCGCGGCCTTGGTCGAGTGCTGCGCGCGCGTGGTGAAGAAGGTCCGCTGGCGGCGCGCCGAAGTAGAGGCCTTCGTCGGCGCCTATCTGTCCGCACCGAAGCCGAACGCGCAATTCACCGCGCCGCCCGGGCCGCTCGGCGCCCGCGCATTCGAGCGCGCCTGTGTCCGCACCGGCCTCCGGCTCGCGCCGCTCACCGGGATGCTCTACCGCCGCGGCCAGTTCCATGTGAACGGCGAGCCGGTCGGGGCCGCAGGGCCGACACGGCGGCTGCTCGAGCGGCTCGCCGACGATCGCCGGCTCGCGCCTGGGACTTCGTTCACGCGCGCGGCGGCCGCCCTCCTCTACACTTGGTATCGGGTCGGCTATCTCGCACCGGGGGATCGCAATGGGTGACGATCTCGCACTACTCTTGCCCCGTCCACAGCGGCGCCTTCTCGCGACCCGCAGCGAGTACGTTGCGGCGTTCGACGAGCTCCTCGCGAGCGTTCACCGGGAGCTGCGCCTATTCGATCCGGATGGCGTGCAGCTAGACCTCGACGCCACCGTGCGCGCGGAGCGACTGCGCCAATTCCTTCTGGCGAGCCGCGACAACCGGCTGTACTTGGTCGTGCACGACCCCGACTTTCTGCGGCGGCATTGCTCGCGCTTCCTGCAGCTGCTGGCGGAGTTCAGCGCCGTCATCGCGATCCACCAGACCGAGGGCGAGGCGCTGCGCGCCCCGGACTGTTTCGTGCTGTCAGACCTGGAACACTTCGTGCGGCGGCCGGTGGCGACGGCAACCCGGGGCGTGTACGCGATCAACGAATACAACGAGGCGCGCGCGATCCGCGACCGCTTCGATGAGATCTGGCAAAGCTCGTTCCAGGCCATTTCGGCCACCACTCTCGGGTTGTAGCTCCGGCCGCTGCGACGCCGTATAATTCGCGCCGCGCACCCCAAGCGCTGCAATACTGACAATTGCCTGACAATTGCGATTGCACTCTCTCCCCCGACTCATGGAAGGAATCCAATAATGAGATACGCAGTCATCGCTGCCGTACTGGCCGCCTTCGCGATCGCCGGCTGCGGCAAGGAAGAGCCGAAACCAGCCGCCCCCATGGCGCAACCCATGGCCCCTGCCGCGGCGCCTGCTGCGCCTGCGGCACCGCCCGCCGCCGAGGCGCCGAAAGCCGATGCCGGCGCGCCGCCCGCCGAGGCGCCGAAGGACGAAATGAAGAAGTGATCTCGCCTCTGGCGAGCTGATCCCGGCGCGGCAATCAGGGTCGAACAGGGATAGAGGCCCCGCAGCGATGCGGGGCCTCCTGCTTAGCGCAGCGAGCGCCAGCCGAAGCCGGTCGCCTGGTCGGCCACGCCGATCCACTCGGGTGCGCACCCGAGCACCGCGCACAACGCGGCGCGGGCGAGTTCGGGCCGATTGTTGGTCTGCGACAGGTGCGCGGCGACGAGATGCTTCAGGTGTTTCCGATCGATTGCCCCAAGCAGGGCGGCAGCGGCGTCGTTCGCCAAGTGACCGAACGGGCCCGCGACCCGCGACTTGAGCGGCGCCGGATACGGGCCGTGCGCCAACATCGCCGAATCGTGGTTGCACTCCAGCACCAGGCCATCGCAGCCGGAGAGCATCGCCTCCGCGTGCCGAGTCGGGCCGCCGATGTCGGTCAGGACTCCCAGCCGCGCCGCGCCGTCCGTGAGCACGAACTGGACCGGCTCCCGCGCATCGTGCGGGACCGGAAACGGCCACACTTCGAGATCGCCGACGGCAAACGGCGCATGACTATCGATGATGACCACGTTCGGCGGCGTTCCCGCCCCGGCGGCCGTGGCCGTGCCCTGCGTCATCCACACCCGCTGGCCGTGGCGGCGCGCAAAGGGCAACGCACCGTCGGCGTGGTCGCTGTGCTCGTGGGTAACCAGGATGCCGGACAGATCCCCGGCTGTGAGCTCCAGGCGCGCGAGGCGTCGCTCGGTCTCCTCCACGCCAAAGCCGCAGTCGACCATCAATCTGGTCGTGCCGGCTTCGATGATGAGCGCGTTGCCTTGACTGCCGCTGCCGAGCGAAGCAAAGCGCACGCTCGGCCGCCCTCAGCCCGCGGTGGACCCAAGCTTCGTTCGGCACCGTGCCCGAACGGCGTGCATCACTTCAGCTGGTCGTAGAGCAGCGTCAGGATCTTCTTCGGCGTGCCGCCGGTCTCCTGCGCGCCGTCCTTGTTCAGCACTTGCACGCGACTCGCGTCGTCGCCCGACTTCACGACTACCTGGTACTGCGCGGCCTTGTTCGGCTCGTCGCTGTGCCAGAACGCGAGCTTCGACAGAAGGCCCTTGTTTTGATTGGCGTCGGTGACTGGATCGACATAGCGAACGAAGTAGATCCCTTTCGTCCGGTCGCGGTCCTCGACCGTGAAGCCGACCCGATCGAGCGCGAGCCCGACCCGCCGCCACGTGCGGTCAAACGGCTCGCTCACGTTGAGCACGGTGGCGCCGTCGGTCGAGGTCACGAGCTTCGCCTTCTCGTCGCGCTTTTCAGTGCTGCCGACCGCCGCCTTCGCGCGGGTGTCGTCGACGCCGAGCTTCACCATCAGTCGCCGCAGAAACTCGGCTTCTAGCTCGGGATCCGCGGGCCGCGGCTGCCACACGGTGGCACCGTTGCCAGCGCTGAGGAGCTGCTCGATCACCCCGCGGTGACTGATGTAGACCTCGGTGCCCTTGCCGTCGGTGGTCCGCTCCAGACGAGTGCGGAACTTGTCGCGCTCGCCGCTCGAGTACACTTGGTCGAGATACTTGCCGAGCAGGTTGCGCAGCGGATCCTGCGGGATCTTCGCGCGGTTTTCCGCCCAGTCGGTCTCCATCACGCCCGCGTCGGGCATCTCGACCTTGATCAGAAAACCGTTCTCCTGCCAGAACTCGCGCACCACCGGCCACACCTTCTCCGGCTGTTCGGCGACGACCAGGTACCGCGTGTCGCGATCGCGCACGACGCGAATGCCGTCCGCGGTGGGAAGGACGTCGTTGGAGAACGCGCCGCGTGCCGCCTGACGTTCGGCGCTGTACTGCGAATAGGTCGCGCTGCCGCTCGGGTTGACCTCGGGCACGGCATACCGATCGTCGCGCCCCGGGCGCGTGAGATCGGGCGGAACTTCCAGCGGCGGGAGCTTGCTTGCGCTCTTGTAGTCGACCTTCTTGGAATCGAAGAGGGAGCAACCGGCAGCGAGCGCCGCGCCAAGCAAAACGGCGACGATTCCCTTGTGCGCGCCCCTCATCCGGCACGACCCTCCACCAGACGGAGGCCGCTCGCCGAGATGAGTCCAGCCTCGCGCATCGCCTCTTTGACCGTTTCGTGATATTGCGCCGAGAGCGACGTGAGCGGCAGCCGGATGCCGCCCTCGATCAGGCCAAGCTGCGCCACCGCCCATTTCACCGGAATCGGATTCGCCTCGACGAACAGGTGCCGATGAAGCGTGAGCAGCCTGAAGTTGATCTCCCGTGCGCGGGCGACATCGCCGGCCGTCGCGGCCGCGCACATCTCGTGCATCATCCGCGGGGCGACGTTTGCGGTCACCGAGATCACGCCCTCGCCGCCGAGCAGCATCAAGGCGAGCGCGGTGCCGTCGTCGCCGCTGTAGATCGCGAAGCCCGGCGGTGCGCGCTTGATCAGCTCGGAGCCGCGTTCGATGTTCGCGGTCGCATCCTTCAGACCGACAATGTTGGGCACCTGCGCGAGGCGCAGCACGGTGTCGTTCGACATATCCGCGACCGTGCGGCCGGGCACGTTGTAGAGAATGTTGGGGATATCGACCGCTTCGGCAATCTTGCGGAAGTGCCGATACAGGCCGTCCTGGGTCGGCTTGTTGTAATAGGGGACGACCGACAAGCAGGCAGTGGCACCGGCTTTCTTGGCCGACACCGTGAGCTCGATCGCCTCCGCGGTCGAGTTCGCCCCGGTACCGGCGACAATCGGAATGCGACCGCGGGAGTGCTCGACGGCGATGCGAATCAGCTCCTTGTGCTCGTCGAAGTCGACGGTCGGCGATTCGCCCGAGGTGCCGACGACCACGATGCCGTCAGTGCCTTCCCCGATATGCCAATCGATGAGCGACCTGAAGCGCGGCAGATCGAGTACCCCGTCCTCGTACATCGGGGTGACGATCGCAACCAGGCTGCCCGTAATCATCGCTCGTGTCCTTCACGGAATGGCGAAATGCTACCGGATTCCGCCGCCTTGGCCAAGACTTAAAATCAAACAGTTACATCTTCGCCGCTGCCGCGGACCGCGCACAGGCGCTGCACCACGGCCGGCTTGGGCTCGCTCACCGAACCCTGTTCGAAGGCAACGACCCGAAGTTCGGCAGCCACGCTGTCGAACAGCTCGTTCGGACGCAGCAGGAAGTGCGGATTAGAGGGTTTGCCGAAGCGCTCGTTCCCGGCCATGAACGTCTCGTAGATCAGTACGCCCCCGCGCCGCAGCGCGGTGACGAGCTGCGGGAGGAGCGGGCGGTGCAGGTAGTTGGTGACCACCACGGCGTCGAAGCGCCCGGGGGCAAACGGCCACGGCTCGCCCTCGAGGTCGGCGCGGACGGTCTGCACGCCTGCGACGCGGGCGAGCGTTGCGAGCGCCGCCTCGTCGCGGTCGACCGCGAGCACCGTGTGGCCGCGTGCGGCGAGAAATCGGGCGTGCCGCCCGTAGCCGCAGGCGAGGTCCAGGACCTCGCCTGCGGGACGAATTAGCTTCGCCCAGCGCGCCACCCAGGGCGACGGCGTCTCGGTTTGGTGCGGCGTGAGCATCGCGGCTCGACTTGGCCCCTAGAAGCGCTCGATTATAGGAGCCGGCCCCGGTACGCTTGCCGGGTGGTGCTGCCCGCCGTTCGATGAGCGAAGCCGCTTGCGAAGGAGAGACCCGATGGCGCCGAATACCGAGAAAGTCGACTTCCCCGGCGCGACGGGCGCGGTCTTGAGCGCGCGGCTCGACTCGCCGGTCGCGCCGGCGATCGGCTACGCGCTGTTTGCGCACTGCTTCACCTGTTCGAAGGACACTCGCGCCGCAACCTATCTCGCTGCGGCGCTCGCCGAACGCGGCATCGCCACCTTGCGCTTCGATTTCACCGGCCTCGGGGGAAGCGCGGGCGATTTTGCCAACACCAACTTCTCGTCCAACGTGGCCGACCTGGTAGCGGCCGCCGATTTCATGCGCCGCCGCTATCGCGCACCGGAGATTCTCGTCGGCCACAGCCTCGGCGGCACCGCCGTTCTCGCCGCGGCGGCGCGGATTCCGGAGGCCACCGGGGTGGCGACGATCGGTGCCCCGTTCGATCCGGCGCACGTGCTGCGCCAGATCCCGGCCAAGGACGAGATCGCGAGCCGCGGCGAGGCCGAGGTGCAGATCGCGGGTCGCGCGTTCCGCATCCAACGGCAGTTCCTGGACGATGTTGGCGGCCAGAAGCTTGAGGCAGCCATACGCCAGTTGGGAAAAGCGCTGCTCGTCATGCACTCGCCGCGCGATGCGATCGTCGAGATCGAGAACGCGACGCGGATCTTCACCGCCGCGCAGCATCCGCGCAGCTTCGTCTCGCTCGATCCTGCCGACCACCTGCTCTCGCGCCGCGAGGACGCGATCTACGCCGGACACGTGCTCGCGGCGTGGGCCGAGCGATATCTGCGAACGCCCGAGCCGCAAGCGCCGGCGCCGATCGCGAACGCAGTCGTCGTACGCGAGACGCGGGAAGGACGGTTTACGCAGCTCGTCGCCGCCGGGCGCCACCTGCTGCGTGCCGATGAGCCCCTATCGGTGGGCGGACTCGATTCGGGCCCATCGCCCTACGATCTCCTGCTCGCCGCGCTCGGCGCGTGCACCGCGATGACCCTGCGCCTGTATGCGGAGCTTAAGGCACTACCGCTGGAGCGGATCTCGGTCGAGCTCAAACACGACGAGATCCACGCCGCCGATTGCGCCGATTGCGAAACCAAGGACGGCAGGGTCGCACGCATCGAGCGCGTGATCCGCCTCGAGGGCGACTTGGACGCGGCCCAGCGGGCGAAGCTCCTCGAGATCGCACACAAGTGCCCCCTACATCGCACGCTCCAGTCCGAGATCACGATCCCGACCCGGCTCGCGCCGGGCGGACCCGTCTAAAACGACGCGCCGGGCTGGGCGAGGAACGCGAGCTCCTCCGCCGTCGACGGGCGGCCGAGAATCTCGTTCCGATGCGGGAAGCGGCCAAAGCGCGCGATGATCGCGTGGTGGCGAACCGCGTACGCGATCGTCCCCGCGCTGTCCGGATCGCCGCGCAGCCGGTCGAACAGCGCGAGCGCCTCGCGCTGCGCCGCGAGATCCTCGGCGTGTTCGAACGGCAGATACGCGAACCAGCGCTGTACCGGCAGCAGCACCTCATCGAACCCGCGCTCGACCATTGCGCGCGCCACGCCGAGCGCAATCGGATCGGTTGCGAACGCCCGCGGTGCGGCGCGAAAAATGTTGCGCGGCAGTTGATCGAGCGCGATCACCAGGGCGAGCGCGGCGAGTGGACTTTGCGCCCAGGGCCGCAGCGTGCCAGCGGCGGCGGCTTCGTGGGTGGCGAGGAAACGTGCGCGGACCAGCGCGTCGAAATCGGCTGATTTTGCGAACCAGCAGGCGCGCGCGCGGCCGAATTCCGGCGAGTCCACCGCGCCGAACCAAAACGCCAACACTTCGGTCCAGTGGGCTAGCGGCATCGGTGTCGGGCGCGGGCTCAGCCCTCGGGCTCAATGACCAGTTTGCCGCTCACGCGGCGCGCTGCGAGCGCGGCCAGTGCCTCGGGGACCCGCGCCAGCGGATAGCGCGCCGAGACAAGCGGGGTCAGCTTGCCATCGCGCAGCAGGCCGCCGAGCCCTTGCATCTCGCGCGCGCTCGCCTCGGGCTCCCGGCGGAGCCAGTCGCCCCAATACACGCCGACGATCGAGCACCCCTTGAGGAGCACCAGATTCAACGGCAGCCGCGGGATTTCGCCGTTTGCGAACCCGACCACCAAGTGGCGCCCGCGCCATCCCATGCTGCGCAGCGCCGGCTCGCTGTAGGGGCCGCCCACCGGATCGAACACCACGTCGACGCCCTGTTCCCCGGCGATCTCCCGCGCGCGAGCCCGCAGATCCTGCCGCACGTAGTTGATCGCATCGTCGGCGCCGCGCGCGCGGCACACCGCCAGCTTCTCGTCGCTGGAGGCGGCCGCGATCACGCGCGCGCCCAGCATTTTGCCGATATCGATGGCGGCGATCCCGACCCCGCCGGCGGCGCCGAGCACGAGCAGGGTCTCCCCCGCGCACAGCCCCCCGCGATCCTTGAGCGCGTGCCAGGCGGTCCCATAGGTGAGCGCGAAGGCCGCGGCCGACGCGAAATCCACGCCTGGCGGCAGCCGGACCACTTTCGGTGCCGGTGCCACGCACTCTTCGGCGAACGCACCGGTGTTCACCAGCGCGAGCACCGGATCGCCGGGCTGCACGTGCGTCACCCCGGCGCCGACCTCCTGCACCACGCCTGCCAACTCGGCGCCGGGAGTGAACGGCAGGTGGGGTTTGAGTTGGTACTTGTTTTCGATGATTAGGAGGTCGGGAAAGTTGACGCCCGCCGCCTTTACGTCGATCACGACTTCGCCCGCCGCGGCGCGCGGCGAAGGAAGCTCCTCCAGCACGAGCTTGTCCGGACCACCCCAGATCTTGCAGACGATCGCTTTCATCGGTTTGCGCTTACCGTGAGGGCATGAGCGGTCATCCGGTGGATCGCGTGGAATGCGCGCGGCGATCTCGCCGTGGCTCAGCCGCGACAAGTGTAAGCCAACAACGAATCCGGGCGTTCCGGGTTGCGGTCCTCTCACGACACGTGGCGCGCTCCCCTCGAGCGCGCTCTTCGCGTGCGCACGCAACCGCGTTCCACGACGACTCACCGCGCCACAATGAGCGACGGATTTCAACTGTCGCCGAACGGGACACTAACTAGCCACTGCTCGCGCGCGCACAGACCGGCGGCTCGCGGCCGAAATCATGGCACTGGAGCGAAGACTTAACTCAAGCTGAATACAGCCACGCCGTCACCTGATGGGAGCGACCGGAGCGGGGGGAGTTCATCGCCGCTATCCTCGCCATTGCTGACGGCGCGACCCCGCCCACCGCTCACCTGCGCGTTCCTGATCCGGCATGCGATCTCGACTACATGCCCAACGCCGGTCGGCGCGGCGTCTCAGTCCGCCGCGATCCAACTCCCTTGCCGAGCGCCTTCCATCCCTAGGGCGGCGGGCACTTTTGGTCGAGAAGAGCCTGGCAGCCATCGCCTGTATTGTTCAGCCGCTGTTCAGCCTCGCGCATCGACCGCGAACCCGTCGCGGACGTCGGCGGCTTGCGTAGGCAAGCGTCACTGCGTACGCTGCTGCGTGCGCCGGGCTGGCCGGTTGCGCCACGTCGTTTGGGTGACCAGGCATCTACCACGTGCAACTCCCAGGTCAGTACCGCTCTTACTCGCCCCTGCCGTTCGCCGCGCTCGTTCTTGCTATCTCGGCTGTCGGCCTTAGCGCGGGTCTCGGCAGCGTCGGCTTGCTGGACAACAACGAAGGCATCAACGCCGAGATCGGACGCGAGATGCTCGACGGTCGGTCCTTCGTCATCCCCACGCTCAACGGCCTGCCTTACATCGAGAAGCCGCCGCTCCTGTATTGGGCGCTCGCGAGTTCCTACGCGGTGCTCGGTGTCAACGAGTTCGCCGCGCGCGTGGTGCCGCTCGGCGCGGCGATGCTCCAACTCGCGCTGCTGGTGTGGTTCGGTCGCCGCGTGGGTACGCCACGAATCGGCGTGATCGCCGCTGCCGTGCTCGCGACCAGCGTCGGATTCTTCTTCCTTGCCCGAGCGGTGATGATCGATCTGCTCCTCAGTTCACTGCTGAACGCCGCGTTGATGCTGGCGTACCTCGCGCTGCGCACCGCCAGGCGCCAACTCGTCCGCTACGGCTATGCGGTTCTCGCGCTCGCGGTGCTGACCAAGGGATGGGTGGCCCTCGCACTGTTCGGCCTGATCGTCGGCGCGTACCTGGCGCTGCGCGGCCGCGACCGCTCGCGTGAGCTTCGGGGACTGCTTCTCGACCCCCCTGCCATCGCAGTCTTCGTGTTGGTCGTTGCGCCCTGGCATATCGCCGCCACGCTCGCCGAGCCCGGATTTGCCTGGTTTTATTTCGTGAACGAGCACGTTCTGCGCTTCTTGGGTCAGCGCCAACCCGCCGACTTTTACACCGGCTCCGTGCTGTACCACGTCCCGCGTGTGCTGGCGCTGTTCTTTCCTTGGTCGGCCTTCCTGCCGTTGCTAGCCGTCGCGCCGAATCAACGAGTCTTTCTCAAGGACGAAGCGTGGTTCTGGTTGCTCGCCTTCGTCATGCCGTTCGCGTTCTTCTCGCTATCCGCGGCTAAAGCTAACTACTACATGATCGTGGGGCTCCCCGCGCTGGCGTGGCTGATCGCCGCCGCGATCGACCGACTCCTGCGCGAGCAGCGCGCGCGTCAACTCGCGCTGCCGCTCGGCGCCTTGGTGATCTCGTGGCTCGTCCTCGCGGGCATTGGCGCGCACGTGAACGCAATTGGGATTGGACTGGCTGGCCTGGACCTGGAGCCGACTCTCGCCGGCGTACTAGCCCTTTGCGTCGCTGCGCTGGCGACGACGGCGTTCCTCGCCGCGCAACGCGGGCTTGGGACAGCGGTGTGGGTGTGTCTACTCGCACTCGCGGCCTGTGGTCCGTTGTACGCCGCCCGGCTGCTCGAAACGAACGAAGCGGCGCTGTCCTCCCGCAGCCTCGTCCGTGCGCTGCAGGCGCGCTCGCCAGCGGCGCACGTCGCGCTGTATCGCGACTTCGAATGGCTCTCCAGCGTGAGGTTCTATCTGAACGCACCGGTCCAGGTGGTGGATACGGCCAGCAACGATTTGCGCTACGGCCTCAGCATGCATCCCGCAGAAAGCGTGGCGCTGCGCCTGGGGGATCTTTGGGAAGCCGCTGCCCAGCGGGACTATTGGCTCGTTTTGCGCGCGCCGCTGGCTGATGAGGTGCGGGCCAAAGCGCCGGATAGCATGCTCGTGCGCGAGCTAGAGGCGCCACCCCGCTCCGATCTGAGGGTATTCAAGATATCGGCCCCGGCACCTGACTAAGCCCGCCCGAAGCGATCGACGGATCGGCCTAGGCGTGCAGCGGTGTAGGTAGAATGTCTGTGAAAGGTGGCCGCTCTGATTGTGAACGCCGCGATCTCGCCGTAGTTCACGGGATCGAGTGCGTAGTGCAATCAATGAGTACATCGTGTGCAAAAAAGTGTGCAGCGGCGAAGCAAAAGGGCGGTGCCTAAAGCACACTCGGCGGGACTCCGAGGGCTATGCCATTCACGCCCAGGAGACTAACCTGCCATCAGGGGACCCAAGCCCCAACGGCAGATGGGCGAGGGTGAAGCTCACAGGGCTTGACGAAGGCTCTCCGCGTTCAGCGAACGGTGGCTGCAGAGCCGCTTCGCCACGGTCGGTCGAAAGTCTCTGACCGACCCGAAGCCGATATAGCCGAGCGAGCAGAGCGGACGTTCCGGAAGATGCCGCGAACCGGTGCGCAAGCAGCGGGTTGAAGCTCTAATCAGTCCTACGACATGTGCTCGGCGCCCCGCGCCTACGAGAGCCTCGGGTGTTACTCCGGCTTGATGTTGGCCAGCCTAATCACCTGGGCCCACTTCTCGGTCTCTTCCCCGATGAGTTTCCCGAAGTCAGCTGGGGAGCCCGCCAACACCGTGCCGCCCAGTTCGGCAAATCGCGCCTTCAACTTCGGATCCGCGAGACCCGCGTTGATTTCCCTGTTGAGCCTGTCGATGATCTCGGCAGGTGTGTTCTTTGGCGCGGCGACGCCATTCCAGGCGCTTGCCTCATAGCCGGGCACAAATTCCCCCAGGGTAGGGGCGTCTGGCAAAGCTTCTGAGCGCGCCGTAGTGGTAACAGCCAGGGCGCGCAGCCTCCCGGCCCGAATGTACTCGATCGACGCAGGCATCGGTCCGAACATTACCTGTACTTGGCCACTGAGCAGATCGGGCACTGGGTTGCCGCGGTACGGAACGTGCAGCATGTCGACGCCGGTCATCATTTTGAACAGCTCCCCGGCCAGATGAGATACGCTCCCCTTCCCACCCGATGCCATATTGATCTTTCCCGGACTGGCCTTGGCATAAGCGATGAACTCAGAAACTGTCTTGGCTGGCACCGACGGGTTTACTTCCATGACATTGGGCAGGCGCACGATGCCTGCGACCGGTACGATATCGCGACCGAAATTGAAGTTGAGTTTGTCGTAGAGCGTCGTGTTGATCGCGTTGGCAGAGGTGGCCAGAAGCAGCGCGTAGCCGTCCGGAGGCGCCTTCACGACTGTCTCGGTGCCGAGATTGCTGCCGGCACCCGTTCGATTCTCCACAACGACGGGATGGCCGAAACGCTCCGAAATCCATTGACCTATCAGCCGCCCGACAATGTCTGGGGTGGTGCCAGCGGCAAATCCAACGATTAGACGCAGCGGCCGCGCCGGGTAGGTTTGCGCTCTCGCGATCCGCGATACCACGGGAAGCGCGACAGCGCCTGCTGCGAGATTGAGGAATCGGCGGCGCGGAGGCTTCATGATCACCTCTTCAATGAATTTGTTACAGCTCGCTCTCGCTCCAGGACGATCCTTCGGAAATCCGTGCGGCCCGGAAACAAAATGCTTGGAGCCGGAGCAGACTCGATGAACAGCCTGTCGCCTTCGATCCTGTAGCGGCGTCTCTGCTCGGTGCCGTTCCAAACCTCATTCCACGAAACATCGACCGTCGTGACGAACTCATCGCCCTCGACGCGATACTTTCCACTGTAAGCGAGCATCGATTTGTGCAGTGCGGCCAGGTCGGCATCACCCAGTCCAGGCTTGCGGTCGTCGGCAGTAGTGATGGCCACCGCGCGACCCTCGCGCGTCAGGATCAGGTAGCCCCTGGGATTCGATCCAAACAGGCCGTGCGCTTCGTTCCCGACGACCACTTGCCAGGAAACCACCCTCCAGTTACCGATAAGGGCATTGGAATCTGTCGGGGGTATGGGGTCCGTTATAGCGGCGCCCACGAAACGCGTTGTCGCGGCGCCAGAGTTTGCGTCGCACGGGAGTTTTCGCGTCATCTCTGGCCTTTTTCCGTGCCCAACGGGTGTTCTGAAGACGCTCCACCCTATAACCCTGAGAAGAGATGCACAATGTGGAAGATGCTAAGTGTGCCTACGGCGATGCCGAAGGCATGGAGCCGCGCTCGAAGTGTCCGTGCGATTCGATCTGATCGACCTTCAATTGTTTCTGCACGTGGCGGAAGCCTCCAGCATCACGCACGGCGCCGCTCGCTCGAACATGGCGCTGGCATCGGCGAGCGAGCGCATCCGTGCCATGGAGGACGCGCTTGGCGTGCCTCTGCTGGAGCGGCAGCGGCGGGGCGTTTGCCTCAGTCCGGCTGGATTAGCCCTTGTCCACCACGCGCGAGTCGTCACGCAACAACTGGAGCAGATGCGCGGCGAATTGAACAATTATGCGAAGGGCCTGCGAGGCAGGGTCCGCCTGCTCTCGAATACTGTCGCGATATCAGAATTCCTTCCGGCTGCGTTGGCCGCCTTCTTGTCAGCTCACCCCAATATCGACGTCGAACTCGACGACCGCCCGAGCCAAGAGATCGTGCGAGCAATCGCTGAAGGGCGTGCGGACATCGGCATTGTCACCGACACGGGCGATTCCATCGGGGAGCTCGAGACTTTTCCGCTCGGAGACATCCGCCTTGTCGTCGTCGCGCCCCGTCGCCATGTGCTCAGTCGGCGACGAAAAATAGCCTTTCGCGAAGTCCTGGACTACGAGTTTGTGGGCCTTTCTGCCTGGAGCGCACTACAGCATTATCTGAGCGAGCAAGCGGCCCGCGGCGGCCGCCGTTTAAAACTGCGTGTCCAGCTGAACGGGTTCGACGCAGCGTGTCAGATGGTCGAGAGCGGCATCGGTCTTGCTGTGTTGCCGGAAACCGCGGCGCGGCGATGCCAGCGATCAATGGCAATCGGGGTCATTTCTCTT
>Ga0187846_10000626_pt1 | contig 20005 bp, 16 predicted proteins | sample TC_taG_FD_161473 | JGI IMG/M metagenome (GOLD analysis project Ga0187846, IMG submission 161473) | Biofilm microbial communities from the roof of an iron ore cave, State of Minas Gerais, Brazil - TC_06 Biofilm (v2) | ecosystem: Environmental > Terrestrial > Deep subsurface > Cave > Wall biofilm...
GGATTGGCCAAAACGGTCGACACCGAGCGGCACGATCGCGTTGCCGGCGACAGCGCCGAGCCGCGACAGGATCGCCGGGTGGAAGTCGCCGACGGTGACGAGCGCCGCACCCGCGCCGATAGCCGGTCGGCGACACATAAACGAGGGCTGGATGCCACGCGCTCGATCGCTCTGTGGCTCATGGACTGCGCCGATTCGCGCCGAATTTGACCCATCTCAACGAGGAACGCGTCAATTTCTGCGGCACCGCGATCGCGACGAACCGGCAGTGTCGGTCATTCTTCCGGCACGCCGGCCTTGCGCAGCCCGGTGAAATAAGTGGCTTCGTACAGTGCATGGATCTTCGGCGCGTTAGGATAGGCCTTCAGATGGGCGATACTTGTAAAAAGATTGCCGGCGCTCAGCCGGCGGGCTTCAGCGAGTTCGGCGGCGGCGCGTTCGCTGTCACCTTTGAGGGCATAGGCCGACGCAAGGTGGCCGCGAACGTTCGGCTGGGTCGGCATGGCGCTGCGCGCTTTTTCGAGCCACGCGACCGCCTTGTCGGTGTGCGATTGCAGCAGATGCACGATCCCAATCTGGTAGTAACGAACGCCGATCAGCGGATCGCGGGGGCTGAGGCGGATGGCCTGCTCCGCCAGTGGGATCACCTGCTCTATCGACCCGGCATTGAGTTTGCACCACGCCAGGCCACTTAATGCGCCCGCCAAGTTGCGGTTGAGCGCGATAGCAGCCTCGTATTCGGCGGTGGCTTCCTCCCATCGTCGCTGAGCGCGGAGAACCTGCCCTTTAACGAAATGCGCGAACGCATAACGGGGCGATGCCACCAGGGCTTTGTCGACCAGCCCTTCCGCACGTGCGAGGTCCGCCGGTGCGGAGTCGGTCGTCGCGGTGAGCACGCGGCCTGAGAGCAAGTGTGCCAATTGGCTCTGTGCTTCGGTGGATTGCGGATCGAGCGCCAACGCGCGCTCGATCATACTGATTGACTCTCTGAAGTTGTCAGGCGTCGGAGGCTTCCTTGCTCGCCCTCGAAGAATATAGTCGAGCGCGTCAGGATGCTCGGCCGGTCGGACGGCCTCCGCAGCAATCAATTCGACGCCAAGCGTGTTCGCGAGCCGGCTTGCGATCTCGTTTTGCAGGGCGAACAGATCACCTGTGTCGCAGTCGAACCGTTCCGCCCAAAGATGCGCGTCCGTCGCAGCATCGATCAGCTGGGCACTGATGCGGACCTGATTCGCAGATCGCCTGACGCTCCCTTCGAGCACATAGCGTACGCCTAGCTCGCGGCCGATCTGCTTTGTATCGATGGGCTTGTTCCGGTACGTGAACGCGGTATTGCGCGAGATCACGAACATATTTTCGAGCCGCGAGAGATCGGTCGTCAGATCCTCGGTGATCCCGTCCGCGAAATACTGCTGGTCGCGGTCGTCGCTGAGATTCGTAAAGGGTAGGACAACGATCGACAGGCGTGGCGCAATGACGCCCGGCGAAGTTGAAGTGGCGGAGGACCCGCTTGCCGTCGGCACACCGGCTACGCCTTCAAGGCATAGCGCATAGACCCGAACCGGCCGCGCGATGTTCTTGACGCTCTGCTCGCCCAAATCCTCGAAAGCGTAAGGAAGCCGGTCGCCGATATGGTCGCGGACGGTGCCCGAGACGCAGATTCCGCCTGGTGCGGCCAACCCCTCCAGTCGTACCGCGATGTTGACGCCGTCGCCGTAAATATCATCGCCATCGACGATCACGTCGCCGAGATTGATCCCGATGCGAAACCGCAGGCGGCGTTCTTCGGCGAGCTCCAAATCGCGGTCGGCCATCGCAAGCTGGATTTCGGCCGCAGAGCGCACCGCATCGACGACACTGGCGAAATCCGCCAGCACGCCGTCGCCGGTGGTCTTGACGATCCGGCCGTGATGCTCGCGGACCTTTGGATCAATGAGTTCGACGAGATTCGCCTTGAAGCGCTCGTGCGTGCCTTCCTCGTCGGCACCCATCAAACGCGAATAGCCCACGACATCGGCCGCGAGGATCGCGGCGAGGCGGCGGGTGGCGGTCGTGGTGGCCATGGTTGGAGGCGGCGTTAACTCCGGCACCGAATTTAACCTACTTTGCGCAGCGGCACTCAAATTTCACGCGGCCGGACCTCGCGTGTCAGCCGACTGACGGTCAATCACCGGTGATCCACGCTCATCCCTTTTGGCGCAATGCCGTGAGACAGGCGCGGGCCGCGGCGTCGAGGATCGCATCGCTGTCGATGCCATAGGCGCGGTAGAGATCGGGGATGTCGCCGGATTGGCCAAAGCGGTCGACGCCGAGCGGGACGATTGCATTCCCGGCGACGGCGCCGAGCCACGACAGGGTCGCCGGGTGGAAGTCGCCGACGGTGACGAGTGCCGCACCCGGCCGTAACCGCGCCAACAGCCGTTCGGCGACACTGATTTCTCCGCGAGAGCGTGCCGCCCGCCAGTCGTGGTGCAGCCGGTCGGGCGAGGTGATCGCCAGCAGGCCGGCTCCCGGGACGTCCTCGGCAACCGCCTGATGCGCATCGAGCGCCTCGGGGGCGACCGCGCCGCAATAGGCGATCGCGAGCTCGGCACCCTCAGCCGGCTCGCGCAGCCAATAAGCGCCGGCGACGATCGCTTCGGCGAGGTCCGGATCGATCGTTCGCCGCGGCTGGTCGATCGGCCGCGTCGACAGGCGGAAATAGACCGATTGACCCTCCTCGCGCTGGATCTCCTCGAACGCCCAGCGCTGCAGGACCGCCAGCTCGTCGGCATAGGCCGGCTCAAAGCTCGCGAGCTCGGGCTGGGCGAGCCCGGTCAATGGCTCGCCGACCGATTGGTGCGCGCCGCCTTCGGGCGCCAAGGTGATGCCGGAAGGGGTCGCGACCAGGATGAACCGGGCATCCTGGTAGCAGGCATAATTCAGCGCATCCAGCCCGCGTTTGATGAACGGGTCGTAGAGTGTTCCGATCGGCAACAGTCGCGTGCCGAACAGCGGCCCGGCGAGGCCGAGTGCCGCGAGCTGCAAGAACAGATTGCTCTCGGCGATGCCGAGCTCGATGTGCTGGCCCTGCGGCGACATCGCCCAGCGTTGCGCCGAGACGACGTGCTCCTCGCGAAAGGTGTCGGCGCGCTCGGCGCGGTCGAAAATCCCGCGGCGGTTGACCCAGGGCCCGAGATTTGTCGAGACCGTGACGTCGGGCGAGGTCGTCACGATACGCTCGGCAAGTGCCGCATCACTCGCGCCGATGTCGCCGAGCAGCCGGCCAAAGGCTTCCTGCGTCGACTGCCTGGTGCCGCGCGGGACCGGCAGGCTGGGCGGCACAGCCACGGCAGCGGCATCGTGCCGGCGTGGGCCCGAACCGGCGAGCGGCACGCCTTCGAGAAATTCGGTAAGCCGCTCCGCCGGCAGGTCGAGCCCGGCGAACCGCTCCCATTCGGCGCTCTCGGCCACCGCCATATTGCGCCGGAAGGCGGCCATCTGGTCGAGGTTCATCAACCCGGCGTGGTTGTCCTTGTGCCCGGCAAAAGGCAGCCCGTAGCCCTTGATCGTATAGGCGATGAAACAGGTCGGCCGGTCGTCCTCGACCGCGTGAAAGGCGTCCAGGACCGAATCCATGTCGTGGCCGGCGAGGTTGGTCATCAGCCGCTGCAACGCGGCATCGTCGTGGTCGTCGAGGATCGTGCGGATGCCGGGATAGCGGTTGAGGTCGCGGTGAAGACGCTCGCGCCAGCCTTCGCCGCCCTTGTAGACCAATGCCGAATAGAGCGAATTCGGGCAGGCGTCGATCCACTCGCGCAGATGATGGCCGTCGGGGCGGGCGAAGGCCGCCTCCAACAGCCGCCCGTATTTCAACGTGACGACCCGCCACCCCATCATCTCGAACATCGCGTCGATGCGACCAAAGAGGCGGTCGGAGACGACCGCGTCGAGGCTCTGGCGGTTGTAGTCGATGACCCACCAGAGGTTGCGGACGTCGTGCTTCCAGCCTTCGAGCAGGGCCTCGAAGATGTTGCCTTCGTCGAGCTCGGCATCACCGGCCAGCGCGATCATGCGGCCGGGCGGGTCGTCGGTCGGCACCAGGCGCTTGAGCCGCAGGTAGTCCTGGGCGAGCGAGGCGAACAACGTCATGCCGACGCCGAGCCCGACCGAGCCGGTCGAGAAATCGACGGTCTCCCCGTCCTTGCTGCGCGACGGGTAGGATTGGGCGCCGCCAAACCCGCGAAACCGCTCCAGCTTGGCGCGCGTCTGATGCCCGAGCAGGTACTGGATCGCGTGAAAAACCGGCGAGGCGTGCGGCTTGACCGCGACGCGGTCCTGCGGTCGCAGCACGTCGAAATAGAGTGCCGTCATCAAGGTCGCCACCGAGGCGCTCGACGCCTGGTGGCCGCCGACCTTAAGCCCGTCGCGGTTCGGTCTCAGATGATTGGCGTTGTGGATCATCCAGGTCGACAACCACAGCACCTTGCGCTCGAGCGCCGTCAGGCATGCGAGCTTGTCGTCCGGCGCCGCTTGACGCTTTCGACCGAGCCCACCTTCGAGGGTGCGCAGCATCGCTATGTTCCCGTTTGGCAGCTCCCGCTTGGCATCCGCAGCTTACTCGATTCGATCCGAGAAATCGCAGCTAACCGGCGAACAGGGTGATTTAATTCCCTGTTAGGCGGATTTAATTCCCTGTTCGGTCGCATAGGGAAACTGCTGCGTAACGGTTTGATTTGACGGCGATCACTCCGGCGATTTCGGGCCGGAAGTCGAAGTTTTCGCAGTTTCTTCCCGGTGCAGCAGGGAAGGGAGCGGGCGCCGCGGGAGAGCCATTTGACCGGGCTGCGGCGGATGCTTACATAGCTGAGACGGCTGGAACCGGGAGCGTCAGCGATATGGCCGAAAGCATGAGCGAGATTGAAGAACGGCGTATCGTCGTGACCGAGAATGCGGCCCGCCGCATCGCAGTGCTGCGGACCGAGGAGCAGGCCGAGAACGCTTTTCTGCGGATCGCCGTTTCGGGTGGCGGCTGCTCGGGGTTCCAATATGGGCTCACGTTCGACGACCAACGCAACGAGGACGATTTCGTCTTCGAGCGCGACGGCATCGCGATCGTCGTCGACGATGTATCGCTCGGCCTGCTGAACGGCGCCGAGGTCGATTTTGTCGAGGATCTGATGGGTGCCTCGTTCCGCATCAATAATCCGAATGCCGCCTCTTCCTGCGGTTGCGGCAATTCCTTCTCGATCGGCTGACCGGCGCGAACCGTCGCGGCCGTGAAGATCGCCAGCTGGAACGTCAATTCGGTCAAGGCGCGCCTGCCGCATCTGCTTTCCTTTCTCGAGGAGGCGCAGCCCGATGTGCTGTGCCTGCAGGAGACGAAATGCCCGGCGGCCGACTTCCCGACGCTCGAGGCCAAGGGGCTGGGCTACCACGTCGAGACGATCGGGCAGCGCGCCTATAACGGCGTGGCGCTGTTGTCGAAACGTCCCGCCGAGGAGATCGTTTGCGGGCTGACCGGCAACGAGGACGACGAGCAGCCGCGCTATATCGAGGCTTCTTTTGGCGAGGTCCGCGTCGCCTCGGTCTATTTGCCTAACGGCAACCCGGTCGGCACCGACAAGTTCACGTACAAGCTCGATTGGATGGAGCGGCTGGTCGACCACACGCGCGAATTGTTGCGCCGCGAGATCCCGTTTGTGCTCGCCGGGGATTACAACATCTGTCCGACCGACGACGATGTTTATGATCCCGTGGAATTCCGCGACGACGCGCTGTGCCGGCCCGAGGCGCGATCGCGATTTCGCGCCCTCGTCTATCTCGGGCTGACCGACGCCTACCGCGTTTTCCACCGCGAGCCGCACCGCTATACCTTCTGGGACTATCAAGCCGGCCGCTGGCATCGCGACGAGGGGCTGCGCATCGATCATCTGCTGCTGTCGCCGCATGCGGCCGACAGGATCGCCGCGTGCAACATCGACAAGAGGCCGCGGGCCAAAGAACGGGCATCGGACCACACGCCGATCTGGTGCGAGCTCGCGGTCTAGCTTATCCCCCCGGCAGGAAACGCTCGGCCGCCGCGGCGAGAGTATCCTTTCCCTCTCTGAACAGCGCGAGCGGGGCGATGATCAGGGCACGGTCGCCCGGTGCGAGGTCAGCGAGATCGTCGCCAATCGCAAAGTCCCCCTGTCGCGACACGGCGAGCACGATCGCATCTCGCGGTGCCGGCAGGGAGCCATCCTCAGCAATGACGAGCTCGCCTACCGCAAACTCCTGACCGGCGAACGCTACGCGCCCACGCGAACCGGGGAAACGCGAAAGGCCGACAAAGGCGGGAGCCGCGAGCGCCGCGGCCGAATATGTCGTCTCGAACTCGAAGTGCCGGGCGATCGAAGCCGCAAAGCTCGCTTCGGCGATGCGCAGCACAATGGGCATTGTCGGATTGCGGGCCCGCGCGCCGAGCGCGATCTCCAAGTTCAGGGTGTCAACATTGGTCAGCGCGATCAGCCCATGCGCCGAATGGAGGTTGCACAGATCGAGTGTCGCATCGCGGCTCGCATCGCCGGTCAGCAAGTCGCAGCGCTGCTCGCGCGCCCGTTCGACGATGGCCGCATCGGGAGAGATCTCGACGACGACCAAATGCTTGCCGAGAGCGAGGAGCAGATCGATCACCTCGCTGCCAATGCTCCCGGCTCCGCAGACGACGATATGTCCGCGACGATGCACCGGGCGCAGGCCTTGCATCCTGACCCAATGTACCCGCGTCAGCAACGAGGCGCCGAAAGCGATGAAGAGGCCGGTGATGATCGTGCCCGCCAGCATCAGCAGCATAGCGGCGACTATATCGACGGGTTGGCTCCGGTCGGGGGTCAGATCGCCATAGCCGGTCGTGGTCATCGTCGCGACCACAAAGTAGACGGCGTCGAGCCAACCGCCCCTGAACGCAGCATGGAAGTACCAAATACCGAGCAGCAGCATGAGAAGTGCTGCCAGCGCGAGGCGGACGAGGATCGGATTGAGCCGAGGCGGTTGGCGCCGGCCGCGGTGCAACATCGACCGCAGTCTTCGGCCGAGCGCCGGGTGCCTCTGCCCGGCCGGCCGGCGCGGCGTGCTCCCTTGCAGCTCGCGGACGTCACCATAAACCACCAGCTCCGCCCGGCCCGCGAGCACTATGTCCCGGGCGAATTCGGTCTTGCCATCGACCGCAAGGACGCGTGCGCCCAATACCCGCTCGGCGCCCGTCACGGTCTCGCGGCCGACGCCGCAGCCTTCGGCGATTCGCGTCGCAAAGCCGGTCAGCGGACCGTCGGGCTCGGGGAATTGCAACCCGCGGAAGCATGAGGGGTCGACCGCCGCGGCGGCGTAGGTCGCGGCCGAATGCCACGCCAGCGACAGAACAGAGCAGTTCGGCAGGTTCTGTTCGATCTTGTGCGCCAGGGTTCGGTTGAACTGTCGCAAAACGATGCGGATTCGCGGATTGGCGTCGCGCGCCAAGAGTGCTGCGTGCAGGTTGAGTTGATCGTCGGGCGAGAGGGCGAGGATCGTCACCGCATGACGCACGCCGGCGTGGTCGAGCGCTTCGGGGCTGTCCGGGCGCGGTGCCGCGATGTGGACTGCGCCGATCCCCTCTACAGCGCGAGTAAAGTCTGGATCCCGGCGCCATAGCACGACCACGCGATGCCCTTGCAGCGCGCAGAGCTCCTGCGTAGTGCTCAGGGCAATCGCACCGCCGCCGACGACGATCATCACGGGATCGTCGGGCTCGGTCACGGCGAGCTCCTCAGTCCTCCGGATCAGCAGGATAGGCGTGCTGGACCCCGGCACTGTCTTCGACGATCCAGCCGCCAACCACCCCTGCCGCGGAAGCCGCGCCGGCGGTGATCGGCACCTTGCCATAGCCACCGGGAATATCGAGAACATAGGTCGGCTGGCACAGACCAGAGACATGGCCGCGGAGCGAGCGAACGAGACGTTGGCCGGTCGCGATACCAGTACGGAAATGCGCGGTGCCCCGGGCGAGATCGGCGTGATGAAGGTAGTAGGGTTTGACCCGCGTCGCGACCAGACCCCGAAACAAGGCCTCCAGCACAGCCGCATCGTCGTTGACGCCGCGCAACAGGACGGTCTGTGACAGAAGCGGGATGCCCGCGCGACTGAGCCGGGTCAGCGCGCCCCTCGCTCGTGGGGTTAATTCCCGCGGATGGTTCGCATGAACCACCACATAGACTGCCTTCTCCGCGGATAGCGCCTGAACCAGCGCTGGCTTCACCCGCCCGGGATCGACTACCGGAATGCGCGTGTGAAAGCGGATCACCGCGACATGGGGAATTTGGTCGAGCGTGCGCACGATGTCGGCGAGCCGACGCGGCGCCAGCACAAACGGATCGCCGCCGGTGACGATCACCTCCCAGATCTCCGGGCGCTGGCGAATGTAATCAAAGGCGCGTTCGAGCGACGAATGATCCAGCATTGCCGCTCCCTTGCCGACCACCTCGCGGCGGAAGCAAAAGCGGCAATAAACCTGGCATAGCAACGTCGGTTTCAGCAACACCCGATCAGGATAGCGATGGACAATCCCCGGGACCGGCGACCAACGCGCGTCGCCGATCGGATCGTCGCGCTCTTCGTCGGCGGTCTCGAGTTCCGCTCCGCTCGGCACGAACTGCACCGCGATCGGATCGGCGGGGCTCCCCGGATCTATCAACGCCGCCACGTCTGCGGTCAGCGCGACGGCAAATTTCCCGGCCACCCGCGTGACCTCCTCGAGCCGGCGGGCTTCGACCAGCCCGGCCGAGACGAGATCTTGCTCGCGAAGCGTTCGGGTCCGCGCCATCAGGTTGCAGCTAGCCGATCATAAGCCGCCCTCAGGCGATCGCGGTCGCGAGTCACATCCGCCTCGCGCTCGCGCTGTTCCTCGACGACCTCTGCCTTGGCCTTGGCGAGGAAATTGGGGTTGGCCAGCTTGACGGCGATCTTGGTCAACTCCGCATCGAGCCTACTGATTTCCTTACCCAACCGCGCCTTCTCGACGGCGAGATCCACCACGTCGCCGAGGCGCAGAACCAAGGTGACGCCGTCGACGATCGCCTGGACTCCACCCGCTGGTATCTCCGCCACCGGCTCCAACCCGTCAACCCGCGCAAGGCGCGTGAAATGTTCCCGATGCCGCTCGATTCTCTCTGTTGCAAGCGGCTCGGCGTCCTTGAGAAAGAGCGGAATTCTAGCTGCCGGCGGGACACTCATCTCGGCGCGCAATGCGCGGAGCGCCGAGATCGCCCGGACAACCCATTCCATTTCCGCCGAGGCGGCGGCATCGGTAGAGCCGGCCGGGAAGTCCGGCCATGACGCCGTCAGCAACATCCCCGCTTCAGCGCCGGCAAGGTTCTCCCACACCTCTTCGGTCACGAACGGCATGATTGGGTGCAGCAGGTGGACGATCCGGCCCAGAACCCAGGCGGTCGTGGCTTGCGTTTCGGTCCGCGCCGCCGCATCGTCGCCCTGCAGAATTGGCTTTGTGAACTCGAGATACCAGTCGCAGAAGGTCCCCCATACGAACTGGTATAGGCGGTTCGCCGCTTCGTCGAAACGGTAGGCATCTAGAGCGGCTGTGACCGCGGCTGCGCAGTCGACAATAGCGCCAGCGATCCAGCGGTTGACGGTGAGCCGGCATTGTACCGGATTGAACCCGGCCACAAGTGCGCATCCGCTCATCTCCGCATAACGCGCTGCGTTCCACAGCTTGGTCACAAAGTTGCGGTACCCCTCCACCCGGCTCTCGGCCAGCTTGATGTCCCGGCCGGGTGCGGCCAGCGCAGCCAGCGTGAGACGCAACGCATCGCAGCCATACTGGTCGATCAGTTCCAGCGGATCGATGATATTGCCGCGCGACTTCGACATCTTTTGGCCTTGCCCGTCGCGCACCAACGCATGGATGTAGACGGTGCGGAATGGGACGTCGTGTATGAAATGAAGTCCCATCATCATCATCCGCGCGACCCAAAAGAAGATGATATCGAAACCGGTGACGAGCACGTCCGTCGGATAGTACCGCCTGAGCTCGCGGCTCGGTTCCGGCCAGCCGAGCGTCGAGAACGGCCACAATGCAGAGGAGAACCAGGTATCGAGGACGTCCTCATCGCGGCGCAGCGGAACGGCCGCACCGTATTTCGCGGTCGCCTCGTACTGAGCCTCCTCTTCGGTCTCGGCAGCGAAGACCGCACCGTCCGGCCCGTACCAGGCCGGGATCCGGTGTCCCCACCAAAGCTGGCGAGAGATGCACCAGGGTTGAATCTTGCGCATCCAGTCGAAGAAGGTGTTCTCCCACTGGCGCGGGACGAAGCGGATGCGCCCGTCTTCGACCGCCTTGAGGGCAGGAGCCGCCAGCACCCGGGCGTCGCAATACCATTGGTCGGTCAGCCACGGTTCGATCACCACGCCCGAGCGAGCGTGATGGGGGACCATCAGAGTGTGATCCTCGACCTTGTCGAGGAGACGCGCTGTCTCAAGGTCGGCGACAATTTTCTTTCGTGCGTCGAACCGGTCCAAGCCGCGATAGGCCGCCGGGACCGCGTCGTTCAGCCGAGCGTCTTGATCGAAAATATTCAACAGCGCCAAACCGTGACGCCGGCCGACCTCGAAATCGTTGAAATCGTGCGCCGGGGTGATCTTGACCGCGCCGCTGCCGGTTTCGGGATCGGCGAATTCGTCAGCGACAATCGGGATCAGCCGGTCAACGAGCGGCAACCGCACGAACTTGCCAACCAGTCTGGCGTAGCGGGCATCCTTCGGATGCACCGCGATCCCGGTGTCACCCAACATTGTCTCAGGACGCGTGGTGGCGACCACGATGTAGTGTCGGGGTTCGCCATCGATCGGATAACGGATATGCCAGAGCGTCCCATTTGTTTCGCGATTGTCGACTTCGAGGTCGGAGATCACCGTGTGCATCTCCGGGTCCCAGTTGACGAGCCGCTTGTCGCGGTAGACGAGGCCTTCGCGGTAGAGCGTGACAAAAACGCGTCGCACCGCCGCCGCTAGGGCGGGATCCATCGTGAAGCGCTCGCGCGACCAGTCGGCCGAAGCGCCGAGCCGGCGCAGTTGGCGGATGATCGTGCCGCCCGATTGCGCTTTCCACTCCCAGACCCGCTCGACAAATTTTGCGCGGCCGAGCCTCTGCTTATCGATCTGCGCCTCCGCGAGCTGATTGGTGACAACGATCTCCGTGGCGATGCCGGCATGATCGATGCCGGGTTGCCACAGCACGTCGCGACCTCGCAGGCGCTGGTAGCGGACCAGCACGTCTTGCAGCGTAAAGGTTAACGCGTGACCCATATGCAAGCTCCCGGTTACGTTCGGGGGCGGCATCATGATCGTGTAGGGAGGCTGGCCGCTGTCGAGGTTGGTGGAAAAGCCGCCGGATCGCTCCCACAACGCGTAGCGGCGCGCCTCTACAGCGGTGGGTTGATAAGTCTTGTCCAGCATCGCTGAACCGTCCTCAAGTAAGCGGTTGGCGGAGACCTGCGGGCCGCACCCAGCTGGGTCGGCCGTGCGCAAGCATTCGCAGCTCAGCGCAGCCCCGCCTTGTCGACTACGCGAGCAATCTCCTCACGGACCAACCGTTCGACGATCCCGGGGAGATGGTTGTCGAGCCAGGCTTGGAGTAACGGTCGTAGCATTTCGCGCACGATCTGCTCGAGCGTGCGATCAGTTCCGCCAAGCGGCAGTTCCGTCTCATCGCTCCGCTCCTGCGGCAATGCACCGAGCTGGGCGAACGCGGCGGCCGCAGCTTCTGACGCGGCTGGCGAGACGATGCGCTCGCGGCCAGAGTCTGGCCTCGGTTCGAGTGTCGCCTCGGCGTGTGACATTTGCGGCTCGATTCGACCGGTGGTAGTCGGCGGCGGGATAGTTGGTGGATCGGACGTGCCAGATGGTGGGGTTGCAACATCGGTCCACGGAGATACCCGCCGCACGGAGCCATCCTCGTTGACGACTTGGGTCAGTTCGAGAACGTCGCTGCCCTTCCCTGAGGCGGGAGCGTCAGCTTCGTCCGGCGCTTTGGTCCCAACGCGTTGGTCAGCTGGGTGTTTGTCCTCGGCGATGATGCGGCTGATGGAGGCAATGATTTCCTCCATCGAGGGGTCAGGCTGGGATTTCTCGGCCGGCATGGGAGCACCTGAAAAATTTCGAATAACTTGGGCAGAGCGCTTTGGGTTTGCCAGCACGATCGTTTGAGGCGTCGGCTCACTCCGAAAGACCGCCGCGGAAGCCGATCCACTTATCCCTCACTTCCTTGTAGTGCCGCTCCATATCGTAGAGCTTCACCGGCAGTTTGAGCTCGGGCGCGATCAGGCGGCCGGTCGCTGCCGCCACGTTGTACTCGGCGAGTGCCGCATCATGTTCCGCGGTGACGAGTTGGGATTGCGTCGTGAGCAGCGTCTGGTTTTGGATCAGCACGTCAAGCACCGTACGGGTGCCAACCAACGCCTCTTGCTGCGTACCCTCGAGAGCGATCTGCGCCGCACGTACCGCCGAGGCGAACGAGGAGATGCTTGCCCGCGCCGCCTGCAAGATGGACCAATTCTGGTTTGCCGACTGCACCGCGGCGCGTCGGGCGTCATCGACCTGGCTGCGACGTTGGCCGACCGTCTGTTGCGCTTGCCGTGTCTGCGAATAGATCGCGCCTCCTTCATAGAGCGGCATCGTCATTTGTGCGACGATCGAGGCCGACTGTTCCAGGGAACTGTTCAACGTGACGGAGGGAGCAAATAAGCGGTTGACGGTGCCGACTAGCGAGATTTGCGGCAGCAACTGCCCACGCACGAAGTCGATGTTGTCGCGGGCGGCAAGTTCGGCGAAATTTGCCGAAATGACGCTAAAATTACTGTTGGCGGCAAGGCTCGCGGCTTCTTCGACCGTGGCGGGAAGGGTCGGACGCTCACGCGGCAGCATCAGCGTCCCGGGGGGATGGCCGACCGCGCGGACATATTCGGCACGGCTGGTCTCGAGGTTACCCTGAGCGGTAACCAGTTGCCCAACCGCCTGAGCGAGAGAGGCCTCGGCCTGCGCCACATCGGTGCGGGTGACTTCGCCGACGCGAAAGCGGTCCTGGGTCGCCTCGAGCTGCTTGCGCAGGACCGCCACATTGTTTCGGTTTACCTCAAGCAGGGCCTGATCGCGGACGACATCGAGATAAGCCATAGCGACGGCCTGAAACACCGAGGTCTCGACTGCCAGGGTCTGCGCTCGCGCCGACTCTACGAGGTTGATCGCTTGGCTTGTCTGCGCCGCGGTTCGCCCGCCGGTATAGATCTGCTGGGTCGCCTGGAGATTGAGGGTATTCTGATAAAAGGTCGAATAGGTGCTCAGGCTAGCCCCGTTCTTGCTCGCTACCCCTAGGCCCGGTGCCGTGACACCGCTTCGGGTACCTCCCATCTGCCCAGTGAAGTTGACTGTTGGCCGCCAGTTCGCCAGCGCCTGCGGCACCTGCTCGTCGGTTGCTCGCAACAAGGCCCGCTGGGCGAGGAGTTGCGGATTGGTGTTGTACGCATCGGCGAGCGCCTGGGTCAGAGTCTGCGCCTGCGTTGACACGGGAGCGTATCCCGCGAAGAAGCAGACAAGACCCACAAAACCCAAGTTCCACCGCCATGAGGAGAAACGCGGGCCGGCTGGACGAGCACGCCACGTTGCCGCGGCTCGGTCGGCTTTGGAAATCGAGGCCTCAGCGGCTGTGAACATCACTGCACAAGCTTTCAAAACACAAAGGCGGGCTTCGTCGAGAATCCTGGCAGGAGCGGAGTCGCCGCGTCGAAGAGCGCGCGCCCGGCCATTACTCCTCCCGACCGCGTCCTGAGGGTGGCGCGGCCGATCCCGCTCGCTGGTTTGATGATGGCCAAGAGCCGCCCCCCTTCGGCGAGCTGCGAAGCGATCTCGGTTGGCACCTCGGCAACTGCTCCGCAAAGCAGCATTACATCATAAGGGGCACGCGGCCGATAGCCCAGCGGCAGCGGCCCCTCGACGACGCTGACCGAGGCGATTGAATGCTCGACGAGAGCCGCGCGCGCCCTCCGGGCGAACTCTGGATCCTCTTCGAGGGCGACCACGCTGCGCGCCAGCACGGCGGCGAGTGCCGCTTCGCATCCCGAACCAGAACCGATGATTAATACTGTATCATTGCGCTCGATCGCCGCTGCCTGCAGAAGCCGGGCCACCAGCATCGGCTCCATCACATAGCGGCCTCCGCCGAGCGGCAGATCTTCGTCGATGTAGGCGACCACCCGGAGATGCTCAGGAACGAAGAGCTCGCGCCGGATACCCGCGAAGGCGTCGAGCACTCGCCCGTCTGTGACCTTGTTAGGGCGGAGCTGGCTCTCGATCATGTGGGCGCGGGCCGCGCCGAATTCGGTCATCGCATCAAACCCGCGAATCAACTGCCCATTTTATATCGGTACGGTGCAGCGAGCACAACTAACCGGACCGACATCCGATCAACACGGCAACCGCTCGACCCGCTGTTTCGTAGCGAGACGGGAAAGCAGCTGATTAGCCGTCAACCGGGACAGCGGATGCCGCCAAAAAGGTGCGATCTCGGCGAGCGGCAACAGCACGAATCGACGTTGGTGCAGCCTCGGGTGCGGCAGGACGAGCGAGGCTGTGTCGGTCACCTGGCCCCGATAATCAAGGAGATCGAGATCGAGAACGCGCGCTGCGTTTCGCTCGCTGCGTACACGACCAAATTGTCTCTCAACCTCTTGCAACACCGTGAGCAGATCTCCCGCGGCAAGATGGGTCGTCAACGACGCGACTGCATTAACGAACCACGGTTGGTCAGAGCGCGGTACAGGCTCGGTTCGATACCAGGCAGAGCGAGTCGCAACCTGGATACCCTCTGCCTCGAGCGCAACTAGGGCGGCTGCGAGCGTATCGAGCGGCGTGCCGAACCGCGGATTAGCTAGATTGCCGCCTATGCCGATCAAGATCGATTTGTCTCTCATGCGCTCGCCCTGCTTGACCCGGGATGCGCACTGTAAGACATTTAGGTTACATTATCGAATCTGACGAGGCATTTGTAGCAGATGGTTTTCTACCCGGAAGAGCGGCTCGCCATATTTATCGACGGAGCTAACCTCTATTCAGCCGCGCGCGGCCTAGCATTCGACATCGACTACAAGCGCTTACTCGATCTGTTCAGAACCAAGGGCCGTTTGATCCGAGCATTCTATTATACTGCTCTGCTGGAGGACCAGGAATACTCGCCGATTCGCCCGCTCGTCGATTGGCTCGATTACAACGGCTACACGATGGTAACAAAGCCGACGAAAGAGTTCACAGACGCGATGGGGCGGCGGCGGATCAAGGGTAACATGGATATCGAGCTGGCGATTGACATGCTCGAGATGGCTCAATACATCGATCACGCAATCCTATTCTCTGGGGACGGCGATTTCCGGCGGCTTGTCGAGGCGGTTCAGCGCAAGGGAGTTCGAGTTTCGGTAGTATCTACTATCCGTTCGTCGCCCCCAATGGTTTCGGACGACTTGCGTCGCCAGGCTGACAATTTCATCGAGCTCCAGGAGCTTGCGCCAAGTATCATGCGCAACCATTCCCGAGAGGAGCCCCACCGGACACGAGGCGAACCGGTCGACGAGGCGTGAAGGTCTTAGAATCTGCGGCCTTGCCGTCGTCCAATTGCACGCTCTGTCCGCGCCTGGCCGCATTCCGTCAAGTCCAGCGTGAAGCTCATTCGGAATGGTTTAATGCGCCGGTCCCATCTTTTGGCGATGACGCGGCGGAACTATTGATTGTCGGCCTTGCACCGGGCCTCAAGGGGGCAAACCGCACGGGACGGCCGTTCACTGGTGACTACGCCGGCGGGTTGTTGTATCAGACGCTGCAAAAATTTGGCTTCGCCGAAGGCGTCTACGATGCTCGTCCGGATGATGGCATGGTGCTGCGTCGGGCACGTATCACCAACGCGGTCCGTTGCGTGCCCCCGCAAAACAAGCCGAAGCCCGCAGAAATCGCGACTTGCCGGCGCTTCCTCGCTTCCGAAATCACCGGCATGTCGCAGCTCCGCGCGATCCTCGCGCTTGGCTCTATCGCTCACCAGGCTGTGCTTGAGGCGCTAGGCTTGCGTCGCCGGCGCTTCCCCTTCGCACATGGTAGCCTGCATCGGCTGCGGTGCAACACACTGCTGCTGGCCGACAGCTATCACTGCTCCAGGCTTAATACCAATACCGGCAAGCTTACTGTCGCGATGTTCGAATCTGTGTTCAGCTCTCTTGCGCGCTGGCTCGACCAGGTCACGGGAGCTCCCCACCTTTGCCCCACCCCTGCGAGGGGGGGGATGGGCGAACCTAAATAGCGGCGGGAAACGGGCGCTCAGCCGTTGGACGTGCGCAGGATGCGGGCCCGGCTACGCTGCCAATCACGCTGCTTCTCGGCTTGCCGCTTGTCAGCCTTCCGTTTCCCCCGGGCGAGGCCGAGTTCGACTTTCGCTCGGCCGCGTTCATTGAAATAAATGGATAACGGGATCAACGTCACCCCATCGCGCTGGATCGCGCCCAACAATCGATTCACCTGCTTGCGATGGAGTAATAGCTTGCGCGGCCGCCGTGGCTGGTGATTGAAGTGCGCCGAGGCCGGATATTCAGGGATGTTGGCGTTGACGAGAAATAGCTCGCCCCCGCTGTGATCGGCATAGGCCTCAGTGATGCTTCCCTGCCCCTTGCGAAGCACCTTGACCTCACTGCCTTGCAGAACGACCCCCGCCTCGATCGTATCCTCGATCAAGTAATCGTGACGTGCGCGGCGGTTTTGCGCAACGTAGCGGTCTCCCGCCCTCATCAGTTGAGGAGGCCGGCGCCACGCATCGCCTGTTGCACCTTTTGCTGCGTCTCGGGAACAATTGCCCAGAGTGGCTGGCGCACTTCCGCAGTGCAGCGACCGAGCAGCGAAGCTGCGTATTTTACCGGCGCCGGGCTGGTTTCGGCGAACAGGGCGTCATGCAGCGGGATCAGCCGTTCGTTTATATCCCGCACAGTGTTGACATCACCCCGCTGCCACGCCTGATGCATTTCCGAACACAGTCGCGGGGCGACATTCGCGGTCACCGAAATGCAACCATCACCGCCTTGGGCGAGATAGGCGACGGCGGTAGCATCCTCGCCCGAGAGCAGGCAGAACCGCGCACCGATTTCGCTGCGCATCCGCAAAGGCCGCGCGAGATCGTTTGTCGCATCCTTGACGCCAATTATGTTCGGCAACCTGGCGAGCCGCGCCATCGTCGCGTTTGCCATGTCAACGGCCGAGCGGCCCGGGATATTGTATATGATCATCGGCAGGTCGACCGCATCGTGAACGGCCTTGAAATGATGGAATAAGCCTTCCTGCGTCGGCTTATTGTAATAGGGGCACACGATCAGCGCGGCATCGGCACCGGCTTCCTTCGCCTGCCGAGTCAACACGATCGTATGTTCGGTGGAATTGGTACCCGTCCCCGCAATTACCGGGGCGCGACCCTTCGCCACCTCCACGCAGAGCTTGATGATTCGGCGCGCCTCGTCGTCGTGTAACGCCGGCGACTCTCCGGTTGTGCCGCACGGAACAAAACCGTGCGTACCTTGCTCGATCTGCCAGGTCACCAACTCCTGAAAGGCGGTTTCTTCGACCTCCCCGTTGCGGAAGGGTGTAATCAGCGCGACGAGCGATCCTCTAAACATAATCTCCTCCGGGATTGCGGCGCAATCGATCAACGATAGTCCTCGAAGGCGAGGGCTTCAACAGCGCCGCCGCGGTCGGACGGCGGGTGGCGAGCGAGAGTAGTTGGCTTGTCGCGGCTGCCGAAAAACCGTAAGAATTTTTTGATCAAGTACAGGAGTGGCCGGCCTTGCTCCGGGTTCTTCGCGTAGCGTTATCACTGTGTCTCGGTATTTTTGCGCTCAACATTTCCATATCGCGCGCACAGACCCTATCCGAAGCCGATCTCCAGGCGGTCCGTTCTTCGCTCACGGCGGCCCAGGGCGCTGACTGGAACCGAGCCTATGCCGAACTCGCCCCGATAAGTGATCCGCTGCCGCTCAAGATCCTGCATTGGATGGATTATTCCCGTCCAGGTGCACCCGGGCGGTTTCCCGACATTGCAGAGTTCATCAAGAAGAATCCTGACTGGCCGGGCCAAAAGGCATTGCGCAAGCATGCCGACGAAGCCCTAGCAGCGGAATCGGACGGCGTGGCTGCTGACTGGTTTGAGCGGTTCCCTCCGGTCAGCGCGGCGGGCAAAGTCCGCAGCGCCGAGATCCTGCTGAACTCCGACAATTTCGAAAATGGCGTTGCGAAGTTGCGTGAGGCCTGGATCGACGGCGACTTCGGCCCTCTCGACGAAAGAAATTTTCTTGCCCGGCATTCGGCGTCGATCCGGGCAGAAGATAATGAAAGGCGGCTCGACCGGCTTTTGTGGGACGAGCAATACGATGCAGCCCGTCGCATGCTCCCTTTGGTGCCGACCGATTGGCGCGGCTTGGGCGAAGCGCGTCTGGCGCTGGCCGCGCTGGCTTCAAACGCCGAAGTCCTTGCTGCTCGCGTCTCCGCCAAGCTGCGCGCTGATCCTGGGCTCATTTACGAGGAGCTGCGCTGGCGCACCAGGAAGGACATGGTCAATCCCGCGGTGCAGATCCTGCTGTCTCAGCCCGGAGACTTAGTCCGTCCAGCAGCATGGTGGGCCGAGCGACAGACTATCGCGCGCCGGGTTTTGGCGACCGGCAATGCCGCGCTCGCTTATCGTCTCGTCGAGCAACACGGCTTGATAGAGGGTAACGCATTTTCGGAAGCTGAATTTCTTCTGGGTTACATCGCTCTGCGCTATATGAAGAACCCCGTGCTCGCCTTTGATCACTTTTCGCGTATTCTGACACGCGTGAGCACGCCTTACGCGAAGGCTCGGGCCGGGTATTGGGGCGGTCGCGCCGCTGAAGTGCAAGCCAAGCCAGAACTCGCCGCAAAATGGTACGCCGCAGCGGCCGATCATATGGTCACCTTCTACGGGCAGCTGGCGGCTCATCGGCTCGGCCACGACGCGCCCCCGCACCCAGTCCCAGAGCCGGTACCAGATCCCGCGGAACTCACTCGGTTCAACCAAAACGAGATCGTCCGCGCAACCAGAATTTTTCTCGAGCTCGGCTATCGGGACCAGAGCAAGGCTTTTCTGCTGCACATGGCGGACAACGCCACGACCCCGTCACAGTTCGCGATGCTAGCGACCCTCGCCGAGACCAATGGACGGATCGATCTCGCGATCGCGGTGGCCAAGCGCGCTATCGAGGCCGGGACACCGTTGATGATCCACGGCTATCCCATCACCGCGGTACCGAGCGGCGGAACGGTGGAACACGCTCTTTTATTCGCGGTCACTCGTCAAGAAAGTGCATTTGATCGCGACGCGGTGAGCCGGGCGGGGGCGCGCGGACTCATGCAGCTGATGCCGGCGACGGCAAGCGACATCGCCAACAAACTGCAACTACCCTTTTCCGTCGAGCGGCTGACCGCAGATGGCACCTACAATGTGCTCCTCGGGCGGGCTTATCTAGAGACATTGATCGATGATTTTGGAGGCTCCTACGCGCTCGCAATCGCCGGTTACAACGCTGGTCCTGGCCGAGTTCGGCAGTGGTTGCGCGATTACGGCGATCCGCGCGGCGGCAAAGTGGACATGGTCGACTGGATCGAAAATATCCCAATCAGTGAGACGCGAAACTACGTTCAGCGAGTGCTCGAAAACCTGCAGATCTATCGCGGGCAGATCGGCCGCAATTCGGCCTTTTCGCTGGCCAGCGACTTGGCGCGGTGAGCGCCTGGTCGTAGGAAGGAGCGCTCAGGAGCGCTACTTGTCCGCGATCGGAAGCAGGCGGGCGAGCTCGATGAACTTTTCGGGATCTTGCGGTTGGCCGTTCACAATCACTTCGTAGTGTACGTGGGGACCCGAGGCGTGGCCAGTGCTCCCGAGAAGGCCGATCTGCGTATGAGCCTCGAC
>Ga0187846_10000627_pt1 | contig 19979 bp, 20 predicted proteins | sample TC_taG_FD_161473 | JGI IMG/M metagenome (GOLD analysis project Ga0187846, IMG submission 161473) | Biofilm microbial communities from the roof of an iron ore cave, State of Minas Gerais, Brazil - TC_06 Biofilm (v2) | ecosystem: Environmental > Terrestrial > Deep subsurface > Cave > Wall biofilm...
GGAAAAACAAGGCCCCGTTCTTCCGCGGCAACAAATACATGGGCATCCTGTCCACGCGTTGCGCCCGCGGTATCAAGAACGACCCTGAGTACAAGGATTGGCAGGCGCCGCACACGAAAGAGCCGCTGATCACCGGTATGATTAATGATGACGTTGAAGGGTTTGTTCTCCTCGAAACGAACAACGTCTATTCCTTTGCGGATTTGATCGGCGCCAGCACGGTATGTGGCGAGGCGATCTTTTTCGGAGCGGACCCGGCGTTCCTCGCCGTGGTTCAGCAGCCGGAGCTTCGCGCCGGACTTCCGATGGAACTCGGACTGTTCCGCGAAGTGGGCTGGATTGGTCATCTCGATGCGGACATTACCTGGGATTTAGCATCCCTGGCCCGTATCATTCACGTCACTTCGATGTAAGGTAGCGTTTAAATGCTGCACTATATCCATGCAATCATCGCCAACCCGCCACTAGGTTCGACCAGCGGGCCGGTCTCTGTCGAAACGGCGGCGGATGTGCTCGTGTTTGCGCCATGGCGGCCGGTTCGGATCATCCGTTGGGGCTTTATTTGCACTTCGACCGTCAATGATGCGACGAATGCTCTGGCGTTAACCCTGGACCTGCGCCCGACGGCCGGTTCGAATGTGAGCCGTACCACCGGCGCCAGCACGATCTTGTCGGGCCAGACCGGTTGGAATGCATCGGCTCTGCCGCAGTTTTTCTACGACCTCGCCGGCGGGAGCATGACCTTCGCCGCGGGCGCTTCACAGATCGCGGCCGGTAAGGCAGCCTTCCATGAGGTGGCGTCGCAGAAGCCTTCGGCGACTTACTCGCCGTACTATCCCGACCCGGACACGGCGTTCGATAGCCCCGGCGGCGTCAACACACAGTTTGTTATATACCCTGGCCAGGAAGCCGTGATCGCCGTTCAGGCGGTTGCGCCGGCGGCCGGCGCGGGGAAGTTCTTCCTCGAAATCGAAGAGCAGGCTTTCGAGGGTAACAGCTCGAACAACAAGATCGCCGTGTCGGGTATCCCGTCCTCGATCATTCCGACGCCTTCCGATCCTGGCGTTTGGACCCGGTTCTTGTCGTAAGGGAATTGCGATGAATTTCAAAGCACTACTGGCGGCGACTGCGATTGCACTGGCTCCGTTGGCGGCTTCGGCCCAGATGGTGCCAGCCGGCGGTTTCGGCGACAATATCCTGATCAACCCCTGGATGGAACTCGATCAGGCGAACGAAGGTGCGTCCATTACGGCCACTCGTACGGCCGCCGGGACGTTCACTCAAACGAAGAACACTGATGGTTGGTCTTCGACGCAGGCGCAGAGCACCACCGGATCGCCGACTGTTGTGATGCAGAATGTGGCAGTGGCCCCGAACGGGTCAGTTAGCGACCAGAAATGGGCCCAGAACGCATCGATCGCCACAACCCACGCCGACGGCACGTTGGTTACCTTGGAGCAGCGAATCGAACCGATTCGGCTGGCGCCCCTTCAGTACGGGACGGCTAACGCGCAAACTTCGACCCTACAGTTTTGCGCAAAAGCGAGCGTTGCCGGGACTTACGGGTTCTATATCGCCGGCGGGGCAAATGCACGTACCTCCGATGTCGCGGCTGAAAACAATGCCGCCACTGCTGGTTCGACTTATTTTCATGCCTTCTCAATCCCGACCGCGGCGGATTGGTCCTGCTATTCATTCCTAATCCCCGGCGATACTGGCGGAACATGGCTCGTAACCAGCTCAACGAACGCAGTCGATCAGACGCACGGCGCGACCCTCGGATTTGTGCTCGCGATCAATGGCGTAACGACCGCAACTTATGGCGTTCCAACCTCGACGGCGGCCGATGGTGTATGGTTTAACCTTGTCTCCGCCGGTCAAGGCGTCATCGGAAATAACGCCACCTATGCCGCATTGGATAAGGTCGCCTCGGCGACCTTCGAGCTCACCGGCGTAAAATGGAGTTTAAACAACACTCCGTTGACCCATAATCCGGTGCTCGAACTTCAGGACGCACAGCGGTATTACTGGAAATCCTGCAAAGTCGGCATCGCCGGCAATTCCGGTTCGGTATGCGCGCAGAGTGGCACGACCGCCGATGTCATCGGAGCTGTCTCAAACAGTCAGCAGGTTGTTGCGGTGGCGAATGCGCTGGTAGCGCGTCTCCCGGTCCCGATGCGGATTATTACCAAGAGCGCGACGATCACCACTTTCGACGCACAGGCAGCTAATAGCAGCTGCTTCGATATCACCGGTGGCGCAACGCAGGCCGTGGCGACGGTCGATACCTCCAGTGTCGGCTCGTTTGACGAAGTGGTTATCAACTGCGCGGCATCTGGCGTGGCCACAGCGGGGAATATCCTCGGGGTCGCTCTCACTGTCGATGCGAGGCTCTAATGGCTCTATACGGCGCGCTTGCCGAAAACGTCCGGAATAACGAGCGGCTTGACCGCGGGTCGGTCGTCTTCACCGGCGCGGGCACCAAAGTCGTTACCTGCAACGCACCGATGCGGACGGTCAAGTTTGTTGTCGTGACCCCTAGCGCGGCCGGCAACGGCACGGTCACCGCGAGCGTGAATAATGTCGGCACCGGCGGCGGTAACTCGGCGGTTCAGTTCACCATCGGTGCTTCGGCGGCGTGCACCGTATACTGGTTGGCGATTGGAGTTCTCTAACCCGTGTGGGTCTACATCGTCCTGTACCAAGGCGGGGTCGTTGACGTGTTCTCGACCCTTGCCGGAGCACAGGATTTCATCACGAACATTATTGCCGCGCTCAATCCGACGCTGATGGGCTATAAAATTCTCACCGTTCCGGTGAATGTCGATGTTAGCCCTTCGACGAACGTCGCTTACAAGGCGAAAAAAGGCGTCTCTAAGTAAGTTTAAACAACCCTGAGGGTGCAATCGTGAATTTGCCGGCAACGGGTCAGCCAATCCAGGACCCGTATTCCCTTCCCGAGGACGCACGAAATGTCGGCCCCGGCCCCCAGAATAGCTACCGAATAGACGTTAACCGTGGATGCCACATCCGCTTCACGCGCGGGAGCGCGGCCGGGGTTGGTATCGTCGAAGGCATGGCCGTTTACATGTATGTCGATACACCCGGCGTATTCTACAACGATCACGGGAAGATCGTGCCGCCCGAGTTTGCGGTTTCCGCCGGGTTCGACACGGAAACGCTCTTGAAGCAGCGCCGCAAGGCCGTTGCAATACGCGATGCGATGGAGTTGGTGGAAAAGCAATTTACCGAGCATCAGACGCGCGAGCTCATCGCCGAGCAGGGCGAATATCGTGTGGTCCACATCGGGAATGAGCTGTATCAGGTCGAATTTGAGGACGGGACTGCGATGGCGCGCCCGGTGAACAAGGCCATCGCACTGGCGACGTTTCAGGCGCTCGCTGGCGTCGATGAAACGCCGGAGGCTCCCAAGGCCGCCGCAAAGAAATAAGGCCCGTCAGCGGGCCTGCAAATCCGTTGGGGAGGGCGTGGGGCGGCTAAGGCCGCCTTTCGCATGTTAGGATCGTGGTATGGCAACGTTTTCGACCCTGCAGACGAGAGTACAATCGAACATAATCGACCTGCCAACAGCAGTGTTGAATCAAGTTAACACGTTTATTAATGCGGCGATCCTGGCCCTTCAGGAAATCCATGACTTTCAGGTCATGGAGGCGGAGAAGCAGTATATTACACCAGTGCAGACCCCGACTCAGACGCACATTCTCGGGCAAATCCCGGCAAATTGGAAAAGTGTCCGCGGGAACCCGTACTATGTGCTGAGCGCCGGTTCGACCCGTGGGCTGCTCTGGCAACCCGACCGCGAATACCTTTATCGAGAATATGAACCTACCGATCCGAACCAAACCGGCGCTCCGCGGCGATTACTGCTCGGCGAGGCGACCAATGATACCTTATCCGACCCGGACAATCCGGACCTATCACTCGCGGCGCTGAATATCGAAATCTACCCATACCCGGACGGGTCCTCGGATTGGACAGACGGAAATTATCGAGTTCACATCCCATATTGGACCTATCTCCCGCAGCTTTCGGCCGGTACGGATACAAATTGGTTCTGCGCCGACGGCCCGCGAGCCGAGTTCGTCGTTGCCTACGCGACCCGTATGGGATTTGAGATGGATTGGGACGAACAGCGGGCGGCCTATTGGCAGAGACAGGCCTGGGGCGGCTGGGATGGTGTGAACTTTCGTACGCTTGGTGGTTACGCGCGCCAAGTACTCAAGCTTGATGCGGCGCGCCAAGCACAACCCTCGAAAACTCTCGCTCCGCGGCGGGATGTGTTTGGCCCGCGCGATCAATGGAGGCAGTGATGGGAGGTAACGATGTGGGGCCGTCTAGCACGCCGCTGGCCGGCACCGAGCAGATTGTCGATCAAAGACCTATTCATCCGATTTCGGAAATCGAATGCGTTCCTTTACACGTTGATTATGATTGTCGGCGCGTGGCTCAGCGTACATTGCGCGGCCGGATTTGACGATCATCTCGATTGGCTCAATCTCTTTCTTTCGATAGAGGCTTCTGTGGCGACCTGTTTGTTGCTTGATCTTCAGTTTCGGATGAGCGCTGAAGACCGCCGCATGTGGGCGCGCATCGAAAAAGAACTCTTGGATAGGCTGGACAATGGCAAACCCGCCGTATAATCTCGATACCTCGAACCCGGCCGATGGGTCGCTCGGGAACGCCTTCCCCGGCAACGAGCGCACGTTTCGCGATAATGCGAACTCGTATTTAAACACCGAGCACGACATTAACACGGGGTATCATAAGTTCCAACAGCTTACGACCGCGAACAAGAATGCCCTCGGTTCGCCGCCGAGCGGGATGGTGGTGTTTGATACCACATTAAATCAAGGCCAATACAACAGCGGAACCTCCGGCGCCCCGAAGTGGGTCGCGCTCGTTCCGTTCGAGTACAACGGGTTCAATCGCCAAGCCGGCAATTACAGCGTGGTCGCCGGCGATCAGGGGAAGGTGATCACGAACACCGGCGCGACCGGCGCGACCACGATTACCTTGTTGGCTTCCGGCTCGGCCGGGTTGGTTGACGGTTGGTCTTGCTCGTTTCTGACGGTCGCCAATCAAACAATTACCTTGGCGGCGAACACCGGGAACACCTTTGCGCTATCCAACGGGTCGATCCCGACCACTTTTCTTGTCACCAGCCAATGGACTCTCGCCACCGTGGTCTATGACGCCACGGCTGCGGTTTATGTTCTTTTTGTCGGAACCGGCGCCTCGGGCATCACGACGGTTTTAACGCAGAACATGAACTACTACGTCAACGCCAGCACTGGCAATGACAACAACGCCGGCACTAACGCGGCCCCATGGCTTACCCTCCAACACGCCTGGAATTGGATACAAGCAAACGTTGATTTCAATGGGTTCGTCATCACCGTCAATTGTACCGGGATATTTGCTGCAGGGCTTGCGGCCAATGGAGTGATGGTCGGGAATACACAGGGTGCTGCGGGGATTACCTTTCTCGGGAATACCAGCAATCCGGCGGCGGTTACGGTTTCGGACGTGAACTCGTTTGCGGCGTCTAATGGTGCAGATTTGACGGTTAAAGGTTTTCAGCTCACCGCTTCCGGTTCAGTCGGTGGGACGGGCTATTGTCTCTACGCCGCCAATGGGTCTTATCTCGTTTTCGACAGCATCTACTTTAACACCGCGAACAAATCATTCATCTATGCGAGTGCAGGCGGCGCAGTCAATCAGGTCAACGCCGGTTCGCATAAGGTGCTCGGTAATGCGATTAGCTTCATACACGCTGATCCCTTCGGCCAGATTGTCATCTCCAGCGTAACGGCCAATTGGGCCGCCGTCACCTTTTCGAACCCGATTTTTTTCTCCGACCAAGGCAATGTCCAAATCGAGAGTTGGACCATGACCGGTTCGACAGGGAACGCGATCACCGGCCAGCAGGGGCATACCCAGAACTGCGGGATTATCAACACTGGTGGTAGTGCTAATAATACCTGGCCGACACCGGGCGCGACCTCGTTTCCTCCCGGTTCGACCATCGGAACGTCGGCTTCCAACGGTTTCTTTGACTAATGTCAAACCAAGCCATTCCAGCGCAAGAAGTCCAAAACCAACCGATCGGGACACCCTTTCAGGGGATGTTTCTCGATCGGCCGTCGCATATGATTGACCCGCGCGGATGGGAAGCTTGCAACAATATCCGTATCCAGTACGGTCGCGTCCGCAACGATTTGCTTGGCTGGGCATCCTTCGGTGGCGTCAACGGCCCGGTGACGCTGATTGACACCTTTCAGTTTGCGAATGGACCGCAGCAGAACATCGTCGGCACCCCGACGGATTTGTACAATTGGACCGCGAACGGCGCTGTTTACATTACTCCTGTTTACACGGTCGGTACGGCAGCGGTGAATAATGGCAGCTCGGCGGTGACAGGGACCGGGACGTTTTGGACGACCCTGATCACCGGCAACTTCACCACGCATATCCCGCTGTTGAATGTTAATGCGGCGCTGAATGCGGAGGAGGCAGCAGCGGGCGTTCAAATCACCAACATTCCACCGCCCAACATTCCGGTTCCGGCCGGATCGTCGTCTATCCCGGTAACCTCGGTGCCCTCCGGCGTTCAGATTGGTATGGTAGTCGCGGACGCGAACAACCCGGCCGCCATTCCGGTCGGGACGATAATCACCGGGTTCACGGCGAATACGCTGTTGATTTCAAACCTGACGACCCAAGTGCTCCAGCCGAATGACCTGATTCAGATCGGCGGTACGGGCGCGATCACGCGTCGGAACGTGCAGATCGGGGATCAGATTAGTTTCGCCGCTAATGTCAATTCGCCGGGAGCCTTGTGGTTCACTATCTCGGCCGTCACAAGCAACACCGCGCTTACCCTATCGTCAACTTTTACAGGCAGCAGCTACAGCGGCGCGTACACGATCCGGCAGCGTTGTGCGGGAAACTGGGTGGCTCCAGGAACGCCGTTCGGCTCACAGTTTAGTTTTTGGAACACAGAAACCTTCCCGGCCGCTGGGTTTCCGTACAACAAGGACATGTGGTTCGCCACGAACGGCGTCGATCCGCTTATTGCCTGGGACGGCGTGAGCAAGTCGGCCAGTTACGTGCTGACGGTCCCATTCATCGCCCAAACACTCCGGCGCTATAAGAACATGCTCGTTTACGGCGGCTTGATTGGCTCGAACGGGCAAGCACTCCCAACCTCCATTGCGAACTCGGATAACGGAACCCCGACGCTAGTAGGCGGCGGTGTGGCATTCCAAGGCTCAGTTTCGGACGGCCCATTCGCAATCTCGCGCCTGGAGGTGCTGGGGTCGGTTCTGATGATCTACATGGGCGGTTGGGGCGGCGGCCAGAATTCCAGCTCGGGCGGCGCCGTCGTCAGTGCCAGCTTCCTGGGTCTACCGAACATCTGGGCATTCAGCGAGGTGATCCGGGGGCGCGGACCGCTGAACGGGCGGTTGGTGCAGGTCTTCCCCGACCGGCATCAATTCGTCGGCGCCGATGCCATGTACCGTTACAATGGTCTGTTTATCCAGATCATGAATGAGCACGTCTGGCGCTCGATCTTGCAAAACATGGACCGTTCGCGGACAGCGCTTGCCTTCGCCACGCTCAATGAAACCTACGGGGACCTCCATTGGGTGATTCCGCTTCAGACGGATACGACGGCAGCGCCGGTGACCGCCTATACTGAAGCCTACATGGAGCAGGCCCAGCAGTATTTGTTTAAACCCTATTCTCAACGCGACTTCCCGTTCACGTCTGCCGGCATTTGGCCGAACGTCTCGGGCTGGAATTGGAACAACGACACTCAGGCATTCTCTGCAGATTCTTTCCAAATATGGAAGAACACGAGTACTGCGGCGACAGCGCCGGTCCACGTGGTCGGTGATATAAGCGGTAACCTCTGGACACTGTACTCGGGTAACCTGCAAGGAACCGGAGGGTTCTCTAGTTGGGTCCGGTTCGGTCGGCGGATACTCGACAACGGCCGCGCGCGGTGTCTGGTCAAGCGAGTTTACCCACACTTAGAACCAGCGACAGTTTCGGGTTACACCGTCAAGGTCATCCTGACGCTGTTCGATGCGATCGGCGGCCCGGTTACGTTCAACGATCAGCAGCTTTTCGACTCCACCTACACGCCGATCGCACTTGACGGAACGGTGTTTCGCTACACGAAGCACTTCCGGCGGGGCCGGGTCGGGCAGGTGACGATCGGTACGGATGGCTGTACCGGACCCGAGCCGTGGGTGCTGGATGGCTATGACTGGGATTGGATTACAGGGGGCTTACGGTAATGGCAACTGTGTTTATTGACGGCTTCGACAAATACGGGCCGGTGTCTGTCAATGCATTCAACGCGTCGGAGCTAACGCAGGGGGAGTGGACCGTAGCATCAAGCGGCGGTTTTTTGATTAAAGCCGGCTTAAGTGCGACCGGGTATTCGCTATATCTACCGTCCCCCAATGGTTTAATGTTATCGAAAACTTTGCCGAACAATTATAGTCGGCTCATTTGTGGTTTTCGCTTTTCCACCGATCTTAGCGGAACCTTCGAAATTACCTTTACCGATAGCAATACAACACAATGTAGTGTTAGTGTCAATAAAACAACCGGTCTTTTTACTGTTTGGACGGGCGACTTTTTCAGCGGCACCAAAATTGTCACGTCAACAACTAGTATTACCGCTAATACGACGCACTATCTTGAAGTCGATATGACCTTCTCCGCAACCGGAACGTATAATGTATGGCTGGATGGAGTATCGCTTCTAACAGGAACCGGCAATTTAAAGACTACCTCAAACACAACCGCTAATCAATTGCAATTTCTTACGAGCGGCACAAATGCGCCGGTCATGCAAATCGACGATTTATACCTATTCGACACCACCACGTCGTTTAACAATGCCGCTTTACTGACAAATCCACGGATCGAGACGCAATATCCGGTTAGCGATAGTCAAACTCAATTCACTAACGTAGGCACGATTATCGGACAAAGTTACAATGTGACACTTTCGGGTAACGATCCCGGCGCGAATACATTATTCTTACGACGTTTTCAGTCTTCGGTCGCGCAAACGGTGAATAGCATTTCGTGCGTCCCGCAAACAACAAACGCAACGGCGAATTTCAAAGCGGTGATTTACAGCGACAGTGCCGGAAATCCAAATACGCTGCTCTCCTCGGGAACGCAGGTTACCGGGACGACGGCGAACGCGACCCTGACGGGCGCGCTAACCACTCCACAAGCGCTTACGGCCGGGACGTTTTATTGGATTGGTTTTATTGGGGATACGGATATTACACTCCAAAATGTTGACTCCACGACAACCGGACAACAAGCGGCGAATACCTACTCATCCGGCGCGCCGGCAACCGCGCCTACAATGTCAATTAATCACGCCTCTTGGGTACTGTGGGGGAATTGTACTGGCGCCGCGACAAATTGGGAAGCCGTAGACATCGACCCGCAACCAGGTGATATCAGCTCGATCAAATCCAGCACGGTCGGGAATGAAGACCTTTACAACTTTCCGGGGCTCACCACAAACCCGTTGAATATCTATACAATGGCGGTGAAGGCCAATTGCAAGCGATCGGACAGTGGCCCGCGGACGATTGATTTGCGGACAAAATCCGGTGCGACCGATAGCGGCGGCTCGGTCACCGGGCAAACGCCCGCGACTTCGTACGTTTGGCAGGATAGTTATTTCGACACCGACCCCGCAACCGGCGCAGCATGGACAACGACAGGCGTCAATAGCGCAATTAGCGGGCCGAAAGTCTCCTCGTGACCGCGCTTGTTGTTGATGACACCGCCCGCGAAGTGCTGCTCGCAGGCGGTCCGGTCGCGGTTGACGCGTTCATTCGTGAAGTGCTGCAATTTAGCTTGCCTAGCACATTGCTGATTAATGACGTTTTCTCGCGCGAAATTCTCGCGAACAGCAACAACGCAGGTCAGGTTACTTTTCTTTTTATCGACGCGTTTACGCGCGAAGTGCTCCAATGGAGCCTTCCGGCCTCGATACATCCTGACGATGTGCTACGAGAACTTGTGCGGACGACGGCATTCACCACTACCTATCTGGTGGTTGATGATTTTACGCGCGAGGTGCTCTACCGTACATGCAACCATCTCGTCAACGTGACGAACCCGTCGCCAGGGCCGGGCGGCCCGACGCCTCCTATTTGCGGCGTCATTCCCAAGCCAGCGAACTCGGCCCCCGCCTCCGGTGGACCGGCGCCAGGATCGTGCGGTATTATTCCTAAGCCATCATGACGCCCGAGGAATTCGAACAGCTCGATCCGGTCGCTAAGGCGGCGGCGATCGACAAAAACAACGAGGAGGTCCGCCAGTGGTGGATGCGTTGCCAAAAGTGCGGACGCGTGTTGCACGGGACGTTGAAAGAGCTCCGCGCGCGGATTTGTGACGGAGGATGCGATGCAGCCGCCGGCTAATATCCCCACCGGGATCGCGCTCCCGAGTACTGCGCCGACGGACTCACAGAGTACTGCAGGTTTCTTGACCCAATTCGGCTCGGCGGTCTCGAATTGGATGACCGCCGCTAGCGGCGCGATCAATTGGTTATTGAACAATCCACAGGCTGGGCCGCCGGGTCCGGCGGGCGTACAAGGTCCGGCCGGCCCGACTGGTCCTGCCGGACCTTCCATCGTTCCTGTGGGGGCCGGAGCACTCCTGGATGGGCAGTTGAATATCGGATCGACCTATAATGCGCCGGTCGCGGCGACTCTCACCGCCGGGGCAAATGTCACGATCACGAATGCCGCCGGTTCGATTACAATCGCAGCTGCGGGCGGCGGCGGCGCCGCTACTGGCCTTTATAATCAGGTTTTGTCGGCAACACCAACTGCCGCCATGACAGGGTTAAACACATGGGGCAACCAGCAAAGTGCTACAACTTTAAATAGTGCAACCGGACAAACAATCAATTCGCCGCAGAGTACAAACGGCTGGAATATTCTCTATAAGACCGCAGCTATCAAAACGTATACAGTATTGGTTGGATTTGTGGCCGGAGGCGGCGCTAGCAATACCTGCGGAATCGGGTTTTTCGATGGAACTAAACTGGAAAGTATTTCAATATATATAAACCCATATGTAAGTATGACTTGGCGTCAAGATTCGGGCTACGCCAGTTATACTAATCGGATTAGCTATACTACGTATCTTGGTTTTGCCCCTGTTTGGCTCCGTGCTCAAAACGATGGCACAAACTTGACATATTCATTTAGTTATGACGGCGTGAATTTTTTACAAATCAAACAAGATGCAGTCACGTCATTTCTTTCGGCCGCCACTTATTTCTTCTTTGGTTGCAACCCCTATGGGGCGCAGCAAATTGGCACCATTATGAGTTATGCAGAAACATGATGAAATATCTAGCCTTTCTTGCGACTTTGTTTCCGGCGATCGCATCAGCGGCTATGGTCAGCCTCCAGGTTGTTATTCCAACAGTGGCGCTCCATGTTGGCGATATTATTTCCTTGGAGGAGGTTGACTTAACGGCGCAGTTGATCTCGCCCAAACTTTGCAATGCCAAGCCGATTACATTCAATACAAATACGGCACTTGGCGCCGGGGTGGTTAGCGTTACGCCAGACAATCAAGGGCATTTGCGCGCTACAGCGTTAACCACCGGGTCCGGCGCCATCGAAATCTCTTGTGCCTCAAATGGCGTCACAGTGTTTTCGGTTCCTTTTGTTGTTGTGGTGTTACCATGAGTGACCCATACGGTTCCGGGAACTACCCGACAGACCCGTTCGGTGATTGGGCGCCGGGGTATAGTGGCTATTACAACCTCGGCCCTGTCATTATCCCGCCGCGGGTTACGTACGTGGCACTCACCGATCGCGTGACCGGAGCGGTGCTCTACATGGGGCAGAATGGGACCGCCGTGGTACTGACGGCGACGAACCCCGGCTCCGGGGTCCAATTCGACACCTTCCCGGCTTTTAGTGAGCCGTTCCTGCCGCACGGGCTCCGCATCTTCGCCGCCAGCGGGGCGCTTCAATCCGAAGACCTGAGCCCGGAGGTAAACCTATCCGGTCCAGTGTGGTTGTACAACACCGCAAACCCGAACCAACAGACCTGGCCGGAGCCGACGAACATCCCGACCCCGCCACCGCCAGTCATCCCCGGCATCCCATCCTCGGCCCCGCCTCCAACCGGCGGGGGATATGCCGCTTGGGTCGCGAATTTTCCGAACAATCTCCCGCGCCAACTCACGACGATCCTTACCACCGGCAACGTGAAGAATGTTGCATGGTGGAACGGTACGGCCTGGATAACGCCAAGCGGAACGGCTCTGGTTGGCATAATGTAACCCCTCCACGGTATGATTGCCGTGGAGGCAAGAATGCTCCGGCGCGCGCGATAATGGCAGTTTTCCGATTAACAAGCCCGACGGCGTTCGAGCATGAACCCGTTATAGATTTCTTTCGGAGGGCATTGAACGCGAACAAGTTACCGATCGAGCCGACGATTTTCGAATTGGCGCAACGATGCGGCGAGGAGACCTTGGGAATTTTTGTCGCGACCGAAATCGGCGCGCCGCAGGGGCTCTGTATCGTCATGCTGCCTACTTCGAATTTCATGCTCGCGCCGCAGGTGCTTGCGGCGTTTAATACAGGGCCGCATCGGCTGGTTGTTGAGACGATTGCCGAGGCGAAACGATGGCTTGAAGGGTATGGCTTTCGTCGCCTACTCGGTTGCAATCGCTCTGGGGCACCGGATAAAGTTTGGCTCCGCGCGTTTAAATCGGCGGGCAATGCCGAGGCAATAGGAACCGCCTACGAGTTCCGATGGGGATGATAAATGTCGTTAGGGTTCGGGACCCAAAGTTCCCAACAGCAGAGTAATAGCCAGGGACAGTCGCTTCCGATCAATTTGCAAAACCCGGCCTATGTGGGTATGTCGCCGGGGGTCGCGAATGGATTGGCGGCCCTGTTCCAAGGCGGCCCGAGTGGGTTCACCATGCCAGGCGCAAACTCGACTGCGGGGCTCAATCCTTCTGCGGCCTACGCTAGCCCGCTCGGGGCGATGAGCGGCACAGGGGGCACTTCCGGATCGACAGACCCGATGGCCTCTGCATTTAGCGCTATGGCGCCAGGGGCCGCCGGAAGCGGTTTCATGGCATCCCCGAACGCGTATCAGCCGTTCGGCTCCGCTGGCGGGTTCTTTTCGCCATTCATGGTCGGCGGACAGGCATCAAATGGTGCCAATAATTCTCTAGTGGCTCCAGTAACGGCATCACAGCAGGCGACACTAAACAACATCGGTAACACATCAAACCCGGCGAATTTCGGCATGCCGGGGGCTCAGCTTGCGGGCGTGATGCAGCCCTACACAAGCGGTCAGGGATATGGCGGCATGAATCCCGTCGCCGCCAACATGCTCACTAATTTTATGAACCCGAACTTTGCCAGCAATCTCGCCACCAGTCCGCAGACTCAAGCGGCGATTGCATCTGCTGTTAATCCGATCACGCAGGCATTCCGTACGCAGACCGCACCGGCGCTTAGTGGCGCGGCGACGGCCGCCGGCCAGCGAACCGGCGGTCCCGGTCAAGCAGGCTCGTCGGCGTTCGATCAGGCTTTCGCGACAGCGGCCGGGAATGAACAGGCGGCGATCGGGCAGACTGCGGGCGGGATCGCGAATAATGCCTACCAGACCGGACTTGGGATCACGGCAAATGTGCCAAGTCAGGCGATTACTGCGGGCACGGCGGTACAGGGGCAACAGCTTGGCGGCGCTACGGCGCCCACACAATTGACTTCGGCCCAAGTTAATGAGCTAATCCAAACGCTCCAATCTCAAGTGCTTCCGCAGCTTACCCAACAATACGGGATCAATCAGGGACTGCAACTTTTCCAGAGCCAGATCGGATACATCCTTCAAGCCCTCGGCCTCGGCGGCCAGATCAGTCAACCAGCGTTGGCGATGGCGAGCGAAAGCAGCGGCTCGGGCTCCGGGTCCAGCAGTGGATTCGGCGTCAATGCCGGGATTGGCAACGCATTCGGCGCCTACGGAGGAAGCGGCTAAATGGCACAAGTCACAGGTATTCGCCAAGCCTATGCGAATATGTCGCGCGGCATGGCCGGCGCGCGAATGCCGCACATGGGCGGCGGTGGTATTCCGCACGTGGGCGGGGGCGGTGTTCAAAGCAGTGGACGCAGTGGTGGACGCAGCAATCCGATGGATGCGGGTTTCGGATCGGAGACCGAAACCGTGCCGGGGACAACTTTCCTCGGGTTTCCGATCACCGAGCCGCACTATACCCAGCGCGCACTAGAGGCTCAGGCGGCGCACAAGGAGTTTAATTCGAACCTTTCAGACATGCTCTCACGGTACATGGGAGCCGGCGGCGATCCGCGGACAAGCATGCTTAATATGCTCAAGGACCCGCAAGTCATGAGCATGATGGTCTCCCACCCCGAGAGTTTGAAAATAATCCTCGGCATGGCACAGCTTGCGCAAATGGGGAACGCGCAAGTTGTCGGAACAAGTTTAAACGCCCAGGGCGGTCCGGAGCAGTATATTCGCGGACCGGACGGGATGCTATATGCCGAGAAAATCTCCGGCGCGAGTTCGCCGGCCCAAAAAGAGCGCGCGCCTAAAATCATGCCATTCACTCAAACGGCGGAGGACGGGACCAAGACAACAGTATACCGGGCAGTCGATGATTACGGGAGACCGATCGAGCCGCCAAACACCGGCAAAATAGGCTACGACAGCCAAGGGAATATCACTAGTCCCGGCCCAGGTGGCGTGACTGGGGATGGCACACTGACCGCTGGCAAAGCGCCGTCGCAAAAGATCGGCGTTCCCACAAGAGAGGATTATGCGGACCAGAAAGGAATCATGGCGCTAACCGGCGCGCTTGATGCGATCAAGCCTGTTAGCGGGGTCGCAACCTATGGGACCGGTATTCTAAACCCGCTTATCGCACAGATGCCATTTGTTGGGAACAGCGACACAAAGGCATACGAAATTCAGCGCGGTAACCTCCATTCGGTAATCAACGCATTGGCGACCTCGGGCAACGCGCGGCTCAAAATGGTCGCCGAGGCGATGAAAGCCTTGGTTCCAGGGGCCGCGACATCTCAGGACACGGTACAGAATTACGATTTGCCCCTGCTTCGCGACCGGACTCGCGAGTTAATCAGTTCGTTTATGCAGGACATGCGCGCGCGCAATGCGCCGATTGACCCGGCAATGAGTAAATTAGCGACGACTTGGGGCGCGAATCCAGATTATTACGATCAGATCACAGGGCTTCGGAATAAGATGGCTCAAGCGCCGGGATCATTGACGAACCAGGAAATTCAGCTTTTAAATGCTGATAATTCGCAGTTCAATTCAATGGACGGCAACGGGTCGATGATGGTTGACCGGCAGCGCGCACTTCGCGGGTTGATGGACCCGAAGGAGCGGGCGATACAGACACAGAACAATCCCCAGTTCAGCGCCGCCCCGCAACCGGCCGAAGACCCGCACAATTACGGGACTTGGGTGGATTATAGCCAGGTTAAACAACAACAACAACAACAGCAACAACAACAGCAAAAAGCAACGACGACTGCGCCGGCTTCACCAGTGCCGGACAACCAGCAAACGCCAGCGCCAAAACAAGCACCGGCGCCGAGTGACGCTTCCGGCGGCCGGTTGGGGGAAAATACGCAACAGCAACCGAACGGCGGCCCACAGAACCTCGGCGGCGGCATGGCGTCCGGGATTCCGGCGCCGAGTGCCCAGCCGAGCAGCCCACAGACACAGGCCGACCAAACAGATCAGCAAGCCTCGCTGAACCAGCAATTACAGCAACGGCAGATGGCGCTTCTTCAGGCCGCCGCTCCGGGCACGAACCCAATGGGTAATGTAAATGACCCGAACAGCGCGACCGGCCAAGCCCCCGCCGCGCTGGCTTTAAACATGCAGCCCCCGCCGCAGCCGGATGAAGCGTAATGGCTAACGCCGATTCTGTCCAGAACTTTGACGATACCGACGCGCCGACGACGACAACCGATGCGCCGCTGTCGCTGCCGGCAGACACACCACCGCCGGAGCTGCCGCCGGCTGGCTCCGCAGGCTGGGGTCAAGCACCTGCGGGCGGGACCGATCGTTACGGGCGTCCAACTCCGACGGACCAAGCCGACATCGCGCTTCAAATGGCGCGCGTGTGGAAGGATCGAGGCTGGAGCGACGCGGCAATCCACGGCGCGCTTGCAAATGCGCTCGACGAGAGTAATTTAAACAACACGACCGCCGGACCGTCCGGTGAACGATACCTTTTCCAATTCAACCCGACCGCACATCTCGGCCCTTACAATGATTTCGTGAACAAGCTCGGCGGCGAACCCTCGAACCCACGCCTCCAGGCTGACTACGTGGGTGATTGGGTCGATAAGCATATGCCGGGTTACGGGAAATCAATGGACCCGTACAAGGCGACCGACGCCTTTATGACCGGATTTGAGCGACCGGCAGACCAGACGCCAGGGCGGCGATTTGGTAATATCGCGCTCGCTCAGCGACTTTACTCCGGTTTCCCGCAGGAACAGGGGCCGCAAATTGCTCAAAATGGCGGCGAACCCTCGACATCTCTAACCAAAAATGTAGCCGCCGCCGTTGCCGGTAGCCAGCCGACAGCCCCGCCAGGCGCGGGTCACGGCCCGTTTAACACGCTTCAAGAAGCTTGGGCCGCCCGGCCGCCGGGGGATAATGCGATCCTGGGCCGTGAGGGGAATTCGTATGTTTGGCGCCCGGTGAATGCCGATCCGGCGCAATCCGCCGTCGATCCCAGCGTGACGCAAGCAAAACTGGCCGCGCAACAAACCATTCATTCCAATTCCTATGATGGCGCACTTTCACACACACTCTACAACATCCTCGGGCCGGTTGCGATGGCGAAAGGCGTCTCAGCCATCCTCGGATTGCCCGGCGATGCGGACGCGCTTATGGGGATGGCGGCGCATCAGGTTCATCGTGGGGTCGCCTATCTTGTCGGAGGAGGCTCGCCGGCGGTTAAGGCAGTAGACGATGCAAGTCCGGCCCTTTACCAGAAAGGGGAGCGGCTTCGGGAAGGGCTCGATCCAAACACAGGGAAACCGATCTTCCCTGGCTCGAATCTTATTAGTGGCGCGACAAATGCACCGACCTCCGCAAGCGTTCAAGACGCCATGCGCGGCGCGGCTGTCAAACTCGGGTTGCCGGAGAAATGGACACAGAATTACACCGGAACCGGTTGGGACCGTGCGACCGATTTTGCGGGTCAGATACTTTGGGCGTCGGTCCTTGACCCGGCTGCCGGGATTACGCGCGGAGTGGCAACGGGAGGTTTAAAGGCCGGCGGTGCGGTTTTGAAAAGCGGCAGTGCGATCGGTGCCGGTCTTGGTCTCGGCGAAGCCAACGAAGCACTCGACAGTTGGTCGGGCGGCCAAATGAACCCCTATTGGAAATCGCTAGCCCTACTCTCGCTCGGCGGCGCCTGGAATATCGGGCGCATCGGCGCGGTCACGACGGCGATAAAGTTTGGGGGTAGCATCACGAAAAACGCCTTAGCGGCGAAGAATGCCCTCATGAACCCCGCCGCGAACGTCAATCTCGGTGATCCGGCTACTGTCGAAGGTGCCCGGACGGCGATCGGTGATGTACTCGCCCAGCACACACAAGATGCGCTTGATGATGCGCATGCAAAAGTCGCCGCTCTCGGCCAGCCGATCGCCACCGAAGGCGGGATGAACCGGGCTGAGGCTAACGCCGCGCGCCGGGACTTAGACCTTCAGGCGCATATCGCCGGTAAACAGGCACTTCGCGATGTGATGACCAATGGTCGAGATACCGAGCGCCAGCTTTGGAATTTGGTTCCAGGAGATGCGGAACGGGATTATAGCGGTGTGCAAGCGGCCTACCGCTCTATGAAATTGCAGTTTGAATTGAATCCAGACGGGACGCCATCGCTTAATCCGAGAGAAAACTTTCCGTATGCGCTTGAGCCACAAATCCTAGGGCGGCCGGCCACGCCGCTAACCGTACAACCGGGCTATTTCCAGCCCGGTCGAGCGCCGTCTACATCGATTACCATTCAGCCGGGCCAACCGCAAACTGGTCTCCAACCTAGTGACACGCTCCTTCGCGGCCGCCAGCTCCGTACCCAGATCGGACAAATGCTTGATCAGGAAGTGGCGAAAGGGCCGGCCGGGAACACGCAGCTTATTGGGAACCTGAAGCGCATTGACCGCGCGCTCGTTGACGACATGAGCCAAGGCGAAGGCAGCGCCGAGCTGGAGACGGCCCGTGCGTTTACACGAACGTTTCACGAATTCACTGAAGCGCCGGAGTTCCAAAAGGCTTTAAACGGCGACCCGAGTGATTTGGCCTCGCTCCGATCATATCTCGCTGGCGGATCGAAAGGGGCCAGCGCAATCGAGAACTTGGTGAACGTCGCGCAATTGAAATATCCTGGTTCCACTGCCGGTGGGGCATCTGCTGGCGCAGTACAACCCTCGCCGCTCATCAGCTTGTACAAAGACCTTATCCGGCGGAATTACATTGATCGGGTCGCCCCGAATGGCCTTGTTGACACTGCGGCGCACGAACAATTCATGGGCCAGAACGGCTTCGGTCCGGCGCTCGCGCATCCGTACATGGCCGACGTAAAGAGGGAACTCGACGCTGCCGGGGCCGCCGGCCGAAAGCTGGACGCCACGGCGGATCCAGCAGGATTGCGGCCATCGGCGTATAAAACACGACAGGCGGCGCTCGATAATTGGCTGCACCAACCGGCGGACAGCGCGATCAATTACATGTTTAAAGGGCGCAATTCGTACCAGAATACCAAAACGATCCTGGACCAACTCGACGCCGATCCAACCGAGCGCGCGCACTTGGGGCTTCAGACGCTTGTCGCCGAGAAAGCTTTAATCGAAGCCGGCGGTGCCGGAACGGGACTAAGCCAATGGATGGCAAATCCAAAAAATGCTGGTGTCGTGCGGGCAATGGCGGAGCGCGATCCTGGCTTTTTAGAGCGGATGATGTATTTCTCCAATCCGGCCAATGCCGGCGTACTGCTGGATCAACTCACCAAAATTCCCGGTGCGGTAATCGGCGCAAAATTCGGGACGCACCTTGCGAACTCCGGGATCGGTGCTGGGATGGTACTGGCCGGTCGGGGCGCGAAGATTGCCGATCTTGTCACAGCACAGATTCAACACTCGCTCCGCGCCAAAATCACTTCGGCGCTGATTTCCGACCCAGCGCAGTACGCCAATTATCGTCAGGGACTTGTCGGCATTCCGGCGCGGGCGCAAGCCTTCACCGGCTGGCTCGGACGGATTGTCCACGAAATCGGGGCGCCATGGCTGAAATACATGCCGGGGGCGGCTGGCGTCGGAACACCACAAGCACAGAACCCGAATCAAGACGCGCTCGGGGACTGGATTAAAGCGAACGGGGGGACAGAATGACCACGCCGGAGCGTTGGGCGGCAGATGCGGCCAACGCTATCAGTGAGATTTTAGGTGGATTATACTTGATCGGTACAACATGGCTGATTGTGGTGTATCACGTGCTGTTTGGGTCGCTATCTTTAATCGCCGCCGCGTGCGGCGCTTACGTCGGGCTCCACGGAGTTTGGCGGCTCCTAGGTTATCCCAAGTGTCGCCTTTGCCTAAAATTATGGCCGATGAAGCTTAAAGACCTTTGAAATAAGCTCGTTTAAATCCGACGACCAGCCCGAGGCAATTTGAAGCATAATATCCCATCGTTCGGGGTCTTTTTCAAGCCAAGCATACACCGGCTTTCCCCAACCGCGGAGTAAACCCATCTCGGCCCAGGCGGATTTTCCGGCCGGACAAACGAGCAAACCCGCGTCGGCCGCGCGTAACCACCGTTGATCGAACTCGAATACATTCCGCGCGTGCGGT
>Ga0187846_10000628_pt1 | contig 19961 bp, 17 predicted proteins | sample TC_taG_FD_161473 | JGI IMG/M metagenome (GOLD analysis project Ga0187846, IMG submission 161473) | Biofilm microbial communities from the roof of an iron ore cave, State of Minas Gerais, Brazil - TC_06 Biofilm (v2) | ecosystem: Environmental > Terrestrial > Deep subsurface > Cave > Wall biofilm...
GACGCCCTCTTCGGCGTCGCCGATGGCGCGGGCCAGCTCCACCTTCGCCAGATTGTGGGCATAGAGGCTTTCGATGTAGGTCTCATGGGCGCCGGCCACGGACTCCTGGGCCTGCACGACTTCCAGATTGTCGGCGACGCCCGCAGTGAAGCGATCCTGCGACTGGGTTAGCGCTTCCTCCGCCAGTTCCACCGAGCTGCGCGCAACCTCGACCTGCTCCGCGGCCGCATTCAGGTCGAGCAAGGCGGTGCGGACTTCAAAGTCGATGCGGCCGCGCAGGTCTCCCAGTTGCGAACGCGCCTGTTTGAGCTGCGCGTCGGCCTCGAGCACCTCGCTGTGAGCTTTACCGCCAGTGAAGATCGGAATGGAAAGGCTTCCGCTCACCTGCCAGGTGCCGTTGGAGTGTGCGGGAGTGACCCCGATGTCGCCGTAATTGGCGCCGACATCCAGTGAAGGGTAGTGCCCGGCCGAGGCCGCGCTGCGGGAGAGTTCAGCCGACCGAACCTGGGCCAGCGCGGCCTGATAGTCGGCGCGGGCCGAAAACGCGTGCTGCAGGTAGGCTTCCACGGGCTGCGGCGTGAGCGCCTGATAGGGCGCCTTTTCAGTGAGTACGAATTCCTGTCCGGGAGCCAGGCCAATCACGCGCGCCAAAGTCAGTTTCTGCTTGGCGTAGTCGTTGCGAGCAGCGATGAGTTGTTGCTTGCGGGTCTGCAACTGCACTTGCGCACGCAGAGCGTCAAGAGCGGGGATCAGGCCGGCCTTTTGCTGGTCCGACGCCTGGACGGAAAGCGCCTGAGCCGTCTTGACCTGGGCTTCGGCGGTTTCGACCCGCGCCGCGCCCGCGATGGCCTGAAGATATCCGTTGCCCACGGCGAGCACCACCAGTTCCCGCGCATCTTTGTAGTTGTACTCGGCGGCTTTCAGGCTCTGCTCGGCGGCGCGTTCCTTTTCGAGCGACTTGATATTGAAGATGGACTGGCTGACGCTCGCGCGCAGATCGAAGTAGTTGAAGGGCCCGATCACGCGCGGCTCCGGCGCATGAAAAACGCTGGACTTCAATCCCAGGGCCGTCAGGCTCTGGGTCTGCACGTTCTCCAGAAAGTGAGCCGAAACATTGGGCAGCAGATCGCTGAGCTCCTTCCATTTCTCGCCGCGAGCGGTGATGGCCTGATCGCCAGAAAGAAGCAGCCCCAGATTGTGCCGCAGGCCGCGGTCGATGGCGTCTTTGAAATCCAGTTGCAGCGCTTCGGAAGTTGGCTTAGATTCCGGCTCGCTTCCATTGAATGGGCTCTGCGATCCCGGCAGAGTAATCGAAGGCTGGGGCGAGGCCTGGGCCAATGCACGCTGCCCGACCAGGAGCACAAGAAGGAGAAGCAGAGGAATTCTACGATATGAGGTTAGCAAGCGACTAATCCTAACAGCGGCGATGTTGACTTTCGAGACCGCAACCTTCGGATCGCTCAACGAGACGATCAATAACTGTTGTTCTTGGATTCGGGGCAGACGGCTGGCGATGCAAAAACGCAGGTAAGACGGCCGGAACACGAGGCAGTTCTCACAAAGGTGAAGCCGAAGGCCGCGACTTTCGACACTTTCCTCCCGCTTCGCACCCGGATACGATGAGGAGTTGCCGAACAAAGCCCAAGTATGTCGGGAGTGCGGCCTCCCCGGGCGGATGGGCTTCGTTCCTCCGACTTGGCCACGTCTCAGACGTGCGAAAGGCAAGACATGCCCTCCTCAGGGTCGAAGACCGCTGCCAGCCCTGAACGCCTGCGAAGGCGGTATCCCAGGTATCGCGTCGACTTTCCGGTTGTGGTCAGTTTGCTGGAAGGCGATCAGTATCGGCGTCTGGATGGCCACTGCCGCGATTTATCCCAGGCGGGAATCGGAATTCTGCTGGCCACGGAACTCAACGGCGGTGAAGTGGCGTCGTTGAGCTTTTCGCTGCCCAATACCAGCCAACCGTGGGAAGTGCGGGCCGTGGTGCGGCACCGCCGCGGGTACCACTATGGATTCGAATTTCTTTCGCTCGGCGATTCCCAGGCGCGCTGGCTGAAAGACTACCTGGCCGGGAAGGAGCGGGCCGACTGAAGCCACCCAGCCCGTCAAGCTCCGAATGGGCGTTCCGCGGTAACTTCAGTCATCTTGCTGCCGGATGGTTTGTGGTTCAGTCTCAAACTGAGGCCATTCTGCAAAGAATGCCCGAAGTGTGTAATGCATGAGCAACGCAAAGGCCACTGCTCCCGGCACCGACTGGACTGCCCTGCTCGCGGATCCCGATTTGGCGCGCAACCTGGGAAAACTGCTGCAAACCTATCGAGATGCGCCTCCGGAGAAACGCGAAGCCGCACTGCTGCAGGCTATGCGCGAAATCAAGGAGCAGACAGGCGAGAAGGTAGCGGCGGCAGCATCGGCGGCGCCGATACCAACACCGCCCGCGCCTGTACCCACTGCGCCGGGGGCCACGCCTCCGTTCGAGCCGGACATTTTCACGCCAAGCTCGGCACAGGACCGACGTCGGCACCCGCGGATCAAGTGCTTCGTGGCGGTGGAGCTCCGTGTCGATAACGCGGACTCGCCCATCTGGGGAAACCTCTCGAATACCAGCATGGGCGGTTGCCTGGTGGAAACCGCCAAGGAAGTAAAAAGCGGAGCCAAGGTAGAAATCGGGCTGTGGGTGGCCAGCGGAAAGATCTGGGTCAAGGGGCTGGCTCTGAACGGCGTCGTAACACGAAGTGGACCGGCGGCCGGCGTGCGCGTCCGATTTGCCGACCTGGTTCCGGCCGAGCGCGAGAACCTGCGCCAGTTCCTGAAGTATGTTCAGGAAACGACGCGGGTATCCACCAGCGAGAACAGCTATCTCCAGCTGTTGAAGTAAGTCCATCCACCTAAGGTTTTGGTACTGGGTCAGTCTCAATTTCCACAAGGGGGTGGCTCCGAGACAGGAGGGGGTGTACGATGAGACCCCGCAAGATTCCTCCCTCCAGAAAGACGCCTCACTGGAAATGGCGGACTAGGCGTATGGACATGACACTCTGCATAGCAGCGGTTTGTGATGACGCGGAAGGAAAAGAGGCGAAAATTGTCTTATGCTCCGACTTGGAAAGGCAGGTCGAGGGCGTAGGAGCATCTGAGACTGAGGACAAACTGGGCCTCGTGCGTCCCGGTTGGCCGACTCTCATCGCGGGGACAATCGCCAAAGCCAATGATCTAGTGGAGGTCTATGCGGAATGGTTAGCGGACAACTTTGGCGAAATCACGGAGTTCAATTTGAAAGACAAACTCCGGCTTCCAGCACATATCCAAAAGGAGCGTCTGACGGATGAATACCTCCGTCAGACCTACTCATTTGACCACAAATATTTCAGTGGGAGAGGGAAGAAAGTGTTGCCTGAGTCATTCATATCAACAACTTTGGACGATATTGCTCGAATCAAATTAGATGCCAGTCTCATCATTGCAGGGTTCATCGAGCAAAGCGACTTCTATAGTGGAGGCAAAGATAAGGAGCCTTTCCTTGCTGTGATAGATGAATACACCGACGTTAGAGGATCACAGGAATATGTGCGCCTTGAGTATGACTTTGCAGCAATTGGGACAGGTAGCTACACTGCTCTCTCCAGTTTGTACCGCAGAAAACAGGAATCACAAAATTCTTTGGCTCGTACTCTCTACAACGTGTACGAAGCTAACCGACTCAGCGAAGAAGTACCTGGAGTCGGAAAAGAACTACTGTCTATAGATGTGCTTCACGTCGATGGGAAAATGGAGTCCATGACTGATGCTGGTTACAATTATTTTCGGGGTTTGTACGAGAAAAAGTATGGACCTCGCGAGATTAAAGAAAAAGACAAATTGGAAGTACTATCTGAGTTCTTAGAGCCATTCGACGCTCCGTCTAGCGATTCAAAGCCGCCAGAGTCAGATTCTTCTCAATCCTCGAAGTTCTGACTACCGGTTTGGGCAGCAATGCAATCAATTCCTCTACGCTCCAAACATGGTCGCTCAAACCAGCTTCTTGCGCCGGAGTCACCCTCAAGCTGGAATGCAGGCGGCAATAGTTGTAATGCATGTAGTGCAGCGCAACCATGTGGCGGTGATTGTCCACTTTCTTGCTGTGCGCGTTCGTCAAGCGTGTGAATCGGCGCATTTGCATCCGCATTGTTAAGTTCTGGCGTTCCACGTATGACGTGCTCACATGCTGCGGGTCTGGGTCTCCGCTAACTACTTTAAGATCGCAGCCAATGCACTTCGCAGGAGAGTAGCGCCTCGTTTCCTCATCTGACGGTACCCCATAAATCTTTTGGAGCATCGCGTAATCAATATCCGCTCCGAAAGCGTTCTCTACGGCCTCAAGGTATGCCCTGTGTCCGTCCGTTGTGATCTGCACACGGTTGCTGATTCGCTTCGCGCAATCTTCCATGAAGTTTGTTGCCCAACCCGAATCCCGGCCGCCGACTAGGTATGAGACCACCAGCTTCGTGTCAGCGTCGATTCCAACCCACGTCCAGATGTCGCCCCACCCTTCCTGCTTTTTCTTGAGGCTGGTGTTCTTGGCTTTCGCCCCTACGAAACTCCAAATCTCATCGCACTGCAAGCGGCGCACGCGGAGATTGCGGACGTTGCGGTTGTGGTAGCCTGCACAGGCACAACCCAGATCGGAGAGCAGTTTGACGATTGTGTTCTTGGCAACTCCGGTCATCCGCACCGCGGCTCGAATTGAGCAGCCCTCAATCAGGCAATTGACCACTCTGGCGCGGCTTTCGGAGTCCAAGCAATTCATATTGACTCTTATACTATAGCCGATTTAGCATGTCAATAGCAACTTGAATTGACGCGCATGTTTTAATTAAGGGAGGGGAATTATGCAGTGCGCACGGCCATCACGAAGAGTCGCGCGAAAGGCATCAATACTTCTGCTTCGGTCGCGCTCCAAGAGCGTGAAAAGCGTAGCAGGCTCAGCCTTGAGAATGCGCGAGAACAAGCGCGGAAGAAAACGCTCCACGAGAAAGTAGGCCGCCTCGTTTTGATAGAGTGGCTGGACTCTTATGGATGCTCTGCTGAATGGCAGCCGCTAGAAGGCTGCGATCCGGCTCCGATGAAGTGTCGCTCCGTGGGTTGGCTTGTAGGCGATAGAAAAGACTGCAAGGTAATCGTTCCTCACATCTCCCAAGACGGGCATCCTGGCATTCCTGTACAGGGGTGCGGGGACATGACGATCCCAAGTTCAGCAATTTTGCGTGTGGTCGATCTTACCTATGGAAAAGTACGCCAAATTAACTGAATGGTTTAAAGACCCGACTGTGGTAATGACGTTCTCAGAAATTGAGCGAATCATTGGTGAAAAATTACCGGATGCCGCTCGAAAGTATCGCCCATGGTGGGGCAATGAGAAGGATGCAGGATCGCGTCAGTGTCGAGCTTGGATGGATGCTGGTTGGGAAGTGGGGAAAGTCGATCTGCAGAAAGAAATGGTTCTCTTTCGAAAAGCCAAGAATTAGTGTTTCTTCCACCGCGCTCTAGCGGCCTTTGCAGCCACTCTCCGACGCTGCTCCTTGCTCATGGTCTTGAGACGCCGCTTCCCGCCAATCTGACCGCCCTTGCGCCCGATAGCAGACATGTAGGCTGACAGGTCCGAGGGCAGGGTCGGCGGTGGGGCTGTGACCGCTTCTGGGCTTTCCACTTCATTCGTGGAGCGGTCTACAATCCACTTGGCAAGTTGGTTGGGGTCACGTGGACGTTTGCCTTTGCCGATGGTCACACGGCAATCATGCCACAGTCCGCGATGCTAAAGCGAGGCTGTGGAAGTTCAAACTGACCCAGTACCAAGGTTTCTGCCGGATTGCCACGCTTTCCCACAGGTTCCGAACCCAACGGGCGCCGGGAAATTGATACACTCTGTGCGTACTGAAACCTTTCAGTGCGGAAAATTCTCTAATCAACTGTGAACCTGTCATGGCGCGGGCTGCCACTGCCCGGCCGGCGGGAGGAGCGCATTTCGCATGGTAGCCAGTGAGCAGATCGTGGTGACCGGCAAACAATTGGACACGCTGTGCATTAATACGATTCGAACCCTTGCGATCGATGCTGTGCAGCAGGCGAACTCGGGACATCCGGGCGCACCGATGGGGCTGGCACCGGTGGCCTACAGCTTGTGGCAGGATGTCCTGCGCTACGATCCTGCGGATCCCACGTGGCTGAATCGCGACCGCTTTGTGCTTTCGGCGGGCCACGCATCCATGCTGCTCTATGCGACGCTGCACCTAGCGGAAGTGCGCAGGGTCGACGAAAACAGCCGAGTTCTTCCGGAACTTTCGGTTCCGATGGAAGAAATCAAGCGCTTCCGGCAGCTGGGAAGCAGAACTCCGGGGCACCCCGAGTCGCACATCACCACGGGGGTTGAGAGCACGACAGGTCCGCTGGGTCAAGGCACCGGAAACAGCGTCGGAATGGCGATCGCCAGCCAGTGGCTGGCCGCGCACTTCAACAAACCCGGATTCAAGCTGTTCGATTTCAACGTCTACGCGATTTGCGGCGATGGCGACATCATGGAAGGTGTGGCCAGCGAGGCGGCTTCGCTGGCGGGACATCTGAAGCTGCCCAACCTGTGCTGGATCTACGACAACAACCGCGTCACGCTGGATGGCCCGGCTTCGGCATCGTTCAGCGAAGATGTCATGTCGCGCTTCATCGGCTACGGCTGGAATGTGACTCGCGTGGCCGATGCGAACGATCTGGATCTGCTGACCCGAGCTTATGAGACTTTTCTCAAGACAACCGACCGGCCTACGCTGATCGTGGTGGACAGCCACATCGGTTATGGATCGCCGCACAAGCAGGACAGCTACGAGGCGCACGGAGAGCCGCTGGGCGAGGCCGAGGTGCGGCTGGTGAAGAAATTCTACGGGTGGCCCGAGGACGCCAAGTTCCTGGTCCCGGAAGGCGTGCGCGAGCATTTCCGCGAAGGCATCGGCAAGCGCGGCGAGGACCTGCACGCCGCGTGGAACAAGATGTTCGCCGATTACGCCAGGCAATATCCGGAGCTGGCGGAACGGCTGACGCTGATGCAGCGGCGCGAACTTCCCGAGGGCTGGGACAAGAACCTGCCCACGTTTCCGGCAGACGCGAAAGGTATTGCCACGCGCGAAAGCTCGGGCAAGACGCTCAATGCTCTGGCGCAGAACATTCCGTGGCTGATGGGCGGCTCGGCGGATCTCGCCAATTCCAACAAGACAACGTTGAAGTTCGAAGGTGCAGGAGACTTTTTCGCCGGCGAATACGGCGGGCGCAACCTGCATTTCGGCGTGCGCGAGCACGGCATGGGCGCGATCGTCTCGGGGATGGCGTTCTGCCACCTGAAGGCTTTTGGGGCAACGTTCTTCAATTTCACCGACTATATGCGGCCGAGCATGCGTTTGGCCGCGCTGATGGAGATTCCGGCGATCTACGTGATGACGCATGACTCGGTCGGCCTGGGCGAAGACGGGCCGACCCATCAACCGATTGAGCAATTGGCGTCGCTGCGGGCCATGCCCAACATGCTGGTGTTGCGCCCGGGAGACGCGAACGAAGTGGTGGAGGCGTGGAAGATCGTGGTACAGCAGAAGCATGGTCCGGCCACGCTGGTGCTGACGCGCCAGGCCGTGCCGACGCTCGACCGCAGCAAATACGCGCCGGCTGCGGGAGTAGCGAAAGGGGCTTACGTTCTCGCCGACGCCCCGGGGGGCAAACCGGACGTGATTCTGATGGCCACAGGAAGCGAAGTGGCGCTTTGCGTGGACGCTTACGGGAAGCTCCAGGCGGAGGGGATCAAGGCGCGCGTGGTCAGCATGCCGTCATGGGAGCTTTTTGAGCGGCAGGATGCGGCATACAAAGAGAGTGTACTGCCGTCGTCGGTCACGGCGCGGGTTTCGGTCGAGATGGCGTCCACGTTCGGCTGGGAGCGATATGTTGGGCCAAAGGGGAGGATATTCGGCCTGCGCCGTTTTGGAGCATCCGCGCCGTTGAAGGACGTACTGAAGTTTTTCGGATTTACCGTCGAGACCGTGATGGCGGAAGCGCGCGCGGCCATCGCCGGAAGCTAGTCAACGTTCGTTCATAAATTCGACGTCCGCAGTCGCACCTCAGGAGGAATTAATCACTATGCAACCCACCGGAATTCTCGAAACCTCAAAAGCGACGAACCCGCTGCAGGAATTGCTCAGCTCCGGACAATCGATGTGGCTGGACTACATCCGGCGCGATCTGTTCAGCACGGGAAAGCTGAAACACCTGATCGCCGAAGACGGATTGCGCGGCATGACGTCGAATCCGGCGATTTTCGAAAAGGCGATCGCGGAAAGCTCGCTGTATGACGACATGCTGAAGGCGCTCGCGTCGCGCAACGATCTGGACGCGACCGGACGATTCGAGCAGATTGCGATCCGCGACATTCAGGACGCCGCCGACACGCTGCGTTCGGTCTACGAGGACTCGAAGGCCGGCGATGGCTACGTGAGCATGGAAGTCTCTCCGTTTCTTGCGAGCGACACGCAGAAGACCATGGCGGAAGCCCGCCGTCTGTGGAAGGCGGTAGACCGGCCGAACGTGATGATCAAGGTTCCGGGCACGTCGGAAGGATTGCCGGCGGTCCGGCAACTGGTCGGCGAAGGATTGAACATCAACATCACGCTGCTGTTCTCGCAGGAAGTGTATGAGGAAGTTGCGGAGGCCTACATCGGGGGGCTGGAAGAACAGGCGGCGCGCGGGGGCAACCTGAAGAAGATCGCCAGCGTGGCCAGCTTTTTCATCAGCCGCATCGACACGCTGGTGGATTCGATCATCAACGATCGCCTGAAGACGGCCGGAAATGCGCAGCAGGAGGCATTGCTGAAAAGCCTGCCGGGCAAGGTCGCCATTGCGAACGGAAAGCTGACGTATCAACGCTACCAGCGGATCTTCAGCGGGAAGCGCTGGGAAGCGCTGGCCGCCAAGGGCGCGCAGACGCAACGCGTGCTGTGGGCCAGCACGAGCACGAAAAACCCGGCGTATCGCGACGTTATTTACGTGGAAGAGCTCATTGGCAAGGACACGGTCAACACCATGCCGCCGGCGACTATCGACGCCTTCCGTGATCACGGGCGCGTGCGCAACAGTCTGACCGAGGACCTGGCGGGCGCGCAGAAAGTGATGGCCGACCTGGCGAGAGCCGGCATCTCGATCAAAGAGGTCACCGACAAGTTGACCGCCGACGGCGTGAGGTTGTTTGCCGAGGCGTTTGAGAAGCTTCTGGCCGCGGTAGCCAAGGGTACTCAGCTCAAATGATAACGACCGTGAGCGGACTCAAGACTTCCCTGCCGGAAACGCTCGCTGCAGCGGTGAAGACTGCCGCTCGCGACTGGCAGTCCGGCGGGAAGATGCGGCGTTTGTGGGAGCGCGACGCATCCCTATGGACCGGCAGCGACGAGTCGAACTGGCTGGGATGGCTCGATATTGTCGACGAGCAGATCGCGCAGCGCGCGCAACTGCAAAAGGTCGCTGAAGATGCGCGCAGCGCCGGGTTTCAGCACGTGTTGTTGCTGGGCATGGGAGGATCGAGTCTTTGTCCCGAAGTGCTGCGCGTGACCTTCGGCAAGATTGCCGGCTATCCCGAGCTTCACGTGCTGGACTCGACCGACCCGGCGCAGATCAAGGCATCTGAGAATCAGATTGAGATCGCCAGGACGCTGTTTATCGTCGCCAGCAAGTCCGGCAGCACGCTCGAGCCGAACATTTTCAAGCAGTATTTCTTCGAGCGCACGAAGCAGAGCGTTGGCGCGGAAAAGGCGGGCAGCCACTTCATGGCAATCACCGATCCGGGATCGAAGATGCAGCAGGTGGCCGAGGGAGATCACTTCCGGCGTATCTTCTTCGGCCGGCCCTCGATTGGCGGGCGCTATTCGGCTCTATCGAATTTTGGCATGGTGCCGGCAGCGGTCATGGGCCTGGACACGAAGATGTGTCTCGATCGCGCTGCGACGATGATGAAGGCCTGCGGGCCCGACGGAAATGTAGAAGAAAATCCTGGCGCAATGCTGGGGATCGTGCTGGGGACGGCGGCTACGCTCGGCCGTGACAAGGTCACCATCATCACCTCGCCGGGCATTTCCGATCTCGGCGCGTGGCTTGAACAGTTGCTGGCCGAATCGACGGGGAAAATCGGCAAAGGCATCATTCCCGTGGATCGCGAAGAACTCGCGGCGCCGGCAGTTTACGGAAACGATCGAGTGTTCGCCTATGTTCGGCTCGAGTCCGGCGCTGACGCCAGGCAGGACGCGGAAGTTGCGGCGCTGGAAAAGGCGGGGCATCCCGTGGTGCGCATCGGAATGGCCGACACTTATGACTTGGGCGCGGAATTCTTTCGCTGGGAAATCGCGACCGCTGTGGCGGGAGCGATCATCGGCATCAACGCCTTCAATCAGCCCGACGTCGAGGCCAGCAAGGTCGCCACGCGCCGCCTGACGTCAGAGTACGAAAAGTCCGGATCGCTGCCGGCGGAAGAACCGGTGGTTGAAGATGCGGGCATCAAGCTGTTCACGGACGAGAGAAACGCGGCCGCGCTCTCGAAGGCTGCAGGCGGGGAGAAATCTTTCGCGGGTTATCTGAAGGCTCATCTCGGCCGCATCAAGGCGGGAGATTATTTTGCGGTGCTGGGCTACATCCAGATGAACGCCGAGCACGAAGCGAGCCTGCAGGCAGTGCGGCACGCAGTCCGCGACAAGAAGCGGGTGGCGACCTGCCTGGGCTTCGGGCCGCGATTCCTGCATTCGACCGGGCAGGCCTACAAAGGCGGACCGAATTCGGGCGTGTTTCTGCAGGTCACCTGCGACGATTCGGTCGAGTTACCGGTACCCGGGCAGAAATATACGTTTGGCATTGTGAAGGCAGCGCAGGCACGCGGAGATTTTCAGGTGTTGGCCGAGCGCGGACGGCGTGCGCTGCGTGTGCACCTGGGAAAGAACCTGAGGGCCGGGCTGGCAACGCTGCAGGGGGCAGTGCAGAAGGCGGTGTCGTAATGCGGTTGTGCCGTGCTGCGTAATTCCCGCTTCTCGCAAAGCGGCGGGAAGTGGGGCACCGGATTCTTTCTTGATTTGGCGTTTTCGGGTTAGGAGCTGCGATGCAACTGGGAATGGTGGGATTGGGCCGCATGGGCGCCAACATGACACGGCGGCTGATGCGCGGCGGACATCAACTGGTGGTCTCTGATCTCAGCGCTGACGCGGTCAAGCAACTGACGGGCGAAGGCGCTACAGGTTCATCCTCTCTGGATGACCTGGCAAGCAAGCTGAAACCGCCGCGCGCGGTGTGGGTCATGGTTCCAGCTGGTGGTCCGACGGAGCAGACGGTGCAGAAGCTCGCGGCCAGGATGCAGGCCGGAGATGCGATCATCGACGGCGGAAACTCCTACTTTAAGGACGATGTGCGCCGCGCCCATCAACTCGAGGACAAAGGCATTCACTACGTCGACGTCGGGACCAGCGGTGGAGTGTGGGGCCTGGAGCGCGGCTACTGCATGATGATCGGCGGGCCGAAGGAGGCGGTGCAGCGGCTCGATCCGATTTTCAAGACGCTGGCGCCGGGGCGAGGCGACATCCCGCGCACCCCGGGGCGCGAGAAGCTCGGCGGCCCGGCGGAGGACGGCTACATGCACTGCGGGCCGTCGGGCTCGGGGCATTTCGTCAAGATGGTGCACAACGGCATCGAGTACGGCATCATGCAGGCCTATGCCGAAGGCTTCGACATTTTCAAAAACGCGTCCAGCCAGGAGCTGCCGGAAGAACTGCGTTACGATCTGAACCTGCCCGATATCGCGGAAGTCTGGCGGCGAGGCAGCGTGATCAGTTCGTGGCTGCTCGATCTGACAGCCATGGCGCTCACGGAGAATCCGACGCTTTCCGAGTACGAGGGTTATGTCCAGGATTCGGGCGAAGGGCGCTGGACGATTCAGGCGGCGATCGAAGAGGCGGTTCCGGCTGATGTGCTGACGGCGGCGTTGTACGTGCGCTTCCGCTCGCGGCAGCAGCATACCTTCGCGGAGAAGATGCTCGCCGCCATGCGGCAGAAATTCGGCGGGCACGTCGAGGCTGCCGCGAAGGCAAAGAAAAGCGCGTAGGCCGCGGGCGCATCCGAGCGCGGCCCGGTTTACCGAGGAAACAAATCCATGGCTCAACTGGCAGAACAGCCCGCAGCAACGGTTCCGCGCATCGGCAAAACCGGCGACCCATGCGTGATGGTGATCTTTGGCGCGGCCGGCGATCTTACCGGGCGCAAGCTGATTCCTGCGCTTTACAACCTCATGCATGCCGGCCTGCTGTCGCGCGAGTTCGCCGTGGTGGGCGTGGCGCGCGCCCAGATGTCGAATGACGATTTCCGCAAGAAGGTCGCGGACGACGTAAAGGAATTCTGCAAGGAGAAAGCCGACGACGACCTGTGGGAGTGGTTCGAGCGCCGGTTCTACTATTTCGCAGGCGACTTCAGCGACGACAAGCTTTATCCCAAGCTCAAGGATTTCCTGGCCACGGTGGATCGCGATCATTCCACCCATCAGAACTTTTTCTACTATCTCGCGACAGCTCCGAGTTTCTTCGGGCCCATCGTTGAGAACCTCGCGGCCAACGGACTGATGGAGCAGACCAATGATCACTGGCGCCGCGTGATCATCGAGAAGCCCTTCGGACACGATCTGGAATCGGCACGGGCGTTGAACCAGCAGATTCTGAAGGTTGCCGACGAAAAACAGATCTACCGCATCGATCACTACCTCGGCAAGGAGACGGTCCAGAACATCATGGCGTTCCGTTTTGCCAACGGGATTTTCGAGCCCATCTGGAACCGCCGCTACATCGACCACGTGCAGATCTCGGTGGCTGAAACCGTGGGTGTGGAGGCGCGCGGCAGCTATTTTGATCAAGCCGGCTCGCTGCGCGACATGGTTCCCAACCACATCATGCAGTTGATCAGCCTGACTTCGATGGAGCCTCCGATCTCGTTCGACGCGAATGCGGTGCGCGATGAGCAGGCCAAGATTCTGCACGCCATTCAGCCCATCAGCGACGAGGAGGTCCTGGTTCGCACGGTGCGGGGCCAGTACGGCGAGGGCCTCGTGGACGGCCAGCGGGTTCCCTCATATCGCGGCGAATCGGATGTCCCTGCCGATTCGCGCACGGAAACCTTCGTAGCCATGAAAGTGCTGATCGATAACTGGCGGTGGGCGGACGTTCCCTTCTACCTGCGCACGGGGAAGCGCATGCCGGTGCGCAATACGCATATCGTGATACAGTTTCGTCGGGCGCCGTTCGTGCTGTTCCGCGACACTCCGGTGGAACATCTCATGCCCAACCAGCTTGTGCTGCACATCCAGCCGGAAGAAGGGATCTCGCTGCAGTTTGCGGCCAAGGTTCCCGGGCCGGTGATGCGGCTGGGCACAGTGGACATGAACTTCGAATATCAGGAATACTTTGGCAAGCAGCCCAGCACCGGCTATGAGCGCCTGCTGCACGACTGCATGATCGGCGACCAGACGCTGTTTCAGCGCGCCGACATGGTGGAAGCAGGCTGGGCCGTGGTCAATCCCGTGCTGGACCTGTGGAAGGCGCTTCCGCCGCGCAACTTCGCGAACTACGCGGCAGGCACCTGGGGCCCGAAAGAAGCGGACGAACTGCTGGAACGCGACGGGCGCCGCTGGAGGAACTTCGAGAAATGATCCTGGCCGGCGACATTGGGGGAACCAACGCTCGGCTCGCCTATTTTCAGTCTTCCAACGGCACGCTGCGCCTGGTTCTGGAGAAAGTCTTTCCCAGCCGCGAGCACAGCGAACTGGGTGAGATTGTCACCGAGTTCCTGAAGGACTCCGGAACACGTCCCGAGGTGGCGTGCTTCGGCATCGCCGGGCCGGTCCGCAACGGACGCGTGGAAACCTCAAACCTTCCCTGGGTGGTGGAACAATCGCGCCTGGCCCAGCAGATTCACCTGCCCGCCACGCTGCTTATCAATGATCTGGAAGCAAGTGCGTGGGGCGTGGGCGCGCTGGAGGCTGCGGATCTGGTGGCGTTGAATCGCCCTGCCGGCAAGGCTGTGGGGAATCAGGCAATCATCGCGCCGGGAACCGGTTTGGGTGAGGCAGGCTTGTTCTGGGACGGCACCCGGCATAACGTTTTCGCCTGCGAGGGCGGCCATGCAGATTTCGCGCCGCAGGGAGACTTGCAGATCGAACTACTTCGGTCCCTGCGTGCGCGCTTCGGACACGTCAGTTACGAACGCGTCCTTTCCGGGCCGGGATTGGTGAATGTGTACGAGTTCCTGCGCGAAAAAGGCTGCGCCAAAGAACCGGCTGAGTTCGCCGGGGACTCCAAGAATCGTGACATGGCAGCGGCGATCTCCCGCGCCGCTCTCGACGGTTCGAACCCCCTGGCGGAGAAGGCGCTGGACCTGTGGATCGCGGTGTTTGGCGCAGAAGCCGGGAACCTGGCTCTCAAGGTCATGGCCACGGGCGGCATCTTCCTGGCGGGGGGCATTTCGCCCAAGATTCTGCCCAAGCTGAAGGGCTCCCTGTTCATGCAGTCTTTCCTCGACAAGGGGCGGTTACGACCGCTGGTCGAGGCAACTCCCGTGCAGGTCATCACCAACGAAAAGACCGGGCTGCTGGGGGCGGCGCGCTGCGCGTCGGTTCTGCGCCGGAAGAAATCCTTGCCGTCGTCATGAGTTCGCCTCCCGACATTCGAAAACTCACGACCCCTCAGGAACTGTTTGCCGCGGCTGCGGAAGAAGTGGTTCACGCCGCGGCCCAGGCGGTTCAGGAGCGAGGCCGGTTCACGCTGGCCCTGGCGGGTGGATCCACGCCCAAAAGCCTGTACAACCTGCTGGCTACGAATGCGCGATCGTCTCTGCCGTGGGACAAAACCTTCTTCTTCTGGGGAGACGAGCGCCACGTTCCGCCTACCGATCCGGACAGCAATTACCGCATGGTGGAGGAAGCCATGCTGGCGAGAGTTCCTGTGCTTCCGGGAAATGTGTTTCGCATTCCGGCGGAGAATTCCGATGCGGCCGCAGCGGCCGCCGGCTACGAACAAACGCTGAAGACATTCTTTGCGTTGCCGCCCGGGGAGTTTCCGCGCTTCGATCTCATCCTGCTGGGCATGGGGCCGGATGGTCACACGGCGTCGCTTTTCCCCGAAACTGCAGCATTGCGGGAGAAAACAAGGCTTGTGGTGGCGAATTGGGTCGAGAAGCTCAAGACCAGCCGCATCACGCTGACGCTTCCGGTGCTGAATGCGGCGCGCTGCGTTGCCTTCCTGGTAAACGGATCCGAAAAAGCGGGCGTGTTCCGCGAAGTGCTGGAAGGAAATGCGCCGGGCGAGAAGTATCCTTCAAAACTGGTGCGGCCGACCGACGGGAAAGTGATCTGGTTTGTGGATCGGGCCGTTGCCAGCGAACTTTCCTCTACTTGAGCGGGGATGGGCGGGGAGCGCTATCCCCGCCAGCCTCCGATTTCTTTCAATCCTTTACCTCGAGCATGCTCGAACAGCCGCACGCGGTGGCGGGAGTGCTCGAATTCGTGAATGTCGGCCCAGACCTCGGCCTGCCAGGCCTTGTCGTGAGTCGCCGATTCTCCGCAGGTGGCGCAGCGAGTGTGCAGGCTGACGGTCACCGGTTCGACGGCAATCGCGCCGGCAAGCTCGATGAAGATACAGCGCACCTCCTGGATCTCCTCGTTCGCGTCGAGAATGTGCTCGTAGCGCAGCAGGTAGCCAAATCCGAGCTTGCGGGCCTCAGCCTCGGCCTCGGTGCGGGTATGAAACGGGCCATATTCCGCCCGCAGCTGCTCGGTGGAGTCGCACGCCATCCAAAAGGTTTCTTTGTAAGCCATGTACGCCTCGCCCTGGGATGCGAAGCCGGCTCAGGATGCTGGGGAGCCCGCTTAAACCATCGAATGGTCAAGTGCAATTTCGGGACCGCTGGATTAGAGAGCGAAGCCCTCTATTCCCAACGCATTAGAGCCCACCTCCCGAGTGTGCATGGGTCTTCACGTGAAACCTTTTGCAGAACTTAGGCGCGTTCCTGTGCGCGCAAGAGCGACCGATTCTTCCAAGTCGCCCAGCGCTCTGGAAAACGCCGCCGTCGTCGCGCGCGCGTTCTGCCGCCGGCGACTTGGCCTAGACAACCATCTGCTGACCGGCCGCCAAGGCCGGCTGCGGGGGCTCGCAGGGCCAGTCCTTGCCGCCGTGGCTGGCGATGTACATGGCGAGTTCCAGACGGCTCCAGACTCCGATTTTGTCGAAGGTGCTGCGCAGGTGGTTTTTGATCACCTGCTCGGTTGTGCCCACGATTTTGGCGATCTCGCGGTTGGTCAGCCCTTCCCAGACAAGGGAGGCCACCTGAATTTCTTTTGCGGTCAAGCGTTCGCGCGGCGTCATGATTTCATCTCCTGCTGAACGAACACGGCGGTGGCCAGCTTCACCCGCTTGCGGCCATCGCGAATGCCGGCGCGCAGAAAAAGCGTGCGCAAATGCTGTTTGACGGTGCGCGGGCTGATGTTGAGCTGGCCCGCAATTTCCTTGTTGCTGCAGCCTTGCACCAGCAGATCCAGCACCTGCTGATCGCGAGGCGTCACTTTTACCTGATGAAGCTCTGTCAAGATGATTCCTCCCGCGTCGCGTTAGGGAACCTGTAAGCGCGACTCAATCTGCCTTAGAGCACGCCTTTCGCCAAAACTTCGCTGTGCTTACGAAACGGCTAAGACCAGCGTGCACTAGCACTTGCCAAGTTCCCCGGGCTTTCAGATGGAGTTCAGAAAGCCTGTGCTAGGCTTGCGAGTCCCAAGTTGGGATTGTGGATGGCCTCGATTGCTTCAGGGCAAATCACCAAAACCGCTGCCGAGAGCGAGCCGCGCCGACGGCATGGCGACCCTCGGCGGGATGATCGTAGCTTCCATGCCACGCCCAATTGGTTTGCTTTCATTCCGTTCCCAGCGGTCTTGGTTGGATGACGCGCGCAGGAGGTAACCGGTGAGAATTGCTTCTATTCTTCGGTCAGAGCGAGAAACGCTGCGGCTTCAAAACGGGAATTGGCGAGCACGGTCCCGGGTCATTTTGGCGTTTGCCTGCGCGGCCCCATCACTGTTCGCACAGAATGCGACGACGGCAGCGGTGTCGGCTGGGGCTCCGCTGACGATTACCTTGCAGGATGCTCTCCAACGGGCCCGGGTGAACGAACCGCAGTACCGGTCGGCCATCACTGACCTTGGACTGGCGCGGGAGGACCGGGTCCAGGCGCGCGCCGGCCTGCTTCCCGGACTTATTTACAGCAATTCGTACCTCTACACGCAAGGCACTGGACCCCTGCCAACCCGCTGCGCCCAGAGTGCTGCAGGATGTCCTACATCCCGCTTTATCGCAAACAACGGCGTGCACGAGTACCTGAGCCAGGCGGACGTGCACGAAGCGCTTTCGCTCACGGGCTACGCCGACTATCGCCGCTCGGCGGCGGTGCTGGCGCAGGCCAGGGCCAAAGCCGAGATTGCGGCCCGCGGCCTGGTGGTGACCGTGACGCAGGCGTACTACGGGCTGGTCGTGGCCCAGCGCAAGTATGCAACCGCGCAGCGCGCGGCCAACGAAGCCAAGCGCTTCCTCGACATCAGCCAGAAGCTGGAGAGCGGCGGCGAGGTGGCTCGCGCCGATGTGGTCAAAGCCACCATTCAGGCCCAGCAGCAGGAGCGGGATCTGCAGGAAGCGCAACTCAACATGGACCGCAGCCGTCTCGACCTGGCGGTGATGCTGTTCCCCGACTTCAATCAGGATTTCGTTGTGGTTGACGACCTGCAGACGCCGGAGCCTCTGCCATCATTCAGCGACGTGGAAACTGCCGGCAAGAGGAACAATCCCGACCTGCGCGCGGCGCTGGCGGCACTTGCCGTGGCGAATCATGAAGTCACCGCAGCCTGGGGAGGCCTGTTGCCTTCGCTAAGCCTCGACTATTTCTACGGGATCGATTCAAACAAGTTTGCACTTCGCGTTAACGGTGTTCGGAATGTCGGCTATTCCACCGTGGCCACCTTGCAGGTCCCGATTTTCAGCTGGGGATCGGACCGCAGCAAGCTCAAGCAGGCGGAGCTGCGGCGCGACCAGGCGCGGGTGGAGCTGAGCGCGGCGCAGCGCGAGCTTCTCAGCCACCTGCGCCAGTTCTACAATGAAGCCGAAATTGCGCGGGCCGAGATGGAGTCGTTGGCCAGTTCGGCGGAAATGGCCGCCGAAGGTTTGCGCCTCACCATGATGCGCTACCAGGCGGGGGAGTCTACGGTCCTCGAAGTCGTGGATGCGCAAAACACGCTCACGCAGACGCGCAATGCCTATGACGACGGCCAGGCCCGTTTCCGCGTGGCCGTGGCAAACTTGCAGACTTTAACAGGAAGCTTCTAAACGGAATGAGCCGCAACCACCTCATCCACATGGAAGGTTCAGGCAGCGAGCGCGGCGCCCGGCTTCGCATATTCGCCGCCGCGATGACGGCAGGCTTGCTGCTGCTGGCCGGCTGCTCGGGAGACGAAGGGAAGAACGAACCCATCGTCAGCGTGCAGGTCGCGCCGGTCGAGAAGACCACGATTCAACGAACCATCACGACGCAGGCCATTCTTTTCCCGCGACAGCAGGCCGCGATCGTTCCCAAGATCAGCGCGCCGGTGCAGAGGTTCCTGGTCAAGCGCGGCAGCCACGTGCGCGCCGGGGAACTGCTGGTCGTGCTGGAGAATCGCGATCTCTCGGCCGCTGCCCAGGACACCAAAGGCGCCTACGAGCAGGCAGAAGCCGCCTACAAAACCACCACCGCGGCGACCCTTCCGGAAGAAATTCAAAAGGCCGAGGCGGACTTGCAGCAGGCCAGGCAGGCGCTCGATGCGCAGGAAAAGGTCTACGAAAGCCGGCAGCAACTTTTCCAGCAGGGAGCGTTGCCGCGCAAGGAACTCGACCAGTCGACTGTGGACATCACACAGGCCCGCAACCAATACGCGATCGCGAAAAAGCACCTGGACGCTCTGAACGCGGTTGGCAAACAGCAGGAACTGAAGGCGGCGGCGGGGCAACTGGAGTCCGCTCAGGGCAAGTACCTGGGAGCACAGGCTCAACTCAGCTACTCGGAGATTCGCAGCCCGATCGATGGCGTAGTCACCGACCGCCCGCTTTATCCGGGCGAGATGGCGGCTGCGGGAACTCCGATCATCACGGTAATGGACGTTTCCTCCCTCATCGCCAAGGCGCACATCCCGCAGGCCGATGCCGCCCTGCTGAAAGTCGGCGACTCAGGCACGATGACCGTGCCCGGAATCGAGGATCCGGTCGAAGGAAGAGTCACGGTGGTGAGCCCGGCCCTCGATCCCAACAGCACGACGGTGGAGATCTGGATGGAGGCGAAGAACCCGAAACATCAATTGCTGCCGGGAACGAGCGTGCAGCTTTCGATCACCGCCAAGACGGTAAAGGATGCGCTGGTGGTGCCGGCGGCCGCGGTCGTGGTCGCGCCCGACAACACGACCGCGGTGATGCTGGCGGGGACTGACGGCAGGGCACATCAGAAAACGGTAAAACCGGGCATTCGCCAGGGCGATGACGTGCAGATCCTCGAGGGAGTGAGCGAGAACGACAAGGTGGTCAGCAACGGCGCCTACGGCCTGCCCGATAACACGAAGATCAAGATTGAAGCTGCGCCCGCCGAGGCTCCCGAAGGAGGCAAGCCGTCGGCCGGAGACGCCAAGGCTCCCAATGAGGGATCGGGTGACAAGAACAAATAATCCCAGCGGAGCGAGCGCGTGAGCCAAGCGAACGCGGACTACTGGATTGCCCGGCACTCCCGGCCGATCGTCTTTCTCATCCTGACTCTGGCGCTGCTGGGCGGCTATCTCGCTTTCACCATCCCGGTGTCGGTGTTTCCCTCCACCGATTTCCCGCGCGTGCTGA
>Ga0187846_10000629_pt1 | contig 19955 bp, 18 predicted proteins | sample TC_taG_FD_161473 | JGI IMG/M metagenome (GOLD analysis project Ga0187846, IMG submission 161473) | Biofilm microbial communities from the roof of an iron ore cave, State of Minas Gerais, Brazil - TC_06 Biofilm (v2) | ecosystem: Environmental > Terrestrial > Deep subsurface > Cave > Wall biofilm...
CTCGCCCACCGGGACCGGAAAGACCGAGGCCGCGCTGCTCCCGCTCCTCTCGCGGCAGCTCAAGGACCCTTCGCCCCCGGTCAGCCTTCTCTACGTAACGCCGTTGCGGGCGCTGAACCGGGACCTCGAACACCGCCTCGTCTCGCTCGTGAGCGAGGTGGGCCTCCGAGCGGCCGTCCGCCACGGGGACACTTCGCCAAGTCAACGGCTCGCCCAGTCAAAGCGGCCTCCGGACCTTCTCCTCACGACACCCGAGACGCTCCAACTCCTCCTCGTGGGACGCCGATTGCGCGAGGGCCTGCGCATGCTTCGCACGGTGATCGTGGACGAAGTGCACGAGCTCGCGCCATCGGACCGCGGTGCCCAGCTCGCGCTAAGCCTCGAACGCCTCGATGCATGGGTCGGCCGACGCGTCCGTCGGGTCGGGCTTTCCGCCACCGTGGGCAATCCGAACGAGGTTGCCCGCTGGCTCTCTCCCGCTCCGCGTGAGGTCGAGGTCCTTCAGGCGTTGCGGCCCCGTCGCGTGCACATCCAAGCCCGCCTCCCTCCGGGGAAACTGCCGGATCTCGACCCCACCCTCGTGGCCGAGCTGAAGGCCGACCCGCCCATGTTGTCCGCGCTCCGCACGCTGGTGGACGAGATCGTACGCCACCGCACGACGTTGGTGTTCGTGAATACGCGACCGACGGCGGAAGGCCTGGCCGCCCGTTTGCGTCGCCTAGCCCCCGACCTCCCCACGGCGGTGCATCACGGCTCCCTTTCGCGAGAGGCCCGCGAGGAATCCGAACGCGCGTTTCGGGAGGGGGAGCTACGCTGTCTCGTCGCCACCTCTTCCCTCGAGCTCGGCATCGATGTGGGGAGCGTGGACCTCGTGGTCCAATTCGGCTCACCGCATCAGGCGGGCCGTCTCCTGCAACGGGTCGGTCGCTCCGGCCATCGGCTTGATCGCGAGGTTCGCGGGATCGTTCTCGCCCTCGACGAGGAAGACCTGGAGGAAGCCGCGGTCCTCAGCCGGCGTGCGGCCAGCGGGGAGATCGAGCCCACCGTGTGGCGCACGCGCAACCGTCTCGCCGTGGCCCAGCAGGTCGTTGGGGAACTCCGCGCCTCGGGCGGAGCGGACGTGCGTTCCCTCGCCGAGACCCTCCGCCACGCCTCGCCCGCCCGGGAGATTTCCGACCCGGAGTGGGAGGCTCTTCTACACTACCTCGAGGAACTCGGCTCGCTACGCCGCGACGGGGATCGGATCGCCCCGGGTCGAGGCACGCTCGACCGATTCTACCGAACCCTGTCGCTCATCCCGGACGAACGCACCTATCGCCTGAGGGACATCGCCACGCGCCGGCCGATCGGCACCCTGGACGAGCGGTTTGTCGTGACCCAGATCCTCAGCGAACCCGAGCAGATATTCCTCCTGCACGGCCGGACGTGGCGGGTGGTCGAGTTCCGTGACGAAGAGCTCCTGGTGGAGGCCGTGGCCGAGATCGGCCAGGAGCCACGCTGGGTCGGTGAAGACCTGCCGGTTCCGTTCGAGGTGGCCCAGGAAATCGGCCGTTGGCGCCGCACGCGAGACAGCTCTCCGTATCCGCTCGACGCCGAGTCCCGCGACCGGCTCTCGGAATGGCGCTCCCAGGTGGCCGAGGAGACCGCGGGGCCGGATGACCGCACGGTCACGGTGACCGGGCAGGGCCGCCTCGCCATCTTTGGGTCGTGCTTCGGCACCCGCACCAACGAAACGCTGGCGACCGCGACCGCGGGGTTGCTGACGGCGCGTCTCGGGGCGAAGGTGGACCTGCTGTCGGTCGAGCCGACGTGGTTCTTGCTCGGCCTCCCTGTCGCCGTCGGTAGCGACGTCCTGCGCCAGGCGTTCTGCATCCCCTCCGACCACCTCGAGGGCCTGATCGAGCGGCTTGTGCCCGCGGGGCTCGACTACCGTTACACGTTTCTCACGGTCGCCCGAAAATTCGGTGCCCTGCCCCCGAGCGTCGACCCGCGAGACCTTCGGCGCGTCGACCCGCTCCTCGAACAGACGCGCGAGGGTCCCCTCGGCGAGGAGACGCTAGAGAAGACGCTCTATGACCGTTACGACGTCCCCCACGCTCGACTCGTCCTCGAGAGGATCGCGAGCGGCGCGCTCGGCGTGCTCGAGGCCCCTCCGAGTGCCCGGACCGACGGCGCGCTCGCGCGGTTACGTTGGCGGGTGTTGCCCGATACGCCACCTCCCACGCTCCTCAAAGCCATCGAAGAGCGGCTTCGCCAGGAGCTCCTGATGCTCGTCTGCCTGCGCTGCGGATTCTCGCGGGCCACGAGCGCCGCACGATACGCTCGGGAGCACGGGAGTCCCTGCCGGGTCTGTCATGGCTCGCTATCCGCCGTCCTCTCGCCTCGACGAGAGGAGGAGATCCGAACCGTGACGAACTACGCAAAACGCAAGCGGAAAGGTCGGGGACCTGCCCGAAACCCTCCCGAGAACCTCACCCCGGTGGTCCGGGCCGCCTACACCACCGCCGAACTTCTTTCCAACTACGGCGAGAAAGCGCTGCTCGCCTTGGCCGGACGGGGGATCGGACCCGAGACCGCTCGCCGGTTGCTCGCGCGGCTCTACCGGAGTCCGTCCGAGCTCGTAGGCGAGATTCTCAAGGCGGAACGCAGCTACGCTCGGACGCGGGCGTTCTGGGACTGAGGGGACGAAAGCGCGACGGCGATTGCCTCGACCACGGTCCGGGGCGCGGACGTTCGGAAGGCCGAGGGACGGACGTGGCTTCGGGCCGCGGCCCAGCCCGAGGCGCCCAGACGTTCGATGAGAGCCGCGCGGCGAGGGGGGGAAGGCAGCCTCAGCCGGCGGGCGAGCTCGTTCGGTTCGAAGGTGAACGGAGCATCGATCGTCGCCTCGCCCCGAAAGAGGTCGAGCGCGCGTTGGGTCTCCCGGGGAGTCGCGGCGGTATCCGGTACGGACATCTTCGCGATCAATGAGGGATCGAAGAGCGATCCGATCCACATCGGCCCGAACGGTCCGCGCCCCGGGAGCCACGGACCGGGAAAGACGCTCGGGTCCAGGCAGGCGACAGGCTCCCCTCTTCGAGGGGAGTGCTCCTCGACGGTCACGACGGTTCGAACGTGGTGGTCCCCGACGTAGCCCAGCCGGGGCACGATCGCGCGCCCGGAATCCCGGGCCCGCCGCTCGAGCACCCCCAACAGGATCCGCAAGGCGGCCTCGGGCGCGAGCCGACCGCGTACCGGCCTCGCCCCGTACAGGCGCTCACAGCTGCCCGGGACGACGCCCGCGAGCACCATCATGTCGGTGGCGGTCACTGCGAGCAGCCCACCGGGCACCACGCTGCGGAGTGCGCATGCGAGGAACGGAAGGGGAGAGCCGTAGGGGTCGAGGTCGACGTAATCGAACGGGGCTTCGCTCGGCAGCCGTCTCGCATCGTGGCGGCGTACGTGGGCTCCCCGATCGCGGTAGCGCTCGGCGTTCGCGGAGAGGACCGAGAGCGCGTCCGGGTTGCCCTCCGTCACCAGGAGGCTCGCGAGGAGGCTAGACTCGTTGAGAATCCTCAGACCGCGGACCCCGGTGGCGGCGAGCATCTCCCAGCCGCGCCCCGCTCCCGGATGGACCTCGGACCAGGCTCGGGCGAAGCTCACGGCGAGGTCGCGGTCGCAGCCCATCGCCGGGTTGTAGAACACCGCGGCGCGCTCGGCCGGCCCTTTTCGGATGGGCAGTTCGGGAAGGTGGAGGGCGGTACCGCCCTCCGATCGGAGCGGGGCGCGATTCAGTGGGTCCGGCCGGTGAGCAGGCCCACGATCTTGAAGGCGAGCAGGTTCTTGTTCACGGGCGTCACCTCGAGCAGTCGCAACTCATCCCTCCGTCGGATGTCCTGCAGTAACGGGTTCCGGGATTTCTTATGGAGGGTCATGACGATGGATTTGTCGGCGTCCAGCGTATCGACGACGCTCTGCGTGAACGCCTGGCTCTCGACCTCCATCTTGCCGACTTCGTCGATCACGATCACGTCGGCCGATTCGCGGGCCTCGGCGAGCGACCTCGTCCCGAGGTCCTCGAGCGCCGAGAGGTTGACCCCGTAGCGACCCGAGCGCACCCGCGACTTCAGGGTCTCGTGGGCGAACACGGCGTGCTCCTTGGTGAGCCAGTTGACGATCTGAAAGCCCGACCGGCGGGATTTCTCGACGATCGGCTCCGTCACCATCCCTCCGACCTTGATCCCCTCCTCCTCGAGGAGCTGGATGATCCGAAGCAGCGTCTGGGTCTTGCCCGAGCCCGGGAGGCCGGTGATGCCTATCTTGACAGGCGCCGCAAGACGTCGTGGCACGGGAACGAAAGCTCCGAGAACGCTATCCGTATCGCTGCGAAGAATAAGACGTTGCGCGGCCGGATCGCTCCCGAGTGAGAGGGTGACACACGAAATCGATGGCGAGCAACCGGGATCCGCGCGTCTACCCCTTTCGAGAGGATAGCGAGCTCCTCTTTTCGTACGCCGAGCCCGGCCCGGGGCGCTGGCTCCTCGAGCTCGGTTGCGGGGAGGGCCGCGTCGCGCTCGCCGCCGCGCGCTCCGGCGCGCGCGTGGTCGCGAGCGACCTCAACCCGTGGGCACTCCGACGGGTCGCCGCGCTCGCTCGCCGGGAACGGCTCTCCCTCATCCCGGTCCGGACCGACCTCTTTCGCGGACTGCGGAAGTTCGACCGCGTCCTCGTGAACCCGCCGTACCTACCCACGAACCCTGAATCACGCGAAGGAGACTCATGGGCCAACTTAGCGCTGGACGGCGGACCCGACGGTAGCGCGGTCGCCCGGCGGTTCGTTCGAGAGCTACCCCATCACCTGCTCCCCGGCGGGGCGGGCTACCTCATCGTGTCGTCGGAGCAGTCCGCGGAGAGCCGGACGGAGCTCTTCGCCCACTGGACCCGGCTCGGCGGCCCGCCCAAGGTCGTCGGGGAGCGAGTTCTCGAGGGGGAGCGGTTGGAGGTCTGGGAACTCACGACCGCCGAGGACCGCTAGGTGGCCCGCTCCGCGTAACGGAGCACAGCGTCCAGGAAACGGTGGCCGTCCCCGAACCCCTCCGCGGATCCGGACCGGGTCCAATCGGGGGCCTGGAAACGGAAGAAGCCGCGCTCGGGGTGGGGCATGAGCCCGAAGACGTTCCCCTCGGGATTGGTGAGGCCAGCCACGTTTCCGATCGACCCGTTCGGGTTCCAGGGATAGCTCGCCCACGCGCCGTCCGGCCCGACCCATCGGAAGAGCACCTGGCCGTTCGACTCGAGTGATCGCAGGTGAGCCTCGGGGTCGCCCGAGAGGACGAGCTTGCCCTCGGAATGCCCCGAGGGGAAGAGGTAGCGGTCGCCCACTGGAGTGCCCTGGAGGGGGGGAAACCGTCCTCCCTGCCACGCGAGGAACGTCGGTCGGCATTCGTAGCGGCCGGAGTCGTTGGTGATGAGCGCCGCCTCCGGGGTCCCGATCCGCCCTCCCATGTGCCCGGGGAGCAGGCCGAGCTCCGTGAGCGTTTGAAATCCGTTGCAGAGGCCCCCCACCACCCGTCCCGCCCGGACGAACTCCTCCAAGTCCGAACCGATCGCGGCCCGGGTCCGGGCGGCGAGGATCGCGCCGGCCCGAACGTAGTCCCCAGCGGAGAATCCGCCCGGGAAGAAGAGAACCTGATAGTCGTGCAGCCGGCGGTACATCGAGGGCTCGACGTCGCGGTGCTCGAACTGCTTTAAGTGCACGATCTCCGGCCGAGCCCCGAGGGTGCGCAACGCGAGGTGGAGTTCGTCGTCGTTGTTCGTACCCTCGATCGCGAGGATCGCGATCGAGAGCTTCTCGCGGCCCACGCGTTCTAAGGGGAGCGACGAGACTTTACGGTTGCCCCAGCACCGGGAGACTCGCCGGCACCGTGCCGATGGAGGGCAACAGCTCGGGGGCGAACTCGGGTTCCGGCCTGGGGGTCTCGGGCCCGGTGAAGAACGGTCGGCGTCGCGACACCGCGAGCTCGAAGGCGCGAACGAACGACTCGGGCGGAGCCCCGGAACGAAGCAGCGGGCGCAAATCGACCAGGCCCTCGTTGGTCATGAGGCAGCCTTTCAGCCGGCCATCCGAGGTAACGCGGAGTCGCTGGCACCCCATGCAGAACGCGGGGTTCTCGACCGGTTGGACCACTTCGACCGTGGCGGGTCTCCCGTGGCGAAGGTAGGTGTAGCGTGGCCGGTCATGCAACCGGTTTCGGTCGGTTCGGAACGCCTGAGCGGCCGCTTCGGTGGTCAGCTTTCCGAGTTCGGAGTGGAGCTGACGATAGACTCGAGGGTCGACGCGGTCACGCACGTTCTCGAACTCGATGAGCTGCACTTGGGCTCCGACCTCCTGGGCCAGGTCGAGGAGGGCGCCCATGGCTTCGGGAGAGTCGGTTTGACCCGAGAGCGCGACGACATTGAGCTTGACCGGGTCGAGACCGGCCGCGCAGGCGGCCCGGATCCCTCGAATGACGCGCTCGGTGCCATCGACTCCGGTGAGCTCCCGGTAGACTTCGGGGTTGAGGGAAGGCAGGCTCACGTTGACCCGTCGAAGCCCCGCGGCGCGCAGCGACTGTGCGAGGTCCTCGAGCCGAAGCCCGTTGGTCGTCATCGATACCTCGCCGACCCACGGGCGCACCCGACGGACGATTTCGACCACATCGGAGCGCAGGGTGGGCTCTCCGCCGGTGAGTTTCACGCGGTCGATACCCACTTGGGCCGCGGCACGGACGATCGTCTCGATCGCGTCCGGAGCGAGCTCATCGGACGACTCCGGCTGCCCTTCCATGTGACAGAAAACGCAGCGCAGGTTACAGCGCTGGGTCAACGAGATGCGGAGGTCGCGAACCTCTCTTCCGAAACGGTCCCGCACGGCGGTGCGATGCCGTCCACTCCTGATAGCCTTTGGTGGATCGACGGCGCGCCGCGCGACCTTTCAGGAATCGATCGGCGGGATCGGTGGCACCGCCAGCGGAGGTGGGAGGAAGTGGGCCCGAACGCGGGACCCCGACCGGAGATGAACGGCTCGGGGTGGGAGCAACGCGAACGCGTTCGTCCCACTCAGGCTCGTGATCGCCGAGGAGTGGTGGAATGTTGGGGTGCCCCAGCCGTTCTCGACCCGGAGCGGGACGATCGTGGAGAGACCCGCGGTGGGCACATCCACGGGATGCCGAAGGCGGGCAACTCCGTCGAACCAGCCAGGTCCGGGGAGATGGGCCAGTTTCCGCAGCGCCGGCAGGAGCAGCCAGAAGCCGTTCGCGAGACAGCTCGTGGGATGTCCTGGCATGCCGACAACCGCCGTTCCACGGGCGTTCACGGCCAAGGTGGGCATTCCGGGGCGGACCGCGATCCCGTGGAACAGCAACCGACCGATTCTAGGTAACACCGCCGGGAGATAGTCGTGCTCGCCGACGGAGCTTCCCCCGGTCACCAAGACGAGATCCGCGGAGGCCATGGCCCGCCGGACGGCGCGCTCGATGAGGTCGGGGTCATCGCGGGTCGGATGGTAGGGGATCGGCACGCACCCCGCCGCGCGAACCACCGCCGCGAGGGTGAGGTTGTTCGATTCGCGAATCTTCCTCGGAGCTGCCGGGTCCTCTGGTGCCAGGAGCTCGTTGCCGTTCGGGACGATCCCGACCCGGGGTTGGCGGAACCCCTTCACCGACCGTTCGCCCACGGCGGCGAGCCCGCCGATGGCGGCAGGGGTCAGGAACTCGCCCCTGCGGACGACCGTCGCCCCTCGGCGGAAATCCTCCCCGACCTCCGCGACGTGATCCCCGCGCGAGACGGGCTCGCGAACGTCGATGAACCGGTCGCCCTCGGCGACCTCCTCAAAGACCTCGACGGCGTCGGCCCCGCCGGGAATCGCGCCGCCGGTGGCGATGGCGACCGCCTCGCCGGACCGCAACGGACGACCGGGGGACTCCTCTGCGTAGACCTCTCCGATCACTCGAAGCCTTACGGGGCGACTCGGCCGGGCCGACCGGGTGTCCGCCGAGCGCAGAGCGTAGCCATCCCAAGCGGCGCGGGCGAACGGGGGGACGGCCGCACCTGCCCGATAGGTCGCCGCCGCGACCCTACCATAAGCGTCCAACAGGGGGATCGATTCGCTCCCGCTCACTGGCCGGATCGCGGCGAGAAGGCGACGGCGTGCCGTAGCAACGGGAGCGAGATGTCCGAACGGGCGCATCTTCATGGGCGAGGTTCCCTCCCCACTAGGGACGGCGCCTTCACTTCAGTACGACCCTCGATGCATCGTGCCGCGGAGGCCGCCGCGAACTGGAGGCAGCCGGGGAGCGGCTGGCCCGCGAACCAGGCGCCGTAGAATCCTCCTCGGAACGCGTCTCCCGCGCCCGTGACCTGGCGCATTCGGCGCGGGCGGACGGCTCGGGTCCGGATCGGACCACGGCGGGTCCAGGCGATGGCCCCGGAGCGGCCTCGCGTCTCAACCACCAGCGGGACCCGGGCGAGCAGCGCCCGCCGGTGGGGAATACGCAGCAGGGTCAGCGACCGCTCGACCTCATCGTGATTTCCGAAGAGAACCTCAGCGCCCTCGATCAGGCTCGCGAACGTGCCGGCGTCCCAAAGGTAATGGATCTCCTGAGCCGGATCGACCGCGACCTTTACACCCGCACGCTGCGCCACGGCCTTGACCTTCAACAGGTATCGCGGATCTCCGGTAGTGAGGTGCACCCACCGAGATCTCGCGACCAGCGTGACCGGGACCGACGCACCGTCCGCGTTCCCCATCGGACCCTGATGGATCAGGGTGAATTGCGCTCCCCGCCCGTCCTCGACGATATAGCAGGAGGGGGTGCGCGCTCCCTCGACGCGCCGGACGCCGCCGATGTCCACTCCCTCCGAGGCCATCGTTCGCTCGAACGACCTCGGAAAGTCCGGGCCGATGAGGGAGTGCAGGCCCGTGGCCACCCCGGCTCGGGCGGCCCAGCGGGCGATCGTCGCCGCGGTTCCCCCGAGCGCCGTTCGCTCGCTGGTCAAGGGAACCGTGCGGTCGACCCGAGGCAGCCGGGCCACCTTGAGGAAGTGGTCCACATTGGTGTGCCCCACCACGAGGAGGTCGAGTGGAGGGCCCGGGGAGGGCCGGCCGCGAGCGCGTCCCACGGCTCGGCGAAGCGCCTCGGCGGATAGCGATTTGGCTACTCGACTCACCCTTTAGATAATTCGGTCGGTTGGCGCGCCCCGGTCAGCATGATTGTCGAGGGCGCGATCATCGACCGGGACGGCATTCGCTCCGGCTACGTTCGATTCCGAGGTTCCCGAGTCGTCGAGGTCGGGAAGACCGGGACCGACTCGACACGGGGTCGGGAGCGCCGGGTGCGGGGCATCGTGGTGCCTCCGGCGGTGGACGGCCACACGCACCTCGGCGACGCGGCGTGGACCCGAGAGCCCCCCGACGTCCCCGTCGATCGACTGGTCGCGCCGCCCCACGGAGTGAAATTCCAAGTTCTCCGGGACACCCCGGCGCGTCGCAAGCGATCTGCGATTCGTCAGAGTCTGGTCCGATTGGCTCGCGAGGGAACGAGCCGAGTGATCGACTTTCGAGAGGAGGGCCTGGAGGGCGTCCGGTTACTGCGGGAGGCTGCCGAGGGGCTCGCCATCCGGCCGGTCGTCCTCGGTAGGACCCTTCGGCGGCCGGTTGACCCCCGGGAGCTCGCGGCGCTCCTTCGCTTGGCGGACGGCGTGGGGTTGAGCTCGGCGCGGGACGAGCCTCGGGCCGCCCGTTCGGCCTCAGCGCGGGCTTGCCGAGCGGGCCACAAGCTGTTCGCTCTCCACGCGAGCGAGGTCGTGCGCGAAGACCCGGACGATTTCCTTAACCCTCGACCGAATCTGGTCGTACACCTCTTGAAGGCCACTCCCGCCGATATCGAACAGGTCGTCGGCGAGGGCGTCTCGGTCGCGGTGTGTCCGCGCTCGAATGCGCTGTTCCATCGGCGCCCCCCGCTCGATACGCTCGAGCGCTTGGGCGCATCCACTCTCCTCGGAACGGACAACGTCATGCTCCAGTCCCCCTCGATGCTCCGGGAGCTCGAGTTTGCCTACCTCAGCGCGCGTCAGGCCCGTCACCCGGTGTCGCCCGAGTTTCTCGTACGGGCGGCGTTCATCGAGCCGTGGACCTTCCTCTCCGAACCGAGCCGGGCCGTGATCGGCCCCGAGGGTTCCGGTGTCCCGCTCGTCTTTCGCCTCCCCCCGGAGGACCCGGCATACCAACTCGTCACGAGGGCCACCGAACACCTTATCTGGCGGCCCGGGAGCCGAGGCGCGTAGCCACGCTCCGGGGACCTTGTGAAGAGCGACGAACTGTTCGCCCTCCTCAAACGGCGAGGGTTCCTTTGGCCCACGGCCGAGGTTTATGGAGGGGCCCAAGGCCTCTACGACTACGGTCCCTTGGGCGCATCGCTCAAGCGTCGGATCGAGGAGGTCTGGAGCTCCTGGTTCGTCGGACTCTCGGAGGACTTCTATCTCATCGACGCCGCGGAGCTACTCCCGGAGGCCGTCGTTCGAGCCAGCGGACACCTCGAGAACTTCACCGACGCCGAGGTCGCTTGCGGGAAGTGCCACTCGGCGTTCCGGGCGGAGACCCTGCTCGAAGCCGCGCGCCCGCAGGGGGTCGACGGTCTGTCCTCGAGCGAGATCGCCAACCTGGTCCGCTCGACCGGCGTTCGCTGCCCGACGTGCGGCAGCCAGGAGCTCACCGTCCCCCAACCGTTCAACCTCATGTTCGGGGTCGATTTCGGCGTCATGGGCCGGGAGCGAGTCTACCTGCGGCCCGAGACGGCGCAATCGAGCTACCTTGCCTTCTCTCGGATGTGGGACGTCGGGCGCCGCGCGTTGCCGTTGGGAATCGCGGTCATCGGCAAAGCGTTCCGCAACGAGATCGCCCCGCGCCAGGTCCTCTTCCGGATGCGGTCGTTCACGCAGGCGGAACTCCAGATCTTCTTCGACCCGGAGTCGTTTGCGGTCCCGATGCATCGAGTGATGGACGAGACGCTCCCCGTCCTGAGCGCCGAACGTCGGGCTGCGGGCGAACGGGACGCGGAATCGGTTCGCGCCGCCGACCTCGCGACGGCCGGAGTCGTTCCCGAGTTCTTTGTCTTCCATCTGGCCCACACGTACCGGTTCCTCCGCGACGTGCTCGGGTATCCGGCCGACCGGATCCGGCTCTACGAAAAGTCGAGCCAGGAGCGAGCCTTCTACAACCGCATCCAGTACGATGTCGAGGTGCAACAGGAGAGCCTCGGGGGCTTCCGGGAGCTCGGCGCCGTGCACTACCGCGGCGACTACGACCTGACGCGCCACTCGGCCGGATCCGGAAAAGATCTGAGCGTCGTCCTCGGACCGGACCGACGGCTCCTACCCCACGTCCTCGAAATCACCTTCGGGGTCGACCGGCTCCTCTGGGCGCTCGCTGACCTCGGCCTCACCACCAAGAACGAGCGAACGGTATGGTCCCTTCGGCCCTACCTGGCTCCGGTCGCGGTGGGCGTGTTTCCCCTCCTGGTCCGCGAGCACGCCCGGGTCGCCCAGGAGGTGACTCAGCGACTAAGAGCCGCAGGGATCACCGCTCGCTACGACGGCTCGGGGTCCATCGGTCGCCGCTACGCCCGGGGGGACGAGGCCGGGGTCCCCTTTGCCGTCACCGTCGACGGCGAGACCGTGGACGCTTCGAACCCCCAGCACGACACCGTCACGCTTCGCGAGCGCGATACGCGCGCTCAGGAACGGGTGGCCATCGCCGCCCTCGTAGAGCGATTGCGTCCGTCGTTGGCCGTCCCGTGGCCGGTTCCCTACTGAACCCTCGAAACCGCCGGGCGGTTTCCCTGGAGCCCTCGCCGAGAGTTCCTCGGCGAGGGAACGCATATATGGCCACCGAACGCTCCTTCGACGCGTCACATGGCCTCGGGAGGCGGAGACCAGAAAGGAGGCCCGAGTCCGCCTCTGCCGCCTCCTCCGCCACATGAATCCCGCTGGCTCGGCCAGGGCTACGCGGACATCACCAAACTACGCGAAATCGGGGCCCGTCATGACCACGTGGCGTCCAAGTACCACCAGCGGGCCGCACGGGCCCAGACCAAGATCGACAAGCTGAGGCACCAGGCGACGGTGCTGCGGGAGAAGGCTCAGGCCGTCCTCGCGAAGGTTCCCGAACTCGAGGCGCAGATGGCCCAGTACGAGCGGGACATCCAGGTCGTTCGGGAGCAGACCCGCGGGGCGACGATCGGTTCGGACGCGACGGACCTTCAGTACCGAGTGAGGAAGGTCCAGCAGAAGATCGCGGACCTCCAGCTGAAGGCGCGTTCCCTCGAGCTCAAGGCTGCTCAGCGGACGCAGAAGACCGCCGAGCTCAAAGTCAAGGTCGATGAGGCGCTCGAGCGCGCCCGTGGGGAGGAGGGCCAGGCGGCCGCCTACCGTCAGCGCGCGGACCGGCTCCAAGCCGCATCGGAGGCGGAGATGGCCGCCCACCCGGTGACCAGCTCGGTCGGCCCGGCACCCCAGCCTCCGAGCGGCCACGCATGAAACTCATCGTTACGGTCGGCATGCCCGGCTCGGGAAAGGACGAGCTGGTCGACGTCGCCCGCCAGATGGGGCTGGCCACGCTCAAGATGGGGGACCTCGTGCGGGACGAAACCCGCCGCCGCGGTCTGCCGCTCAACAACGCCAACATCGGCCGCGTGGCGAGCGAGGAGCGCGACAAGCACGGAGCGGCCGTGTGGGCGCAGAAGGCGATACCGAAGCTGACCGAGACCCGGATGCTCGTGGACGGTTGTCGTTCCGACAGCGAGGTCACGGTCTTCCGCCATCACTTTGGCGACCTCTTCGTTCTCGGAATCTACTCCTCCCCCGAGCACCGCTACGACCGGATGGCTCGCCGGGCTCGCGGCGATGACGGGGCCGACCTCCAGGAGTTCTACGACCGGGACCGCCGCGAGCTCAAGTGGGGCATCGGCAACGCCTTCGCCCTCGCGGACGGGATGCTGATCAACGAGGGTACCCTCGACGAGTTCCGGCGCCTCGCCCGTGCGAAGCTCGAATCGATCCTCGAACGGGAAGTCTGAGCCGCCGTGACGTCCGTCATCCTCTTTCGGCACGGCCCGGCGGAGGCGCGCGACCCTCGCCGATGGCCGAACGACTCCGACCGGCCCCTCGCCCGGGACGGTCTCGCGGAGACCCGGAAGGCCGCGCGCGGCATCGCGCTGCTCGAGCCCCGCGTCCGCACGGTCATCTCGAGCCCCGCGGAACGCGCTCGCGCGACCGCCGAGATCGCCCGCAAGGAGCTGGGAGTCGACCGGGCGCTCGTCCTCTGGCCCGAGCTCGGTCCGGACGCAACGGCGAGCCCAATCCTGGCACGCCTGTCGAGCGCGACCCGGTCGGCCGGGTTTGCCATGCTGGTCGGTCACGAACCCACCCTCGGGGAGCTGGTCGGCCTCTGCGTCTCCGGTGATGCGATCTCGGTCGCCCGCCTGGGCCGCGCCGGCGCGGCGCGGATCGATTTCCCTCAAGCGCCGCTTCCGGGCGGCGGGGTTCTCGAATGGCTGTTGACGCGAAAACAGCTCAGCCAGGTCGCGCGCTAGTGCGGGCCGGGGCCGCCCGCGGGACCGGCTCCTCGGCGGCGGGCCCTTCGATCTCGGCGAGCCGGGCGCCGAAGATTGGCGCGACCATCCGACGGACATCCCGGTGCACGAGGTTCGGCGGTCGGTTCGCGTCCGTTCGAACGAACCCATACTCTTGGCTCATCCAGTCGAATTCCTCGGCCATCCGGCGCTGGTAGAGGAAGAAGCTCTCGAACCGGTCGCGGGAGAGGGAGAGGTCCATACCGCTCTCCCAGTAGTCGAGGCTCCCGTACTTCGCGATCGCCCGGTGGAGCAGGATCTCCGGTCGCGCGTCGAGCAGGATCGTTACGTCCGGCTCGAGGGCGAAGCTGTAGAGCTTGCGCGCCCACTCCCGGCTCGCGCCCCGGACGACGGCGCGACCCATCAGGGTGTAGATGTAGCGGTCCGCGAGCACCGTACTCCCCGCGGCGAGCGAGGGGAGGATCTTGTTCTCGAGCTGGTCCGCGAAGTCGACCGCGTAGAGGAGCGCCATCGTCGTCGTCCCGAGCGTGTGGCCCTGCTTCGCCTGGTCAATCTGCTCGCTGACGAGCGTCGAGCGCCGCAGCCCGGTATCGACGACGGGGTGACCCTGGACCTCGAGCCACTCGCGGAGCAGCTCGACCTCGGTCGTTCGGCCCGAGCCGTCCGCGCCCTCGACCACGATGAGGTGGCCCCGGAGGTGCTCTCGCGAGAATCCGGGAATCCGCGTCCCGTAGGTCTTACGCATGAATGAGACTCTCCATCTTCGGAAAACCCGTGAGCAGGGGCCGGACCTCCCTGCGGACCGCCGAGAGGATCTGCTCGACCGGGCGGTCGGCCTCGATGACCGTGAAATGGTCGGTCTCCGCGAGCGAGTCGTACTCGCGCTTGAGTCGGGCCTGGAATCGCTCGTAGCTCGCGACGATGTCGTCCGCGAGGCCAAGGTCCATCCCCGCCTCGTAGTAGGAGATCTTCTGCCGCGAGGCGAGCTTGCGCTTGAGCGATGTCGCCACCGGGACCCGGAAGTAGAACGTGAGGTCCGGCACCGGCGCGAAGCGGTAGAGGTTGCGGACCCACGGCGGGTCGCAGCCGCGTGCGGCGTCGCGGGCAAAGGCCGTGAACGCGTAGCGGTCGCAGATGACGATGTAGCCCGCGCGAAGCGGTGGCTGGATGTGTCGCTCGAACCGGTCGGCGAAGTCGGTGGCGTGGAGGAGCGAAAACGTGGTCGGCGTGAGCAGACCTTTCTTCTTCCCTCGCCGGATCGTCTCCGAGACGAGCTCGGAGGAGTTCCACTCGGTGAAGAACACCCGGTAGCCCCTCGCCTGGAGCCACTTCATGAGGAGCCGCGCCTGCGTCGACTTGCCGCTCCCGTCCAGCCCCTCGAGCACGATGAGCCGACCCGTGGGCCCGGTCAGGGTCGGGGCGGCCTCAGGCATCGACGACCACCTCGAGATCGAATGTGCGCCGGACGGCGCGACGGATGCGCTCGACCGTGCGGGCGGACGGGTGGTTGCCCGCCCCGGGCTGGGGGCGGAGGTAGAGCCGGCGCGAGCGGTGGGGGAGGGCGAAGCGAACCTGCGCTCCGTCCAGCGCTTCGATGACGAACAGGACGGTTCCCAGGGACACGGCGGATCGCACATCGGCCGCCTTGAGGAGCGGGCGGTACTGGTCGCGCCAGGACCTCGGGGCCCGTTCGCCCTCGTGCAAGCTCGCGGCGAGGGCCGCGATGAGGAGCTCGCGATGGTCGAGTCCCAAGACCGACGCGTGGCGCATCAGGTAGGCAGAATGCACGGCGTGGTTGCCGATTTCCACGACGCTCCCCATGTCGTGGAGCCAGGCCGCGACGTTCAGGCTTAACCGGTCGACGCGGCGGACCAGCCGGCGCGCGACGAGGAGGTCGAAGAGCGCCCCGGCGAACCGCTGGAGCTCCTCCCCGTGCGCCAGCGAGAAACCGAACGCCCGCGCGAGCGCGGTGGCGGACCGGTACGCGAGGACCTCCGGCGGCATCGGGACGGGAATCCCTAGCCGCTCGACCACGATGCCTTCGCGGATCCCGGTGCCGCTCACGATGAGCCGATCGACCCCGGCACGGTCGAGCAGCTCTTCGACCGTGTAGAGGGCGGCCGGGAGGACGTCCGCGCGGTGGCCGCTGATTCCGGGAATCTCGCGCCGTTCGGCCGTCGTTCGGCCCACGACCGCGGACTCGATCGCACGGAGGTCTCGGCGTCGAAGCTCGTAGCCGTGGACCTGAGGAAGTGGGTAGGCGCGAAGGGAGATGGCGACGCGGGCGAGACAGCGGATCGAACCCCCGACGCCATAGAGCCGACGCCAGGAGGAGCGGGGAAGCGGGACGTCCTTGAGCGCGCGTCGCACGTGACGGCGCAACCGCTCGAGCTCCCGGCGGCGCGGCGGGTCGTGCTCTAAGAAGCGCTCGGTCATTCGAAGCGCTCCGATCGGCAGGCTCACGGACCGGTCGAGCTGGCCGTGACGCGTGGTCATCCCTTGGAGCGACCCTCCCCCGAGGTCGACGATCAGGTCGTCCTCGAGAGGCCAGGCCGCGGCCACCCCGAGGTAGCCATAACGGGCCTCCTCCGCACCGCTCAGCACCTTGAGCGCGAGGCCGGTTTCGCGTGCGACCCGGTCGAGAAAGCGCCGACCGTTCGGCGCGTCCCGGACCGCGCTCGTGGCCACGGCGGCCACGGCGGGGCTTCCGACCGCATCGATCTGACGGGCGAAGCGGCGAAGCGCCCCCACGCCACGCTCGTACGCGGCAGGGGAGAGCGCTCCCTCCGGTCCACTCCCCTCGCCGAGACGGGGGACCTCCTTCGACTCGTAGACCGCCCGGAAGCCGCCTTCGGGGGAGGTGTCGAAGATGACGAGGCGCGCTGTGTTCGAGCCGACGTCGATGACAGCCAATTCGGGCCCGTGGCGGCCCCGTCGCTGCTCCGCGAGTAGGGGGGCGGTCGCCTGCATCGTCGCGGGACCTCTATCCCTCGGGGAGGCTCTTAACCTCAGCCTGCGGACTCGAACTCGAGAGAATCCACGGGGTGGGGGCTCGCAGCAGTCCGAGGACCCGGTCGAACCGCTCGCGGTCGACGATGACCGACACGCGGGGATGCCGCTGACCCAGGCGCAGGGCCGACCTCACTAGGACGCTGTCGCGGGCGGTGGCAAATCGGACCGAGCCCGCCCCCCGGCCGACGGCGCGGTCCCATGCGAGCGCGTAGTCGTCCGGCGACTTCGCGACCGGCGGGAATCGAGTGAGACGGCGTTCGCGGACCGTTCGGCGGACTAGCTCTACGTAGCTGATCATGTCGGAGAACATCGTCGAGTAGACGTCGTCCGAAGGGTCGAGGGGCTCGACCGGAACGCCGCGTGCCTCGCCCCACGCGATGACGGCCAACGGCGTCGGGTTGGGCACTCGAACCTCGCCGAATTGAGCGAGGCCTCGGATCTCCGCGAGCTCGGTCTCGGTGAGCGTCACGACCGGTTCGTGCGGTGTGTTGACGAAGTGGTCCCGCATCCCGCGGTACTCTTCGACAGAGAGACCGAGGCCCACCGCCGTCGGAGCAAACGCCTCGACGCTGGCCAACACTCCGGTCGGCTCAGCGGACAAGCCCCGGACGGCGCCGATGACGTGGTAGGTGGCGCCGGAGCGAACGGCGTCCCGGATCACGCGTTCTCCCGTTCGCTGATGGTCTCCAACAGCTGGTCCGGGTCCCGTTGCTGCTTGAGCTCGCCGACGCTGAGGACCGCAAGGCCCTCCACGGAGCGGCGAGGGGCCGCATCGCGCACGACGAAGAACGCGCGGCCCTCGGCCACGCGAGCGAGTTTGATCAGCACGTCGGCTCGATGCTGGGCCGCACGCAAGCTTCCGACCGCGGTCAGGAGAATCTCCTCCTCCGAGGGGACGGGGCCCTTCGTCAAGGCATCGAACGGGCAACGCACCGTGACGACCACTTCCCAGCCCATGCCGTCGAGTTGGCGGAAGACGCCGTCGCGCAGCGCATCCCCGGTACTCACGGGGCTCCGGCGCCGGCTCTTTGTCGGTCGACCGGGCTCGTCTCCGGGCGCGAGGTTTCCCTCCCGGGAGACGGTGGCTTCCGCGAGGAGTTCGACCGGCATCGCGATCGGCGCGCCCAGGTACGCCTCGAGCCGCTCTACGATGGTCATCTCGGCGCCGGTCCCTTCTTCGTACAGCTGGATCGTGCGGCGCGAGACCCCGGCCACCCCCGCCAAGGCGCCAAGCGAAAGCCGACGCTCCTCGCGCAGCTCGCGCAGCCGCCCTCCATCGATCCTCGCAAAGATCCCGCCGGGACTCGAGAAGAGGAACGGCGGAACCCCTTTGAGCAACAGCTCGCGCAAGCTCTCTTCGACGACGATCGGAATGCCGTAGCGGTTGTAAACGACCCCGGTCTCGAGCTCCGACGCGCCCGAGGTCCGGCCCACCAGGAGCGGGGCAGCGGGGAACAGCTCGCCCAAGATCCGAAGGCGGTTCGCTTCCTCGGGGTCGAGCGCGTCGATGTTCTTGAGGACCTTGACGATGACCAGTAGGGAATCGCGACGAGCCATCAGGTCGAATGTCGTGGGGCGGATGTTGTGCGCGTCCGAAACGTAGAAGCCGGCGCTCTCGAGGAGCGCTCGGACACTTTCGATCGCCCGCTCCCGCGACGCCTCCATGGACCTATCGCCGGAATACCACGAGAGCTTCTATATAAGCACGGCAGGTTGATTTCGGAGGCCGGCTCGGAGTCGATCGCTGAGCCCGACCGTTCCGATCGCTCCGGCCGGAACAGGTAGGCGTCGGGAGATATGATGGCGCGCTTGGAACCGATCCATGAACGGCCCATTCTTGCGATCCACGGCCGGTGGCGGACTCCGCCGACCCTGGTGATTGCCGACCTCCATCTCGGCCTCTCCTCGCCCGAGGGCACGCCGGCGCGCTCGGCCGAACGGTGGGCGTGGGAGATGACTCGGGAGCTGCTCGAGGCGGCCTCGAGCGTCGGGGCACGCCGCCTCATCGTGGCCGGCGACGTGAAGCATCCGATCGTCGGGGCCCCCCCGGCCCTACGGTCGGTGCTGTTCGACTTCTTCTCGACGCTGCTCTCGGGAGGACTCCAGGTTGAGGTGGTCCTAGGCAACCACGATGTCGGGCTCACGAAATTCCTGCCTCGAGAAGTCGCGGTTCGGCCGTCCCTCGGGATCGTTCGCGACGGAGTGGGCGTCTTCCACGGCCACTGCTGGCCTTCGAGCCGGGTGCTCGGCGCCGAGAGGCTCGTGGTCGGCCATCTCCATCCCGGTTTCCGCTTCGCTCCGACCGCGGAGGAGACGGTTCCGAAGCGACGCTGCTGGGTGAGGGTCCGAAACCTCGTCGACCTCGAGGGGCCCGGGCGAAGGCTGCCGAACGCCTCGGCTCGGCGACGCGAGATGATCGTGCTACCCGCGTTTCATCCGTTCGCGGGGACGGAATCCCTCAATCGGGATCGGCCTGCGAGAGGCCGATCGTTTCTGTTCCGCCACTTCATCGAGAAAGGTAGCGCACGGGCCTACCTGCTCGACGGGACCGACCTGGGTCCGATCCCTAGGCTGCCGGTCCCCGCCCCGCGCTGAGCAGCAGGGGCCGAATCTGATCGGGGTCAGTCACGGGGGCGAGGCAGCGCGTTCCGAAGCAAATCAGCGCTCGCGCCTCGCCTCCGCCGCCCGCTTGGGCGACGAGCTCCGCCGCCGACGAGAACGGCTCCGGCGGAACCCCGCGGAACACCCACAGGTTGGGGTGCCATGAGCGCTCCGCGGCCCGGAGGAGTGCGTTCGCGCGAGCGCCAGAGCCTTCGACCACGACCCGCGCGGGCGGCGTTTCCAATAGCCCGGCGGCGAGCGCCGAGCCCGCGGCGAAGAGTCCGGCGTGGCCGATCCTTGCCTGGATGGGCCCGAGGAGCGCGCGGGCCTTGTCGCGCCACGGCTCCTGGCCGGTGAGGGAGGAGTACCGAAGGAAGGCGTGGGCGGCGGCTGCGTTGGCCGAGAGATGGGGGCTATCCTCGAGAGGGTAGCTCGCAACGCCGAGGGACCCCACCGACGGGCCCGAGTAGAGACTCGGGGCGAGGTCCCGCAGCAGGCCGTTCTCGCCGCGGAATTCGCGGTCGATCAGTTCGAGCAACGTCCGCGCGGTCTCGAGGTACCGGGGTTGCAAGGTCGTCCCCGCGAGTTCGATGAGGCCCCAGGCGAATTCGGCCTGGTCGTCGAGAAGACCGTACCCTTCCGCTCCCTGGGGGTCGAGTCGGTGAGCGACCCCGCGGCCCGGGTGGAACGCCTCGTTGAGAAACCGGTCCGCCGCCGCTTGCGCGGCCTTCAGGG
>Ga0187846_10000630_pt1 | contig 19950 bp, 19 predicted proteins | sample TC_taG_FD_161473 | JGI IMG/M metagenome (GOLD analysis project Ga0187846, IMG submission 161473) | Biofilm microbial communities from the roof of an iron ore cave, State of Minas Gerais, Brazil - TC_06 Biofilm (v2) | ecosystem: Environmental > Terrestrial > Deep subsurface > Cave > Wall biofilm...
CTCCTGCGGCGCCGGAGCTGGCGCCGGAGCGAGGCGCGCGCGATCTGGAAGCGCTCCCGCTCGAAGAAGAGATGCCGCTCGCCGGCGAGACCGCGTACCTGAAAGAGCCCACGACCTAGCCAGACCAACGATGTAGTCCCGCGCTCTTGAGCGCGGGTCGTTTGCCCGGCCTCAAGAGGCCGGGCCTCCATGCGCGTTTATCAGTCCAGGCGATAGATTCCGTATTCCATGACGAGCGCCTGGCCGTTCACCCGTACCGTGCGGCAACTCAACGCAAGCGCGGTAAGCACCAGCGGTACCGGCAGCACGTGCGATCCGCGCGCGGCGCTCGCCAGATCGCCGACGATGATCGCGTCGACCGCGGCGTCTTCGTGAGCGACCCGGAGAACATGCGGTTCACGCCCCGTCTCAATAGCCGCTGAGCCGCGCGTGGCGATGTCCGCGAGCGAACCGCCGATCAGTTCGGGAGATCGTGGGACCGTCATAGCTCTGGCGCCAAGTGCGCTAGTTTCTGCCGCAGGTCGGCGATCGCGCGGCAATGCAGTTGGGATACGCGTTGCTTGCTGACGCCGAGCGTGCGGCCGATTTCGCCGAACGTCGCGCCGCGCACGTAGAACGCTTCGAGAATCGCGCGTTGCCGGCCGGGCAGCGACGCGACAGCGCCGCCGATGATGACGCGCATGGAGGCCTCAACGACGAGCGATCCGGGATCGCGTTGCCGCGACCTAAGACGTTCGCTCAGGGTGCCGCGGCCGCAGCCGGGTAACGGACCGTCGATTGAGAGCGTGCCGGCATGTCGGCTCGCCGCGTAGATGGCGGTGAGCTTGGCGTCGGTGAGCTCGGCGACGCGCGCGGCGTCGGCGTCGCACGGCGATGCGCCCGTGCGCTGCGCGACGATCCAGCGCGCCTCGTCGAGCACGCGCGCGTCCCGGCGCACGCGCTCGGGGATGACATCCATGCGTCGCAATCCATTGAGCATCGCGCCGCGCACGATGCGCATCGCCCACGACTCGAACGCGATGCCGAAAGCCGGATCGAAGCGGTCGACCGCGCGCAATAGCCCGATGCAGCCGTCGCCCACGAGATCCTCGCAGCCCATGTGCAACGGCAGCCGGCGATGCACGGCGAACGCCACGCGCCGCACAAGCGGAAGCGCGGCTTCGCAAAGGCGCTCGCGGTCGACCGGGGAGCGTGACGTCGCATACGCCGCTGCGAGTTCGTCGAGTTGCGAACAGGCGAACGCGATCATCGCTGAGCTGGCGCAAGCGCGCGAGAGAGTTCGCGTGCTAACCCTAGCCCGCCGGCCCGCGCAAACGCCATCGCAAGCGCGTCGGCGAACAGCGACTCGACCATGCGCGTCGCGTCGCCGGCGTCGTCATCGTCCGTTTTTTCATCTGGCGACGCAGGCATCGCGGCCGGCTTGAGCGCGGCGAACATCGGGCGCAGGACGATGGCCTCGAAATCTTGGCAGGCTCGCGCGAGGGCTGGCTCCATTGCAAATCAGCCGCGCTCGAGATTGTTCGCGAGGCGCAACATCTCGTCGGCCGCCTGAACGCTTTTCGCGTTTGCCTCGTAGGCGCGCTGCGCGGCCAACACTGCCATCATCGCGCCAACGATGTTCACGTTCGCGCGCTCGAGCCAGCGCTGGCGCAGCTTGCCAAATCCGCCGTTGCCGGGCGCTGCGCAGAACACCGTGCCTGCCGCACGTGTCGCGTAGAAGAGACCGTCGTCTCCCAGGCGCAGCGCAGGGTTGTTCGCAAACGCGCAGAGCTTGATGCGGCCAGCATCGACCGGCTGGCTGCGACCTGCGATCCGGGAGCGCACCTGTCCGGCCGAGTCCACCGAAAAAGAAAGCGACCCTTTTGGAAGGCGTACGCCCGCGAGCACAGCGCCGTTGGGCAGCGTGAGCTTCCCCGATGCGTCTGGCGTGAAATTGCCTGCGCGCGTGTATGCGAGCGCGCCCGCGGCGCCGCGCACTTCGAACAACCCCTCGCCGTCGATGGCGAGATCGTAGTCGTTGCTGGTCGACTCGAGTTTGCCTTGGGAGAACAGCCGTTGCGGCCGGCGGATATCCTCGGTCACGCGCCCGTCGGGCGCCACGAGGGAAGCGAACTCGGGTCGATCGGCGCGGAAGCCGGGCGTGTCGACGTTGGAGAGATTCGATGCGATGGAATCGAGCACGGCCTGCTGCACGGCCATACCTGAAGCGCCGGCAGCGAGCGCGCGGTTCATGCGCGAGCGACCGCAGGCACGTCGGTCGTGACCCGGCGCAACAGCTCGTCTTCTCGCTGCGCGGTTTTCTGATTCGCTTCGTACGCGCGCTCGGCTCCGACCAGCGCCGTCATCTCGGCGATCGGCTCGACGCCTGATTCTTCCAAGTATCCGGAGCGGACCGACGCGGCGGCGCGCTGCAACGTGCGCCCGTCCGGCTCGACGATGCGCAAGCGGTCGACGACGCGGCCGTCTACAATGATGCGACCGTCGGCGTGAACCGAAGCGCCGCGCGGCCAGCGGACCGGCCCGAGCGAACCCAGCACGCGTTTTCCGCGAACGTCGCAGAGATAGCCGTCAGGATCCACGACCATGCGTCCATCTCGCGTGTACTCGACGCCGTTCGCTCCGGCGAGCGCGAAGTAGCCGGGACCGAGAAGGGCGAGGTCTGTCGCCACACCGGTGCGGCGCAGCGGCCCTTGCGCTTGTGACATCGCCGACGCCGTCCGCAATTGCGAACCGAAGCCGAACTGAAGTTCGCGCCGTGGGCGAAATCCGGGCGTCGCCGCGTTGGAGAGGTTTTCGGCTATTTCATCGAGCCGGTCGCGTTGCGCGATCATGCCGGCAGCGGCGCTGGCGAGTGCATCGGGCACATCCATGGGAGCCCCACGGTATGCGCAAGAGTTTGCCGACCCTTAGCCAGGCTGTGAACAAGATGTGACTGGCGGCAGATGATTGTAGTGGCGCGCTCTTGAGCGCGCCCCGGCCTTGTGCCCCGCGCTCTTAGCGCGGGGGCCGGGACTACATATGAGGCTCCTAAGCGAGCAGGCTCTTGCCAGTCATCTCCGGAGGTTGGTTCAATCCCATGAGCCGGCAGATCGTCGGGGCGACGTCGCACAGCCGTCCGCCCGATTCGAGCGGCCCCGCTCCATCGTTGATCAGAACGAGCGGCACCGGGTTTGCCGTGTGCGCGGTGAGCGCTTTGCCCGAGGCGAGATCGATCTTCTCCTCGGCATTGCCGTGATCAGCAGTCACGATCATCACGGCGCCGCTGTCGCGCGCAGCGGCGTCGAGCTTGGCCAGACAATCGTCGACGACTTCGAGCGCGGCGATGATCGCTTCCCACTTCCCCGTATGGCCGACCATATCGGGGTTCGCGTAATTCATGACGATCAAATCGTACATGCGCGACCGGACGGCGGCGACTGCGGCCGCAGTGATCTCCGGAGCGCGCATCTCGGGCTTTCGATCGTAGGTGCCGACGTCGCGCGCCGACGGGATGAGCTCGCGGTCCTCGCCCGGGAACGGCTCTTCGCGTCCGCCGGAAAAGAAGTAGGTGACGTGCGCGTACTTCTCGGTTTCGGCGAGGCGCAGTTGACGCAAGCCCGCGTCGGCGACGACCTCGCCGAGCGTCTGCGTTTCGAAGATCCGGCCGAACATGACGGGATTGGGAAACGAGTCTTCGTAGAGCGTTATCGTGGCGAAGATGAAATTCGCAAAGCGCTCGACCTGGAACTCTGAAAACAGCGGATCCGAAAACGCGCGGGTGAGCTGGCGCGCGCGGTCCGGGCGGAAGTTGAAGAAGAGGCATGCGTCGCCGTCGTGAACGATGGGTTCCGCGCTTCCTACGATCGCCGGCTTCACGAACTCGTCGCTCTCGCCGCGCGCATAGGCCGCCGCCAACGCCTCGCCGGCAGAAGGCTCAGTAAGAGCTCGGCCGCGCACGAGCGCGTCGTACGCGATTCGCGTGCGTTCCCAACGTTTATCCCGGTCCATCGCGTAGTAGCGCCCGCAGATCATGGAGATGGCGGCATCGCGGCCCTGTGCGCACTTGCGCTGCAGATCGTCCAGGTAGGCGCCGGCGCTCGTGGGCGGTGTGTCGCGCCCGTCCAGGAACGCTGCCACCCGCGCGCGCACGCCCGCAGCGGACGCCGCGTCGAGCAGCGCCCACAAGTGCTTCATTGAAGAATGCACGCCGCCCGGCGAGACCAGACCGAACAAGTGGAATGTGCCGCCGCTGCGCTTGACATGGTCGAGGCATCGGAGGAGCACCGGATTGCGCGCGAACGAACCGTCGTCGATGGCGCGATCGATGCGCGTGATGCTCTGGTACACGACGCGCCCGGCGCCGAGGTTGAGATGTCCGACTTCGCTATTGCCTTGCTGGCCGGCCGGCAAGCCGACCGCCTCACCGCCCGCCCCGATCTCCGTGTATGGATCCCTTGCGATCAACGCGCGATAGTTCGGCATGCGCGCCGCTGCGATCGCGTTGCCGCGCGTTTCGCGCGAGATGCCGAAGCCGTCGAGAATGCAGAGGACGACGCGCGGCCGATCAGCCGGCCGCGGCATTGATGCCCCGCAGCCCGCTTTCGATCAGTTGGGCGAAACCGGTGGGATCGAGACTTGCGGAGCCGACGAGGCCGCCGTCGACGTTCGGCTGCGCGCAAAAAGCCTGCGCGTTGTCGGGTTTCATTGATCCGCCGTACAGCACCGTCGCACTCTCGAGCCCGCCGAGCGCCGAGCGGATATAGCCGATCGTCGCATTCGCCTTCTCGGGGCTGTCAGCCAGCCCCGTGCCGATCGCCCAAATCGGTTCGTACGCGACGACCAGGCCGGCGCGCTCGGCCTCCGACAGATGTTGCAACGCCGCATGCACTTGCGCCGCGACCCGCTCGCGCGTCTGTCCGGCACGATTCTCCTCCAGCGTCTCGCCGACGCACACGATGGGCCGGATGCCCTCTTCGAGCAGCGCCGACACCTTGCGCGCCACGTCTTCGTCCGTTTCGCCGAACAAACGCCTGCGCTCGGAGTGGCCGACGATGCAATAGCGCACGCCGATGCTGGCGAGCATCGCCGCGCTCACTTCGCCGGTGAAGGCGCCTTCAGGTTCCCAAAAGCAGTTCTGCGCGCCGAGCGCGATTCGAGTGCCCGCAAGCGCCGCGCCGAGCGCTTCGAGGTCGATCGCCGGCGCGCACAACGCGATGGCGCAGTCTGCACTCAAGCGTTTGGCCGCACCCGCGAACGCGCGAACGAATGCGCGCGCGTCCTGCGGGGTCTTGTACATCTTCCAGTTGGCCGCAAAGCACGGCGGCCGGCTCATGCGGGCGCGCGATCGCGCAGCGCTGCGACTCCCGGCAGCTCCTTGCCCTCGATGTATTCGAGCGTGGCGCCGCCGCCCGTCGAGATGTGCGTCATCTTGTCGGCGAAGCCCAACTTGTGCGCCGCGGCTGCCGAGTCTCCGCCGCCAACCACCGACATCGCGCCCGAATCCGCGATTGCCTGACCGACCGCTTCGGTACCAGCGGCAAAGGCGTCCATTTCGAAGACGCCCATCGGGCCGTTCCACAACACCGTCTTAGCGTCCAGGATGACAAGGCGGTAGTTCTCGGCGGTCGTCGGTCCGATATCCAGTATCATTTCGTCGGGCGAGATCTCGTCGACGTCGGAAAAGCGGCTGGCGGCGTCGGGCGACAGCTCGCGCGTGACGACGGCGTCTTCCGGCAGCAGCACCTCGACCTTCGTGGCCTTGCGATCGATCTGGTCGACGACCTGCTTTGCGGGCGTGAGGTCTTTGTCGCGCAGCGATTTTCCGACGTTGAAGCCCTCCGCGGCGAGCAGCGTGTTGGCCATGCCGCCGCCGATGAGGATGGCGTCGCACAGCTCGAGCAAGCGGGTGACAACGCCGATCTTATCCGAGATCTTCGCGCCGCCGAGCACTGCCACGAATGGTCGCTTCGGACGCTGGAGGATCTCGTCGAGCACGTCCAACTCGCGCTCGAGCAGCGGACCCATATAGGAAGGAAGATACTTGGTGATGCCGACCGTCGAGGCATGCGCGCGATGCGCGGTGCCGAAGGCGTCGTTGACGTATGCGTCGCCCAACGACGCGAGCTGCCGTGCGAATCCGTCGTCGTTGGCCTCCTCCTCGGGATGGAAGCGCAGGTTCTCGAGCAGCAGCACGTCGCCGTCCGCCTGCGCGTTGACCGCGGCTTGCGCCGCCGGTCCAATGCAATCGGGCGCGGATTTCACCTCGCGGCCCAGCGCCTGCGACAACGCCTTGACGACCGGCGCCATGCGCAGGCTCTCGACGACCTTGCCGTCGGGCCGGCCCATGTGCGACATAACGATCACCTTCGCGCCGCGTTCGCTCAAGTTGCGCAGCGTCGGCACCGCTGCCACGATGCGCGTATCATCGCTCACCACGCCATCGGCGATCGGAACGTTCAGATCTTCCCTGACGAGGATGCGCTTGCCGCGGACGTCGAGCTCGCTGATGCCTCGCACGAGCGGACGATTAGCCGCGTACGTCACCGCGCGGCGACCGGCTCTTTGGCCAGCACGAACGCGACGAGATCGGCGATGCGGCACGAGTAGCCCCACTCGTTGTCGTACCAGCTCACGAGCTTGACGAAGTTCTCGCCGAGCACCATCGTCGACAGGCTGTCGACGATCGACGAGCGCGAGTCGCCCCGGAAGTCGCTCGAAACCAGCGGCTCGTCGCTGACGCCGAGAATGCCCTTCATGCGCCCGCTCTCATAGCGGCGGAAGAGGGCGTTGACCGCATCTTTGGTGGTCGGTTTGCTGACCCACACGCTGAGATCGATGATCGACACGGTCGGCGTCGGCACGCGCATCGAGCAGCCGTCCAGCTTGCCCTTGATCTCGGGCACCACCAGATGCAGCGCTTTGGCGGCGCCGGTCGTCGTCGGGATGATGTTGGTCGCTGCCGCCCGCGCGCGACGCAGATCCTTGTGCGGGAAATCGAGGATGACCTGATCGTTCGTGTATGAGTGAATGGTGGTCATCGCGCCCGCCACGATGCCCAGTTCGTCTTGCAGGATTTTGACGACCGGTGCCAGGGCATTGGTCGTGCACGAAGCATTTGAGATGATCTTGTGTTTGTCGGGGTCGTACTTGTCTTCGTTGACGCCGAGCACGACGGTGAAGTCTTCGTTCGTGGCGGGCGCGGAGATGATGACGCGCCTGGCCCCGGCGTCGAGATGCGCCTTTGCTTTTGCGCCGTCGGTGAAGATGCCGGTGGACTCGATGACGACCTCGATGCCGAGATCCTTCCACGGAAGTTTGCTCGGATCGCGCTCTGCGAGGTATTTGATCGGCTTGCCGTCGATCGTGATGACCCCTTCGCCCAGCTTGACGGTTCCGGGGTAGCGGCCATACGTCGAGTCGTAGCGGAACAGATGCGCCGCGGTCTTCGTGTCGGTCAGATCGTTGACGGCGACAACGTCGATGTCGCCATGGCGTTCCATGATGGCGCGCAGACTCTGGCGGCCGATGCGGCCAAAGCCGTTGATGGCGACGCGGTGGCTCATGGATACGCCCTCCAGTGTGCGTGGCGATTCGGGAGCAACACTATACGCCGCGTGACGCGCCTGCGCCCGTCGCGAGCGTCGGATTTGTCGTAGATATAGTATGTAGTGCCGCGCTCTTGAGCGAGGCCCGGCCTCGAGAGGCCGGGACTACAACTCATCTGCGGCTCAGCCGTTCGATTTCCCGCAGCCGATACGCCATCGCGGCTTTGCTGATCGGCGGCTGCGCTCGCGCGCCGAGTTCCGCCAGCGTATAGTGGGGATGCGCGATGCGCAGGCGCGCACCTTCGCGCAGCGCGGCCGTCAGCGCGTCTTGGCGTCGGCCCCGCGACACGAGCAACGCGGCTTCGCGTTGGCGCGCGGACGTCGCAGCCGAGCGCGCGGCGTTGGCGGCTTCGCTGTTGACGCGTCGCCGGGTGAGGTTCTTCGTATAGCGCAGCGCGAGCAGATCGTCAAGCGCGAGCACGGCGCGCGCCGCGCCGGCGATGCCGAGCACGTCGGCGACGCTCGAAGAGCCCTTGACGTAGACGAGCGGACGGCGGCGGCGGCGCGTCACGGCGGCGTCGACGCCGAGCGCTGCGAGCAGGCCTGTAAGGGCACGGACCGAGTCATCGGTGCGACAAGAGAACTCGAGATGGTAGCCGCGGCGCGGGTCTGTGACCGAGCCGGCGGCGAGGAACGCGCCGCGCAGTGCAGCGCGCCGGCAGCATGCGCGCGAGGGGGCTCGCAAAGCGGCCGCGCTCAAAACGTCCGGCAGGGTGAAGAAGTGGCGGATCGGCGCGTCGCGCCCAGTCGGCGGTCTGTGCTCGACGCGTATTTCGGCCTTTTTCGCGGCGCGTAGAGCCGCGCGCGCGGTCGCAGCGCGAGCGATGACGATCTCTCGCCTCGCTCCACGCTTCCCGAATGCGGCGAGCGCGCGCAAAAAGTAACCGGCGCAGCGGTTGCATTGGAAGCTCGCTGCCGCGATCTCGTCCTTGGCGTCGGCGGAGAACATCGCGCTCGCCTACAGCGCGGCAGCCGCTTGCGCGCACAGGCTCGCGTAATGATCTTCGAGCTTGTCCGTCAAGGCCTCGATCGCGAACGGGCGCGCCGCATTCTTGGCCGCCGCGATGCGCCGCGCGCGATCGGCGTCGCCTGCGGTCACGAGTTCGACGAGCGCACCGGCGAGCGCGTCGGCGGTGTTGTCGGCGAGCAAACCCGCATCGCTGCCGACGGCCTCGCGCGAGACCGGACAGTCCACCGCAGCCACGGGCACGCCGTGCGTCATCGCCTCGAGCAGCACGAGACCCTGCGTCTCGGTCGTAGACGCAAAGATGAATGCGTCTGCGGCGGCGTAGTACGCCCCCAACTCCGCTTGCGCGAGACCGCCTGTGAATTCAATGCGCGCTGCGCTGCGCAGAGACGCAGCGTGGCGGCGCAGCTCAACTTCGTGCGGACCCGAGCCTGCGAGGATCAAACGCAAGCCAGGGACCTTTGCAGCCGCGAGATCGAACGCATCGAGCACGAGATCAATGTTCTTCTCTTTGCCGAGGCGCCCGACGAAGAGCGCGAGCGGTCCGCCGCGCGCACGCACGCGCGGCGCTTCGCGCACCGTTTGCGCGAAGACAGCCGCATCGACGCCGCTGGGGATGATCGGGATCGGCCGCTCGATGCCGTACGACACGAGCATTTCGCGCGCGCCCTCCGTCGGCGCGATGACCGTCGTGCAGCGATTGCAGAACTCGCGTGAGAGCCAGACGATCTGCGCGCGCGTCATGCCTCGATGCAGGGGCCAGTAGTGGACGTACTCGGTCCACAGCGTGTGGTACGTCATGACGAGCGGCGTGCCGCGGCGCTGCGCGACGAACGCGCCCAAGCACCCGATGAAGAAGATCGAGTGGGAGTGGATGACGTCGAACGGCACCTGAGGCAAGTCTGCGAGAAGTTTAGCCGGCAGGGGGAACGCTAGCCTGAATTGCGGATAGAACGGAAACGGCGCCGAGCGCAGGCGGTAGACGTCCGCTTCCTGATCCGCCCGCTCGTGCGACGGCGCGATGACGATCACGCGGTGTCCGCGCCGGCGTAACTCGCGCACGCTGCTCACCAGCGAACTGACAACGCCGTTGATCTCAGGTGTGTAAGAATCGGTGAACATGCCGATGGTGAGCGGCTTGGCCGGCAGACGGCGCGTCATGGTCGCACGCGTCGCCGCGTCACGGCCGCACGCGCCGCTCGTCGATGACGGTGTAGAGCGACTCCGGCGTGACGCGCTTTCCCGGCTGGTCGGGCACGGCCACGACGCGCACGCGAACGTCGCGCGACGCGTAGCGGATCAAGAGCTCGTCGCCCACTTTGACCGGATGCGACGGCTTGACCGGCCGTCCGCCGATCTCGATGCGTCCGGCCTCGAGCGCCTCTTTGGCCTCCGTGCGCCGCTTCGCCAGACGCGAAACCTTAAGGAACTTGTCCAGCCTCATGATCTTTCGCGCGTTTCCAGAGCACGTCGAGATCCTCGAGGCTGCGACCGGCCAGCGCAGCCGCGCCGCCGCCGGCCATGCGCTCCATCGCGGCGAATCGCTCGCGGAATTTCGCATTGGCGCCGCGCAGCGCGGCTTCCGCGTCCACGCGCAGCCAGCGCGCCAAATTCACGATCGTGAAGAGCACGTCGCCGATCTCCTCGCGGATATGCGCGTGTTCACCGCTCTCGACCGCGGTGTGCAGCTCGCGCAGCTCTTCCTCAACTTTTTCGATGACGCCGTCGGTCTTCGGCCAGTCAAAGTTCACCGTGGCGGCTTTCTCCTGCAGCCGCTGCGCGCCCAGCAATGACGGGAGGCTGCGCGGAATGCCGTCGAGCAGCGACTCGCGATGCTTCATCGAGGCCTCTTGCGTCTTGATGAGCTCCCACGATTTCATCTGCTCTTGGGACGTCGAAATGCTGGCGTCGCCGAAGACATGCGGATGACGGCGGATCATCTTCGTGGCGAGCGAGTTGATGACGTCGGCGACCGAGAACTGCCCCTTTTCCGTCGCGATCTGCGCATGAAAGACGATTTGCAGCAAGAGATCGCCGAGCTCTTCGCATAACTTTTTCGGATCGGCCTCGTCGACGGCTTCGACCACCTCGTGCGCCTCTTCGATCAAATAAGGCAGCAGCGACTGATGCGTCTGCTCGCGATCCCACGGGCAGCACGCGCGCAAACGCGTCATGATCTCGACGAGCTCCGCCCACGTGTGCTGCTGGGCGACCGGTGGCAGCGGCAGCAGCGGGGCTGCGGTGGCCGCTTGCAGCGATGCACGGGGCATGCCGGGCACGAGTTCGACATCCACGCCCGCAGCTTCAAGCGCGCGCAAGAGGTGCGGCAAGCCCGGAAAATCGAGCATGGGGTGACCGGGGACTGCAAGCGCTGCGCCGCCGCTTTTCACAAAAGCGACGACGTTCTCGATCTCCTGGGGTACGCCGCGCAGCAGCGCGGCGCCGTCAAACGACGCGGGGCTGACGCGAACGCCCTTCGATTGCATGAATTCGACGAGCGCCGGCGGCGCCGCAGCCACCAGGACTCGGGGGGCCGCTATGAGGCGCTCGAGCGCGCCGAGCGTGAGCAACGAACTGTCGCTCGGCCCGAGGCCGACGACGGCGAGCGTGGGCATTGAACAAAAATTACGCGCCGCGCGGGCGCGTAGCCTGTGTGGTGCGGCCCAAGAAGCCGGCGCGCTCGAAAGGCGCGCCGGTGCATTGTCTCGAGTCTGTTATTTCTTGGTTGGCGCGGGCGCGGCCGATGCCGGAGCCGGTGCCGGCACCATCGGCGCCGGCGACGGGAACAGGTCCGCGAAGCGCGGATCTTCGATCTTGATGGTCGCGCTGCTGCGCAGTTGGTTCATGAACGGCGTCATTTGCAGCGATTCTTGCTGCTGCTTGATCTGCTCGACCGCGAGCTCTTTGGTGAGCGGCTTGACCTCTTCGACCTGGATCACGTGCCAGCCGAACGGTGTCTGGACGGGTTGGCTGACCTGACCCGGCTTGAGCGCAAACGCCGCCTTCTGAAACGCCGGCACCATCTGACCCGGGCCGAACCAGCCGAGCTCGCCGCCTTTATCCTTAGAGCCGGGGTCGGTCGAGTACTGTTTGGCGAGCGCTCCGAAATCTGCGCCCTTGTGAAGCTTGTCCTCGATCGAATTCGCCTCGGCCTCCGTCTTCACGAGGATGTGCCGAGCGCGCACTTGCGCAGGGGCCCCGAGCGAAAGGTGCTGGGCCTTGAGGTAATCGTTGACTTGCGCGTCAGTGACGGTGATGTTCTGATCGACCGCCTTCTTGGTCAGCAGGTTCTCACGCACGAGTTTGCGCGCATCGTCCATCGTCATTCCTTGTGCCTTCAGCATCGACTCGAACTGGCCGGCAGGAAAATGCGATGAGATCTCGTCGAGCTTGGCCTGGACCTCCGTATCGCTGACCGTGATATTGTGGTCCTTGGCGTACTGAAAAACGAGTGCTTGCTGCACCATGGCTGCAAGCGCTTGCTTACCGCCCTGTTGCTCGAGCTTCGCGTCGAGCTCGCCTTTTGTGATCTTCTGGCCGTTGACGGTCGCGATCGCCTGTTGCTCGCCGCAGCCTGTCATCGCCAGCACCGCACACGCAGCCAGTGGCAGCGCTGCGAGCGCCGCGAACTTGAGCTTCATTGATCCTCCATATTTCCGGAGTCAACTCTCCGGCAGATTCCTCGAGCTTCGCTCGAGTGCTACGTCATAACGCTGCGATTATCTCACGAATCGTCGCAAGCTTGCCTCCGCCGGCACCGTCGCTTGGCGGAAGGTGAGCTACAATCGAGCCCTCAGTAAAACGGAAGTTTCCTCGAGTGAGTGACGTCAGAGCCGGAAGGGCACTTTCGGACATTGAAAAACGGCGCCCGACTTCGAGCGTCAGCCGCCGCTGTTCGAGTGACAGTTTTTCGACTCCTTTCGCGCTTGCGAGCAAACGCAAGCGCGCCAATTCGAGCAGCGCGTCGACTTCTTTCGGCAGCGGACCATAGCGGTCGCGCAGCTCCTCGGCGATGGCGCCGATCGCTTCGAGCGTGCGCGCGGCGGCGATGCGCTGATACAGCGCGATCTTCTGATTCGCGTTGTGCACGTACGCCGTCGGCACGTAGGCGCTCACCCGCACATCGATCACCGGCGGCGGCGCGTCAGGTTCGACATGCTCGCCGCGCAGTTGCGCGACGGCTTCGTGCAGGATCTGGGTGTACGCATCGAAGCCCACCGCCGCGATGAAGCCCGACTGCGCGTGGCCCAGCAGATTGCCTGCGCCGCGGATCTCAAGATCGCGCATCGCCAAGCGCAAGCCCGAGCCCAAATGCGAGAACTCGCGGATCGCTTCCAGCCTGCCCTGCGACGCCTCGGAAAGCGCGCGATGCGGCTGGTACAGGAAGTGAGCGTACGCCTGGTGCGCGCTCCGGCCGACTCGACCGCGCAGCTGATACAATTGCGCGAGCCCGAAATGGTCGGCGTTGTTGATGATGATCGTGTTGACGTTGGGTATGTCGAGGCCGTTCTCGATGATCGTCGTCGAGACCAGGATGTCGAAATCGCCGTTGACGAAACCGATCATGACGTCTTCGAGCTCGCGCTCGCGCATCTGACCGTGACCGACGACGACGCTCGCGCGCGGGGCAAGCGCCTGGATCGCGTCGCGCACGGCGTAGATCGACTCGATGCGGTTGTGCACGAAGTAAGTCTGGCCGCCGCGATCGAGCTCCTGGCGCAATGCCGAGGCGATGAGCGCGTCGCTCGTCGGTGCGACCGCCGTCTTGATCGCAATCCGGTCGCTCGGCGCCGTTTGGATGAGCGACATGTCGCGCACGCCCACCAGACCCATGTGCAGCGTGCGCGGGATCGGCGTGGCCGACAGCGTCAGCACGTCCACCGAGCGGCGCAGCTCCTTGAGGCGCTCCTTGTGCGCGACGCCGAAGCGCTGCTCCTCATCGACGATCACCAAGCCAAGGCGCTTAAATCCGACGTCGCGCTGCAGCAAGCGATGCGTGCCGATGGCAAGGTCTGCGGTCCCGTCGGCGAGTTGGCCGATCGCAACTTTCTGCTCCGCCTTCGAGCGCAGCCGCGAGAGCAGCACGACGTTCACCGGGAACGCTGCGAAGCGTTGGGTGAACGTGCGGAAATGCTGCGCGGCGAGCACCGTCGTCGGCGCCAGGAGCGCGACTTGTTTTTGATCCATGATCGCCTTGAAGGCAGCGCGGATGGCGACTTCGGTCTTGCCGTAGCCGACGTCGCCGCAGATGAGCCGGTCCATCGGCCGGGGGCGTTCCATGTCGTGCTTGACGGCCTCGATCGCGCTGCGCTGGTCGGGCGTCTCGTCGTACGGAAACGATTCTTCAAGTTCTGCTTGCCAGGGGGTGTCCGGAGCGAACGGGTGACCTTGCGCGCGCTCGCGCTCCGCGTACAATCGCACGAGCCCTTCCGCGATCTTGTCAACGGCCTCGCGCACCCGCGAGCGCGTGCGCGCCCAATCGCTGCCGCCCATCCTCGAAAGTCGCGGCGCCGCGCCCTCGCCGGCGACGTAGCGCCGCACGAGATGCATCATTTCGACCGGCACGTAGAGCCGGTCGTGCCCGGCATACGCGAGCGTCAGAAAATCGCGCCCGACGTCGTTGACGACGATGTGCTCGAGCCCAAGATAGCGCCCGATGCCGTGGCCCGCGTGGACGAAATACTCGCCGACTTCCAGATCGGCTTCGGTGATCGGCACGCTTTCCTTGGCAGCGCGCAGTTTCTGGCGGTGCGCTGGTTGTCCGAACAGCTCTGCGTCGCCCAGCACGGTGACGCCAAGCGAGGTCAGCTCGAAACCCGAATCGAGCGCGCCGTCGGAGACGATCACGCACCCGCCGTCGCCGCATTTCCAGATCTTTGGCGCTGCCGCAACGGCGACGTCGTGCTCGTCGAGCACTTCGCGAATGCGTCGATGGCCGACTGACGCGATTGCGACAAGTTGGCCGGCCGCCACGCGAGCGCGCACGTCTTCCACGAACCGCTCCATGCTGCGGTTGAACGCCGGCGCGGGCACCGACGCGATCGCCACGCTGACGTCCGGAGCGCGCGTCACTCGCGGGCCGGCGCCAGCGAAGCTCACAATCGGACACTTATTAACTCGTGCAGCAATTTGATCGAGGCTAAACGGTCGTGCATTCTGATCCGGCGACGAAGTGGCGGCACCGAAAGCCGGGGCGTCTGAGGGAGCGAGAGCAGCCGAAGTCGAGCCCGGGAGGGAAACTATCCCGAAGCTCCTGGGCGTCCCCGGCGCAGGTGCGGCCGCTTCGTCGCCTGCTTCGGCATCCGCGTGCGCAACGGTTTGATCGTCGCGTGCGGCCGACAAACTCTGATCGACCGCGATGATCAGCTCGGCGTTCTCGACGACGAAGAGCGCGTCGGGCGCGTACTCGCCGATAAAAACGCCGCCCGCTCCCGGATCGTCATCGCGCCACGGCACGATGAGCGCGGACTCCTGCGAGCCGATCGAGCGTTGATCGCTCAGCGAAAAGGTGCGAATGCTGTCGAGCGTGTCGCCGAAGAACTCGAGGCGCAGCGGATACTCGGAGGTGGCGGGAAAGCAGTCGATGATGCCGCCGCGCACTGCGAACTCACCGACCGCGCTCACGACGTCGGCGCGCTCGTACCCTAGCGAGACCAGGCGCGCCAGCACTTCCTCCCATTCGTACGCCTTACCGCGCTGCAAATCGAGTGACAGCTCACGCCACTGCGCTGCATCCGGCAGCCGTTGCCGAAGTGACGCGTGCGGCACGCAATAGACACCCGGCCGGCCCGCTACCAGCGCAGCCAAGACTTCGAGACGAGCGCTGCGTTCGGTCGGGCTGGAAAGACCGGTGTTCGACTCCTCACGAGGACGCAGCGCGTGCACCGCCTGCCCCGTGTCTTCGAGATAGAATGCAAGGTCGTTGGCAAATCGATCGGCGGTGTCAGGGGTCGGCGTCCACACGATGATGCAGCCGCCGCGCGCCCGCCAGACCGCGGCGACGACGGCGGGCTGCGCCCCTGCCGCAGTCTCAACGACATCGGCAGCCGCGCGCACGCGCATGGCTTGCAGTATCCGATCAAACGCCTGCGCCGAACCGGCGATGATGCTGGGTATGAGGGGACCGAGCGCGGACGCCACCTAATACGTCTCCAATGACTTGCGGCCGGGTCGCGCGCGACCCGGCCTATGATTGAGAGGTCGAACATTCGCGAAGGCTGCGCTCCAGCACTGCATCATCGACGCATCTCGACGCTCGTCCGCGTGATGTGCGCGACTTTGTTCGCCCTCGTGTGCGCAGGTTTCGCGCACGTTCGGGCCGACGAGTTGCCGTCCGGCGTCCCCTACGCGGCGCCGACCGATCCGATCCAAATCACTTCCGTTTCATATGCGCCCCGCGAGATCCGGCGCGGCGATGTCGTGCTCGCCAACGTCGTCTGCACGAGCAACGCAGCGGCGGTGATCGCGCAAGTCGGCGCTTTACGCGTGCGCTTTGTCAAGACCGCGCCCGGCACGTTCCAATCGCGGATCCGCGTGCCGTGGCGCCGTTTCTTCCGTTCGCATCAAACGGTAGTCGTCACAGCGATCAGAGCCGACGGCGCCACAGCGCAGCGAACGATTTCGATCGATATCCGCTAAACGAGTGGCAACGCGCCGCGTCATCGTGCTTGTCATCGACTCTGGCGGCGCGGGCGCGGCGCCCGACGCGGCCGTCTTTGGAGACGGCCCAGACGTCAATACCCTCGCCAATACTGCTCGAGCATCGGGCGGCCTGACGCTGCCGACACTGGCGGCACTTGGCTTGGGTAACATCACGGCGATGAAAGGCGTTGGTCCGGTGTCATCACCCCGCGCATCTTGGGCACGCATGCGCGAGTCGAGCAGCGGCAAAGACTCGGTGACCGGTCACTGGGAGATGATGAACATCATCGTGCGTCATGCCTTCCCGACGTATCCGAACGGCTTCCCTCACGAAATCGTCGAGCGCTTCGAGGCGATCACTGGACGCAAGGTGCTCGGCAACCGGGTTGCCTCAGGCACGCAGATCATCGAAGAACTGGGCCCGACACATCTGGCGACGGCGCGACCTATCCTTTATACATCTGCAGATTCCGTGTTCCAAGTCGCGGCGCACGAGGACGTGGTGCCGCTACCGACGTTGTACTCGTGGTGCGAGTCCGCGCGAGCGATGCTCACCGAGCCGAATCGCGTGAACCGCGTCATCGCCCGCCCATTCACAGGCTTACCCGGCAGCTTCGTGCGCACCGCCGGCCGCCGGGATTATGCCGTGCCGCCGCCTGCGCCGAGCGTGCTCGATACGCTGACTGCTAGAGGTGTGCGGACCGCCGCAGTTGGGAAAATAGGCGATATCTTCTGCTGCCAGGGTATCGCCGCGGGGAGCCGAACGGGCGACAACGCCGAAAGCGTGGCTAGAACCGTCGAGTGGATAGATTCGGGACAGGACGGTTTCTGTTTTACGAATTTGAACGATTTCGACTCGAAATACGGCCACCGCCGGGACGCAGATGGATACGCGAAGGCGCTCGTCGCGCTGGATCGGAGCTTGCCCGACATTCTGAACCGCCTCAAGGATGCAGACCGCCTGATCCTCACCGCGGACCATGGGTGCGACCCGACCTCTCCCGGCACCGACCACACGCGCGAGTTCGCGCCGCTGCTTGACTACCGGCCGGGCCGCCCGGGCGAATCTCTGGGTGAGCTGCCATCGTTCGCCCAGGTTGGAATGCGGGTTGCGGAGAGCTTCGGCCTGAGCGCGGGAGCTGCCCTCATCGTATGATCGCAACCACCACAACCGTACGAAGCTCGGCCGAACCTCAAATCCCGCGTCTGCGCGAGACCGCGGCGGATTGGTTGACTGCGAAGCGTCCAGTGCCGCGTCCGTGGCGAGTGCTGAAGCGCGCGTCAGATGTCACGCTGTCGGTGCTTCTGCTCGTCGTGCTTGCGCCGTTGTTCGCATGCATCGCTCTCGGCATCAAGCTGAGCTCGCCGGGCCCTGTGTTCTTCTCGCAGCAACGCGTCGGCAAAGGTGGACGCCGCTTTAGATTCTTCAAGTTCCGCACGATGGTCGACGGCGCGCACCTGCTGCACGACAAAGTCGTGCACCTCAACGGTCGCGACGGCCCAGCGGTGAAGATCGCTGACGACCCGCGCGTTCATGACTTCGGCGCGATTCTGCGTCGCACGAGCCTCGACGAGCTCCCACAGCTGTGGAACGTCGTGCGCGGCGATATGAGTCTCGTCGGCCCACGGCCCGCGCTGCCGCGCGAAGTCGACGACTACAAACCGCACTACTTCCAACGCCTTTGCGTCATGCCCGGCATCACCGGGTTATGGCAGGTGAGTGGTCGAGCAAACGTGCCGTTCCAGCGTTGGATGGCGATGGACGTCTGGTACGCTCGGCACTGGACACCGCTGCTGGACGCGTGGATCCTGCTGCGCACGCTGCCGGCGGTCATTCGTGGGGAAGGCGCGTGGTAGTCGCCTCACTCTTGTTGCTGCCTCCCGTCGTCGACCCGGTCATCGAGAAAACCCCGCTCACACCGCTGTCGGCGGTCTTTTTTATCTGTATCGGGATCGCCGCCGCCGTCATCACGCTCCGCCGGCCGCAATGGTCGATGGGACTGATCGCGTTCGCAATACCGTTCGCCTTCTATCGAGACGCACTCGGGACGACGATCACCCTCGAAAAAGTCATCGTGATCGGGGTTGCTGTGGGACTTGTGCTGCGCGGCGCGCCGTTCGTGCCCGCGAGTTCGAGCGCTCGGCGCATCCTGATCGGCGGCCTGGTGGTGCTCGGCGCAATCGTCATCTCGGGCGAGCAAGCCACGTTTGTGTGGCCGGTGGTGCGCGAAGCGCTCAAACAGATCGAATACCTGGTGATGTTCTGGTGTGCGGCGAGCCTGGTCATCGATCGGGGCGAGGACACGCGTTGGCTGGAAGGCGGGGTCGCAGCGGCGGTGCTCGTCGTCGCCTTCGACGCCGTCCGCCAGGCATTTTTCGGCGGCGCGCCGTCGGGCGTGTGGGTCAACAATCAGGCGCTGCCCCGAGTGGCGGGGCCGCTTGAGGGGCCGAACCAACTAGCAGGTTTCCTCGAAGCCTCGCTGCCGCTCTTGATCGTCTCGCCGCTCCTACGCCGGCGCGAGCTGGGTGCAGTGCAATGGATCGCGATCGCCGCCACCATGATGGCGCTTGTCTTGAGTCAATCGCGTTCAGGCATCGCCGTCGCGATTTTGGGGTTCGGCATCTTATGGCTTATCGATCGCGAAGCTGGACGCAAGGTGTTTTGGCCGTTCCTCTTGGGGACGTGCGTCGGATTAGCGATTGCGCTGGGTTGGTATTGGGGCGCGACGCACGACGCGCGCGAAGTCCTCATCTATCTCTTCAGGCTCGTGCTGCCGCAAAGTCCCGGCGGCGTCGGCACGCGAGATGAGCTTTGGGTAGCGGCGCTGGCGCTCTTCATCCAGCATCCGCTCACCGGCGTCGGCGCAGGCAACTTCGAGTTTCTTCTCTCGACAGTCGGCCTCCAAAACGTGCAAACGCACGCCAATAGCGTGTGGTTGGAGACGCTCGCCGAGCAAGGCATCATCGGCTTCAGCGCGTTCGTCGCGCTGGTCGTGGTCGTGCTGCGCGAGCTGTTCGCCGGCCTGCGCCGCTCGTGGCTCGCGCAAGCCGCGCTCGTGGCGACGCTTTGCCTGCTCTTACATCAAGTGTTCGACGATCTGTTCTTTTTCCCGAAAGTCGGCATGCTGTGGTGGCTGCTGATCGGAGCGGCTGCCGGCGCGTTGGCGCCCGCCAACGCACCCGCCGCGGCTCGGGCTGCAACCACACCTCCCGAATTGCGCGAGCACGCGACGCCGATCGCATAATGGATGTAGCGGTCGAATTTATTCGACCGCCAGCCGTCCGCCACACGCGCGGCGCGTCGGCGGCACTTGCGCAGCGGCCCGCTCGGCCGCTAGCCGTCGCACTAGCGGCAGCGATTGCGGCGTTCATCCCGTGCGCGGGGGCGGCTGATCAAATCGGGCCCGGTGCCCATGCGAGCGCGCACGTGCCCGCGCCCATTCGCATCGTAGCGCGGCGCATCGAGTACTACGGTGACGTCGCGGTCATGATCGCGCGCGGCGACGTGCGCGTGACGCAGCCTGACGGTTCGGTCGTCACTGGCGACGCGTTTGCGATGAATCTCGGGCTGCGCCGCTTCCTTGTCGCCGGCCACGTTCGGCTGCACACAAGCGTAGGAGTTATGGACGGCGCCGCCTACGCCGACTTTTTGGTCTTTCGGCGGCAGTACTTCGTGCCGCTCGATCCGGAGGCCGATCGTTGGACGTTTTTCGACTACGACTTCGCGCACCCCGCGAAGGGCCGGCAGATGCCGGGCGA
>Ga0187846_10000631_pt1 | contig 19911 bp, 13 predicted proteins | sample TC_taG_FD_161473 | JGI IMG/M metagenome (GOLD analysis project Ga0187846, IMG submission 161473) | Biofilm microbial communities from the roof of an iron ore cave, State of Minas Gerais, Brazil - TC_06 Biofilm (v2) | ecosystem: Environmental > Terrestrial > Deep subsurface > Cave > Wall biofilm...
CGATCCGAGTTCTGCCAGCTTGGGCAGCATCTTCACTTTGTCCAGCAAGCCCTCCGGCGGCTTCATCTCCAGCAGATCCTCGATGCGCTTGGCGATTTCGTCCAAGGACCCGACTTCCAGTCCCAGCTCGATCCTTTTCCGCGAGCCCAAGGAGTTGATCAGGAGGGGCATTGGGTAAACCACTCCGTCTTTGGCGGAGCGCGGATTCTGAAACAGCAAAGCGGGCCCGCCCGCTTTGGAGACGCGGTCCGTAATCTCGGTGATTTCGAGGTCCACATCGACCTCCGTTGTTATCTCCTTGAGCTGGCTCTCACGCTCCAGGCGGTTGATGAACTCACGCAAGTCTCTGTAAGCCACGGACGGACGACCTCAGGGATTAGGACTCAGCCGCCAGCTTCCAGAGTGCAGCGCCTTCTGGTTGCTAACGGTGGCAGCTAGAATTGCAGATTGGAGCAGACAAATCAAGACCGGCGCAGGGCTGTGGCAGTCCATCAAGGGCGAAAAATTCAGAAATCGATTTCAGGTGGACGGGGACCTCCGTCTCCCCCTTGACAAAGACTTCTCATGGATGTGGCGCCTCCGGATCGGACCGGATTGTCGTTGGGGCCTTGTGCTATAACGTAAACTAAGGCAATTATAGGATTGATGAACAGATAGGCCGGCGGGCGAGGGTCTACTATTCCGGATGCGCTGACGCACGTCAGGATTTGCGAGAGTGAAGCCCGCCTCTTCTGGGGCGGTTCAAAACAACAACCTGTTAGTCCGGCCAGCGCCTTGGGCTAGCCAGGGCTTCACGGGCTTTATCGTGAGGGAGTTTGACTAACATGCGGTCCGCTCGGAACCCCGGCAAAGACGCCCCTAAGTCTACGACGGAGCCCCGGAGTGCAACAGGCCCGAAGGTGAGGGCGGTAAGAGCGACGCGGCTCCGTGAGAAGGAGCTGTGCGCGTGCCTGATTCGGTCGAGCGTGGACGGCATCCTGGCATTCGACCGCGAGTTCCGATTCACTCTCTGGAATCCGGCCATGGAGCGCATTTCTGGGCTGAGCAAGCAGCAGGCCCTGGGTCGGTGCGCCTTCGACGTCTTCCCGTTTCTGAAGGAGATCGGTGAAGACAGGTTTCTCGCCGATGTGCTCGAGGGCAAGACGGTTATTGCCCGAGACCGGCCGTATCGAGCCCCAGAAACGGGGCGAGAAGGAGTTTTTGAGGGTTACTATTCACCTTTCCGCAACCTCAAGGGCGAGGTCGTGGGAGGGCTCGCAATCGTCCGCGACATTACGGGGCGCAAGCGGGCGGAAGAAGCCTTGAGGGAGAGCGAAGAGCGTTACCGCGATCTAGTGGATAACTGCGACGTGCTGATTGGCACTCACGATGTGAATGGGCGGGTGTTGAGTGTTAATCGGGCGGTAGCGGAAGCCTCCGGCTTTTCCTCCGCTGATCAGTTGGTGGACCGCAACGTTGCGGATTTCCTTTCCTCTGACGTTCGCCACCTCTTCGGCACCTATCTCCAGGAGGTCCTGACTAAAGGCCGGGCTCGAGGCCTCATGAAGATACGAAGGCGGAGCGGGGAGGAAAGAATCATCGAGTACGACAATTCCTTGCGCCGAGAAGGGCTGGGGAAGCCGGTCGTGCGCTGCATCGGACGCGACGTGACCGAGCAGAGGCGGGCGGAGCAGGCCTTGCGCGAGAGCGAAGAACGCTTCCGCACCATGGCCAACGCGGCTCCGGTAATGATTTGGATGTCCGCTCCGGATGCCAGCTGTACATTCTTCAATCAACCGTGGCTGGATTTCACTGGGCACTCTATGGAAGAGCAAATAGGAGACGGGTGGGCGGCGTTTGTCCACCCTGATGATTTGTCACATTGCATGGACACTTACTTGGGATCCTTCGGGGCGCGCACGAAATTCGAGATGGAGTATCGCTTGCGGAGGGCGGATGGTGAGTACCGCTGGATTCTTGACATCGGCACTCCACTTTTCGCGCCTCCGGGGACTTTTGCCGGATACATCGGCTCATGCTTGGATGTCACGGAACACAAGCAGGCCCAGGAACGGCTACAACAACTCTCGGGTCGCCTCATCAAACTGCAAGAAGAGGAACGAGAACGGATCTCCCGCGAGCTTCACGATACCACCGCTTCCAGTCTCACCGCCCTCATCGCCAACCTCGCCTTGGTGCAGAGGTCGGCGGCGGCGCTCGATTCGCGGGCTAACAGAGCCTTGTCAGAGAGCCTGGATCTCGCCAGGCAGTGCGTACGTGAGATTCGAACGGTTTCCTATCTCCTGCATCCTCCGCTGTTGGACGAACTCGGCTTGGCGTCCGCCCTTCGCTGGTACACGGAGGGATTTGCCAAACGAAGCGGGGTGAGTATCGACCTCCACTTGCCGTCTAAACTCGACCGCCTGCCCAGGGAGGCAGAGACGGCGTTGTTTCGTATCGTGCAGGAAGGCCTTACGAACATTCATCTCCACTCCGGGAGTCCAACGGCCACGATCAGGCTCGTCCGCGAGGGCACTGAGCTCGCCGGCCGCGAGCAGATCAGTCTCACCCTGGGAGATGAGGGTTGCGGAATACCCCCCAGTGTTCTCGAAGGGTCCGCCGATAATATCCAAGGGCTTGGCGTCGGCATCCCCGGCATGCGAGAACGCGTCCGGCAGCTTGGGGGACGGATGGAAATTAGTACCAGCAACAAGGGCACCGTCATCAAAGCCACCCTGCCACTTCCCGAGGATAATTCATGAGGCAAGTTCGGATTCTCGTGGCGGACGATCACAGCATTGTGCGACGCGGCGTGCGGGCCTTGCTCGAAACCCACCGGGGATGGAAAGTGTGCGGCGAGGCAGCTACGGGAGCCGAGGCCGTAAAGCAAGCGAAAAAGCTTCAGCCGGACGTAGCTGTCATCGATATCACCATGCCGGACTTGAACGGTTTCGAGGCCACACGGCAAATCCGAGCAGCCGCACCCCAAACCGAAGTCCTCGTCCTTACCGTGCACGAGTCGGAACAGGCGTTGCGCGAGATATTGGATGCTGGCGCCCTCGGCTATGTGTCCAAATCTGATCTGGATCTTAACCTTTCGACTGCCATCGAATCCCTCCTTCGTCACAAGCCCTTCTTAAGCTCCCGTGTTTCCGAAATGATGCTGGAACGCTATCTGAAGGGCGCCGTTCTTCCTAAGCCGGCTGGGATGGGGTCGGTGGCCCTGACTCCGCGCCAGCGCGAGATCGTGCGGCTTCTGGCGGAGGGCAAAACGAACAAAGAAGTCGCGCTTGCCTTGGGCATTAGCGTGAAGACCGCTGAGACCCATCGAAACAACATCATGAGGAAGCTGCAGCTTCGCTCTTTCAGCCACTTGGTCCGTTATGCAGTTCGTCACAACCTGGTAGAGGTGTAAGTCCATCAGAACGCCCCACTCCACACAGCAAATCTATTAGGCATATTCCCGTAGTCTGATACAGAATCTTCCGCACCTAGCAGCTTACGTAATCTTCCGACTTGCCAATCCCTTCGCGGACACTTAAGCTAATATCTTTTTAAAACTCGGTCGCTCGGCAAGAAGGTAACGCACAGAAGGTATAGGGGTTATTTGGTCTGGTGACTCTCCGCGGTTGAACGTCGGAGGGCTTTTCGAGGTCTAGATATTGTCGGCGGGTGATTCGGGCAACAGGTTCCCCCCCATTTGCCCAGGCTCTCCTCCAGGGCTCACCCGCCGTCCAATTCTGATGTTGACCCGGTGTGTTGTGAAACGGAGAGCTAGGGTTGGATATTTCCCGCTGCTTCACATCGGGTTTTGGGTCCTGAGGATCTATTTCCGCAGCTTCACCCTCCGAACACGAGATCTTTAATCCAGAAGCAAGAATCAAGGTGGCGGCAAGCCTCGAGGCCCTGGCGGACAACACGCTTGGCAGCCGGTTCAGCGCCCAGACCGGCGGTCTAAGGCTTTCTGGGCTTGCTGATGGAGAGACTTCCACACTTCCGATTTGGGATTCTCTGTTGCCTTGATAACCTCGCGGTATAAGGCCTCGCCTTCCTGGGTGTGTCCCATTCGAATCTCCAGGCTTCCCATCAGCAGCTTCCAGAGCGGATGATCAGGATACTCTCGGGCCATGGTCCGAAGAATTCCGAGCGATCTCTCATACTGCCGCTCGGTGTTGCGTGACAGGTTCTTCGCCAGGTGAAACTGGGCCTCTCCTTTTGTAATTTCGCCTTTGTCTGCCGCGGTCTGAAGCTGCTGCAGGCCGAGTTCCCGGTTGCCCCCTGGAAGAAGAATAAGGAATCGAAGCATCTTTACGTAGCCCGGCAGGGTGGCTTCGAAGTAGTTGTAGATGCCAACTCCCAGGTCGGCGTCGTAAAGAGTAGGATCCAGTTTGAGGGCCGCGAGCGAAAGGTTACGCATCTTCTTGCCGGCCCGGGCTGTGGCCAGGGCGTTGTCGCGCAAGGCTTCCAGACGGGCCTGCAGCGCATAGGCGAATCCTTCGTAAAGGTGAGCCCGGGCCTCGTCCTGGTGGCCGTGTATTTGGGCCTCCGCCTTCTGGATAGCGAGGGGGTTCAGACGCTGAAAGTCATTGTCGTAGGGCGTCGCTGCTTCGGAGAGGGCCTCGAAGACGTCCGGGTCAATCAGGTTGCCTTCGGTCAGATAGATCTTCCACCAGTTCGCGTCGGCCTCCAAAACGTAGCCTAGCGGCGCCTCCGGATCGGCCTCCTCCACCTGGCGGAAACCCTGGATCGCCTCATCGAAGTTGCCGTCCATGAGGAGCTGCATACCGTGGCGAGCCGTTTCGGTCCACTGGTCGGGCCTTGGCTTCTGCTGAGCCGGTGGCTGCTGCGCTGTCACGCCCGGGCAGGCTGCGGATGCAAGCAGAAGCCCTCTCCAGAGGCGCCATTTTAGCGGCCACATCAGTGATGACCTCCGCGTGTGGATGTACCGATAGCAGATTCACCCACCAATGTGTCGGGAAGGATTAGTCTCCCTTTCACGCGTTGAATATGTTACAAGAATTCCCTAGATCGTCCAATGCTCCGACGACAATCCCGACAATCCCGCGCCTGTGCCTTAGAAGAATCGTCCACTCACCGACGCGATTGTTGAGCTGAAACGCTTGAGGTTCACTTGTTGCGTTAGTTTCTTTTTTTGGTAGCATTGCAAGCAAGAGAGCCGTATAGGGATAGGGAGAAGCGGTTGGCCGTCCCCCTTCCCTTCAAACCGGACGGGCTGTTCTCCCGCATCCGGCTTTTCGGCCGGTGGTTCACGTCCGAGAGGATTGACCGATCGGAGCCAGAACGACGCGGAGAGATCGCACCAGCCCAGCCAAGGCCATCAAGATGGCGATGCACCTACGTGCGCCGTCTTGCACCGGAAGCGGTCGCCGGGAAGGGAAGAGGCGTGTCTACAAGATCCGAACCGGGCGCAAAATCGCACAGGCTGCTGAAAAGGTCCCGACCATGTCGTCCCGATCCCGCCGTGGCGGGCGAGGGATGTGCTTCATGTTTGTTTTCAATGAGCAACAGCAGATGCTTCGCTCCGCTGAGCATGGCATATCCCCTTACTCAGCAGCCTAAGTGCAATAAGCGGGTTGAGTTGGTTCTTTTTGGGTTGGTTATCTGGGTCGGACTGGCGGCGGGGGCGCAGCAGCCCACGCTGCCAGTGCCTCCTGCTACACGCAGGGGCAACGTCAAGGAAGTTGTGCAGGGCGTCGAAATCGCGGACCCTTACCGCTGGCTGGAAGACCAGGATAGCCCGGAGACGCGCGCCTGGATCGACGCGCAAAACCGGTACACACGCGCGCTGCTGGATGCCTGTCCGGGACGCGAGGCCTTGCAACGGCGCCTCACCGAGCTGATGAAAATCGAAAGCATCGAACCACCCCAGGAGCGCAACGGACGCTACTTCTACGCGAAGCGGCTGCCCGACCAAGACCTGTTTGTGAGCTATGTGAAGAAGGGTTCCGATAGGAGAGAGGAAGTGCTGATCGATCCGCACCCGCTTAGCCCTGACCACACAACCAGCGCCGGCGTAGTCGGGATTTCTGAGGACGGGACGCTGGTTGCCTGGGAAATCCGACGGGGTGGCGAGGACGAAACGACCCTCAAGTTCCGGAACGTGGACACCCTCCAGGATTTGCCCGACGCGTTGCCGAAAGCGCGCTACTTCGACGGCGCATTCAAGCCGGACAAGAGCGGCTTTTATTACGCCCGCATGAATGCCGATGGCCCTCGCGCTTACTATCACACAATGGGAATCGACCCGGCGAAGGATACGGAGATCTTCGGCAAAGGCTACGGGCCGGACCAGATCATCTTCGTCACGCTTTCCGAAGACGGGCGTTATCTGCTCATTACTGTCCTGCACGGCTCCGCGGCCGACCAGACGGAAATCTATTATCAGGATGTGGTGGCCAATGGGCCCATCCGGCCTGTGGTCAATGACATTTCCGCACGCTTTTTTGGCGAGGTAGGGGGCAATCATCTCTATCTCCACACGAACTGGAAAGCGCCCAAGGGCCGTATTCTGGCGGTGGACCTCAGGGATCCGGCTCGCGAGCGCTGGCAAGAGCTGGTTCCCGAGAGTGACTCCGCCATCGAGTCGCTGACCTTGGGAGGCGGCAAGTTGCTTGCGACCTACCTCGAAAACGCCAGCTCACGCATCAAGCTGTTTGACGACAGAGGAAAGTACCTCCGCGACGTTTCCCTGCCGTCTGTCGGGTCGGCATCTGTCGTCGCTCGCTGGGCAGGCGGCGAAGCGTTCTATGGTTTCTCCTCGTTCGCCACGCCTCTGACGATTTACCGCTACGACGTGGCGACCGGGAAACAGGATCTCTGGGCACGGGTTAAGGTTCCCATTGACAATGAGCAATTCGAAGTGAAGCAGGTCTGGTTCGAGTCGAAAGACAAGACTCGTGTTCCGATGTTTCTGGTACACCGCAAGGGGCTGAAGCTGGACGGCGCGAACCCTACACTGCTGACCGGCTACGGCGGCTTCAATGTCAGCGAGACTCCGTTTTTCAGTGCGACGGCGGCCGTTTGGGTAGAGCAGGGCGGTGTGTTCGCCGAGCCAAGCCTTCGCGGAGGCGGCGAGTTCGGAGAGGCTTGGCACCGCGCCGGAATGCTCGGCAAGAAGCAGAATGTGTTTGACGATTTTATTGCCGCGGCCGACTGGCTCATCCAAAGCCATTACACGAATCCCTCCAAGCTTGCGATCGAGGGAGCCAGTAATGGCGGACTGCTGGTGGGCGCGGCTCTCACCCAGCGTCCGGACCTCTTCCGCGCAGTGGCCTGCGGCTATCCCCTCCTCGACATGCTCCGCTACCAGAAGTTTTTTGTCGCACGGTTGTGGGTTCCGGAATACGGCTCCGCCGACGATCCCGAGCAGTTCAAGTACCTCTACGCTTACTCCGCCTACCATCACGTCCAGCCAGGAACAAAGTATCCCGCTGTGATCCTCTTCAGCGGCGACGCCGATACCCGTGTCGCCCCGCTGCACGCGCGCAAGATGACTGCCCTGCTTCAAGCCTCAACGGGGCAAGATGGGCTGGTCCTCCTTCGTTACGAAACGAAGGCCGGTCATTCCGGGGGCCTGCCCGTAACCAAGCAGATCGAGCAACAGACGGATGTATTGGGATTTTTGTTGTGGCAACTCAATGTGTCATTCACTTCCACGGCCCAGCCCGCCAGTGTTTCTCATCTCGCGTCGCCCAGCAGAAGGTAGCTCTTTCTGGAGGAAGCTCTTTCTGGAGGAAGGGCCGCAGAATTTAAAAGGCAAAGTCTCCGCTACCCCTAAGCCGCCCCGTTGTGGCTGAGGGCATGCACTCCCGGTGTCCAGGATGGGGGACGGCCGGAGCGCAGGCCGCGCGCGGTAGTGGCTGGGCGGAAGCATAGCGTTGGACGGTGTCAGGGTATTCCAGTATACTGCCCGCAGGAGCATGGAATGAGGTTGAAGGTCGTACTCTATCCATCGGAGGAAGGCTTCGCCGTTTGTGCACCCAGCCTGCCGGGGTGTTGGTCACACTCTGATCTGGCTGCCTGCGGACCTCCCGCGTCGCAGACCTGCTGAAGGTTTACAGCCAGCCACGTCGCCATCGTCAGGGAGCGGCTCTTCGCAGTTGCGTACCGAGAACCTGGTAACGCCTGGACACGGTAAACCGTAATGGAGAATCACGAGATCGCGGCGGTGTTCGAGGAGATTGCCAGCCTCATGAGGATCGTTCAGGACGATCCGAAGTGGCAATTCAAGGCCGTGGCCTACGAGCGCGCTAAGCGTTCCATTGAAAGCTACCCGGAGCGTCTGGAGGACATGGCCCGCGACCCTAATCGCAAGTTGACTGAGGTCCCGGGTGTGGGCCAAGACCTTGCCAACAAGATCCGCGAACTGCTCAACACCGGGCAGTGCCAGTACCATCAGGATCAAGCGAAGAAGATTCCGCCCACCTTGTTGGAGCTGCTGCAACTGCAATCTGTAGGACCGCAGAAGGTGCGGCTCTTCTACCGTGAGCTCAACATCAAGACCTTGGACGAACTGGAGGCCGCCGCCAAGGCCGGTCGTCTGCGCGAACTCCCCGGCATGAGTGAAAAATCCGAGCAGAACATCCTGAAGGCCATCGAAGCTCTGCACCGAGTTACGGGGCGCTTCCGATTGGATACCGTTTCCGAGTTAGCGGAGGAACTAGAGGCCTACCTTCGCCAGTTCCGCGGCGTGGAGCGCGTTACACCCGCCGGCTCCCTGCGCCGCGGCCGGGATACGGTTGGCGACCTGGACCTGCTGGTGACAGGCCGCAATCTGGGAGGTCTCGCCGACCACTTCTTGAAATTCCCGCGCATCGGCCAGGTTCTGGTCAAAGGCGAGGACAAGGCGAGCGCCAAGCTTGCTAACGGTCTGCAAGTGGACGTTCGCATGCTCGCGCCGGAGTCGTACGGCGCGGCGCTGCAGTATTTTACCGGGTCCAAGGAGCATAACGTGGCGCTGCGCGACCGCGCCAAGCGTCGCGGCTGGAAGCTCTCAGAGTATGGCCTGTTCGAGGGAGAGAAGGTCATTGCCAGTCGAACCGAAGAGGAAATCTACGCCAAGCTGGGTCTTGCCTGCATTCCGCCGGAGCTGCGTGAGAACCTGGGCGAGGTGGAAGCCGCCGAGAGGGGCGAGCTGCCGAAGCTCGTGGAACTCTCCGATATCCGTGGTGATTTGCAGATGCACACCACGGCTTCGGACGGCCGCAACAGTGTGGAGGAGATGGCCGCGGCTGGCAAACGGCTAGGCTATCGCTACATCCTCATCACCGACCATTCCAAGGCGGTCACGATTGCCAATGGCCTGGATGAGCAACGGGCAATTGAGCACATCAAACACATCAGGGCGGCAGGAAAGAGAGTGAAGGGTATCGAGATCTGGGCAGGCACCGAGGTGGACATCCTCGGTGACGGCACGCTGGATTATCCGGATGAAGTTCTGAGCCAGTTCGACATCGTGCTGGCCAGCATTCATTCGCGCATGACGCAGCCCTTTCAAGAAATGACCGCACGCATCCTTAAGGCGCTCGAGAATCCTTATGTGCGAATCCTCGGGCATCCCACCGGCCGACAGATTCTGAGGCGCGAGCCTTTCAGCTTCGACATTGAGAAGGTCTTCCAGATGGCACAGAAACTGGGAGTGATCCTTGAACTGAATGCTAATCCGGAACGCCTCGACCTCTGTGACCGCCACGCGAAGCTAGCGCATGACAAGGGCATGAAGGTCATCATCTCGACCGACGCTCACCGTCCCGAGCACTTCAATCTCATGCGTTACGGTGTAGTGACGGCGCGCCGCGGCTGGATGGAAAAGAAAGATGTTCTCAACACGTACCCGCCCGAGAAGCTGCTCTCATCGTTGCGTAAGCTACCAGCCTGATAGGGAATAGGGAACAGGTTACAGGCAACAGCTTGACGGGAAGGCTGGTGGTATAGATGACCCGCGCCGCAGCATCCGTGCCAGGAGTAGAATGAGGTCCAACTCTCGATTACCTGCCGCCCTGATCTTCGATATGGACGGCGTCTTGGTTGATAGCAACCCTTTTCACATCCAGAAGTGGAAGGAGTTTCTGCACGAGCGGGGCATCCCGTACAATGTCGCAGATCTGCCGAAGCAAATTCTGGGCATTAGGAACGATACAGCTTTCCAGCGCTTCTTCGGGAGCCAACTGCGGGAGGTGGAAATGAAAAAGTTCAGCGAGGACTTGGAAGCGCGTTTCCGCGCCGCTTTCCGCCCGCACGCGCGACCCTTGCCGGGGTTGAAGGCCTTGATGGACGAGTGCTATGCCGAAGGGATTCCGTTGGCGGTGGCGAGCTCGGCTGTGACTAAGAACGTTGATTTCGTTGTGGACACTCTGAAGTTGCGACCCTATTTCGCCTGGATCTCGACCGGCGACAACGTCTCACGTCCCAAGCCTGACCCCGAAATCTACCTTAAGACGGCCGAAAAGTTAGGACTGGCTCCCGCGAAGTGCCTGGTCTTCGAAGACTCGTTTGTGGGTATTGAGTCGGCCAAGCGTGCCGACATGAAGTGTGTCGCTATCGCCTCCACCTTTCCCGCTGAGGAGCTGCGGAGGCAAACGCAGGCCGATCTCGTCGTGAACGGGTTCGAGGAGCTAAGCCTTCCGAGACTACGGGGACTCTTTGGATTGTGAGGTTTCGGGGTTAGTCCGACTAACACCGACCTCTCCATCTCCGCCGTCAACGCTCGTCTCGACAGGTCGCACGAAGCGCAGGGTGGTGACGGTGAGATCGTCCGCCGGGGGGGCCTCGCCCACGAACTCCCGCACCGCGGCAACCACGGTTGAGCAAAGTGACTGCGCTGGTTGCGCGCCGTGGGCTTCGAGGATGTCAGTAAGGCGTTCTTCTCCGAAGAAATCGTGGGCGCTGTTCTGGGCTTCGGTCACGCCGTCCGAGAAGATGAAGACCTGGTCGCCGGGTTCAAGCTGGGCACTGTAGACCTCAAACTCGACACCAGGAAACATGCCCAGAGGGAAGTTGGCGAAGTCAAGAGCTTCAACACCGCCCCCGGAGCGGATAATCAAAGGAGGGACATGACCGGCGTTGACAAAGTTGAGAAGCCCCGAGCGGTGGAGGACCCCGTAAAAGACCGTCGCGTACATATCCATGGGTGTCCGCTCACACAGGAAACTATTTACCCTGCTAAAGAGGTCCGCGAGGCCAGGATCAGCGCTGGCAAAGCCGGAAAAGACCCCCTGCAAGGTTACCGCCATCATGGCTGCCGGCAGCCCCTTGCCGGAAACGTCGGCGACGGTGATGCCATACCGCCCTGCGGGCAAAGGAATGACGTCATAGTAGTCACCACCCACTGTCCGGCAGGGCATGGTGACCGCTTTCAGCTCGAAGTAGTCTGTCTTCGGCAGCTGGCGCGGCAGCAGACCTTGCTGGATGGTACGCGCCACAGCGAGTTCGTGCTGGCTGCGCTCATTTTCGCGCGCCACCCGAAAAAGCCGAGCATTCTCGATGACGGTAGCGCTTTCCACAGCGAGAGTCTGGAGCACTTGACGGTCCAGGCCCGTGACGGAGGTGGCGTGCGCGCGGCTTTCCAGGTAAAGCACCCCGAGGAGCTCAGGTACGGCCTGCCGGATGGTTTCGCCGCTCATCTCCATCATCTGGAGCTTTTGAAGGGGCACCGCTACGACCCCACGCGCCACGGATGAAATGACGCCTGTCTCTTGCGCCGGTCGCCCCGTTGACTCGTCTTCCAGGGTCACCTCCTCATGACGGAAACGACGGACACGCTCAACGATGGAGTGAGAATAATCCACCGAGTCGCAGGCTACATAGGTGCCACCGCGGCCGCGCGCAAGGCGCAGGCGGAGCTTGCCTTCCTCATCCGTCAGAAACAGCAACCCCCGCTCAGCGCTTGCCAACTGGACGGCCGAGTCCACCAGCGTGGTCAGCACCTCCTCCAGTGCCGGAGCGCGGTGCAGCATCTGCGCCATTTGGAGCAGCAGGCTGAGATGGTGAAGCTGTGGCGCAGGACTCTCGGAAGCCTTACCGATCTCCTGCAGAAGGCCGGGCAGAACCGCCTCCTCCGTGACGAAAGTCACCTTGTAGGCGTCGGAGACTCCAAGACTGATCTGATCTCCACCTTTGAGAAGCTGGGTGTCGTCGACCAGGTCGCCGTTGACGAATGTGCCGTGCCGGCTGCCACAGTCCTCAATCCGGAAACCCTCTGGCGTTTGGAGAATCTGGGCATGGCGGCGAGAGATGCGGTTGTCAAGCAACACCAGGTCGTTATCACCCTGGCGCCCCAGGGTGAAGACCGGCCGGGTAATCTGTACGTCGCGCTCATTTCCTGAAGCGTTCTCACGGACCAGAAGATGGGCAAGTGCGTCAGGCATAGGCAACTCGAAACTCCAGCATTCGAGCTTCAGGACTGGTCTCAAGTATATCAAAGGATTTCGGACTTCGGACATCGCTGCCCTACACCTTCCACCTCGTAGCCCACGAACATCGCCGTTAGGTCCAGTCGTTACCGGCTCGGCCACGCATAGCCTGATGTTTTCCTACGTCCGGTATGGCAACATGACCTGTCTGGTCAATGCCCAGACCGACGGCATCTGCAGCACAGCTCCAGCTCGACCAGTCAATCACCAATTCGAGCTTCAGCTACGAAGCGGCAGGGAACTTGATTCCGAACGGCAACGGTAGAGGGATGCAGAAGGTGCCTGCAAGCCATTCACGAGCAAAGCTATAATATGTTGTTGAATCAGCGGAATGCAAATTGTGTCCTATCCTCAAGCCAGTTGAGAAACACGTGCCATCAGGATTCGGGGAGCCAAACATCACCGGCCTGGTTGGAGGTGTTGATCTGGTTGGAGGTGTTGATAACGATGACCTTAGAATCGATAAGATGGATCTATTCTAGGGTTGGACGTCTTTGGACCTTGCCCAATCATCAAGGGTTTTCAACTGAGCGCTCTAATTGCTCATTGCCCGACAGGAGGTAGGAGCCTAGTGGCTAAAAACGCGATTCAAATCACTAAACCCAAAGGGAAGCTCGGTGTAATGATTCCCGGGATGGGAGCCGTGGCGACGACTTTTGTTGCGGGGGTTGAAGCCATCCGCCGGCACCTTGCCCGTCCCTTCGGTTCACTCACCCAGATGGGGACAATCCGTTTGGGCAGGCGCACTGACAAGCGTACTCCCGCTATCAAGGACTTCGTGGCGTTGGCGGAGTTAGACGACCTCGTCTTTACCGGCTGGGACCCTTTCGTCGACAACGCCTATGAAGCGGCGCTGAAGGCCGGTGTCCTGGAACGGTCGCTGTTGGTCCAGGTGAAGGATTTCCTCGAAGGCATCAGCCCCATGCCGGCGGTGTTCGAGCAGAAGTTCGTTAAGAACCTTCACGGCGAGAACGTAAAGAAGGGCAAGACAAAGATGGATCTTGCCGAGCAGCTGATGGACGACGTGCGAAGGTTCAAGAAAGAGAAGAACCTCGACCGCCTGGTCATGATGTGGTGCGCCTCCACCGAAGCCTTCCTCAGGCCCAGCGCGGTGCACCGGACACTGGCGGCTTTCGAGAAGGGCCTACGCTCCAACAGCCCCGATATCGCTCCCAGCATGGTGTACGCCTATGCGGCGCTTAAACTCGGCGTGCCTTTTGCCAATGGCGCGCCGAATCTCACCGTGGATACTCCTGCCCTGATTGCTCTGGCGCTCGAGAACGGCGTGCCCATTTGCGGTAAGGACTTCAAGACCGGCCAGACCTTGATGAAGACCATTCTCGCACCCGGACTCAAGGCGAGGCTGCTGGGCTTGCGCGGGTGGTTCTCAACCAACATCCTGGGGAACCGGGACGGCGAAGTTCTGGACGATCCGGAGTCTTTCAAGACTAAGGAGGAAAGCAAACTCTCAGCCCTGGAGTACATCCTTCAGCCAGACCTTTATCCGGAGCTGTACAAAGATTTCTATCACAAGGTGCGCATTAACTACTATCCGCCACGAGGCGACAACAAAGAAGGCTGGGACAATCTCGACATCTTTGGCTGGCTCGGCTATCCGATGCAAATCAAGATTGACTTTCTCTGCCGTGACTCGATTTTGGCGGCACCCCTCGTGCTGGACCTGGTCCTGTTCATGGACCTGGCACAACGCTGCCGCGAGATGGCCCGTAAGGGCATTCAGGAATGGTTGTCGTTCTACTTCAAGAGCCCTATGTGCGCGCCTGCGCTCTACCCGGAACACGACCTTTTTATCCAGCTTATGAAACTCAAAAATACCTTGCGGCACCTGCGCGGCGAACAGTTGATCACGCACCTGGGACTAGAATATTACGATTAGGCGCGGCCCTGAGGTCTCGTCGTTCGTTGCGCCGGGCTGGATCACGACAGCCAAAAGTCCCAGGGGACTACAAGTAAACTAGCGCATGCCCATTAATGCCGATAAGCCGCACCTTTGGAAGTCGGACACCCGCGCCTCAGTTGACCAGTTCAACCAATGGTTCATGAGGTTCGCGCCGAAGGCGTACCGGGATACGCGCAAGAAAACCATTGAGAGCGTTGAGCGAGGCCTCACTCTCACTAAAGATTTGAGTAGGATTACGCCGCATGTGATCAAGAAGCATCCTGGCATTCTCCCGACCCTACGCATGTCCACCTGCCCCCCGCTTGCACGCGACAGGCTCATCGGACTCGCCGACTCCACTAAGAGTCTTGTTGGCACGCTCGAAGAGGGCAAGCTCCCAATGCGCTTGGCGGCGGACGCCTTGCGGCAGAATCTCACGAGGATTGCGGCCATTCTGTCGCGCATGTTGGACGTGGATGTTTTTCCGTGGCTCTCAGAGAAGCGCACGCCAGCCAAGGAGGAACGGTATCGCTCTTCTACTATCGTTGCTGACAGGCTTTGCGGAGCGGTGGCCGAACCCATTGTGCGCAACGCTCAGGAAAAGCGCCAGCTCGCACTCATTGAGAGGTACCTCACGGAGCGTAGGTACAAACTGAAGCCGCACCCTGCCGGGACTCCGCCCAGTCAAATGGATCCCGGCACGTTTTGTTTCCGGCTGAATGTCCTCGTGACGCCTTCCAAGGCCGAAGCCAGGACGGTGAAAATCCCCATCGACGCCGTGATTCAACCCAAGACGGCCAAGCTGCCACACCTGCCGGTCCTGATTGAAGCCAAGTCCGCAGGGGACTTCACTAACGTGAACAAGCGGCGCAAGGAAGAGGCCACCAAAACCAACCAGCTCAAGGCCACGTACGGCAAGGACGTTATCTTCGTTCTTTTCCTGTGCGGGTATTTCGACGCAGCCTATCTTGGGGGTACGAGGCCGCCGAAGGTATAGACTGGATATGGGAGCACCGTATCCAGGATCTTGACCAGCTCGGGATCTGACAACTTATGACAATCGCTTCGCACGAGATTATCGAGGAACGCCGCCAAGCGGAGCAAATCCGGCTCGACAGTCTGAAGACGCCAGCCGAGCGGAACAAATGGGGCCAGTTTGCTACGCCGTTTGGGCTTGCCCTCAGCCTCGCCCGTTACGCCCACAAGATGCTCGGGGACGGGAGGCTCCGCTTTCTGGACCCGGCCATTGGCACGGGATCGTTTTACTCGGCGCTGTCCCAGGTCGTTCCCCCAGGCGTCATTGAGGCTGCGACCGGCATTGAGCTTGATCCCTTATTTGCTGAAGCTGCGGCGAATCTGTGGATCAAGAGCGGCCTTTACGTCGTCTACGGCGACTTCACGAAGCAAAAACCAGCCGCGCAGCCCTTTAACCTCGTCCTCACCAATCCGCCCTACGTGCGGCATCATCACCTTGAGGCGGCGGAAAAGGAACGCCTGAAGGTGCAGCTTGCTCGCTCGCTACGCATAAAGATCAGTGGGCTTGCGGGGCTGTATTGCTATTTCCTGTTGCTGTGCCACGACTGGATGGAAGAGGGGGGCCTTGCCGTTTGGCTGATCCCCTCGGAATTTATGGATGTAAACTACGGCGCAGCCCCTCGGCGCTATCTCACAGAACGCGTGACGCTCCTGCACGTTCACCGTTTCTGCCCCACCGATGTACAGTTCACCGACGCGCTTGTGTCATCGGCGGTCGTTGTCTTTCGGAAATCCGTCCCGCCGCCGGGACACCGCGTGCGCTTTTCCTTTGCGGGACCAATTGAGCAGCCGGAGACCGACGTGGACGTGCCGCTTGACCTAGTTCGACAGTCGCGGAAATGGACACGCTTTGCGGCTGAAACGCCCCCTGAAGGCATTGCCGATCTTACGCTCGGCGACATCTTCAGCATCAAACGCGGACTTGCGACCGGCTCGAACAGCTTCTTTATTCTGAGCGCTGAGCAAGCTGAGGAGTGGCAGATCCCGCGTCGGTTCCTTAAGCCGATACTTCCCGGTCCGCGCTATGTGACAGCCGATGTCATCGAAGCTCATCCTGATGGGTCCCCTGTCCTGTTTCCCAGGCTGTATCTGCTCGATTGTGCCGAACCGGAGGAGAGAATAGAGAGCCTCTGGCCGCGCTTTTACGAGTACCTGCAGAAGGGCCGCGAGGAAGGTGCCCATGCGTCGTACCTCGCGGCTCATCGTGCGCCTTGGTATTCGCAGGAGCAGCGCCCTCCCGCGCCTTTCCTCTGCACGTACATGGGCCGCTCAGCAGGCGGAAGGCGTCCATTTCGATTTATCTGGAACCGCTCACAAGCTACAGCGCATAATGTGTACCTCATGCTTTATCCGAAAGGCAACCTCCAGGCCGCATTGAAGAGAGACCGAGGGCTTGAAGCCCGGGTGTTTGCGGCACTGCAGCGCATCGCGCCGTCTCAGCTCGTCTCCGAAGGTCGTGTCTACGGGGGCGGGCTCCACAAGGTAGAGCCAAAGGAGCTGGCGGAGACGCCCGCTCGGTTTGTGCTCGAAAATATCGATGCTCACGTGCGGGTTGCGCGACAGCAGAAGCTCTTTGGCTAATTGGTTTTCCAGCAGGCTTGGCCCGATAACGGATGCCGTCCGCCGGTAGAGCTTTCGACCCGGTTGATTTTCACAAATTCTTTCCTATCTCCGGATGATCCCAGGCTGCGGTTCACAAGGTTCCGACTCATGCTCGCCAGGCTACAGCGCAGCGTACGGCCACGACGAGAAGCAGATTCTTCGCTTCGCTGCACTTTGCTCAAAATGACAGCACCCTCCAACTATCATTCGGAGGGCAACGAAGGATCCGGTTTTCCTTGTTGCGTGCGAAAAAGCGCGCCCTTATTACCGCCGAAGGCCTATCTTCTTCTCTTAACATTGCTTTGCGCCGCGCCACTCGTGGCGAAAGAGCTCACCGTTGCGGAGGCGCAAAAAGTAGCTCAGCGCGTTCTCCGCCGCGCCATCGTGATTGATACGCACGCCGATACACCGCAAATGATGCTCGATGACGGCTACGATCTGGCCGACCCGAACAGCCCCTTCATGATCAGCATTCCCAAGATGCAGAAGGGGCATCTCGATGCCGAGTTCCTCTCAATCTGGGTGGATGTCGACTGGCCCCCGCAGGACCTCATTCACCGTGCTCTCGACCTGATCGACGTCGTCAATCAGCAGGTGGCTCGACGCCCTGATGCGCTGGAATTGGCTCAAAGCGCTGACGACATCGTCCGCATCCACCGCGCCGGAAAGGTGGCCATCCTCATGGGTGTGGAGGGTGGACACATCATCGAAGACGACCTGCGCATGCTTGACATCTACTACCGTCTCGGGGTCCGCTACATGACGCTGACCCACACCAAGAACACCCCGTGGGCTGACTCCTCCGGCGAGAAGCCTCAATGGAACGGCTTGACAGAGTTCGGACGCGAGGTCGTGGAGCGAATGAACCGCCTGGGCATGATGGTCGACATTTCGCACGTCTCCGACAAGACCTTCTACGACGTGCTGGCCACAACGAAGGCTCCGGTGATCGCGTCACACTCATCGTGCCGTGCCATTTCTCCCCAGCCGCGCAACATGACGGATGATATGATTCTGGCTCTGGCGAGGAACGGGGGAGTGATGGACATCAACTTTTACTCTGCGTTCCTCGATCCTGCTTACGCCAGTGCCCATGAGGCTCTTTCCAAGCAGGTGGATGCGGAAGTCAAAGCGGCGCGTGAGGCAAAGGCCAAGGAGGGCAAGCGCCTGAGTTACGCCCAGCAGAATGAGATTCGCCGACGCTACGAGCCCCGTCTTCCTACGCCAAGTTTCGAACGCATTGCCGACCACATCGACCATGCCGTTCAGGTGGCGGGCGCCGACCACGTGGGTCTGGGCTCCGACTTCGACGGTGTGGACTCCATCCCGCGGGGCATGGAGGACGCTTCCAACATTCCCAGCCTGGTTGTCGAGCTCGCGCGCCGGGGCTACGGGGAAGACGACCTGGTGAAGATCCTGGGTGGAAACCTGCTGCGCGTGATGGGACAGGTCGAAAAGGCGTCGCGGACGATGCAAGCCACTGGGGGAGGAAGGTGAATAAAGATGAAAGGACTCTTTGCTGCACTGTTCGGCGGAATTGTTCTGACAGGCTGTCTCTGGGCCCAGGTGGGTACGCCTTCACAAAGGCAGCCCGCGAGCAAAACGCCTCCTGGGGGTTCCAGGGCCTCGCTGCTGAATCCAGCAACGCTGAAGGTCCAGGCGCCTGGCCTTTACAAAGTCAAGTTCAACACCGCCAAGGGCGATTTTGTTGTGCAAGTCACGCGCGCCTGGTCGCCGTTGGGTGCTGACCGCTTCTACAACCTGGTGAAACATGGGTTTTACAACGGCGCCGCATTCTTCCGCATCGTGCCTGGTTTCGTCGTCCAGTTCGGCCTGAGTCCTGATCCGGCGGTCTCGAAGGCGTGGAGGGAAGCCAAGATTGCGGATGACCCCGTCACCCAGAGCAACCATCGCGGCTATCTCTCGTTTGCCACCGCGGGTCCCGGTACCCGAACCACCCAGGTGTTCATCAACCTCGCTGACAACGCTCGGCTTGACTCCATGGGTTTCTCGCCCTTCGGTCAGGTGATTGAGGGTATGGAGTTGATCGATAAACTGAACGCAGAGTACGGCGAGCAGCCTGATCAGGGCCGCATCGAAGCGGAAGGCCGGAACTACCTGGAGAAGAGTTTTCCCAGGTTGGACATTATCAAGAGTGCGGTCATCTTGGCCGCACCAGCGGCTGAGAAACCGGCGGTGCATCCTACTGCTGCGACAAAGAAGCCGGCTTCGTAGCCCGGGCGTTGCTATGCAGGGGTAGGGCTTGCCCTACCCACGATTGGATCTAAATGTGCCAGGGTACGACAAGCCGTACCCCTACAGTCCGAGGAGAGAGAATGGATAATTCAAGACCAGGACTTTATGCCGTATTCGAAACCACGCTGGGCGGGATTACCTGCCGGCTTTTCCCCGATAAAGCTCCGAACACTGTGGCTAATTTCGTCGGACTCGCGAAGGGTACGAAGGAATTTGTTGATCCGAAAAGCCGCCAACGCGCCCGTCGCCCGTATTACGATGGGCTGGTATTCCACCGCGTGATTCCCGACTTCATGATCCAAGGGGGTTGCCCTTTGGGGACTGGCACGGGCGGTCCGGGTTATCAGTTCGCCGACGAGTTCGTAAAGGACCTCGCCTTTGATCGTCCCGGTAAGCTGGCCATGGCCAATGCTGGGCCCAACACCAACGGCAGCCAATTCTTTATCACTGTGGGAGTCACCACTTGGCTCAATCAAAAACATACGATCTTTGGCGAGGTCGTGGAGGGGCAAGATGTCGCCAAGAGCATTGCCCTCAGGCCGCGCGATCGTCGCGACCGACCGACTACACCGGTGGTGCTGCAATCAGTCAAGATTGTGGAAGTAAAGGAGTCTCTCAGTCCAGGGTCTCCCAGTCCTTCAGTCGAAGGCAGGTGAGCCACCGAAAGGCCTGAGAGACCGAGAGACTGAACGACTGAAGAGAGTCTCT
>Ga0187846_10000632_pt1 | contig 19873 bp, 16 predicted proteins | sample TC_taG_FD_161473 | JGI IMG/M metagenome (GOLD analysis project Ga0187846, IMG submission 161473) | Biofilm microbial communities from the roof of an iron ore cave, State of Minas Gerais, Brazil - TC_06 Biofilm (v2) | ecosystem: Environmental > Terrestrial > Deep subsurface > Cave > Wall biofilm...
ATGCATAGAATTCTTGGCGCGCGGGATCGAGCCGCATGGCCTTCTCTGCGGCTCGTGCTGCCTCTTCAGGCCTATTCGATACGGTGAGAGCGTCAGACAGTTCCACGTAGGCGTCGGGGTTATTGGGAGCCATGCTTATTGCGCGATTGCATTGCGCCACCGCGTCGTCAAATCGCATCTGCAACCAATCAACCGCGCACAAGGTCACGAAAGCACCGGCGTTCGAGTCATCCAATACTAACGTCTTCTGCGCCAGTTCGGACGCATGATTCAGATCCTGCTGGGGACTGTCGCTCCAGCCGAACAATACATTCTGCGAGTAGGCTCCTCCCAACCACATGTAAGCATCAGCATAACCAGGATCCAGCTCTATTGCTTTTTCGAGCCAATGGCATTCTTTCAGGTTGCCATCCTTGGAGAATTCTGCTGCATACTCACCTGCCCGCAGCAAAGCGTCAAAGGCCTGGAGGTTGCCAGTGGTCGGAAAGCTTCGCCAAGGCACCTTTCTCTCTTCCGATTTCAAGATCAATCCCAGTGTTGTGACCACCTTCCCGACGATTTCATCCTGCACTGCGAAAATATCCTTGAGGGGACGGTCGAAGCGGTGCGCCCATATTTCTGCACCGGCACCGGCATCGACCAACTCAACGCCGATTCGTATTCGCTCCGGGGACCTTTGTACGCTCCCCTCCAGCAGATACCTCACTCCCAGCTCTCTACCAACTTCCTGCTCCTTAATCGCCTTGCCCTTATACGAGAAGGTTGAATTGGGGGCGATCACAAAAAGACCGGGCAGCCGAGACAGATCCTCGATGAGTTGATTGGAGATGCCGTCGCTGAAGTATTCCTGCTGGCGGTCGCCGCTGAGGTTAGCGAACGGCAATACAGCGATCGAAGGAATGCTTGGGAGAGCGAGCGCCGGTTTGACTGGCCCCGGAATTGAGGCATGAGTTGGTTGCGGGCGGAACGAGACGTGCTGCACGACGACGAATGTCGCGATGATTATGGCGAGTCCGCAGCCGACAGCACACCGCCCCGCCAGTACCGCCGCCGTCTCCGCTCAGCGTCACGGGGCGGTGGGGCCACACCATCCAGCAGCACACGCCACGCTCGCACGGGCTCGGCGATGTTCTTTACCTGCTGTGCACCGAGGTCCTGATAGTTGAGCGCCAACTTGTTTTTTACTTGATCGTGCACGACTCCGGATACGCAGACGCCGCCAGGCTCGCAGAGACTCTCCAGGCGTGCAGCGACATTCACCCCATCGCCGTAGATCTGCTCACCCTCGACCATCACGTCGCCAAGATTGACGCCGATGCGAAATTCCATCCGGCGCTCCGGCGGCAATGGTTCGTTCTCAGTCCTGAGCGCTTTCTGAATATCGACTGCGCAATTCACCGCTTCGACTACGCTGGCGAACTCGGCCAGGACGCTGTCGCCGGCCGAGGTGACAAAACGGCCATGATGCTGTTGGATCAGGCCATCGATGATTTTGCGATGCGCCGAGAGAGTGCGCAGAGTCGCCTCTTCATCCTCCCCCATGAGGCGGCTGTAGCCGTGCACATCGGCGCAGAGAATGGCGGTGAGCTTGCGTTCCACTGTTTAGAGGAAGCGACTGTCAGTTCATTCCGGCCTTGCGTAAATCGTCGATCTGGCGTTGGTTTACAGCCGGATCCTTGTTTACCCTGGCGCGCGCGAGAAACCCGGGGCTAATGCGGTTGAGTTCGACTGCTTCAGCTCGTGCCTCTTGTTCATGGCCCGACCGCATATATGCAAAGATCAGCATGGCGTGGGCCCACGGCATGTTCGGGTAGACGGCGAGATGCCTTTTGAGTAACGCGATCGCCTCTTGGTAGCGGCCCATTTCAACGTAAGGCGCAGCTATAAAATACGCATAGAAGTCTTTCCGGGAAGGATCGAGACGCATTTCCTTCTCGACGGCGCGAATTGCCTCCACCGGCCGATTAGATACCGTCAGCGCATCTACCAATGGCCCATAGACCCCGACGGCGTTAGGACAGATAGCGACAGCCCGCTGTCCCTCGGCGACTGCCTGGTCAAAGCGCCGCTGCTGCCAGTGGATTTCGCACAGTTGCGCCAATCCTCCACACTCATTGCCCAAGCTGAAGGCCCTCTGGGCGAGTACGGACGCACGATTCAGATCTGTTGCCGGTTCGTCGCTCCATCCGAACAATACGCTAAACATGTAACTGGTGCCGAGCCACCCATAAGCGTCGGCATATTCCGGATCCAGCTCTACTGCTTTCTCGCTCCAACTGCGCCCCTTTAAGTTGTCTTCTTTTGTGAATCGCGCCAGATGTTCTGTGGCACGGAGCACGTCGTCATAGGCCTCGAGATTCGTAGTGAAACCCAGGCGTCCCCAGGGCACTGCTGCCTGTTCACGGTTGATAATCAGCCCGAGCGTCGTCACCACTTTGTCCACGATTTCATCCTGGATCGCAAAAATATCCTTGAGTGGGCGATCAAATCGTTGCGTCCACACTTCCGCAGCGGAACTCGCATCGACCAGCTCAACGCCGAGCCGGATCCGGTCCGGGGACTTTCGTACACTGCCCTCCAGCAGGTATTTCACTCCCAATTCTCTACCAACTTGCTGCTCCTTAATCGGCGTGCCCTTGTAGGAGAAGCTTGAGTTGCGGGCGATCACGAGCAGCCCGGAAAGCCGCGATAGTTCGTTGATTAGTTGCTCGCTGACTCCATCGCTGAAGTACTCTTGCTGCGGATCACCGCTCAGGTTCCTGAACGGGAGGACCGCGATCGAAGGCTCGTGCGGAAGCGCGAGTAAAGGCGATTGCGGCGGCTGAATCGAGGCATGAGTGGGCGGCGGTTTGAGCGATATATGCTGCACCAGCACGACCGTGGCGATTATGATCGCCACACCGGCAAGCGAGAAGACGCCACGCTGCAATAGTTTCCGCCTCTTGGCGCGCTTGGAAACTGGAAGCCGGGGTTCCGGTAACACGCGGAACACACGGACGGGTCCCGCAATATTCTTGACACGCTGTGCGCCGAGGTCCTGATAGTTGAGCGCCAACTTGTTTTTTACCTGGTCGTGCACGACCCCGGATACGCAGACGCCGCCCGGCTCCGCAAGACTCTCCAGCCGTGCCGCGACATTCACCCCATCACCATAAATCTGCGCGCCCTCGACCATCACGTCGCCCAGATTGACTCCGATGCGGAATTCCATCCGCCGCTCCAGCGGCAATCCCGCGTTCTCGGCCTTGAGCGAAGTTTGAATCTCGATGGCGCAATTCACCGCCTCGACCACACTAGTGAACTCGGCGAGGACACTATCGCCTGCCGAATTAACGAACCGCCCGCGATGATTCTCGATTAGCCCGTCGATGATTTTGCGATAGGCAGACAGAGTGCGGAGGGTCGCCTCTTCGTCCTCGCCCATTAGGCGACTGTAACCGTGCACATCAGCGCACAAGATAGCTGTTAGCTTGCGCTCCATCGGCCTAGCGACGTTACACTCACTTGAGCCCTGCCTTCCGAAAGTCCGCGATCACATGCTTATGCCCATGCGTTATTATCTTCCGGTGGCACCACGAAATGCGGACTGATGCGCATGATCTCGGCAGCTTCGGCCTTCGCTTGGGCGTCGCGGCCAAGGTCAGTGTACGCGATAAGCAGCGCACTGTGACCCACCAAACTGTTCGGGTATGCGGAGAGGTGCATTTTGAGGATCGGAATTCCCTCCTGGTAAAGACCCCGCTGGACATACGAATTTCCCAGTTGGTACGAGTAGAAGCCGCGCCCGGCCGGATCGAGGCGGATCGCTTTCTCCACAGCGTCAAAGGCCTCCTTCGGCCTTTGATCATTCGAAAACGCATCTGCCAGGGCCAGGTACCCGAACGCGTAATTGGGATTGATATCGACCGCTCGTCGTCCGTCGACTACGGCCTGATCGGGTTGCCCCTGCAACCAGTCAAGTTCGGCGACGAGCGCTAGGGCGGTTGCTTCGGAATCATCTAGGCCAAGTGCTTTTTTGGCGAATTCTCGCGCAATCGCGAAGTCGGCCTGGGAATCCAACCCCCATTGATTCCAGCCGTCGTTCAAATAGGTCCAACCAAGAAGAGCCTGAGCATGGGCAAAACGAGGATCCAACCCGATCGCTTTGTTAGCCCAATTCCGCGCCTGTTCGTTATCTTCTTTGGTCGACCGCCAAACATACTCTTGGGCACGCAGGTAATCGTCAAAAGCCTCGAGGTTGTCGGTCGGGTGCGACTCGGCCCATTGCGGGGCATTCAATTGATCTACCTTAAAGATCAAGCCGACGGTTGTAACCACATCGCGCACAATCTCGTCCTGCACCGCAAAGATGTTCCGGAGCGGCCGATCGAAGCGCTGTGTCCACATCTCCCTTCCTGAACCCGCATCGGCCAATTCAACACCGATTCGGACCCGACCGATGGCCTTCCGGACATTCCCTTCCAATACGTACTTTACTCCTAACTCTTGGCTTATTTCGTGTTCACTGGTGGATTTGCCTTTATAGGCGAAACTGGAATTTCGTGCGATGACAAAAAGACCCGGCAGCCGGGACAAATCTTCGATGAGTTGATTCGAAATGCCGTCGCTGAAGTATTCCTGCTGGGGATCGCCGCTCAGGTTGGCAAAGGGCAATACTGCGATTGAAGGAATACTCGGCAGTGAGAGGGCAGGCGTTGGCTGCGGCGGAATTGAAGCATGAGTATGTTGCGGACGTACGGAGAGATGCTGCACGAACACAAGCGTCCCAGCAATTATTGCGATTCCCGTAGCCGACAACATACCGCCCCGCCAATACCGCCACCCTATCCGCCGCTGGATGTCCCCAGGCGGCGGAGTGACTCCATCCAGCAGAACCCGCCACACTTGCACCGGTTCGGCAATGTTCTTTACTTGCTGCGCACCAAGGTCCTGATAGTTGAGCGTCAGCCTACCTTTCACCTGATCGTGCACAACGCTGGAGATGCAGATACCACCAGGGTCGGCGACGCTCTCCAACCGGGCCGCCACGTTGACACCGTCGCCGTAAATCTGCTCACCCTCGATCATCACGTCGCCCGAATTGACGCCGATGCGGAATTGCATTCGCCGCTCAGGCGGCAACCCCGCGTTCTCAGCCCTAAGCGAAGTTTGAATCTGGACAGCGCAATTCACCGCCTCGACGACGCTCGTGAACTCAGCTAGAACACTGTCGCCCGCTGAATTGACGAAGCGCCCACGATGGTTCTCGATAAGGCTGTCGATTATTCTGCGATAGGCAGACAGGGTGCGGAGTGTCGCCTCTTCATCCTCCCCCATGAGGCGGCTGTAGCCGTAGACGTCGGCGCAAAGAATCGCAGTGAGCTTGCGTTCCATGCGTGGCTCACTTCAGCCCCGCCTTGCGCGCGTCAGCTTCCCAGCGCGGGTGCTGACGATGAAGGGGGGCCAGAGAGAAATTAGGGCTGATCCGCATCACCTCAGCAGCCTCGGCACGCGCCCCTCGCTCGCGGCCGAGTTCCTCATAAGCAACAATCAAGAATTCATGGGCAACGAGGTTGTCAGGATAGGCTGCGAGATGTTTCTTGAGAACGCGAATTCCGTCTTCGTAACGTCCCATTGACACCAACGCGTCTCCAACAGCGTATGCGTAATAGTCTTTTCTGACCGGATCGAGACGCGTTGCTTTCTCGGCGGCGGCGAGTGCCTCTTCCGGGCTTTCCGCGTTATTCAGCGCATCCGACAAAGTGTCATAGCCAATTGCAGAGTTCGGATTTGCGGCGACTGCGTGCTGAGCGTATGCCACAGCCTGCTCGGGGCGGTCGGTAAAATCGAGGTAGGCCAGCATGCGTAGCGCATCTCCGTTGGAATCATCCAGCGCGAGCGCTTTTTGCGCGAGGTCGCGCGCATGTTGCGTGTCAGCTTGAGGATTACTACTCCACTGGTTCCAGACACCCCACCAATATGCCCAAGCAAGGAAGCTGTAAGCTTGCGAAAAATTCGGATCCAGCGCGATAGCCCTTTCGAGCCAGTACCTCGCTATCATATCATCGTCTTTAGTCCAGGGTGTCTGCGTCCCGCTCTGCCCTGGGCTCGCGCCATGTTCGCTGGCACGTAGCAGTGAATCAAATGCTTCGAGGTTATTGGTCGAGGGCGCTCCGAACCAACGGTTGAGTCGGTCGAGCTTCACAATCAGGCCCAGCGTCGTCACTATCTTGCCAACGATCTCGTCCTGGATTGCGAAGACGTCTTTCAAAGGTCTGTCGAAGCGTTGGGTCCACATTTCTGTGCCTGAACTGGCGTCTGCCAGTTCAACACCGATTCTGACCCGGTCCGGAGCTTTTCGGACGCTTCCCTCCAATAGGTATCTCACACCCAGCTCGCGACCGATTTCCTGTTCGCCGATTGCCTTGCCTTTATATGCGAAGCTGGAATTACGGGCGATGACGAAAAGTCCGGGCAATCGAGACAGATCCTCAATGAGCTGGTTCGAGATTCCGTCGCTGAAGTATTCCTGTTGAGGGTCACCGCTGAGATTGCTGAATGGCAGTACTGCGATGGAGGGAACATTCACCAGAGGCGATACGGGCTTTTGCTGCTGCGGAATCGACGCCGAAGTATGCGGCGGCTTAAGCGAGACGTGCTGGACGACCACGAAGGTCGCGATCGCGATCGCAACTCCCGCTAACGACAAGCCACCGCCACGCTTCAACAATCGCCCGATCGGCCGACGCGGGCGCTCGACAGGAAAGCCATCGAGCCTCACGCGCCATACCTGCACTGGATGTGCGATGTTCTTGACTGTCTGCTCGCCGATATCTTCGTAGGTGAGTGCGAGTTTGTAGCGAACCTGTTCGTGGACCGTGCCCGAAATGCAGATGCCGCCCGGTTCTGCCAGACTCTCGAGCCGAGCAGCAACATTGACGCCATCACCGTAGATCTGCTCGCCCTCCACCATCACATCGCCGGAATTAACGCCGATGCGAAATTCCATCCGCCTCTCAGAGGGCGCACCTGCGTTCTCAGTCTTGAGTGCATTCTGAATCTCGACGGCGCAGTTCACCGCCTCGACAACGCTGGTAAACTCCGCCAGCACGCTGTCGCCGGCCGAGTTGACGAAGCGGCCACGATGATTCTCGATGAGACTGTCGATTATTTTGCGATAGGCAGACAGAGTGCGGAGAGTCGCCTCTTCGTCCTCCCCCATGAGGCGGCTATAGCCATAGACGTCGGCGCACAGGATAGCAGTGAGCTTACGTTCCACGTCCAGGTTCGGTCCTTTACATTGTTCCCCTTCCCGCCCTAGCTCGAATCCAACCCAAGTCTCGTATTGAGCGTTACTCCGTCGGATCGTTGGCCGTAAAGCTGACCGGCTCAGAGCTCAATGGGCCAAACATGCTGATCATCCGCTATGGTTTAGCGGCTGCAACATACAGAAAGATTGGCACGTGGTCGCGTTCTCGTTGCAAGCCACTGCATGATCGCACCATCTCCTCGGTCGGCCTGGGTTCTCGCATGCGCAAAATGCGGAATCCCGCGTCACAGAGACCGTTGATGTAGTCTTCAATTCGATATGGGAAGTACATTATCGCGAATGGCTCAGTCCCCTCGGGCGCGCAGCTGAAACGCCATTTGTCGATATAGGGCTCGTCGAGCCAGTAGTTGGTGACGAGTTTGCCTTCCACGCGCCCCTTGGAGTCGGTTACCCAGCGCGCACCGCTCGGGCAGAAACAGGGATGGATGACGCTGAAATAGAGTGCGCCTCCAGGCCGCAGCACCCGGTAAACCGCATGTGCGGCTTTGGGAAAACCCGGCCCGTCCATGAAAGCCATGGTTGAGACAGCAGCGTCGAGGCTCTCGTTGGCGAACTGCTTGAGGTCGGCGAAGGAGCCAACGTGATAGTCGATGCCGAGCGGTTCGGCGGCCTCGGCGGCGCGCGCGGCTTCGATGAGGCGCGGCGAAACATCAATACCGGTCATCAGCGCTCCGCCCTTTACGAACAGACGTGTATTGTGACCCTCGCCACATCCGAGGTCGATGACGCGCCGTCCCGAGAGGTCGGGCAGAAACTCAAGGAAGGATGGATTGTTGAAAACCTCTCTATAAAGATCTCGGCGGGCCCGCACCTGTGCGGTCCAATCTACGGCATTTCTATCCCAAATGGCGGCAACTGCCTTGTCGTCGATCTCGCCCATTGGCTTTTGCTTCGCAACTGGCATCATCCGCACGTCGGAAGTGTTCCCCCGCGGCATTTAGGCAAACACAGGTAGAGATTGTACGCCATTCTTCTTAGCGTTGAGGTTCTCAAGTGGTGCACACGCGCCGCTTGTTCGCCGTCCATTAGCGTGAACATGGGCACACCAAGACGGCAGCGACGTCATACTTACTTCACGCCGGCCTCGCGGAAGTCGTTGAGAAAAGTGCTGCCTTTCAGGCGCACTGAACAGCATTGACGACGCTGGCGAACTCGGCGAGGACACTATCCCCGGCGGAATTTACGAAACGGCCGTGATGCTGTTCGATATGAGCATCGATGATCCGCCGATGCGATGCGAGGGTGCGGAAAGTGGCCTCTTCATTGTCGCCCATCGGGCGGCTGTAACCGTGGACGTCGGCGCAGAGGATCGCGGTGAGCTTGCGTTCCATACCCACTTATTGCGGGCAATTTTATCTACGGACTGCTAATGTCTCGTATAGCGCAGTGCTCCCTCCCCGGCTAGACCGTAAACACTTGGAGCTTCGCGCTGGACGGCAGAATCGCGATCATGCAATGGCAGTCTTCCGAGGAAACATTGCGGCTCAGCTCCGATGAAATTGCGATAGAGCCAGGTGATTTCTCCTGCCCCGCCTTGGGCTTGCGCCCAAGAAGACAAAAAGCGAAGGTCATCGGGCCTGGCACCCAGGCGTGCGAGCACCCTCCCTGTCATCCCGAGGAAATCGAGGGATCGCGCCTCGTCGGCCTGCTCTCCGCAAGGCTTCTGGAGGCGCGCCTGCCCTCCCCTTGGGTCGGGATGACAGAAAGGAGTCGCAAGCCGTCGGAGAACGTTCCCTATCTTTTAGCGCTGGTTCTGCGTAACCGTCCGCTCTTTGTACCCAGTGAGAAAGCGTCGCGGGTGCCAGTGCGGCGTTCGCGGATGATCTCCGCCATAATCGAAACCGCGATCTCCTCGGGTGTCTCGGCACCGATATCGAGCCCAAGCGGCGCATGAATCTCTTCCAGCAGCGCCCGCTCAAACCCGTCTTCCTCCAGATGACTGAGCATCGCGCGCACCCTCCTGCGCGATCCAATCATGCCCACGAAGCAGCCCGCCTGTCCTTCTGGCAGATGAGTCTGCTGCTTTAGGACAGTCCGTACCACCTCCTCGTCAAATGAATGGCCTCGGGTAACCGAGATGACGTAGCAGTGCCGGTCAAGACGCAGCGCTTCGAGTGCCGAGTTAAACGGCCTGACAATGATTTTGTCCGCGGCTGGAAAACGCTCACGATTGGCGAACGACGGTCGATCATCGATCACGGTGACGTGAAAACCAAGCATTGAGCCGAGCGCCGCCAATGGCACCGCGATATGCCCCGCGCCCGCGATTATAAGCCGCTGCGCCCCGGTGATTGGATCGATAAAGACCCGCGGCGCACCCGAAGGCTCGATGCGGACAACCGGCCGCACGGAGCCGTTCTCGTTGACTTCCAGCAATCCCGGAAGTGAGTCGGCGGCGCGTTCGGTCAACTGCGAGACCGCCTCCTCTGACAACCCGCCGAGTATGCCGGCTGAACGAGGGTCAGAAGGATCGAGCACCACCTTAGCGCCTGGCACGGCTTCGTTTCTCGCCCCTGCATCCACCAAGGTTACCAATGCCGCAGCGCGGCTCCGCTCGACCGAATCAGCCAGCTTACGCGCCACGCCTAGATCGCTTTGCGGCGACCATCGATCGATGAAGACGTCCATGATACCGCCGCAACTGCCGATTTCCTGCTGGTCGAAATCACCGGTCAGATCGACTTCAGTCAGCCTCGCGCCAGTGTCCTCATCAAGTAACAGGCGTGCCTTGCGAAAAACTTCGGCCTCTCCGCAGCCGCCGCCGATCGTGCCGAACTGACCATCATTGCGCACGATCATCTTGGCGCCGACTTCGCGCGGCGTGGAACCGCGGACGTTGATTACGGTGGCCAGCACGAACGGCTTCTCATTTCCGAGAGTCCGTACCGCTTCAGACCAAATCTGATCCGATCCAGCCATTCAGAAACCCCGCTCGCGGCGCCGGGCGACTGTTAACCAGCGAGCCACAGCGGCGCTCGCCACGATGAGACTTTACTAGGTTATTGTGGCGTAAACCGATGCTCAGTTTCCAGTGTGCGCGGCTTCATAAGCTGCGCTTTGATGGAAGCCGACTGTGGGTCGCGCAGGTTGACGAGCGGGGCAGGCCGATCGCTAGAGCTAGATGAGACTGTCTATTTTTCCAATCAGCGGCACTTCCCGCTTGTCATCCCGAGCGGCGCTCGCATTTTTCGCGAGCGGAGTCGAGGCTACGCGGAGCGATTTCTTTTTCCCGCGGAGCGCCAGGCACATCGCTTCGCGGCGATCCCTCCGCGCGTTCGCTACGGCTTGCGCCTCGCTCACTTGGTCGGGATGACAAACAAAGACGAAGCAAGAAAATCCACGGTCTTAGATGATAGAGTTAAACGCGGCGGCCCACGCCGGAGCCGGGGGAGCGTCGACGTCCGGTCTCCGCGTCGCCAAGCCCGTAACGGGCGAGCATCCTGTAGAGGGTCGAGCGCGAAACCCCGAGCAGATCGGCAGCACGGCGCCGATTCCCGTCGGTCTCTTCGAGCGAACGTACTAAGGTCTTTTTGATTACCTCATCCAAAAGCAATGGCGATTGCGGCTCTGCAGGCAGGGAGGCCGGTGGGGCAGGGGCCGGTGGGAACGCCGAGGCCGGCACGCCCGCCGCTGATTCGGTATTAAGCACGGCGTGCGCGATGTGCTCCGGCAGCGCCGAACCCTCCAGGACTTCACTATCAGTGAGCATGACGGCACTTTGGATTGCATGAGAAAACTCACGTACGTTTCCCGGCCAGTCATAGGCCGCCAGCAACGAAAGTGCCTGACGCGAGATGAAGCGGACGCCTTTGCCAAACAAGCGGTTGTAGTGCTTGATAAAGTGAACAGTTAATGCACCGATACCGTCGCGCCGCTGACGCAGCGGTGGAATCATAATTGCCGTGGCGCTCATCCGGTAGTAGAGGTCATCGCGAAATTGGCCCGCCTTAACCATTGTGCGCAGGTCGCGATTGGTCGCGGCGATCAGCCGCAAATCAACTTTGTAGCTCTGCGCCGAGCCGACCGGCTGCACCTCGTGCATTTCGACTGCCCGCAGTAGCTTTGGCTGCAGGCGCAAAGGCAATTCGCCAATCTCGTCGAGAAACAAGGTCCCGCCACCGGCCGCGCGAAAATAGCCGAGCGAGTCCTCGCGTGCGTCGGTGAAGGCCCCGCGCACATGACCAAAGAGCTGTGACTCCGCAAGCGATTCCACCAGATTGGAACAATTGAAAGTGACGAATGGTCCTTTTGGTACGGGACCGTCAACATGTAATGCGCGGGCGACCAACTCCTTGCCTGTCCCCGATTCGCCATAGATCAATACAGTTGCCTTGTATGGGCCCAGACGCGCAATAGCATTGAGTACCTTGCGCATTTCGACTGATTGCACCACCATGCCGCCGATTTCCTGGGCGCCAACCGCAAGCGATTCAATGTCAACGCATTCATTTTCAAGGGCTCGGCCTTCCCGGCCAAATGAGGAACGGGTCCGGTCGCCGCTATCTTCGTCGAATTCCAAGTATTCCCGTCCCTGACGACAAGGCAATTCCCATGATGGTCCGCAACCCTTGGCGCAAAACCTAGGCCATCACAGGCGGAAAAAATCAGCGCCGATTCGGAAGGGATTGCTTTCGATGATGCCAAGACGACGCCAAATTATTGCCGCGCGCCATTGGCCGGACCGCCTTTCCGCTTGGTATGGAAACCCGGAGCAGGCACGGCTACCCGCCGCGACTAGAGCAACGAATCAGGCTGGAGGATATGGGGACTGAAAACGAATCATTTCAGAAAATGAAAAGCCCCGGCTGTCTAAAAGCCAGGGCCGGTGTTGCACGAAACCGGGACCTTAACCGAACATTTCCTTCAGTTTATCTACGAACCCCTTCGCCATCGGATGATTGACATCTTCGCCCGATGCCTTGGCGAATTCTTCGAGCAGTTCCCGCTGGCGTGCGCTCAAGCGGCGCGGAGTTTCGACTACGATGCGCACGAGCTGGTCGCCACGACCATAGCCATGTAGATCGGCGAACCCCTTGCCCTTGAGCCGGAAGATTTTGCCCGATTGAGTGGCTGGCGGCAGCTTAAGCTTGAGCTTGCCTTCGAGCGTTGGTACGTCGAGGTCAGCCCCTAGTGCTGCCTGAGGAAAACTCACCGGCACTTCGATTACAACGTCATTGTCCTGGCGGACGAATAATGGATGCTCTTTGACATGAACGACGACATAGAGGTCCCCCGCCGGACCGGAGGCAAAACCGGCTTCCCCTTCGTTGCGCAGCTTCAGCCGCGACCCATTGTCGACTCCCGGCGGAATTCGTACTGAGAGCGAAATCGGCTTCCTAATGCGTCCCTGCCCCTGGCATTTCGGACAGGGGTCGGCGATCATCATGCCTTCGCCGCGGCATTGGCCGCATGTAGTAGAAATCGAGAAAAAGCCCTGCTGTGTCCGAACCTGGCCGGTGCCGCGGCAATTGGGACAGGTGTGCACGCCGGCGGTGCCACCTTGGGCACGGGTGCCATTGCATGCATCACAAGTGGTCAGGCGTTGAAACTTGATGACTTTTTCGGTGCCGTGCGCCGCTTCTTCAAATTCGACTTCGAGGTCATAACGCAAATCTTCACCGCGCCGGCTGCGCGAACGCGAACGTCCGCGTCCGGTACCGAAAAAATCACCAAAGATGTCCGAGAAAACTTCTTCGAAACCTTGGCTGAAATCGAACCCGCCGAATCCACCAGCCCCTTGCGGAGGAAACGCAGCATGCCCGAAACGGTCGTACTGGCTGCGCTTTTCCGGATCCGACAGGACCTGGTAAGCCTCATTTATTTCCTTAAACTTCTCTTCGGCTTGTTTATCCCCAGGATTGCGATCCGGGTGAAACTGAATGGCCAGGCGCCGGTAAGCTTTTTTTAGATCCTCCTCACCAGCCGTCCGGCCGACGCCCAGGACTTCGTAGTAGTCACGCTTTCGATCTGAGGAAGGCATCGCGCAGCTATCTTAGTCCACTTTAACCCCTGAAGTAAGCGCATTGCAGATTTGGTAATGGCTCAGTTCGAGTTGCCGCGTCTCAACGGAGGCCCCGGTTTATGTCACCCTCGCGCGCCAGGCAAAGCAGACGCGCGGGAATGGCATGTGAGTAGCGCGCTGTGCTTTACCTGGTTAGCAGCGTAGCTCAATCCGCTCGAACCTCCGCTGCAAGATGTCTGATTAGTGCACAGCACCTTGGCTTGGTCGGACCGGCTTCATTTGACTTCCTTGAAGTCGGCATCGACCACATCTTCTTTCTTCTCCGCCCCTTGGCTCGTACCACCTCCGTTGGGCGCGGCGCCATCTCCGCCTGCACCGGTTTGTGCACCTTGCGCCTGGCGGGTCTTGCTGTACATTGCCTCAGCCAGCTTATGCGATGCGGTTGAGAGCGCGTCGGCGGCACGATTCAGCTCATCAACGTCCTTGGATTCCAGCTTGCCTCGCGCATCATTGAGTGCGTCTTCGACACCCTTGCGGGAGGACTCGTCGAGTTGCGAGCCATACTCTTTGAGCGTCTTCTCGGTGGTGTAGATGAGGTTGTCGAGCTTGTTGTGAGCCTCTGCAACCGCGCGCCGCTGGTGATCGTCAGCCGCATGTTGCTCGGCCTCTCGCACCATCTGGCGAATTTCTTCTTCATTCAATCCGGAAGAAGCTGTGATTTTGATCGATTGCTCCTTACCGGTCCCGATGTCCTTGGCCGAAACATGCACAATGCCGTTGGCGTCGATATCGAACGTCACTTCGATCTGGGGCATGCCACGGGGAGCAGGGGGTATGCCGACCAAGTCGAACTGTCCCAGGAGCTTGTTATCGGCCGCCATATCGCGCTCGCCTTGAAATACACGAATTGTAACCGCCGGCTGGTTGTCCTGCGCGGTCGAGAAGATCTGACTCTTGCGGGTCGGAATTGTGGTGTTCTTCTCGATCAGCTTGGTGAAAACCCCGCCCAGCGTTTCGATACCAAGCGAGAGCGGCGTCACGTCCAGCAGGAGAACGTCCTTGACGTCTCCCTTGAGTACACCGGCCTGAATCGCTGCACCTACCGCCACAACCTCGTCAGGGTTTACACCTTTGTGGCCTTCGCGGCCAAACAGTTTTCTCACACGCTCTTGCACGGCGGGCATGCGGGTCATACCACCGACCAGCACGACTTCATTGACGTCGCTGGCGCGGAGACCCGCATCCTTGAGCGCGGTAAGGCATGGCCCGTCCAGCCGCTCGAGCAAGTCGGAGCAAAGCGCCTCGAGCTTGGCGCGAGTAAGTTTCATGTTCAGGTGTTTGGGGCCGGATTGATCGGCTGTGATGAAAGGCAGATTGATATCCGTCTCCATCACGGTGGACAGCTCACATTTAGCCTTTTCGGCGGCTTCTTTCAGCCGCTGTAACGCCATCCGATCCTTGCGCAGATCGATTCCCTGATCTTTTCTGAATTCGTCCGCCAGATAGTCGATCACACGCTGGTCGAAATCCTCGCCACCGAGGAAAGTGTCACCGTTAGTCGCCTTGACCTCGAAGACTCCCTCGCCCAGTTCGAGAATTGAAATATCGAAGGTGCCACCCCCAAGGTCGAACACCGCTATCTTCTCATCTTTTTTCCTGTCGAGCCCGTATGCCAGGGAGGCCGCCGTCGGTTCATTGATGATACGGAGGACGTTAAGTCCCGCGATCCGGCCGGCGTCTTTGGTTGCCTGACGCTGACTATCGTTGAAGTAGGCAGGTACCGTGATTACGGCCTCGGTGACCTTTTCGCCGAGATAATCTTCGGCGGTCTGCTTCATCTTCTGAAGAATGAATGCCGAGATTTCCGGTGGGCTATACTTCTTGTCGCGGATTTCAACCCACGCCGCCCCGTCAGCATTTTTGATAACTTTGTAAGGCAGGACCTTGACGGCCTTTTGCACTTCAGAATCGTCGTAACGCCGGCCCATCAGGCGCTTGATAGCAAAAATCGTATTGGTCGGGTTGGTGATAGCTTGACGTTTCGCGATTTGCCCGACCAGGCGCTCGCTCGAATCGGTGAACGCCACCACCGAGGGCGTAGTTCGGCTGCCCTCGGAGTTGGCGATGACGACCGGGTCGCCGCCTTCCATAATCGCGACACAGCTATTGGTTGTGCCGAGATCAATTCCGATTACTTTGGCCATTTTTCAGAACCTCTAGGAGATACATAACCATGTTTCAGCGGGTTTCAACGTCATCGCCGGCGCCACCATCGCCATTACCTCCATCGCCATTTTCCCGCCTGCTCTTAACGACCGCCACCCGCGCAGGGCGGAGCATACGATCGCCTATCTGGTAGCCGCGATGGAACTCATTCAGGACTGTATTTGGTGGATGGTGACTGCTCTCAATCTGGTCGACCGCTTCATGACGCTGAGGATCGAACGGCTGACCGACTGAAGTCAGTTGCGTCACCCCATGCGTTTTGAGGAGATCGAGTAGGCTGCGCAGCACCATTTCGACACCCTCGACAATCGGTTGACCGTTGCCGCCGCCACGGGCCGCGTCAACCGCCCGTTCAAGGTTATCGACGACCGGCAGCAGCTCACGCAGTAGATTCTCTCGCTGTAAGCGGACCGTCTCGTCGCTCTGCTGGCGCATACGCTTGCGCGCGTTTTCGTTCTCGGCCAGCGAGCGCAGGTAGCGATCCTTTAGTTCCGCGAGTACTTTTTCCTTGTCGGCGATTTGTGCTTGCAATTTCTCGATCACCGAGTCCGGGCCTTCTGCCGGCTCCGTCTTCACCTCCTGGTCCGGCGCGAGTTCGATGTCTTTGCCGGCCGGGCCATCAGGCGAGGTGTTCTCTCGCGGTTCGTTGTCGTCGTCGTCGAATCGCTTCTCCATTGCCAACTCTCACCCTAATCAACCTAAGCATTATCCTACCCCGCGCCACCGCCTTATGTCGGCGTCGCGACGACGATGATAATGCCATCCGGGAAGGATTGTCTGAGGTTCTATTTCTCCACGAATGGACTGCCGACCGCGGAAGAATACAACTCAGCGGCGCTCGACGTGTCCTTATGCAGACGCGGCTTGGGTATCGCCCCGACGCTCGCCCATCAGGTAGGCCTGGATAAAAGCGTCGATATCGCCGTCCAATACGGCGTTGGTATTGCCGATTTCGACGCCGGTGCGATGGTCCTTAACCATTTGATAAGGCTGCAGCACATAGGAACGAATCTGGCTGCCCCAGGCGATTTCTTTTTTATCTTTGCTGAACTTTTCCAACTCCTCCCGTTTTTTGCGCTGTTCCAGTTCGAAAAGCCGGGCCCGCAAAATTTTGAGCGCCATTGCACGGTTCTTGTGCTGAGAGCGTTCGTTCTGGCAACTGACGACGATGCCGGTAGGAATGTGGGTCATGCGCACGGCTGAATCGGTCTTATTGACATGCTGGCCGCCGGCCCCCGAAGCGCGGAAAGTATCGATCCGCAGGTCGGCAGGATTGATGATCACTTCAACCTTGTCGTCAATCGCCGGGAAGATGAACACCGACGCAAATGAGGTATGACGCCGGGCGTTCGCATCGTATGGAGAAATCCGTACCAGCCGATGGATTCCGGCTTCTGCCTTAAGATAGCCATAAGCCCACTCGCCGTCGACTTCGAAAGTCGCGCTCTTGATACCCGCGCCCTCACCGGGCTGAAGATCGGCCAGGTCGGTGCGATAGCCATGCCGCTCAGCCCAGCGCAAATAGAGTCTGAGCAGCATCTCGGCCCAATCCTGCGCTTCGGTACCACCGGCTCCTGGATGGATCGATACGATCGCGCCAAGCCGATCGTACTCACCGCCTAGCATCATCTGGAGTTCCTGCCGCTGCAGTTCAGTGCGCGACAGCTGGAGGGCTTTTTGAGCTTCACGGGCAGCTTCGGAATCCTCGCCACCCTCTTCCTCGGCCATTTCAAGAAACAGATGTGCTTCTTCGAGGCTCTTGTTCAGCCGCTCGTAATCGGCGAGCTGGGCTTTGATCCGATCGTGTTCTCGCAGAATGGATTGTGCGGATTCCGGGCGATCCCAAAAGTCGTGGCGGGCCGTTTGTTCAAGCAGTTCAGCGGCACGGGCGCTTAGTCGGGGGACGTCAAAGACGCCTCCCGAGATTTTCGAAACGGGCCTGACAGTCGTTCAGTAATTCACGCATCTCACTGATAGTCATGCAACCTTTATCTCCTGAATCGTCGCCGATGTCATTTAGGCCATAGTCTACCAGATCCATAGTGAGTGGATAATCATCCCAAACGGAGTGAACAGCGAGACCATAGCGAAGCTGTCCTCGCCGCGGCAGAGGCCGGTGCAAAAAGAGCAAAGACGGTCCGAAAAGGGTCTTGAATTTACCCTTTTGATTACTGCACAGTGTTCTCCATATTACATTGACTCATCGGTCAGGATGTCTTAAAAGACGTTTCGATCCGCGCGGACTGAGAGGTGTTCTTGATGGGACAAAATGGGCGACACCGTGGTTGGTAAACGTGGTTGAAGCGGCGCTCATAAGCCTGCCTTCACGAGCAGACGAACAGATTTTCGGGCGGCCGTTGTTAGAGCGCCTGATCATTCTCTGTCGGCGTGCTGGAATTCCACGGTTCGTTGTCGAAGCGGATCCGGATGAACGAGAACGTGCTATAGTGGCCTTAGGTGCTTTCTCGCATGATTCTGCTATCCACATAGTTCCCTCGCTCCAGCATCTCGCTCAGACCGAAAGCCTCAACCAGACCGCCGCCTGTATCCGATTCTGTGGCAACGTCGTGCTGGCACAATCGCAACTGGCTTGTGCGATGCAGGAATATCTCTCAAAGCCGGGCATCCCGCTGAAGATACTGAGTGCTGATCCCGAACGAGGCGGGTCGATCGTGATTGGGCCGATGGCTGCGATTATCAGCGGTTCGGTTTCCGCATTTCCTTCCACATCATTATTAGCGGTGAGCGAACCGAGGTCCAATTCTCCCCTTCTCCACGACCGGGCGACATTGCCCTTTGCACTAAATGGCAGGCCGGAAGACCGCAAAGAGGCGGAGGTGCGGCTCGCACAGGCGGTCCGCTATGAGAGCACCAGCACCGACGCTCTGATGGCGCGGATGGTTGACCGGCGGCTGTCCTGGCGGCTGAGCTTGCGATTGGCGCGAACGCATATCACCGCGAACCAGGTCACGATCACCAACACCGCGCTCGGCTTCGGATGCGCTACAATGTTGGCATCGACCTCCTATTGGTTCAGGCTCTGCGGCGCGCTGTTGTTTCTCTTGTCGATTACCCTCGACGGCGTTGATGGTGAGTTGGCGCGGCTGCGCATGCTCGAATCGCGGTTCGGCGAACGGCTGGATGTGATAACCGACAATATTGTGCACGTCGCGGTTTTCGCCGGGATCGCCATCGGCTGCTATCGCCTGAGCAACAGCAGCGCGTACTTTTATGTATTAGCGGTATTGCTGACTGGGTTCGGAGCGTGCGCGGTGTCAGTCAACCGCGCGATGAACGTGGCGAACGAAGAGGCTCATAGATGGATCGGCCAGGTGGAACGTGCGACCGGCCGCGATTTCGCCTACATTCTGGTTATCCTCGCCATTTTCGACCGTCTCTACTATTTCATCTGGGGCGCCGCTCTTGGCACGCATGTGTTCGCGCTGAGCCTGTGGCAGCTCACCAGTCGTTACCGCAAAAAAATGGCGCCGGCGCCGCTCAGATAACCTGGCCCCGGTAGACACGAACAAGCCTCCAAGGAGCATTTGTGAGAAAACCCCGCATTTTGCTGGTACAGCCGACCACTGTTCATCTTGATGGAACGCCTCACAAGACGCGCTGGCGGTTGATCATGGGACTGATGATTCCTCTGATGGCGGGACTCACGCCTTCTGAATACGACGTTACGCTTTGCGACGAGCGGCTCGAAGATCTTAACTTCGACGGTGGTTGGGATTTAGTCGGGATGACCACCACTATCGGCGCGTCGCTGCGCGCATATCAACTCGGCGACGAATTCCGCCGGCGCGGAATTCCGGTAGTGATGGGCGGATTTCATGCGACTCTGCAGACCGCCGAGGCGCTCAAACACGCCGACGCAGTAGTGCAAGGCGAGGCCGACCTGGTCTGGGCCGGACTACTGCAGGACTGGCGCGACGGCAAGCTCCGGCAGATTTATAAAGCTGACAAGCTACACGATCTGAAGAACTTGCCCCGTCCTCGCCACGAGCTATTAAAGCTGAATCGCTACATGTTCAAAGCGGCGCCTATTCAGGCGAGCCGGGGCTGTCCGTATCGCTGCTCGTTCTGCGAAATCCCGGTGTTCTATGACGGCAGTTATCGGACGCGCCCAGTGGCCGACATCGTTGACGAGATCAAGCAAGTGACAGAGGTCACCGGCTTTCGCCGTTTCCAATTTATCGACGACCAGATCACGGGCAAACACAGGTTCGCCAAAGAGTTGTTCAAAGCGCTGGCGCCGCTGAATGTCCGTTTCTCATGCCTGTGGACGGTCAACTCCAACCACGACGAGGAGTTGCTTGAGCTGGCGGCCAAGGCCGGTGTGTTTCATGTCAATATTGGCGTGGAATCGATTA
>Ga0187846_10000633_pt1 | contig 19866 bp, 14 predicted proteins | sample TC_taG_FD_161473 | JGI IMG/M metagenome (GOLD analysis project Ga0187846, IMG submission 161473) | Biofilm microbial communities from the roof of an iron ore cave, State of Minas Gerais, Brazil - TC_06 Biofilm (v2) | ecosystem: Environmental > Terrestrial > Deep subsurface > Cave > Wall biofilm...
CTGGGTTGGACTGGTTGGCGCCTGGGTTGGTCCCAGGCCCAGGGAAGAAAGATTGATGAAGCCGAGATCGACTGCCAGGTAGATGCTAAAGACGAGCAACAATAACGTTGCCAGGAGGATGAGTACGGTTATGATATTGGCGAAGCGCGAGTCGCGCTGGTTTCGCCGCACCTGGCCAGTTCGCGGGATAGTGCCGACGCGGGCTGTACTTGCTGGCTGGCCGCCATAAACGGGAGGGTTGATAAAACCGCGCTGCTCGGCTAAGTTGCTGGTGCCAGCAGGGATACCAACAAAGTTGTTAGGCGAAGAGACCGGTTGCCGGCGAGGGCCGCCATTGGCACGAGGCGAAACTGGCTCGCCGGAAAAGGCTATGGGAACTGGAGTCTGACTCGGCGCCGGCGTTGGATTTACAGAGGTTGGCATGCTTTGATTGAGTTCGGTCTCGCCAAGCATTTCGAGGGCGCGTGCCAGGACATTACCATCCTGGAAACGCATCTCCGGTACTTTCTCCAGGCAGCGCAAGATGATCTCTTCGAGGGCAGGTGGGATGTTGGGATTCATTTGGCTGGGCGGCAGCGGCGCATCCTGAATATGCTGCATGGCTACAGCGACGGGTGTATCCCCGTCGAAAGGGGGGCGCCCGGTCAGCATTTCATACATAACGATGCCAAGGGCATAGACGTCGGCAGCCGGGTTGACAATCTCGCCCTGGGCCTGTTCGGGCGCGTAGTACTGAACGGTACCTAATGTCATGCCAGTGGTAGTCAGGCGTTCCGCGTTGATGTCTTTGTAGACGCTGGCGATACCAAAATCGGTCAGTTTGATTGAGCCGTCGCGCCCTACCAGGATATTCTGCGGTTTAACATCGCGATGCACGATGCCACGGCGGTGGGCGGCTCCCAGGCCAAGCGCGACATCGTGGGCAATGATGACTGCACGATCAACGTCTAGAACGCCACGCGAGCGCAGGTAGCGGCGCAGGTCCGTGCCTTCGACCAGCTCCATGACAATGAAATAGTTGCCATTGGTCTGCCCATAATCGTAGACCTGCACGATGTTGGGGTGCTGCAAGGCTGAAGCTGCTTTCGCCTCACGTTGAAAGCGAGTCACAAACTTGGGGTCTGTGCTATAGACTTCGCGCAGGACCTTAATGGCAACGACGCGGTCCATACGCCTATCGAGGCCGCGATAGATGGTAGCCATGCCACCCCGGCCTATTGGGTTTTGTAACTGGTATCGTTCACCCAGAACTTCGATCTGCATAGATTTCCCAGAATGATGCTGCTTGGCACCCCTACAGACGCACCAATTGGTCAACAATTTGCGGCCCCACGATAAATCGGGGACCAAGGAATACCCCACGATAAATCGGGGGACTACCAACCGCACCAGGAACGCACCGATTGGTCAACAATTTGCGTTTCCTATTTTAACGCATCCTGGACGTAATTGGAATATCCTACGCCAAAAACAGTACAATTCTATCAAGCAATTTAGAATAAAAGGGAGCGATCTGCATCATATCTGGGATATTAAAACACGCTCATCACCAGCACGGCGCGTGATGTGTCGTTCATCCATGTGCTCTAACAGGGGCAAGACGTACTTTCGCGTCGTTCCCAGCACATCTCGCGCCTCTGCTGCGGTGATTTTGCCATGTTCGCGCAGATATGCGAGTAGTTTTACTAACGCTTCTTCGTAGGTCTCACGTAGGAAAAGCACATTGTCGCCTAATTTCACCAATTTGCCTTGCTCGATGAGCGATGCGAGGATCTCGGTGCCCACAACTGTTTCCGCTTCAGCACGCACGGGCGGCGCATAGGGATTATCTTTGAAGTATCGTAATAATTGCTCGACCAACTGCTGCTGTGCCACAGTAAAAGTGGGCGCAAAGCCGGGTAGTCGAATGAAACCGCCGGTGGTGTTTGCCTCGCTTGCGACGACTTCCAGGTGTCCTTCTGCCTGCAAGACCGCGAAGACTTCAGTAGCCATTTTTGGCGGCAAGTGCAGCCGCGCTCGCCATTCCTCCTTCGAGAGTCCGCTACGCAAGGGATACTGTTGATGCTGCTCACGTACCAGCCGAACGGCCGCATCCACCAGCGACTCCCACACGGCCTGAGCAAACCATAATGTCCCGACCTGCTTCACTCTCTTCGTTTTTAACAACGTCTCTAGTGCCTGTTGCGTCACATCTGCAGACAAATTGCTGTGCTTCATTATATCAGGTAATTCATACCCGGCCAAGCCTTGTGAAAGTTTTCCCGTGGTCCCGGCGCCGGAACCAGGAAGTCGCGCGCCTTCTTTCTTTGCTTTGTGTTCCTCCTGACGCCTGGCGGTGTGTTCTCTGCGCCTGTCGAGGAATGCCAGAACCAGCTCGTCCGGGGAGCCACGTTCCAGCGTTGCCAGGGCATCGAGGATGGCTTGCTGAAAACGGCGGTGGTAGCGCGGCTGGGTATCGACAATTTCGCCTCCACCAATGGTCGTGCTGGGGGAAGGTATACGCAGGATGAACCGATCGCGCCGGGCCACTACGGCCGGTCGACTTAAACGCAGCTGCGCCCAACCGCTCTGACCAGGTTGTAGTTCTTCCGCGTCTAGCAGGCGAATACGCGCCGGTATTTCCTGGGAACCGCTGTAGAAATCTACGAGTGTATTGTGCGCGATGGGACGCTGCGCGTCATGTACAAGCTGAATACGCGCATCGACGAGGACCGTAGGGCGCAACTGCCCGGGCAGGGCGACTACGTTGCCACGTTCCAGGCCGGAGCGAGGTATGTTTGCCAGGTTGATCGCCACGCGACTGCCTGGTTGGGCTACTTCGACCTGGCGCCGGTGAGTTTGTAAGGTGCGGACACGCGACCTGGCACCCTGTGGGAGCACTTCCACCTCCTGGCCCAGTTTGAAGGCGCCATCGAGCAAGGTCCCGGTCACGACTGTACCAAAGCCGGTCATGGTGAAGACGCGGTCGATGGGAAGGCGCGGGCGCGCAATGTTACCCTGCCCGGATGGCTGATCCTGTGACTCGTCTAGAATCGACTCCAGGCGGGCGAGTAAGGCGGGCAGGCCCTGTCCCGTATATGCGGAGACGGGAACGATAGGGGCGCCCTCCAGGGTGGTGGATTGCAGCTGCTCTTCTATTTCTGCGCGCACCAGTTCCAGCCATTCCTCGTCCACGAGATCCATTTTCGTCAGCGCCACGACGCCGCGACGCACGCGCAGCAGGTCGAGAATTGCCAGGTGTTCACGCGTCTGCGGCATGACTCCTTCGTCGGCGGCAACGACGAGCAGGGCGGCATCGATGCCACCGACGCCAGCGAGCATATTTTTGATAAAGCTCTCGTGGCCAGGGACATCTACGATGCTGACCTCGCGTCCACCCGGTAGTTTCAACCAGGCGAAGCCAAGGTCAATGGTCATGCCACGTTCTTTTTCTTCCGCCAAACGATCAGGGTCGATGCCCGTCAATGCTTTGACGAGGGTCGATTTCCCGTGATCGACGTGCCCGGCGGTACCAATACAGCTCATCTCCGGTAGTCCTGCAGTAATGTAGGCCAGCAGCGGGCGGCCATAAAGGCCCCCTCCCCACATCGTCCTCACCCCCGCCCCTACAGGTGGTAGATATGTTTTTCTTTGTTAAAGCATGTCTGATTCCCATCACGATCGCTTGCTCGCGCCTGCGGCGCTCGCTCAATGGAGGATGGTGTGTAGAAAATGCGCTTCGCGCATTTTCTACACACCATCCTCACTTTTTTGCGCGGTTTCGCCGCGCGAGCAAGTTGGCGAGAGGGTGAAGACGCTGAGAATCAGGCACGCTCTTAATAATGACCGATTCATAGTATACATTACGGGCGGCAATCTGGCTATTCATAAGGATTCGCGGGGGAGAGGTTGCAGATAGATTGCATGGTGCAGTAAAAAAAGATAACTGATGAGGTTATCCTTGTGAGGCAAGAATACAGAAGCTTTGCATATCCCTATTATCATTATACCTCAGCAGTTATATGGCTATAGGAAAACTCATATAGCTTCGGCTTGAACCCGCTCAACCACTTTTTCTAGTATTTCGTAGGGCTGCGCGCCCATTACCAGGTACTTGTTAGCGAAGACGAGCGCAGGTACGCCATCCAAGCTGTATTCGTGTGCCAGGTTGATATCGGCGGATACTTCTGCAGCGAACGCGGGGTTTTCCAGCACAGACGCAAAATCGCCTGTATCCAGGCCAATGTTTGCCGCGATTTCCTGCAAGATGTCCCTGTCATCGATCTTCTGAGCCTGCTGCCAGTATGCCTGCATCACAGCGTTGTGGAAGGCTTCACCCTTCCCTTGAGACTCAGCAAACTTTTCGGCGACCAGTGCAGGGCGGCTGTCGACATTAAATGGGCCAACGTTGAGTTCTAAATTGTATTGCTCGCGAGCCCGCTTCTGCAATTGCGGACGCGAGGCTTCTATGCGCTCCCGGTATTCCGGCGGGATGGGAGGCGAACCTGGGGGCCGTAGCTGGAACGAACGCCAATGGATGGCGATATCATGGTTTTTTTGAAGCTTCTCCAAACTGGAGGCGACTAAGAAGCAGAAGGGTCAAACAAAGTCGGACCAGACATCGATATTGATAGACATGTGGTAGCTCCTTGAGTGTTGCTTTGCTATGATCCTTCCCACCTTAGCCATAGTATAGCATGATTTGTCTCAAGGAGAAAGCAAGCATACTGATTCATGTCGATCACGCTCTGCTTTCCTGTGCTATTTGCTTTAGATGGAAGGCGAAGTGAAGAAGCGGCATGCGAAAAATGTCTTCGAGTGTCATATAGTCTTTAAATGAAACAGGATCCCATCGGGTAGGAGCGTACATGCCACAGCGTTCCCATTCCTCCGCATGAAGAGCATCAAATGTCTTCAACAGACGAGCGTGAACCCAATCAAAGGTTTTCCCAAGAGACTCGGGAGTAAACATTCTTCCCGCGAGACGAGTGCCAAGAGCATTGATCCAGTTAGCCGGTCACTACCGGGTGATCGTTACGTCGCGCGTACTCAATGAAGGGGTCGATGTGCCGGAAGCGAAGGTTGCCGTTGTGCTGGGGGGCACGTCGGGAGCGCGAGAGTATATCCAGCGCCTGGGACGCGTGCTGCGCAAGGTCGAGAACCGGCAGGCAGTGGTCTTTGAGGTGGTTGCGCGCAAGACGATTGAGGAAAGCAAGTCACAGCGGCGGCACACCCGGCAGGAAGGTGATTAGTGCTCACGGCTTGTGTCTTCTACGCTCCGCTAAGGGAGACAAATGGCGGTGTTTCTCCCGGCGCTGCTGCTCTGCGAACAGTGGCGCATGGTCGCAGCAGTCCACGCACCTCAAGCAGGGAAGGCTGCAAACTACTGGCTTGATTACACCTCCTCTGTGCGGTCGCGTTTTTAAGAGTGTCAAGTTCATTTGAACCCTGCCTAAGCATATCAACCAGTTTGAAGAACACTTTGCCCGTGTTGTTAATCTATATTTGCCGCAGGACGGGAAGTTGTTCGTCTTTATTGACGACCTTGATCGCTGCTTGCCGGAAAATGCAATCACTGTGCTTGAGTCGCTCAAACTATTTATCGGACATGCAAACTGTATCTTTGTGTTGGGTATGGATCACTCAATCGTGGAAGCGGGAATACAAACTCGTTACGAGGGAAAAATCAAAATAGATGGGCGTGAATACCTGGACAAGATCATTCAAGTGCCTTTTTATCTACCGCCTGTCACCTTCAAGAGGCTCAAAGCATCATTGGAAGACGATAGCGAAACTCTTTCCGAGGAAGTATGGAATGTTATTCGTTTAGGTATGGGTGGGAATCCCCGGAAAACGAAGCGTTTTGTCAATTCTTTTTATTTATCGTGGCGTTTTCTTAATCATCCGGACCGAGATTTACAGGAAAAGCTGCAAAATGGCAATCTCTCTCACATCTCTCAGGAAAGACAAAACTTTTACTTAGCCAAGATTCTGGTTTTTCAGATGAGTTTTCCTGAGTTCTACCAGCATTTGCGGCACCATTTAGGTGATTGGCGATATCTGGAAGAGAATGTTATCTTGCAGAATCAAGCGGCGAAAGGGCAGGAGAATTTAAAAGATAAAAAAGAGCTTGCTCGATTCTGGGAGGATGAATCCTTCCAAGATTTCATGGGCAAGACGTCAAAGCGTTCATCCCAGAATTATCCTCCTGCTCCCTCATCCGACATTGTTGAAGCACTTTTAGAGGCTACCAGTCTGGTAACTGAGACGCTGGGCTGATGTCTTGCGGGGATGTTACCGTGATATCGTTCTCAGGAGGAGGAGTGATCCTCTTACCTGACTGTAACAAGAGGGAGTCGTATCTGGTGTCACAACACTGCGCATCCACAGATTGGGGGAAAGAGGGATGACCGATATCTATGTAGAACTGGATGGAACAAGGGCTATTGCCTGGTCGCTGGAGTGGCCCGGTTGGTGCCGCATCCGCAGGAGCGAGGCGGAGGCTGTGCAGGCGTTGATCGATACCCAGGCCCGCTACCAGCTGATCGCGCAGAGGGCAAGGCTGAATTTTGCCCCTGGCGCTCTCGTGGTGGTTGAACGTCTCCAGGGGGATGCCACCACTGCCTCTTTAGTCCCTTCGGCTCTCGCTTCTGCCGAAACCAGACCAATCGATGCAGCGAGCGCGCAGCGCAATGTAGCGCTCCTGCGTGCATCGTGGGACATGCTGGAAGAGGTGGTCGCGACCTCTCCGGCAGTACTGCGCAAAGGTCCGCGTGGTGGAGGTCGCGACCGGGATGAGATCCGGCGTCACGTCATCGAAGCCGAACGGGCGTATGCGCGCAAGATCGGGGTACGGCACAAGCGCTTCGAGATGAACGACACCAGCGCTCTCAAAGCGATGCAAGACGAGATCGCAGCCGTGCTCTCGAAGCCCTCTAGGGGTGAACCTCTGGTTGCTGGTGGATGGTACGCCAGCTACGCGGTCAGTCGCATGGCGTGGCACGTGGTCGATCACCTGTGGGAGATTGAAGATCGTCGAAGCTGATCGTGTGACAAGAGATGGCGAAAAGCAAGCAAGATCACGAGAAAGCGTTCAAGCTCAAATCAAGAGATCCACGGCAACCGGGAGTGAAGTACGAGACCAGTCACGAAGATCGTCTTTGCTCATGTTTCTGTCATTGGTTCTGCTTCAGGATATTCTTTGTCTACTATTGGCTATAGTCAAGCTGCCGGGCTCTTTTATAGGCTTGTTTAGCTTCTTTTGACTTCCCCAGGCGTTCTAGTGCGAGACCTTTATTGTTGTAGGCAACCGCAAGGTGAGGATCCATGAGTATAGCCTGCTCAAAGGCTGTAAGAGCTTCCCCATAACGATTGAGCTTGTAGAGAGCGTTCCCTTTGCCGTTATAAGCCTGAGCAAAGCCAGGATCGAGGAGAATGGCCTGTTCAAACACGACTAAAGCCTCTTCATATCGAATGAGGTCATTAAGCGTATTCCCTTTGTTAATATAAGCAGCTACATAGTGAGGATCGATGTGAATGGCTTGTTCAAAGCTGGCAAGAGCCTTCTCGTAACGTTCGAGTTTACGAAGTGCAACGCCCCTGTCATTGTAGGCTCTAGCGTCAAAAGGATCTAGGGAAAGAGCCTGGTCACACGTGATGAGAGCCTCCGCGTAGCGTCCAAGCGCAGAGAGTGTACTGCTCTTGCCATTGTAGGCCACAACGTTATTGGGATCGAGGCGAATCGCTTGTTCATAAACAGCAAGAGCCCTTTCGTAATAAGCGCCGGTATAGAGAGCTTTGCCCCGCAGGAGATAGGCTTCGATATTGTTGGGATCTAGAAGAAGCGCCTGATGGTAAGCACCGCTTGCTTCGGTATAATGCTTGAGGTTGCAAAGAGCATTCCCTTTGCCGATGTGGGCTTCAACATGGTTGGGATTCAGTTGAATGGCTCGTTCAAAGCTGGCAAGAGCTTCCTCGTAACGCTTGAGATCGTGGAGAGCGTTGCCCTTGCCAATGTAGGCTTCGACACTGTTGGGGTTCAGGTAAATGGCTCGTTCATAGGCTTCTAACCCTTCTCCGTAGCGCTCTGATACGTGGGCGGTGAGAGCACCTTTGTCATACATCCTTATCTGAGGGGTGTTCTTATCCGGCTGTTGCTCATTGATCTTCTTAACTGCTTTGCGGATTCCTTGAGCAACATCCAAGAACGCCTCATCACGATTGAACCAGCTAGTAATGGGCTTTCTATCTGTAGGTAAAACCTGGAGCTTGCTGAATGGAGCATCTTCCCAATCGACCGGGCGGAGAAGAACAGGAATGACAAGGGTTTCACCAGCAGAGTGTCTTTCTAGAGCACGCTTCATCTCAACACTATAGCAATACTCCGAGTGGATAAAATCCGGACTGACCAGGAGCAGAATAATGCCGGCTAAATTCAGATGCGTATCGATCTCACGCTCCCATTCCGTTCCCGCACTAATATTTCGATCATGCCATCCAGAAATCTGGCCTTGCCGTTTCAAGATGCCGAGGTGTTTCTCGAGTTCATTACATAGTGTTTTGTCCTCGTGAGCGTAAGAGTAGAAGACTTTAATGGCGCCAAGAGGCTCGACGGTCATTGAGTGTACTCCTCCTCCCTTTAACAATTAAGGCAAGGCGTTGATGTTATCCAGGAATGCAGTTCAGTTTCTCTAGTGTAGCTTATCCAAAAGGGTATTGCAATATTGGTACAACCACAATCAGGGCTTTCCAATGCTCGCCAGCTTCCCTCTGCGAAAGCTGCCCCACTCACCAAAAAAGGGGCGGAGTGAGACCTCGCAGAGAGAATTGGAAAGCCCTGTGTAGTAAAACGTCCCTCTGGCTTGTGCAAGGGAACTCTGGTATCATATGTGCATGGGTAAGTCCGTCTATTACCAGGGTGGTACGCTTGTGTTGCGCGAGGTAGATGCGCAAGAGCGACCGCCCGCACCGTTCAAGCTCATCAGAGAGCGCTGGCGCTGCGAAGGCTATCACTACGGCTCGATCCAGCCATACCTGGAGGAGCAGGATGTTCGCGACGCTGTTCCACGCTGGCAACCGCTCAACCTGCCGATACAGGAGGTGCGGGAGGCGCATGATTACCAGGTGGCAGCTCTGGCGGCCTGGGACATGGCCGGGCAGCGCGGCAGCATTGTGCTTCCGACCGGAGCGGGCAAGACCTTTGTCGCCATACAGGCCATTCACCGGGTGAATCGCTCTACTATCGTGGTCGCGCCAACGATTGATTTGCTGCACCAGTGGTACGCGCGGCTGGTGAACGCGTTTGCCAGCGAGGTGGGCGTGTACTATGGCGGCGAGAAGAAGATTCTGCCACTCACAGTGACTACATACCACTCGGCGGGTGATTTGATCGCCGAACACGGCAATGCTTTCAAGCTGATTATTTTTGATGAAGTGCATCACCTGCCCGCGCCAAGCTGGGGCGAGGCCGCGCTGATGGCGCCAGCGCCACTACGTTTAGGGCTGACAGCGACCTATCCTGAAGAGCACGAGCAGACAAATGGACGCTGGCGCGTGGATGACCTGATTGGACCCATTGTCTATACGAAGCGTATCGAAGACCTCATCGGGCAGCAGCTCGCGCACTATCGAACACAACGCCTGCGCGTGGACCTCACGACCGAGGAGCGCGCCCGCTACGAGGCGGACTACGCTACCTATACCTCCTTTGTGCGTTTGCGACAATTACAGCGCAGTCATGGTCCTGGCTGGTTGATGGAATTGATGCGCCTCTCGGCCATTGACCAGCAGGCGCGCAGGGCTTTGCTGGCACGGCAGCGTCTTTTGCAGTTACTTGGGAGCTGTGAAGGTAAATTCAGCGCTCTGGACGCGCTGCTGCGGGAATATGTAACTGAACGCGTCCTGATCTTCACCGAGCACAATGCTGTGGTGTACGACATTGCCAGTCGCCATCTTGTCCCGCCAATTACCCATGAAACCGGCGCGGCTGAACGCAAGCACATTCTCGATGGCTTTCAAGCCGGTCACTACCGGGTGATCGTTACGTCGCGCGTACTCAATGAAGGGGTCGATGTGCCGGAGGCGAAAGTTGCCGTTGTGCTGGGAGGCACGTCGGGAGCGCGAGAGTATATCCAGCGCCTGGGACGCGTGCTGCGCAAGGTCGAGAACCGGCAGGCGGTGCTCTTTGAGGTGGTTGCGCGCAGGACGATTGAGGAAAACAAGTCACAGCGGCGGCACACCCGGCAGGAAGGTGATTAGTGCTCACGGCTGACCTCGTCAGGCCAAGACTGCGTTTACGCGGATCAGAGCTGTCCATCGACATGCTGGATGAACACAACGCGGCCTGGCTGCAAACTGCAAAAGACCTGATCGCCCTCTTGCAAAAGTACACGGGTCAGCCGCTGGCAACATGGGATAGAGGGCTGGAAAGCTACGTGGGCGAACGTATAGACTACGTGGTGGTGCGCGGCCTGGCAAAAGTGCTTACGGATGCAGCAACTTTCACACCTCTGGAAACGCCTCTTCCTCCTGTTCAATTGCGCGAGCGGCTGTTTGCTTATGGCCCGGTGTTCGCCACGCCCCAGCTTTTTCAGCCGCGGGCACGCTACGAGGTGATGCAAAACGCGGCGGGTGAACTCGGCATTTCTTCACAGGACGTGGAAGCGGCGCTCTTTGCCGACCGGGCGGCGACCTTTGTGCTCAAAGACGTGGGGCCTGAATGGACTCCTGAAGAATTGATTGCCCGCTATAACCTGGAATTGGCGCGGGGGGTGCTCTACTGGGCGTCTCACATCACGATTGAGGTAGCGAGTAACTACAAGGATCTCTGGAAATACATCAAATTTTTTAAATTGATGTTCTGGGCCGAGCCAGGGCGAGGAGGTGGGTATCGCATTGACCTGGATGGCCCGATTTCCCCGTTCGTGTCTTCTACGCTGCGCTATGGGAGGCAAATGGCGGCGTTTCTCCCGGCACTGTTGCTGTGCGAGCAGTGGCGCATGGTCGCAGCAGTCCACCCGCCTCAAGGAGGGAGAGCTGCAAACTACCGGCTTGATTACACTTCCTCTTTGCGGTCACATTTTAAGCAGAGCGGCCCATTCGACTCTCGCCTGGAGGCGGACTTTGCGAGCGAATTCGAGCAGAAGATGGGCAATAAACGCGGACACTGGCGCCTTGCGCGTGAAAGTGAGGTGCTCCTGCTGGGAGACACGGTAATGATCCCGGACTTTATGTTAACCGATGACCGGGATGAAACGCGGAAGATTATGATTGAGCTGGTGGGCTTCTGGCATCCGCAGTACTTGCGACGAAAGGTAGAAAAGGTGCGTGCCGCAAATTGTGCCTCGCTGCTGCTGCTGGTCTACAAGGGGTTGAATGTGACGGAGGAGGCGTTTCAAGAGGCGGCGAGCGAGGTGCTGTTTTTCCAGAATAAGCCGGTGCTGAAGGAGGTGATGGAGACGGTTGAGAAAATGGCTGAGCGGCTTTATGGGCCGCGGAGGAAACGGGCACGCACAGGTACAAAGCGAGGTACATCAAAGAGACCTCGCGGTAGTCTTATCAACACTAGCCCCACAAAAGACTGAATAAACTAAAAACCTTCGTGAGCGGCGTCTTTAGTAGAGAAGTGCATTCCAACAGGTTCAATGGCAACCGGCCTGGTTTTCGAATTGACACTGATCCCGGGGGTTAGAGTGGGGTCTTCGTCACTTTCCAGGCCAAGGAGAGAAAAGATCACTCCCGTCCTTATGTAATTGCGGAGAAATTGATATACTCATCCGTGGCGGGAATACCCTCTATTCTTCTCTACAAAGACAATTATGGAGAGCAATTGATGTTATTCCAGCACTCTAAGGCCGATCAGCAGGATACTACCCATAGCTCTGATGCGGGTGAATATATCTCGAACTACGCGTCCCTCCTTTCCGCACAAGCCCAACTCAAAGGAGCTAATTCTCACCAAGAGAAGATCAATGCATACATTGCCGAAGCCTTAAAGCCCTTAAAAGTTCGCAGGCATGTATTCAGTCCTTTCGCTCCTTTTCGGCGTGAATACTCTGCGCTAGCAACGGCGACGTTTTGGCAAATCATCGTCATGGTTCTCCTGCTACTTGGATTGGGGGTAGCGTTATACTTCTATGGTATAAAAGTGTTCGTGACACTTATTGCCGTAACGACGATCTTCTATCTTGGCGACATGCTCTTTACTTTCTGGCTCTCACTGAGGGCGCTGCGCGTCTCTGGTGGTGAACAGATAAGTGACGAGATTGTACATGCCCTTGCTGATGCTGACTGGCCTGGTTATACTATCCTCTGCCCGCTGTACCACGAAGCGGCTATTGTGCCTCAATTAGTTAGTGCATTGCAAAGCCTGGACTATCCAACAGACAAATTGCAAATTCTGCTCCTCACCCAGGATGATGATATTGAGACATACAAAGCACTCAGGAGCACGAATCTGCCAGCCTATTTCAGCATCATAACGTTACCGGCTGGCGAACCACGTACCAAGCCACGAGCATGTAATTATGGCTTACTGCTAGCAACCGGCGACTATATCGTCATCTATGACGCCGAAGATATTCCCGATCCACTGCAGCTCAAAAAAGCGATACTCACGTTTCTGAAGTATGGCCCCGATCTTGCCTGTGTGCAGGCCAAGCTGAACGTTTACAATGGGAATCAGAACCCAATCACGCGTTTGTTCTCAGCAGATTTCTATCTCTGGTTTGATGCGATCTTGCCCGGGCTGCAAAGCCTGGGGTTGCCAATTCCACTAGGCGGCACATCCAACCATTTCCGGGCAGAAGCTTTACGTGCTGTAGGTGCGTGGGACGCTTTTAATGTGACTGAAGATTGTGACCTGGGACTGCGCCTGGCTCACTACCAGTTGAAGACAGCTATTCTGGACTCAACAACTTACGAGGAAGCAAACTCACAAGTCAGGAACTGGTTTCGACAACGCACGCGTTGGATCAAAGGCTTTATGCAAACCTACCTCGTCAACATGCGCCGACCGCAACGCTACCTACATCCAAGGCATTGGCGCCAGTTTATCTCCCTGCAGTTTGTCGTGGGAGCCAAAACAGGCATCTTCCTCGTGAACCCGGTGATGTGGGTACTGCTCATACTTTACTTTCTGTTCCGCGCAACCCTTGACCCGCTCTACCATATCTTATTTCCAACGCTTATTCTGTACGTGGGTATGGCCTGCCTGATCTTCGGAAACTTCTTCCATATATACTCACATATCGTGAGCTGCCTGAAGCGTCGTCAATATGGCCTGATCAAGTGGACACTGGTATTTCCTCTCTACTGGGTCATGATGAGCGTTGGGGCATATCTGGCTCTATTTGACCTTATCTTCAAACCCCATTACTGGAGAAAAACGCAGCACGGACTTCACTTGCGTTCGCGTCATTCCATCCTCTCTATTGAAAAAATTACGCTTATCAACGCATCTCTGAAAACGATCCCAGAGATTGAAAAAGACTTTCCTATCCAACTTGAATCAGAGACAGATGATCCCGACAAAACTCTTCCTCTCCCTCACTTGTATAAAGAGGAGCAACTTGCAAGCGCAGGAGCGGTAAGGGTATCGACGGAGAAGGATCCAGTAGCTCCACGTGTACAAGAAAGTGTAAAGCGTTCGGCGCAGCAACCGATGTACAAAGATCCCTGGCTCATAGCGCTCTGTATCATTGCCTGCATTGCTAGCGTTGTCTCACTCTGCTACTTCTTCCAAAATGATCAGATACTCGTTTACAAAGATGCCTATTCTCACCTGTTGCTTGCCCGGCGTCTCATTGACAGTGCAACACCAGGTTTTGCTCAACTTGGCGGGGTATGGCTGCCACTGCCTCATCTTTTAATGCAGCCATTCATCTGGAATGATTACCTCTGGCACAGTGGCCTGGCAGGAAGTTTTGTCTCTATGCTCTGTTATCTGGTCACAGCAGTGTACCTCTTTCTTGTAGCGCGTCGTATCACGAAAGATAGCCGGGCTAGTTTTGTAGGTGCGTTGCTGTTCGTCTTCAATCCGAACATTCTCTACCTCCAGGCTACGCCGATGAGCGAACTTGTTCTGATTGCAACCATGACAATGGCCTGTTACCATTTTCTCGCCTGGTCGCAAGATGATTCTACACGTCATCTGATTCTGGCTGCGCTGGGTGCTTTTCTGGCGACGCTGGCCCGCTATGATGGCTGGTTCCTCTTCCTGGCATTTCTTGTTGCCATAGTTATTATTGGATTGATGAAGCGCCATAGTAGGGTAGAGATTGAGGGAAAACTGCTGGCATTTGGTATATTAGGAGGACTTGGCATAGTACTATGGTGCCTGTGGTGTGCTATGATCTTCGGAGATCCTCTCTACTTTCAAAGAGGTCCATTCTCTTCTCAAGCTGACCAGGACTTTCTGCGTCAGGTTCATATCCTCACCACCTACCATAATCTCTGGCAATCTACCTACATCTACTTACTGGCCTCTATCGAGAATGTAGGATTGGTTACCTCTGCGTTGGCATTCCTGGCCTTTCTTGTCTTTATCGCACGCCGTCGCTTTACCCCAGGCATAGTCGCAGGATTAGTTATTACCACCCCTATCGTCTTCTATATTGTCTCGCTCTACACGGGACAGGCAGCCATCTTTCTCTCACCGGTCAATAGAATATATAATGCACGTTACGGAGTAGAGGCTGTCATCCCCGCGGCATTCTTCGTAGCAACTCTTGCTGGCCGCTTGCCTCCGGCGGGTCAACGCTCTTTGCCATATCATTCGTCCACCGGACGAGCTATGAAGCATCCAGTTTTGGCAATTGGTAGAGCTTTTGTGCAACTCCTCTTCGTTGGTGCCATTACAGCGCAGTCCGTTTTGATGACCTCTGGAGGAATCATCTCCTTATTAGATGGTCAATATGGTGCTGATTGTGCTCCTCACAGTAATGTCGTGGCTTACCTTGCTCAGCATTATGCCGGGGGGAAAATATTGGAAGATTTCTACACCTCTCGCAAGGCCGGGGTAGACTTCACAAACATCGATTTCGCGAACGTCATCTATGAAGGCTCTGGACCTTTGTGGAAACAGGCGCTCAAAAACCCCGCGTCACTGGTGGATTGGGTCATTGTCAATCCAAGAGATCAAGATGACGTTGTGGCACAGCAAATTGATATCGCAAGTCCCAAATTCTTATCACAATTTATTGCTCTGGTACAGGAACCACAGGGGCTTCTCCTGTTTCACCGGAAAGGGCTGCCACTCCTCCCAACGCAACCTGTCCCCGCCAGTGTGTTTACCGAACATACTGTCTGTGCTGCCAGTGACCCCAGGCATATTCGCATCTTGACCGCCAACAACGTAACCAGACCCGCCTTTGAAACAGGTCTCGTCTTTCCCCGCGCAGGTGCGACAGCCTATAGCCAGGATGACACAACATGGGTGAACGGGATACAGGAAATTCAGCAACAGACTGGTGCCCGTTGGATAGAAATGCCCATTCCCTTTTTTCAAGCATCTTTCACATCAACGAGCGTAATGGGCGGACCCGATACACCAACACTTGCCTCATTCGCCCATGGTATACGTACAGCTCATGCGCAAGGCTACCGGGTTTTTGTGGCACCGCTCATTTTCGTGGACCCACTCAATACAGCGATAAACGCAGACCATTGGTCTGGTAATATCCACTTTTCCACATATCAACAGAACAGGCAGTGGTTCAACAATTACTGGCAAACACTTAAACCTTATGTTGAGGTCGCCGCACAAGAAGGAGTCGAGCAATTTACCATTGGTACCGAGGATGAATGGCTGGAAACATTCGCGCCAAATGCATTGTGGAACACGTTGATTGCCCGTATGCGAAGCATCTTTCCAGGTACTATCACCTATGATATGAACTGGACGTCAGTCCCACAGTCCCACCCCGCGTGGATGCACAATCCCGACTTAGGGTTGATCGGGGTCTCTGCATATTTCCCTCTGACTCTCAGTCGTGAGCCGGTTGATTCAAATCAGATGCTTGATCTCTGGAAAGTTAATGAGAAAAATATTCTTGACACACTTTCGGTAAAACTTGGCAAGCCAGTTTTTCTTTCAGAAATTGGGTACCGTAATAGTGCAGATGCCGTCTACCATACGTGGGAAGCATTCGATTCTGCACAGCCTGACCCGGAGGAACAGGCAACTGCCTGTGATGCGGCGATGGAGAATATCTACGATGATCCACATATTGCCGGCACCTTCTTTTGGGGATGGGATAATGTTTCCGCATTTCGTTTACGCGGTATGTCAGCAGTTGCAGTCATACACACGTGGTACACTTTATTAGAGACTGAATAGCTCTCTGCCGGCAGAAGGAGACAACTTATGACCGACCGTGCGGGAAGACAGGTTGGAAGCTATCGCTTAATCTCCCTCCTGGGCCAGGGAGGATTTGCCGAGGTGTACCTTGGCGAGCATATCTACCTGCGAAGCAAGGCTGCTATTAAGCTCCTAAACACCCAATTGAGTGAGACGAATAAAGAGCACTTCCTTGAAGAAGCTCGCTTCCTGGCGAATCTGATTCATCCCCACGTCGTGCGCGTGCTAGACTTTGGGTTAGAAGGAGAAACACCTTTTCTCGTCCTGGACTATGCCTCTTCTGGCTCTTTGCGCCAGCTTCATCCCGCGGGGATTCCTCTTCCTCTTATGACTGTCGTCAACTACACCAAGCAGGTCGCTGACGCCTTACAGTATGCCCATGATCAGAAGCTGATTCACCGGGACATCAAACCTGAGAACATGTTACTTGGACGATACAACGAGATACTGCTCAGCGATTTCGGTATTGCGGTGCTGGCACAAAGCTCGCTCAGCCAGAGCGTGAAGGAGGTAGCAGGCACTGCTGCATACATGGCCCCAGAGCAATTTCAGGGTAAGCCACGCCCTGCCAGCGATCAATATGCACTTGGCGTCGTTATCTACGAATGGCTTTGCGGCATACAACCTTTCAAGGGCACATTTGTTGAGGTCGCGAGCCAGCACCTCTTTGTTTCTCCACCGTCCTTACGGATAATAAACCCTGCCATTACTCCCGATATTGAGCAAGTCATAATGACGGCTCTTGCTAAAGACCCGAAGCAACGATTTGGCAGTATTCGTGCCTTTGCCAACGCTCTGGAACAAGCCTCTCAGCCGTCGCAATCTCGTCTCATTCTTTCCGAGTCCAAGCAGCCCTCCTCAATAGAGACCCTGACAGAATCAGCAGCTCTCTCCACTGAAGCGGCAATCCACTCAGATAAGCCGGGATCACCTATGGGGTTGGATACGCCATCTGGTCAGCCAGTACAATCTACTACCGCGCAACCACGCAATGAAGCCATCATCACCCCTCCACAGGATTCCTCAGCTGGTTCGATAGCGATCCCTGTCCAACCATCACAATCATCACAAGGAATATCCCGGCGGACAGTGCTAGCAGGGGTTGCAGTGCTTGGCAGCGTTGGAGTAATTGGTGGCGGAGTTGCAGTGCTGGAATACATCCGCTCACGCACTTCTACCTCTACGCATATTACCAATACTACCAAACCTCCACCTGCATCCTCCTCAGGTGCTATGTTCGGTTTCAACCCGCAGCATACGCGCGTTAACGCTAACGAGCATATCCTTTCAACCGCAAATGTCTCTCGCCTCAGGCAGGCCTGGGCGACCGCTGTCGAAGGCATCATCGGTATCTCTTCACCTGCTGTAGCGAACGACATGGTCTATGTTGGTTCATTCGATCATCACGTGTACGCTTTCGATGCTACTACAGGCAGGATTGTGTGGATGACTCCCACGAAAGACATCATCTACTCGTCCCCGGCAGTAGCCAATGGTGTGGTCTACGTTGGCTCAGCAGACTTCAATGTATATGCCCTTAACGCCTCTTCGGGCCACGTTCTCTGGACTTTTCGGACGGGTGGAATTGTTGGTTCCTCACCCACGGTCGTCAATGATGTAGTCTATATTGGCTCAGCAGACTCCAAAGTGTATGCCCTTAACGCCTCTTCGGGCCACGTTCTCTGGACTTTTCCAACAGGCGGAGGCGTCAATTCTTCCCCCGCAGTGATAGATGGCGTGGTCTACGTTGGTTCATTTGACCATACTATGTATGCGATTGACGCTTCTTCAGGCAAATTGATCTGGGCTGTTCCCGTAGCGGGTGGAATATTTGACTCTCCGGCTGTAGATAACGGCATTGTTTACATTGGCACGCAAGAACACTCCACGTTCTATGCTATTAATGTCTCTACGGGCAAGATAAGCTGGAAGATGCCAACGGGAGATTATATCAACTCCTCTCCGGCGATAGCTGGTGGACTAGTGTATGTAGGCTCAAAGGATGGCAAATTATACGCTTTTGACGCTTTCACTGGAAAAAAAGACTGGACAGCGTTTAATACGGGGGTAGAAATCGCCTCTTCGCCAACGATTGCCAATGGCGTCTTGTACGTCGGCTCATGGAATCATAATTTCTACGCGCTCGATGCTTTCAGCGGTACCATCCTATGGGATACAACAACAGGGGATGGGATCGAATCATCTCCGGCAGTCGTCAACGGTGCCGTTTACGTTGGTTCACGGGACCATAAGCTGTATGCTTTTAAACTCCCAGCTTCCTGAAGTAAATCACAGTTGTCGAGACCCTGCCCTGCACTCCTCTGTCCCGACACATAATCGCCAAATAGAACAGTCTGTCTGATTCCCGTTACGATCGCTTGCTCGCGCCTGCGGCGCTCGCCTGATGGAGTATGTTTTGTGGGAAAATGCGCGGAGCGCATTTTCCCACAAAACATACTCCATCATTGCACGGCGAAGCCGCGCGAGTAGCCGATGCGAGCGGGCGAAGACGCTGAGCATTAGACACGCTCTGACCACAAGAACTTGGCAGCAATACACCACCAAGTTCCAGGTCTAAGAGAGGAGAAAGAGTATTGGGCCTAGCCCATTGCGGGAATAACCCCAAGCTGTTGGAGCAGGCTCATCTGGTTTGGGCCACCCCAATGCTCTACGATTTTGCCATTCTCGAAGCGAGCCATGTCCAACGCGGGGATGGTGACTTTTTTGCCGGTTGGCGCGATGCCTTGAAACTCGCCAGTGTGGGTGCCGTGGAAGGTCAAACGAGTGGCAACTGTATCCCCTTCAGCTATCATCTGATCGATGGTCAGGCGCCCGTCAGGAAAGGCGGCGTGAAAGACGCTGATGAAGATTTTGAGGCCCTCCCGGCCAGGAGGGAGTCCAGGGGGAAAATCGTGGCTGTGGTAACTGTCGCCAGCCACCTCATCGACGACTGCGAGCTGCTTCTGGTTGATCACCTCTTCATAGAAGCGGCGATTGGTGGCTTTGTTGTCTTCTGTTGACATGGGAACGACTCCTTTGCGTTTTTTTACTCAGGGTGAGCGCATCTTACCCTGTTCAACTATACGATCAAACGTCTTTTATAGATCAATTTGGGGTAAGAGAAGACCAAGGGCGGCATCTACTGTCACCGTCATATTCAATCCCGGTGCCGCTGTGCTGGTGATAGTAAATGTTCCATAGGTATCAAAGACGACGTCTTTCGCTTGACCCGGAACGATGCGGACGCCTGGACTTGTGAGACTCCGTGGGAGAGTAGCAGTGAGATCACAACGCTGATCACTACCCAGGCAAAGTACTTGAGTCGTCGATGAGCGGTTGACAAAGCGAATCGTTTCGCCTTCGCTAATTTCTATATTGTGCGGGGCAAAGCCAGTTGTCATTACGTCTACTTCGGGCGGCATATGGAAATGAATGTAGAGGGCAATCACAAGTACAATTGCTCCTACAAATAAAAGCGGAGCTGAGATGGCAATGAGCAGATTCTGTACACGTTTGGATCTGGTCATCTA